>Ga0187886_1004260_pt1 | contig 10336 bp, 9 predicted proteins | sample June2016WEW_20_1_FD_133001 | JGI IMG/M metagenome (GOLD analysis project Ga0187886, IMG submission 133001) | Peatland microbial communities from SPRUCE experiment site at the Marcell Experimental Forest, Minnesota, USA - June2016WEW_20_150 | ecosystem: Environmental > Terrestrial > Soil >... | reverse complement strand
TGCCGAACGAACCCATTGGAGGTAAAGAGAATCGACGCACGTGTGGCGGCCGGTTGGACCGAGCGGCTGGCCGCAGGTGCTGCAAAAGGGAGGCCCGATCCAGTGGATCAGCGGGAGACATTTCCCGCAGATGGGGCGGCCGACGGAATGACATTCCACGCAGCGAGGAGGAAAAAGAAGATCGAGAAAAAACCAATAAATAATGCGGGAGGAATTTCTACCTGCGATCCACCGGCGGCTGGAGGAAAGCCCGTGCATTATCCTCCACCAAAGAACATATGCCCGACCGGCGACGTGAAGAGAATCAATCCCGCGGGGCCGAGCAGTACGATGAGAATCGTGGGGAAGATCAGAAACACCAGCGGAAGCATCATGATCACGGGCGCTTGATGAGCTTTTTCCTCGGCGCGTTGTCGCCGGCGCAGGCGCATTTGATCGGCTTGAATCCTCAACACCCTGGACATGCTCACGCCCAGCTGTTCCGACTGGACGATGGCGGCCACAAAACTTGTCATTTCGGAAATTCCGATCCGTTCAGCCATATCCTTCAGCGCGTCCCGCCGGAGCTTGCCGAGCCGGATTTCCTGGATCACTCTTCCGAAGGCGGCGCTCAATTCATTTTCCCATTCTTCGCTTACTTTCGATATGGCCGAATCGAACCCCAAGCCCGCCTCCACGCAAATGGTGAGCAGGTCCAGCGCGTCCGGCATCGCCTTGCGAATGTTATCCTGCCGCCTGCTGATCCGGCTGTCCAAATACAATCGCGGAAAAAAGTAACCGAAGACGACGCCCAGCAACGTCAGCCCGATCGACAGCCACCACGCAAGCTTCAGCGAGCCGAACACGAAGAGGAAAAGCAACAGCCCGCCGAAGAAAATGGCGAAAACGATTTGCATCGACCAATAGACCGGGGCTTCCACTCCCCAGGGATTGCCCGCCATATTGAGTTTTTCCTGGATCGTCTGGACGTTGGCGGCGGGCGTGAACCGGACGACAAAATCGCTAATCCCCTTTAAGATCGGGAGAACCACGCGTTCGGCAAACGGCTGTTGCAGCTCGATCTCTTCCAGGCTGACCGGAACCTCGCGGCCCGCATATTCGGCCAGGCGCGAATCCAGCGGGGTCTCATCCTTCGGCATCCGAATGGCCGCATACACCAGGAGGCCTGCCCCCACAAGAACGACGCCGACGACCAAGACAATCAACATGGTTGGCCTTTAAACCTCGATCGACACAATTCTGCTGATGGCGAAGAACCCGGCGACGATCAGTAAGAGCGCGCAGATGACCATCGGGATGCCGCAGGTGCGGGTGGCGGGATCAAAAAACCGCATAATGTATGCGCGATTATCGAGATAGAGAAATGCGGCCAGGGCAAACGGCAGGAACCCGATCAAGTATCCCGTGACGGTTTGTTGGGATGTGAGGACTCGGATTTCGCCTTTGATCCTTACCCGCTCCCGAATGGTATGGGAAATCGTATCGAGAATTTCGGCCAGGTTGCCGCCGACTTCGCGTTGAATATTAATCGCGGTGACGATAAGTTTCAAATCCGGGCTGCTCATCCGCCGCAGCAGGTTTTCCAGCGCAACTTCCAAAGTCAGGCCGATTTGAACTTCCTGCACCACGCGCCGAATTTCCACATTTGTCGGAGACGGCATCTCCTTGGCAACCGACTCCAAAGCCTGGATCACCGAATACCCCGCCCGCAGGCTGTTGACGCTGAGGTTCAGCATGTCCGCCAGCTGGTCCTCGAATTTGTGCAGACGTCCGGTTTTCTTCTGTTTGACGTATAAACCGGGAAGAAATATTCCCACCACCCCGCCGATAAACCCAAAAATGATATTCCCAAAAATAAATCCCGTCAGCACGCCTGTTCCCAGGCTGGCAATCGCGATCAGGGAAATATATTCCGTGGGACGCAGCTTCAGATCGGCCTGGGCCAGATCCTTGGAGATGCTCTCGAACCAATCCGACTGGGAAAAGGACCTGTCCAGATAATCCGTGATCGGCGACGATTTGGCTTTTTCTTCCTTGGGCGTTTCCGAATCGACGGGGGCGGTGAGTTCCGTGTAGCGGCTCAACCGCTCCTCGACGGAAGATTCCCCCGAGCCGAGGAAGGCGAACAGCAGCAGCCCCACGGCGACGGCGATGAAAATGATGGAAATCAGCGATGCAGACATGTTTTTGCGTCCCGGTCCTAATAGCGCAGCCGCTCGCCGATCCCGAATACCGAGGCGGGCAGATGAATCCCGGATGCTTCGATCCGGTCCATAAACTTGGGGCGCAAACCGGTCGGCCGGAGGCGTCCGACGACGTGGCCCGATTCAATCCCGGTTTGTTCGAACACGAACAGATCCGTCATGGTGATCACGTCGCCTTCCATGCCCTGCACTTCGGTGATGTACGTAATGTGCCGCGTGCCGTCCCGGAGTCTTTCCTGGTGAACGATGAGGTTGATGGCCGAGGCGATCTGTTCGCGGATGGCGCGCGAGGGGAGATCCATCCCCGCCATCATGACCATGGTTTCCAGGCGGGAAAGCGTGTCGCGCGGGCTATTGGAGTGCAACGTGGTCATGGAACCGTCATGGCCGGTGTTCATGGCCTGCAGCATGTCCAGTGCGGCGTCATCGCGCACCTCTCCGACCACGATTCGCTCGGGGCGCATCCGCAACGCGTTAACCACGAGATCGCGAATGGTTACTTCCCCCCGCCCCTCGATATTGGGCGGGCGGGATTCCAGCGAGACGACGTGATCCTGGCGGAGCTGTAATTCCGCGGCGTTCTCGATGGTGATGATCCGCTCGTCGGCGGGAATGAATTGGGAGAGAATGTTGAGCAGCGTGGTTTTTCCCGAACCGGTACCTCCGGAGATCACGATGTTCAACCGCGAGGAGACGCAGGCTTTGAGAAATTCGATCGCTTCCGCGGTGATGCTGCCAAATCGGATGAGATCGTCGACGGTAATGGGGATTTTGGCGAATTTACGGATGGTCAGCACCGGGCCGACCAATGAAATCGGGGGAATGACCGCGTTGACGCGGGACCCATCCGGAAGCCGGGCGTCGACGTACGGGCTGGACTCGTCGATGCGGCGGCCGAGGGGCGAGACGATCCGGTCGATAATCCGCATCACGTGTTCGTCGCTCTCGAAACTCACCGGAACCCGCTCGACTTTGCCTTTCCGCTCAATATAGACGTTCTTGGAGCCGTTGACCATGATTTCGGTGATCCCCTCTTCCGCCAGCAGCGGTTCGAGCGGGCCAAACCCAAGGATCTCCGCGACGATCGCTTCAAAGAGCCTCTTCTTCTCCGCGCGGGAGAGGGCGATGCTCTCCTCGGCAAGGATATTCTCGAATAGTTCTTCGATCGTCCGGCGGACTTCCGCCGTTCGGCCGACGTCCATCGAAGGATCCAATTCCCCCAGTAATTTATTCTGAACCCGGGTTTTCAAATCGAAATAGGCGTCTCGGGTCCCGGTTTGGGCGGGCGATTGACCGGCCGGTCGTCGGGAACGCAATTCCGCAAGCCGGGAGGCGCTAAGATCCTCCTGCTGGGGAGTCGTCGATTGACCTTGCTCGATTCGTTTAAGAAGTGACACTGTTTATCTTCCTTTCTGCAGCAAGGAGCATCATCGGACTTTGGCTACCGCGGCCGGTTTCTTCTCCTCTTGTGCGGAATGGGCTTGCTCCGCCAAGCGGGTTTTAATAGCCTGTGCCATTTCCAGAATGGCGCGCGCCACCGGTTTGGTTCGATCTTGCAGGATCAACGGTTCGCCGTTATTGGTGGAGAGCGGTACGGTGCGGTCGTCAAGGGGAATCTGAGCCAGGATCGGCTGCTTCAGCAAGTCCGCGACCTTTTCGGCCGAGATCCCGAAGCGTTTATCCATGCGGTTCATGATGAGCACGATCTTTTGCGGGGTCAGATTCAAGGCCTCGCTCAAATCAAAAAACATCCGCAGGTTCTTGATCGTCGGCAGATCCGGCGCGCCGATGAGCAACACGATATCGCTGGCATCGATCGCGCCGATCGTGGATTCGTTCAGTGCGGAGGAAGTGTCCACCACAACGTACTGGAACATCGTCGCCAGGAAATGGATTACTTTGCTCACCTGTGCGCCCTGGACAGCTTCCGCCTGCTCGGGCCTCGCCGGCGCGGCGATGACTTTCAGGCCGGAGGCATGATGGACCGAGATGCGGTCCACCAGATCGGTGTCCAACTCCCCCACCTGATCGACCAGGTCGATCAGGCTGTTCCGGGTTTGCAGATTCAGACACGCCGAAACATCGCCGAATTGAAGCGCGGCGTCCACGATGATCGTGGGCGTATCCTCGGTTTGCAGGGCGAGCGCCAGATTGGTGGACACCATCGTCCTTCCGACGCCGCCCCGGGGACTGTACACGACGATGATTTTGCCGTGGACACCGTGCGCGGGGGATGCGCTGACGGGAGCTCCCGGCCCCTGAGGGCTCGGTGCGACGACGGTTTGGGTCAGAGCCCGCTGACCGACTTTGCGGATGGTGCTGACGAGCTCGTCAGCCGAGGGCGGTTTGGGCAGGAAATCCCTGGCGCCGGCGAGCATCGCGCGCCGCATGTAATCGGGCTCGTTCTGGACGGACAGAATGACGATCTGCGCGCTGGGGAGTTCCTTCAGCACGGCTTCCGTGGCCGTGATGCCGTCCATATCCGGCATATTGATATCCATGATGACGACGTGCGGCTGAGTATCCCGCGCCATGGTGATGGCTTCCTTGCCGGTGCGGGCGCCTCCCACCACTTCCATGTCGCGTTCGAATTGCAGCAATCGCCGAATGTTCTCTCGGGTCTCCGCAACGTCGTCGACGATCAATACGCGAATTTTATCTGCCACGTTCCCACTACCTCACCACAACCACGACGTCGTTGCCGAGCACCGGAAGGAACGGTTGATCCGTGCGTGGGGCCGTTCCGTATGCAAGATTGGGCGGAAGGTCGATTTTGAAATCATCCATCAGCCGTTTCAGATCCATGGAGGGAATGCTGAAGACCGATGTATCGCCCGCGGAACGCAGGGCATACGAAAGGTCCGCTTTGATGCGGATCAGATAGTCAACCGCCACGGCTTCCTCGGGGGAAACTTCGATCACGAGAATATCGGGCGTAACCAACGTTTGGACCGGTGTCTCGGGCGCCGGTGTTCCGGCCGCGGCCGGGGTCGTGACCGCCACGGGAGCTACTACGGTACCGGAAGCATTCGCGTTTCCGACGCTTAATACCCGGGAGTCCTGCACCAGGATGCTGCTGGTCATCCGCGGCCGTTGGGCTTCGACGGGGACGTAATAGGTGGCCAGGAGGGCATCACTGAGGGGCGATTCTTTAAACACGCGTCCCCCGCTGACTTCCACGCAAGTGACCTTATTATCCACGTCAATTCCGCACAAAAGCATGTGGTTTGGAATATCGGTCTGGAACCCCGCGTCCAAATTGATGAACATAAAGGAGGCGATGATCATGATATGGTCACCGTTCCCGATTCCGTAGGCCACTCCGGAAAGCCGGCTTAAGGGGACTGCGATCGCCACTTTTCCCGGTTGGAGTTTAAGGGCCAATTCCGAAGCTGTTCCGGAAACGCTCGCCCCGTTCACGGCCAACTGCGAGGAGAACACGGGTTCGCCGCGGCGAAGGTCAATCCTCGCCCGCTTGCCGACGACCTGGGATTTATCCGTCACCAGGCCGGGTAGCGGATAGGTGCTGGGCCACGGTCCGGTGGTGACGCTATCTTCCGTAATCAGCGTGCCCGCGGGTATATCCTGGGCGATAAAAACGATGTTCATTGTCGTGACGGCGGGTGTTGGTGTTTTTCCAGCATTACCACTGGAGGAAATCGAGGGCAGGTATTGGAAAACGATATAGACCACTCCGGCAACCACAAAAATTAACAGGGCCATGATCAAAATCATTCTACGTCGCATATTGTCCTCCCAGTGGAAAAAACGCCGAATTGCAGGTTATCATACTAATAATATGATAAAAGTCAAGGAGAGTAGTTGCGCGATAACCGCTTTAAACTAATTATGATAAATATTGTCTAAATATAAATAGAGCCTCGAGGGTTTCGAGGCTCCATTTATTCATTAACCGTTTGCTGGTCCACCTTAGATGGTGTTGATGATCTGGCTGAATACGTTGCCAATGGCGGGACCAAGGACGGAAAGGATCACGATAATCACGATAGCGACCAAAACAAGGATCAAAGCATATTCTACTAGGCCTTGGCCTTTCTGTTGCAGCTTCTTAAACATATGAGTCACCTCCTTTCGCTAAGGGTTTACCAAATTTCATTATATCCGTAATAGGACTAAAATCAAATTGCGAAAACCTTGCATTAGTTTTTCATTCGCACTTCCATTAGTCCTACATCAGAAATTTCAAGCCTTCCGAATGGCCTTTTGTATTCCGGCGGCCATGCTCACCCCATGGGTTGCATCGGAGTAACAGGCGATTTTGTCGTCCTCTTCCAGTTGGATTTGATCTCTAATAAATAATAACCGCTATTCGGATCATGGGCGGTAAAAAAGCAATTAATTTTCCCGGATCCAGCTGATCGATGCGGGGATTCCTCGGTGGGTTCATTCGCCGATCGGCAGTTGCAGCAGAATGTAGGTCCCTTGCCCGGCCTGGGCTGTGTATTCGAAGGTGCCTCCCAGCATTTCCACGCGTTCCCGAAGCGACGCGAGGCCGTAGGGATCCTCCTGGCCGCCGGCTTTTTCGTCCAATAATTTTCCGTCGTGCTCCATGACCGCCTTTGCGGTGGTCTCGTCGATGTCGAACGTAACCTTAATTTTGGACGCCTGGCTTTGCTCACGCGCAATGCCAACCAATTGCTGCAAGGCGCGGAACAAAACCACCTCGATGTGGTTGGGCATCCGCCGTTCGGTTCCGGTAAAGGTGAATGTAATCTCCTGCCCCTGCTCCTTGGACGCGTCCAAATACCTTCGAATCGTCGGGATCAATCCCAGATCGTCCAACATCATCGGACGCAGGTCGAAGATAAAATTGCGAATCCGTTGAAAGGCGGAATTGGCGGCGGCTTTGAGCGAGGTGAGTTCTTCCTTGGCTTTCACCTGATCGATCTCAAACAGACGCGCCGCAATTTCCACCTGGAGGATGAAATTGGAAAGCACCTGCGCCGGGCCGTCATGCATCAGGCGCGAAAGGCGGAGGCGTTCGGTTTCCTGCGCCTCGACCACTCGGATCACAACCGATTTCGGAGCCGGGCCGGATTTGACGTCCGGTTGGCTGAGCTGCAGAGAGTCGTGCACCTTCTCGAGAACTTTCGCGAAGGGATCCAGAACCCCCAACTGCGCCTGGAGCTTCTCCAACTGGCCGCTCCCTGAAAACAACCTCTGTTGCGCGTCCATGGTGGATTCAAACGCTTTGCGAATGTCCTCCCGGGGCACGGAATCGAAAGAGGATTGGATTTGCTTGAGCCGCATCGCTTCGGCCGTCTGCCGTTGTTTCATTTTGTCCACTTCGCTCCGGCTTTGGTCGATGAGCGATCGGACTTCCTTGGATTGTTGCTTGATCTCCTCCAACTGAGTCCCGATGAAATCGATCAATTCGTTTATCGACAGGGAGTCCTTCTCCAAATCCACAGGTTTTTCGGGAACCGGGGCATTCGACATTTGGGTTTCCTAGCTCATTCTTCTTTGGGGGTTGGCAAAGGGGACGATTCCATCGAATCATTTCCTTCCGGCAGCCGGATCCAGCCGTGCTTCAACGCGTAGACTACGGCTTGGGTACGATCACTCGCGCCGATTTTCCGCAGGAGGGACGTCAGATGGTTCTTTACGGTCTGTTCGCTGATACCGAGCAGGTATCCGATTTGCTTGTTGGTCAGACCCCGCGCCACCAGGTTGAGGATTTCGGACTCCCTCTGGGTTAAGGGGGCGAATAGATCTTCGGATGACCCCCCCGATTTCATTCCGGCCATCTGCTCGTCGAGCCAGAGTTGTCTTTCGCCGGCTTCCATCACGCGGCCCTCGTACACCCATTTCCCCGAAGCAACGATCCGGATGATTTCAGCCAGTTGTTCATGTTCAATATCCTTCGAACAGTAGGCGTGCGCGCCGGAGCGGAAGGCGTGGATCGGTTGCTCGGAATCCGTATAGCCAGTGAGCAAAATCACTTTGACGTTCGGAATTTCGGAGAGGATGCGTTTGGTGATTTGCAGCCCGTTTTCATCCGGAAGGTTGACGTCCAGAATGGCGACATCGGGGTTCAGGCTTCTCAGAAGCTCCATGCCGGCATGGCCATTTCCCGCTTCGCCGACGATGGTCAAATCCGGAAACGAAGTGAGAGCCTTCTTTACCCCTTCGCGATATAAAGGGTGATCGTCAATTAATACAATATTGATTCCGGTCATGAGAATCCTCGTTGGTAGTATAGCATTCCCGGTGGGCCTTGGCAAATTGGAGCAAACGTATCCTGTATGGATTTCAGCGCGGGTTGGTACAACCCAAACGCCAATCGAAGAGCAACATCCTTTCGGCGATAAGCGGCGAGATCTCTTCGGCGGCATGCCGGGGGATGCAACCCTTCAAATCATGAGGGTAAGAATCCTGGAAGGTCATCAGAAGATCCGTCTGCTTTGTCTGTAAATATTCCTGGAGGGAGATTTTTCCGGCGAGCAGCGGGATGGCGCTCAGATCGGTGACGCCCCCCAGGTCGACGATCCGGCGGTTGCCCCAAAAACCGAGCGCACCGATATCGTGCGCCGCGATGACGGAGCCGGCGGGCGTGTTCCCGCGAATCCAAAGCGATACATCCACCATATTGGCCTGGATGAACTGGACGTCGGTGGAAAATTGGGCGGCCCCGAGAAAAAGGAATATCCCGGTTAAAAGCAACGCGCCGCCCCAGACGGCGCGGAGGATGACCCTTGGAAAAAACCAGGGTTGCGCTTTTTCCTTCAAGGCGGAATACCCGTAGACGCCGTAACCGATGAGTACCGGAAGGACGGGGAGAAAATATCTGCCGTGCTGGTAGGTGGCCGGCAATCGGACGGCATAAAGCAGCACGTGGCTTACGGCCCACGCAAACGGCAGCACGGCCGGATACTTCCGGAAACGGATGAGAAGGATGACGGCGGCGACCAGAAATGGAATCAGGGCGACGACCGGGCCGGCCATCAGGGGAACCCACGACTGTAAAAACCGAAGGAATATATTCTGGGTGGTCCAGACGGAATACTCTGTGCTTTTAACATAGAAGGTATTGGGGAATGGCCGTCCATCAAACCCGAGGTTAAACCAGAAATAAATCGCCGCGGGCAGGAGACAACCCAGGAAGAATGGCCAAAGCCTTCTTTTCAGGAGCGGATAAAGCTGGAGAACGATGGAACCGCAGACGTAAATGAGGAGCAATAGCGCTTCAGGACGAATCCAAATTCCCGTCCCGGAAAGGATTCCCAAGCCAAGCAACCATCCCGCCGATGGGATTTTTCCACCGGCGGGAAGCGCAAGCGGGAAAAAAAGGTAAACCATCAAGGAAACCCAGCAGCAAAATAAAAGCGTCTCCATCCCGGATAGACCGGCCCAAACAAGGTGCCATTCCCCCAGGGCAAAGACCAGGGTGATGAGATAATGTTTAACCTCCAATTTTTTAACCCAAAGCATGAGGAGGATCGCATTTAAAGATAAACAGACAATTCCCAGTCCATAGCCCCACGCAATAGCGGGTAGATTAAGCCAAAAGGAAGGAATTTGGAGGAAGGTCCATAGAGGGGCCGTGGATCCCGCCGTAGGCAAAGCTCCCGCGTAACTCCAGCCGAGGCCTTCGGCGAGGGATCGTGCATAGGTCTGATGAATCCACGCGTCATCCAAAGGAAATCCCCACAGCCCGTTTTTCTTTTCGAAGAAAAGAAAAACCAGCGGGCCGATCGTTCCGGCAAGGAGAATCCCGAGGAAGGTCAGGATCTTTTTCATCGCAGAATAGACTATGGTGGTGGTTGAACCATGAACCATCGGAACACGGTGTTCCCTTCCCGGTCTTCCCATAGCATCGGCAGCCGAGATAGGGAGACCGTCCCATTGTAAAACGCAAGCAATCCGTCCGGAACGTTGGGATCCAGAATGATATATTGGACTTTGAATTGATCGGCAACCGCCAGGAGTTCCACCGGGCCCCCGTCGGGAACGGGGACCGCCTCCAATCCAGTCGACGCATAGAAACACGGCGGATCATTTACCATAAACCGGCCGCCCGCCGCTGCGTTTCCCAAACGCCGGGTTCCCAATGAATAATCCCCGTTTAAAGCCGCCCAGTACGTCCGGTTCGGGTCACTTCCAATTACCCG
>Ga0187886_1004259_pt1 | contig 10338 bp, 6 predicted proteins | sample June2016WEW_20_1_FD_133001 | JGI IMG/M metagenome (GOLD analysis project Ga0187886, IMG submission 133001) | Peatland microbial communities from SPRUCE experiment site at the Marcell Experimental Forest, Minnesota, USA - June2016WEW_20_150 | ecosystem: Environmental > Terrestrial > Soil >... | reverse complement strand
CTTCATCCTGTGGATCCATTCGCGCGGGAGCCCGTCCATGCCCCGGGTGTAGAACAGCGGGATGATCTCGCGCTCCAGCAGGTCATACAGGGCGTCGCTCTCCACCTCGTCCTGCAGGGCATGATCCTCGTACTCCTCTCCCCTCCCGATGGCCCAGCCGATGTGCGTGGAGTAGGCCTCGTCCCACCACCCGTCCAGGATGGAGAGGTTGAGCGTGCCGTTGATTGCCGCCTTCATGCCGCTGGTGCCGCTGGCTTCCAGCGGCCGGCGGGGCGTGTTCAGCCACAAGTCGCTGCCCGAGGTCAGGTAGCGTGACATCGTCATGTCGTAGTCTTCCAGGAACACGATCCGGCTGGACACGCGGGGATCGCTGGCGAAGTGGACGATCGTCTTGATGATCTCCTTCCCCTCGAGGTCGTGCGGGTGCGCCTTGCCGGCGAAGATCATCTGGATGGGCCTCTCCTTGTCGGTGAGCAGCCGGATCAGGCGGTCAGGATCCGACAGGAGGAGGTCGGCACGCTTATACGACGCGAACCGCCGCGCGAAGCTGATCGTCAGGGTGTAGGGGGAGAGGGCATCCGCGCTGCGGCCGAGCTCTGAGTTGGTGACCCCGCGGCGGGCAAGCTGCTGCTGCAGCCGCATGCGGGCGAAGGCCACCATCCTCTCGCGCCGCCGCTCGTGGGTCCGCCACAGCTCCTCGTCGGACACTCGGTCGATCCTGTTCCAGATCTCCAGGTTCGTCGGGGTGTCGTGGAACTCGGGGCCGAAATACCGATCCAGCAGGTCGATCATGTCGTGCGTGATCCACGTCCGCGGATGCACGCCGTTCGTGATGTGGGCGATGGGGATTTCGTCCATCGGCACCGACGGCCAGATCCTGTGCCACATGGCGCGGGAGACAATGCCGTGCAGCCGGCTCACCGCGTTGTTGAACGCGGACATCCGCAGCGCGAGCACCGTGAGACAGAACTCTTCACCCTCGTTGTTCGGATCCTCCCGCCCCAGCGCGAGGAACTCCTTCCACGGGAGGCCCAGCTCGCGCGCCACGCCGCCGAAGTACTTCTCCATCAGGGCGGGCGCGAAACGTTCGTTGCCGGCCGGTACCGGAGTGTGAGTGGTGAACACGTTCGTGGACCACACGCACTGCCACGCCTCGGCGAAGGAGAGCTTGCTCTCGGACATGAGCTCGCGGATCCGCTCCAGGCCGAGGAACGCCGAATGCCCCTCGTTCATGTGCATGCAGCCTGCCGAGATCCCCAGGGTTCGGAGCGCGCGGACGCCCCCGATCCCGAGGAGGATTTCCTGCTGAATTCGCGTCTCGCGGTCGCCGCCGTAGAGGGACGCGGTGATGGTGCGGAACGGTTCGGGATTGGCCTCGATGTTCGTGTCCAGCAGGTAGAGGAAGTTCTTCCCGACCGCCACCTTCCAGATCCACGCGGTGACGCCCGCGGGACCCATCTCCACCTGCACTGTTACCGGCGACCCCTTCGCATCCCTGCACAGGGAGACGGGCATATTGTACCAGTCGTTCTCCGGATACGATTCCTGCTGAAAGCCGTCCACGTTCAGGTACTGCTGGAAATAGCCCTGCCGGTAGAGCAGGCCCACGCCGACCAGCGGGAGCCCCAGGTCGGACGATGTCTTCAGATGATCGCCGGAAAGCATGCCAAGCCCGCCCGAATATACAGGCAGCGCCACATCGAGGCCGTACTCCATTGAGAAGTAGGCGATGGCCGCGTCCGCCGGTCCCTTGTACCAGCGTTCGGCGCCGAGGTAGCGCTTGAACTTGGTCCACACGGTGTCCAGCGCGGCGAGGAAGGAGTCGTCCTGCGCAGCCTGCTCGAGCTTTTCCTGCGCCACCATGCCGAGCATCCGCGCCGGGTTCTGCCGGGATTCCAGCCACGCGTCGTAGTCCAGGCGCATGAAGAGCATGATCGCCTCGTAGTTCCAGCTGATCCAGATGTTGTGGGCGAGCTCTTCCAGGGTTTTCAATCGTGCCGGTATGTTCGGTTTCACCGTGAAGGAGAGATGTCCCATGCGTTGAATGGTAAGAGAAAACACGCGCGCTGTACAGCTGTTGTACCGGAATGGTGCCCGTATATACATTCATCCCGATGGGCATCTTCAAGTCCTATGACATCAGGGGCATCTACGACAGGGAGTGGAATGCCGCCACGGCGCACGCAATCGGTCAGCACCTGCCGGACCTGCTGGAGGCCCGGCAGATCGCCGTTGGACGTGACGTGCGCCTCTCTTCGGAGGAGGTCTTCCGCGAGCTCACCCGGGGAATCACGGAAGCAGGCTGCGACGTCGCGGACATCGGGCTGTGCGACACACCCGCCGTCTACTTCTCCACGGTGCACTTCGATATGGACGGCAGCGTGATGATCACCGCCTCCCACAACCCCCCCGAGTACAATGGGCTGAAGGTGTCGCGGCGGTCGGCCGTGCCGGTCGGGTACGACACCGGTCTGGCCGAGCTCGAACGGAGAGTCGCCTCGGGCATACCCCCGGCCCGGCCCGAGAGGCCCGGCAGGATCCGCACGCGGGACATGCGGCCCGCCTATCTCGCCCACCTCGCAAAGTTCAAATCCGACTTCTCGCTTCTTTCGGCGGTCATCGACTGCTCGAATGGCATGGCGGGGCTCTTCATACGCGACGTGCTCGACGGAACCGGGCTGCACTACGTCCTGATGTTCGACGAGCCGGACGGGCGGTTCCCGAACCACCCGCCCAACCCGCTCGTGGAGGAAAATCTCGCGGCGCTGAAGAGCAGGGTGCGGAAGGAAGGCGCCGACCTGGGCATCTGTTTCGACGGGGACGCCGACCGCGTGATGTTCGTCGATGAGTCAGGTGCGTTCATCTCACCGGACCTTCTCATCGGCTTCCTCGGCACCTACTACTTCACCCTGCACCCCGAGCGGCGCGCCGGCGCGAGCAGGACCATGACGTACGACGTGCGCTCGTCCCGCGGCGTCGTGGAGTTTCTCCGGTCATTGGGCGCGGACCCGACGATCTGCAAGGTGGGCCACTCTTTCGCGAAAAAGCTCCTGCGGGACACCGACGGGATTGCCGGAGGTGAGCTTGCCGGGCACTACTACTTTCGGGAGAACTTCTTCTGCGATTCGGGGATGATCGCCGCGCTCATCGTCCTGGAGGTCCTGTCGGCCGCCGCCGCGCCTTTTTCACGGGCGGTGTCCGAGATCGGTCGCTACTTTTTTTCCGGAGAGCTCAACTTCACGGTGTCGAACGGCCCCGAAATCCTCGCCCGCGTGAAATCCGATTTCGCAGGGGGCACGCTCACCGATCTGGACGGCATACGGATCGATTTCCCCGACTGGTGGTTCAACCTGCGCGTGTCGAACACGGAGCCCCTCCTCCGGCTGGTCGTGGAGGCCGCGACGAAGGAAGGGCTTCAAGAGAAAAAATCCGAGCTAGTCGAGAAAATCAGGCGCTACGCCGCGAAGTAGCGGGGGACGCGCGACCCTGCAGGGGCGGGAATACCGCGCCCGCCGCTGCTTCGGCGGGATTACGGCGCCCTCCGGTACTGCGGAGGGATTACGGCGCCCGACTCTCCCTACGGCGGGATTACGAGCTGCCAGCCCGGATAGATGAGATCCGGATTCTGGATCAGCTTGCGGTTCCTCCGCCAGATGTTGGGCCACTTGTACGGGTCTCCGTAGATGTCCTTGTATTCCGCGATCCGCCACAGGCAGTCGCGCCTGTCAGGGATCAGCCGTACCGTGTAGACGCCCTTCACCGCGTAGGACTTGTAGATGTCGATGTAGCGCTGCGCCTCGTTGAAGTAGTCCAGCGCCTTCCCGTAGTTGCCCGCCTGCTTTTCCCTGAGGCCCTGCACCCACAGGTCGCGCGCCTGCTGGAGGAGGTTCACCGTGGTGTCGTCCGCCAAGACCACGGTGCTCTGGTCCACCGGGACCGCCATCGACTGTGGGCCGGCAGCGGGCTTGTTCTGCTCCTCCTGCATCATGCGGTCGATTTCCTTCAGGAAATCCTCGTCCTTCCAGTTCTGCGGCTTGATGACCGTCCCGTCTTCAGTGACGACGGTGAGGCCAGAAGCGTTCACCAGGGCCTTCATCACCTGCTCCTGCATGGCCTCGGCTTTTTTCTTCTGTTCCGCCTGGGAGCCGTCACGCGCCTCACGGGCGATGCGGATCGTGTCCCGCGCCGCCTCCCGGGCAGCCCCGAAGTTCTCCTCCGCGTCATCCAGCCTGTAGCCCTGGAAGGAATCGATGCCCTTCAGGTACAGGGAATTCACCTTGTCCTTCTGTTCCGGAGCATAGGTGTACAGCCCTTCCGATTCCGCCTGCTTCATGAGCTGCTCGGTCTCGAACTTCAGCGATCTCACGGAGGCCAGCTGCGTCTCCAGCCTGTTTCCGAGGTCCGTCATTTCCTTCAGCGCCTGGTAGGCGCGTGAGCGGGCGCCGGCATAATCCTTGTTCTCGTAGAGTGCGGCTGTCTCGTCGATCCCCGAAGTCGCTTTCTGGTAGTCATCAGCGAGGAACTTGTCCGCTTCCAGTGAGAGCAGTCTCTTGCGCGCCGCCTCCAGATTCGCGGCCATGACCTCCGCCGACCGCTGCACGGAATTGGTGAATGAGAGGTCCGCCTTCTCCTTGGAGTCTGAGAGCTTCTGCCGAGCCGTTGCGGGATCGCTCACCCGCAGGCTGATTCCTTCTTCAAGGAGCTGCCGTGCCGAATCATAATTGTCGGGATCGAAGAAGTCCGCGTCCACTTCCCGGGCGCGGGCGAGCGCGTTGCGGGCGTCATCGACTTCGGCGTCCGTGATCGCTGCCGCGGAGACCTTGATCGTGTATTGCGCGCTGGTCACCGCGGAGTTGGCCATCGACTGCTTCATGCCGACTGCCTGGATGGTCTGGGAGGTCGTGACGGAGATCGGTCCGGCGTACAGGATGCCGCTGCTGGCGCTCGGCTGGCTGCCGTCGGTGGTATAGTAGATCTGCGCCCCCTCGGTCGCGGTGCGGAGCGTCACGGAGGCGGAGGCGTCAAATGTCCCCGCGGGCGGGTCGAATTGCACGTCTGCCACTTTGCCGCCGATCGTAAAAGTCGCGCTCACCACGGGCGAGTCGGCCCAGCCCGTCTTGGAGGCCATGGCCCGCAGGGTGGTCGTCGAGGAAACCTGGATGGGTCCTGAGTAGACTGAACCGGTGGTGGCTGTCGGGGCGGAGCCGTCCGTCGTGTAGCGGATTTCCGCCCCCTCCGTGGAGGTAGAGAGGGACACCGACTGGGTGTCCGCGTACGCCCCCTCCGAGGGGCTGAAAGCGGGCGCCGCCACGGTGTTTGCCGGAGGCTTCGGTGTCGAAGGGCAGTTCACCAGCACGATGCAGAGGGCGAAGATGGACGCGAGCCGAGTGAAACGGGCCATGGAGCGCCTCCCTGTCGACACATTCTCCGTCCCCGGGTTGGGTCTCGCGGGGCGGGCTCTCTATCTGGGAAAAGTCTACCAGCAGAAAAATGGGTTGTCAACTCAAAGTCGAGTTGATAGAATCTTCCTGGAGTGCATCCCACTCGAGGAGGCTGCGCATGAGGAACACGTTTCTCCTCTCCGTTCTGCTGCTCTTCGCTGCCACGGGACTTCTCTGGGCGCAGTTCTGGAAAGGCTACAGCGATGCCGATCGCCAACGGGTGGGCGAGTCCTACTGGCTCGCCGGCAAACAGTACCAGGCCGTCGGGAAAACAGAGAAGGGCAGCGAGTACATGACGATCGCGAAGGCGATCTACCCGCAGCTGGATCCCGCGGCGATCCAGGACGTCACTCTGCCGTCTGCCGCGGAGCTCCTTGCGCGGGGACGCACGACCACGATCGGCGCCGGGGCGGGCGCGGTTCCCTCGGGCGCCCTGAACTCCTTCTTCCTGCGGTTCGTCAGCTCGCTGGCGGACAAGGACGCTGCCTCTGCGGCCGGTTTCCTGGACGGCTCGATCTATCTCACGAAAACAAAGTCCGAGGTGACGCGCGCGGATGCCGAGACCGAGATGGCCGGCTTTTTCAAGGAAGCACCGCTCTCCGGGGTGGAGCCTTCTTCCGTGTACGACCTGAACACTGCCGTCATCGCCCCTGCTTCCCCGGCAATGCAGAAGGCCTGGGGTGAGACGTACACCTACACGGTCACCGCGAAAACGGACTATTCCCAGTACGTGAGCTTCTGGGACATGAAGCAGCAGTTCTTCATCCACAGGGTCGGGACCGACTGGTACATCCTCGGGGAAGGCCAGAACCCTCCTCCCCTCACGTGGTCTCCCCAGAAGGCGGCGGCAGTGGAAGCGCAGCCGCCGGCGGCCGCGACGGATTCGGATTCCCGCAAGGCGATCTCGGAGGCGTTTGAGGCCTGCATGAGCGCCATCCTGAAAAAGGACGCCGATGGGGCCCTTTCTCACATGAGCGAGAACATCCGGTTCATGCGCCTGCGTCAGACCGTCTCGAAGGATGAGCTGAAGACATCCCTGCTGGGCTATTTCGACGCTGCGGATTTCCCCGAGTCGCCTCTGGCCGATGTGCTTGACCTCGACAGCGTCTTCGTGCAGCCGGCGGCCAGCCCGGTGGAAGGTGTGACAGGCGCGGTCTACGAGTTGAACGTGCGGTCCAAGGTGGACATGTCCTCCCGCATCCCGTTCTGGTCCGCCTACCAGAAGTACTACTTCGTCGAGGAGGGTACCAATTGGATGATATTCGCGATCCTCTGACGCTCCCCTTCCTGCGCGGCCTTGCGGCCGCGCTTTTTTTCGCCGTCTGCGCGGCCGGCGCATTTGCCGACGACAGCATCGGAAGCTTCTCATACATCGAGGGAACGGTTGGCATGGTGCGGGACGGCGCCGATGTCGACGGGGTCGCCATCGGGCAGGATCTGCAGACCTTCGACCTCGTACAGACCGGGTCCGACGGGCAGGCCGAGCTGGCAATCACGTCCGCTCAGCTCCCCCGGATGACCGTCAGGATGAGCGCCGACACGCAGTTCTCCGTGGAGGTTGCAACTGTCGAAGGCAAGAAGGAAAGCACGATCGGCATCCTGGGCGGGCAGATCGCCCTGAAGGTTTCGAAGCTCCTGTCGACACAGAGCGTGAAGGTGAAATCGGACTCCGCTGCGATGGGCGTTCGGGGAACCGATTTCACGGTGACCGCGCCCGAGACCGGTGACGTCCTCGTGACTTGCGATGAAGGTGAGGTCGTGGTCACCGACGATCGGGGCAGGGATCTCACGGCGATCCCCGGCACGGTCGTGGAGAAAAGGCCGGGGGAGGTCTACCGCACCGTGCCGGTCGCCGCCACCGGTCTGGAGCAGTTCAGGATCCAGTGGCGGGACGAGCGGCGCCAGTTCGTGCAGGCAAATGCGCTCAGGCTCATCCAGGCGAATGCCCGGTTGTATCTCCAGCTCAGCCGCGAGTTCAACGCCGCGCACCAGGAGCTGGCGCGGAACCAGGCGATCACGCGAAAGTGGGCGTTCGAGGACCGGGCGGGGCGGATCGGCTCGGCCGTCGAGGTTCTCCGGGAGAGACGTGCCATTGGGGCGCTCCTCCAGCGCCTGCGCAGGACGGCATTCCAGCTCGAACGCGTCGCCTACCGCCTGGAGCGGCTGCAGGTGCTGCACGACCGCGGTGTCGGTGTCGGAACGATCGACGGCGGTGTGACCACCAGGGTCTTCTTCACGCAGATCGCCCGTGAACGGCGGGACGTGGCACAGAAACTCGCCCTCACCCGTTTCCTGACGAAGCAGTATTTGAAGCGCAACGAGGGTCGACTGCCGTAGGAGGAGCCGCCGAGCTCAGAAGATCGCCTTCTCCGTTTCCAGGTCGAAGAAATGTATCTTCGTCAGGTCAGGGTGAAAGCTCGCCACGTCCCCGATGTGGAAGGTGTGACGGGGGGCAACCTTGGCGACGAGCTGGTTGTTCTTCGTGCTGACCCAGAGGTGGATTTCGGATCCGAGGGGCTCGATGACCTCCACCTTCGTCGGGATGTTGTTCGTCCTCTCGGGAGCTTCCGAGTACAGGAGGTCTTCGGGCCTGACGCCCAGGATCGCGTCCTTCCCCGCGTAGTTGCGGAGGGTCTCGGTCTGCTGCGGCGTGAGCTCCAGCCTGAAGGTCCCCTCGTCGGCGAACAGCTTCCCCCCCTCCATCTTCAGGCTCACCTTCATGAAGTTCATAGGCGGAGAGCCGATGAAGCCGGCCACAAACCTGTTCACCGGCGTGTTGTACAGGCCCAGCGGAGTGCCGATCTGCTGGATGAGGCCGTCCTTGAGGACGACGATGCGGTCGCCCATGGTCATGGCCTCGATCTGGTCGTGGGTCACGTAGATCATGGTCGCCTGCAGCCTGTGGTGAAGGGCGGAGAGCTCGGCCCTCATCTGGACCCTGAGCTTTGCGTCCAGGTTGGACAGGGGCTCGTCAAACAGGAAGACTTTCGGCTTCCGCACGATGGCGCGGCCGACCGCGACGCGCTGGCGCTGCCCGCCCGAGAGCGCTTTGGGCTTCCTGTCCAGGAGCTCCTCGATGTCGAGGATCTGGGCCGCTTCGTGCACGCGCGTGTTGATCTCCGCTCGGGGATACTTCCGGATTTTCAGACCGAACGCCATGTTGTCGTACACCGTCATGTGGGGATACAGGGCATAGTTCTGGAACACCATTGCGATGTCCCGGTCCTTCGGCGCCACGTCGTTCATGAGCTTCCCGTCGATATACAACTCGCCCCCGGAAATCTCTTCCAGGCCGGCGACCATCCTGAGGGTCGTGGTCTTCCCGCAGCCCGAAGGCCCGACGAGAACCACGAACTCCTTGTCATTGATCGTCAGGTTCGCGTTGTCGACCGCTTTGACGCCCCCCTCGTACACCTTGGTGATGTTTCTGAGCTCTACTGTCGCCATTGGCAACCTCCTGAGGTGGATTATCTTATGGGACAATCATAAAACAGAACCCCGCCGATGTCAATGAAAAAGGCGGCCCGGAAGGAGAAAGGCGACCGTGACGGTCATTTTTTCTGAGCGCTCTGCCAGTCCTCGAGCCGCTTTTCGAGCGTCTGGGACTCCTCGCCGGATGCTGCGTCCAGGATCCAGGGCAGCACGACGGCGTCTCTCATCTTCACCCAGTTGTCCGGCAGGGTATCGGGAAACGTGAGGAGGTTTTCCATGGGGATGTGGCCGAGGAGGAGCGGGTATTTCGCCGGCAGGTCCTTCTCATCGATGCTCTTCAGAGAGGAAAACCCGTCCGTGATGCCGAACACGCCGATGCGGCGTGACTGGTTCACCGTGAGGAGGCTCTGCTGGACCGGCAGGCTGCAGAACCACTGCAGGAAGGCTTTGGCCCCCGCCTTGTCACGCGATGAGTGCGGGACTCCGGCATACAGGACGTCGTCGAGCACCGGGATTGCGCCGTCCTGTGAAAGCCATCGGAAATCCAGATCCCTGCGCTCCTCCTCCGGAAGGGCGAACAGGTCATGGAAGGAGGCGAGCGCGAAGAGGGTCTTGCCGGAGGACAGGAGCTTGTACCAGGGCTGGACCAGGATCCGCTTCGAAAAAGCAGCGTCGGCATCGACGCCCCCGTTCACATCCACAAGCCAGGAACGCGTGAAGTCTACCGTCTTCTTCAGTCCGTTCTCGTCCCAGGCGGGCATGCCGTTTCTTCCCGGCCGCAGGTGGGCCCCGAAGAGCAGAGCGGTCGAGGTGAGAAAGTCGGGATCCCACGCGGGAGAGAAACCGACGTTGACCAGGGCGCCGGCCTTGTTCGTCCTGTTGAAGGCCCTGCTCATGGTCTGCAGCGTGTCCAGGGGCATGAACATTGTCGGGAGTTCCGTGGGCTGGCGCACGTAGACCACCGCCGGCAGCGAGAAGGAGAGGGGGACAAGGACCGGCCGGTTGTCGCGGGACCCCATGGCGAGAAGCCGCGCATAGAACCACGAGGGATCGATCTTCCCCGGCTTCACAATGTCCCCGAGTCCGTCCATCCTGTCCATGACGGAGGGGCTCGCCAGCCATTCGCCGATCACGATGTCACCTGCGGCTCCATCGAGAACGGCCTGGGCGGGGGACTCCTGGTACGAGATCTCCACCCGGACGTCGGACTGCAGCGCATTGAACCGGTCGACGTACGCGGCCATCTCGGCACGGTTGGTGACAAGCTGGATGGTGCCCTCCAGGCCGAACCCGCAGCCGGCGAACATCAGAAAGGCCGAGAGGGCGAGCGCGAGAAAGGCTGAGCGAAGGGCAGATCTCATCCCGAGCACTGTAGGGAGAACGATCATGCGGTGTCAACGTGGATCAGGGAGGTCGAGGGCGCCGTTCTCAATCGCCGTTACTTCTGGTAGCCTGCCGGACATGG
>Ga0187886_1004257_pt1 | contig 10339 bp, 8 predicted proteins | sample June2016WEW_20_1_FD_133001 | JGI IMG/M metagenome (GOLD analysis project Ga0187886, IMG submission 133001) | Peatland microbial communities from SPRUCE experiment site at the Marcell Experimental Forest, Minnesota, USA - June2016WEW_20_150 | ecosystem: Environmental > Terrestrial > Soil >... | reverse complement strand
GATGACGTCAACAGGCCCGCCCTGGTACATATTGTCACCACCAAAGGTAAAGGGTATACCCCTGCTGAAAGCAACGCGGTCTATTTCCACGGGGTTCCGGCTAAAAATGGCAGCGATGTTAAGATACCCACTTACAGCGAGGTCTTTGCCCAGACGATGCTCCGCCTGGCGCGCGAGGAACCGAGACTGGTAGTAATTACACCCGCCATGCCCGAAGGGAACTGCCTGAACATTATCGAGGCGGAATTTCCGGACCGGGTCTTCGATGTGGGCATCTGTGAACAACATGCCGTTACCTTCGCCGCCGGCATGGCCACCCGGGGCCTGATACCGGTGGTCGCGATATATTCCACTTTCCTGCAGCGCGCCTTCGACCAGGTTATCCATGATGTTTGCCTCCAGAACCTGCCCGTAGTCTTCGCCATCGACCGCAGCGGTATCGTCGGCGATGACGGCAAGACCCACCAGGGCACGTTCGACCTTTCTTACCTGACCCTGATTCCTAATCTGGTCGTAGCCGCCCCCAAAGACGAAAACGAACTACAGCACCTGCTGTATACGGCCGTAAAATCAGGGAAGCCCATGGCCGTGCGCTATCCCCGCAGCCCCGGCCTGGGAGTGCCGCTGGATGTAATGCTTAAAGAAATACCCCTGGGTGAGGGCGAAGTTTTAAGATATGGAGAAGACGTGGCCATCCTCGCTCTGGGTGCTGCCGTTGCTCCCTCGCTTGAGGCGGCGGATGAGTTGACCTCCAGGGGGATTGAAGCGACAGTAGTTAACGCCCGTTTTGCCAAGCCGCTGGACGCTTCACTGATTAATAACCTGGCGGGCAAGATTAAACGTATCGTGACCGTCGAGGAAAACGTGCTGGCCGGAGGTTTTGGCAGCGGTGTTGCCAGGCTTCTACAGGAGTCCGGCCATGGCGATGTACCCATAAAAAGCATCGGCATTCCGGACACGTTCGTCGAACACGGTACCCAGGCTATTTTACGGTCTAAATACGGCCTGGATGCCCGCGGTATCGCGGCGGAGGTCCTGGCGCTGTTCCCCGGTCCTGCTCCGATGAAAGTTGAAGGTAAAGCCAGCAAGCCGCAGCCGTCTGTAAAAAATTAAGCGTAATAGGGTAGGGGAGTAACGCGTGAACAAGATGACCGTGAGGGATATCGAAGTCTCCGGGAAGAGGGTTCTGGTCAGGGTGGACTTCAATGTCCCGGTAGACCCGAAAACAGGTGAAATCACCGACGACAGCCGTATACGGGCTTCTTTGCCGACCATCAAATACCTCCTGGAACACAAAGCCAGCATCGTTTTAATGTCCCATTTCGGCAGGCCCAAAGGGAAAGTCGTTAACGATATGCGCCTGGCGCCGGTAGCCAAACGCCTCTCGCAGATACTTAAAAAACCGGTCAAGACTACCGACGATTGCATCGGGCCGGAAGTGACGCAAGCGGTGAAGGCTTTAAAACCGGGAGAAGTCCTGCTGCTGGAAAATCTCCGGTTCCATGCCGAAGAGGAAGCTGGCGATGCTAACTTCGCCAGAGAGTTGGCCAGCCTGGGCGATGTTTACGTCAATGATGCCTTCGGCACGTCCCACCGCCCCCATGCCTCCATTTCCGGCATCGCTAAATATCTGCCGGCGGTGGCCGGGTTTTTGCTGGAAAAGGAAATCAATACGCTGGGCGGCCTCATTGAAAACCCCGCCCACCCCTTTACCTCGCTTTTCGGAGGGGCTAAGGTCAGCGATAAGATAGCCGTGCTCAACAACATCATGAAAAAGGTAGACTGCCTGCTTATCGGGGGCGGTATGGCGGCCACTTTCTTAAAAGCGCAGTCACGGCACGTCGGCACCTCTGCCGTCGAGGATGAGTCCATGGCCACGGCCGCCGGGCTGATGCAAGATGCCCAGAAGAAAGGCGTCCGCCTCCTCTTACCGGTCGATGTTGTCGTCGCCGACGACTTAACCGGCGAGTCTAAAGCAACGGTAACGGCCATTGACGTCATTCCGCCGACGCAAAAGATTGCGGATATCGGCCCGAAGACGGTGGAACTGTTCAGCCAGGAACTCAAGCGCAGTAAAACGGTGTTCTGGAACGGGCCGATGGGCGTTCACGAGATTCCGCAGTTCGCCCAAGGGACAAGGGCATTAGCCACGCTTATCTCCAGGTTGAAGGCAACGACCGTTGTCGGCGGCGGCTCTACGGCCGAGGTAATCGACGCTATGGGACTGACCGATAAGGTCACCTTCGTCTCTACCGGCGGCGGCGCATCGCTGGAGTTTCTCGGCGGCGATGAATTGCCCGGGGTCGCGGCGCTGATGGATAAAAAGTAATTAAATGAATAATCTGGAGCTGATGAAGGAACTCTCGATAACCTCACCGTCGAAGATAGTGATGCTGGTCATTGATGGCCTGGGAGGTCTTCCCGACCCGAAGACGGGACGCACCGAGCTGGAGACCGCCCGTATTCCTTACCTCGATAACCTGGCCGCCGGCGGAATCTGCGGCCTCTCCGACCCGGTCGCCCCGGGGATAACGCCCGGCAGCGGGCCGGGACACCTGGCGCTGTTCGGCTATGACCCCATCAGCTGCAACATCGGACGGGGTGTGCTGGAAGCCGTGGGCATCGATATTGAGCTCGCGCCCGGGGACATCGCCGCGCGCGGGAACTTTTGCACCATCGATAGCAAAGGCATTATCACCGACCGTCGGGCGGGGCGTATTTCCACCGACAAATGCGCCGAGCTATGTAAACTGCTCGACGGCATGACCTTTGAGGGAGTCCAGGTCAGGGTTTATCCTGTCAGGGAGCACCGCTTCGTGACGGTCTTCTGCGGCGCGGGCCTGGCTCCCGATATCACCGAGTCTGACCCATCGCGCACCGGCGCCCCGCCTCTGGATATTACTGCCCTGAATGCGGAGTCCCGTAAAATGGCCGATGTCGCTAATAAGTTCGCGGCCAAAGCTAAAACACTGCTGGCCGACCATCATCCGGCTAACATGGTGCTGCTGCGCGGCTTTGCCAGAAAACCTCACTTCCCCACCATGCAGGATATCTACAAACTGAACCCGCTGGCTATCGCCGTTTATCCCATGTACCGCGGACTGGCACGGCTCGTGGGCATGAAAGTCGCCTCTACGGGGACGACTCTGGACGATGAAATTAAAACACTTGAGCAGAATTTCACTAAATACGACTTCTTCTTCCTGCATGTTAAGTGGACAGACACTTCCGGAGAGGACGGCGACTTTACCCGCAAGGTGAAAGTCCTGGAGCAAATCGATGCGGCGCTGCCGGCTTTAACTAATCTGAAACCTGATGTACTGGTAGTCACCGGCGACCATTCGACGCCGGCCATGCTCCGCGGCCATAGCTGGCACCCCGTGCCGGTCTTGATATCCGCCAGATATTGCCGTACCGATGCCGTAACCAAATTCTCCGAGCCGGCTTTTCTCGCCGGCGGCCTGGGCCGTATCCAGGCGACTGATATTATGCCGCTGGCGATGGCCAACGCCATCAAACTCACTAAATTCGGCGCCTAGGAGATTTAATGAAACGCATCCCGATGATTGCCGGAAACTGGAAAATGAATACCAGTGTCGAAGAAGCCGTGAAACTGGTAAGGGCGATGTTGCCCGGCCTTGATAAGCTCAAAGGGGTGGAAAAGGTGGTTTGTCCTCCCTTTATATCCCTTGACGCGGTAAGAAGCATTTTGAAGGGAAGCTCCGTTAAGCTGGGCGCGCAGAATCTCTTCTATGAAGATAAAGGCGCTTACACCGGCGAAATCTCCCCGCTGATGCTGGCCGGGCTCTGCGAGTACGTCATCATCGGGCACTCGGAGCGAAGGCAGTACTTCGGCGAGACCGACGAAATTATAAATAAAAAAATGAAAGCCGCCCTTAAAAGCGGGCTGAAGCCTATTTTGTGCGTGGGTGAAAGGCTGGAAGAAAACGAGGCCGGCAAGACAGAAAGTGTCCTCATACGTCAGGTTACTGCCTGCTCCGACCACGATTATTTTACTCACGGCACGGTAGTTGCTTATGAGCCGGTGTGGGCTATCGGCACGGGCAGAGCGGCTACTGCGGCGCAGGCCGGGTGGACAATTGGCTTCATTCGGCGCCTGGTTACGGAGCAGCAAGGTGGCGATATCGGCGGCGCGGTACGCATCCTTTATGGGGGGAGCGTGACTGCGGCAAACATCGCCGAATTTATGAAAGAACCTGATATCGATGGCGCGCTGGTCGGCGGGGCGAGCCTTAAAGCCGATGATTTCTTGAGCATCACCCGCCAGGCCGCGGAAATACGGGGCTGATAGATTGACATAATATACCTCTCCCGCGAAGGGCGAGAGGACCGCATTTGAGTTGAAGCGTCTTATCGCTATCGTCGGACCCACGGGCATCGGCAAGAGCCGGCTGGCCCTCCACCTGGCCCCGATTTATCGGGGCGAAATCGTCAGCGCCGATAGCCGCCAGGTCTACCGCTACATGGATATCGGCACTGCCAAACCAACCCCTCAAGAAATGGCCGCTATACCTCACCATCTGATTAATATCATCAACCCTGACGAAGATTTCAGCCTGGCGCAGTATCAGGCGCTCGCTTACCGCGCCATCGAAAATATTTTCAATCATGACAAGTTGCCTTTCCTGGTGGGCGGCAGCGGACTATACGTAAAATCAGTGCTGGAAGGCTGGGTAATCCCCGGGGTTTCCCCGGACAAAGAATTCAGGTATAATATTGAAAAGAGAAGCCATGAGGATATCGAGGAACTATACCAGGAGCTTGTCAGAGTTGACCCTCACGCGGCAGCTAAAATTGACCGCCGCAATGTGCGCCGTGTGATACGCGCGCTGGAAGTCCACGCCAAAGCCCGGAGGCCCTTTTCCGAGCTCGGTCGGAAGCAACCGCCCCCCTTTGATTCCCTTATTATCGGCTTGACCGCCGATAGGCCGTTCCTTTATAGCATGGTCGACCGGAGAGTTGACGAAATGATGGAACATGGCTTCGTTAGCGAAGTAGAGAGCTTGATAAAAATGGGGTACCATTTAGAGTTACCCGCCATGTCCGGTATCGGCTACCGGCAGATTGGACAATTGATTAAGGGAGAGCTTACCCGGGAGGCTGCCGCGCAAAAGATAAAGACCGAGACGCACCGGTTCATCCGGCACCAGTACGCCTGGTTCAGGCTTGACGATAAGAAAATACACTGGTTCGATATTGAACGCCAGGGAGACGCCGAGATAGAAAAGGCCCTGGCTGAATACTTAAAATAAGCTGGAGGAAAAAGACACAAAGGATGGATTTTACCAAGATGCATGGCGCTGCCAATGACTTTGTCGTCGTTGACGGACGTAATATAAAAAGAGACTGGTCGAAACTGGCCGTAACCGTTTGCAACCGCCACCTGGGTATCGGTTGTGACAGCCTGGTAGTGCTGCTGCCCACCGATAAGGCCGATTTCGGTATGCGCACCTTCGATGCCGATGGCTCCGAGGCCGAGACCTGCGGTAACGGTATCCGGTGCCTGGCCAGATATGTCCTGGAGAAAGGGCTGCTTGACCCCGACGCTGATGAAGTTACCATAGAAACGTTGGCTACGGTCAACCACGTTACTTTCGAGCGGAAGGGAGGCAGGGTGGTCAAGTTCTGGGCCAATATGGGCAAACCCCGGCTAAGCGCCGCTAATATTCCGGTCACGCTTAATACCGGCAAGAGCACGGACAGCCTGATAAGCCACCCGGTCAGGGTCAATGGAACGGAACTGACGCTCAACCTGGTCTCCATGGGTAATCCGCATGCCGTCCACTTTTTGAAGGAGCCGGTTGCCGATTTCCCGATGTCTAAAATCGGGCCGCTGGTGGAAAACCTGCCGATATTCCCCAACCGGATGAACTTCGAGGTGGCGCGGGTGCTTGATGGTAAGAACATCGAGGCCCGTGTCTGGGAGCGGGGTGTCGGCGAAACGCTGGCCTGCGGCAGCGGCACCTGCGCCATCACCGTAGCCTCGAAAATACTCGGCTACACGGGATCGAAGGTGGATATCCACCTGCCCGGCGGCGTGCTGAACGCTATCTGGAACGGCAACGGTGAAGTCGTCCTGGGCGGTCCGGCGGAAATCGTGTTCGAAGGAAAGTGGCCTGATTGAGGTATAGCGTATGAAAATAGCCCGGCGCATCGAGGGTCTCCAGCCGTACCTTTTTGTTGAAATCAACAAGAAAATCGCTGAAAAAAGGGCGAAAGGCGAGGAGATAATCAATTTCGCGGTGGGCGACCCCGATATTCCCACGCCGCCCCATATCATCGAAAGTCTGTGTCAGGCGGCGCAGGACCCGGCTAATCACCGCTACCCGGAATCGGCGGGGTTACCGGAGCTGCGCCAGGCTATTGCGGAATGGTACAAAAAGCGTTTCGATGTGACGCTCGACCCGGCTACCGAGGTGCTGCCGCTCATCGGCTCCAAGGAGGGCATCGGCCATATCGCCCTCTGCTTTATCGACCCCGGCGATGTCGCCTTGGTGCCCGACCCCGGCTATCCCGTTTACGCTTTAGGCACGCAGATGGCCGGCGGGCGCCCTTATTACCTTTCGCTCAAAGAGGAAAACGGTTTTTTACCGGACTTCCGGGGCATTAAGGATTTTATCCTGGATAAAACGAGGATATTGTGGATAAACTATCCCAATAACCCCACGGGAGCTGTCGCCGGGCTGGACTTTTTTAAACTGGTGGTTGAGTTCGCAAAAAAGCATGATATCCTGGTCTGCCACGACGGTCCTTACACGGAGGTGTCCTACGACGGCTACCAGCCGCCCAGCCTCCTCCAGGCGGAGGGAGCTAAAGATGTAGGGATTGAGTTTCATTCCTTCTCCAAGAGCTATAATATGACCGGCTGGCGCATCGGCATGGCGGTAGGCAACGCCGTCGCTATAGGCGCTTTAAAAACGTTTAAGTCGAATATTGACTCGGGCATTCCGCAGGCCATCCAGCGTATGGCCATCGCCGCTTTGAACGGGCCGCAGAGCTGTATTCCCGAACATAATGCTGTTTACCAGCGTCGGCGCGACCTTATCTGCGAGGTCCTGACCAATATCGGTCTCCAGGTTAACGTGCCTAAGGCGAGCCTTTACGTCTGGGCTAAAGTGCCGGAAGGCTATAATTCAGTCGACTTTGCCACGGAACTGCTTGACCAGATAGGCGTGGCGGTCACCCCTGGAGTAGGGTACGGCCGCGGCGGAGAGGGGTACGTGAGATTTTCTTTGACTATCCCTGATGTATCGCTCGTCAAAGGCCTTTCGAAACTCTCCGGATGGCGTAACACGCGGCGCCTGGTGGTCAAAAAGTAACTTTACATAATATACTTCGAGGAGAAAATCATCACTAAGACCATCTCTACCACGACAACGCGCGAACGGGCCTTGCTGCTGGCCGTGGCTGATAAAAAAAGTCACGGTAAAAAAGCCGCCGAGAACTCCGTAGAAGAGCTGGCGCAGCTGTCTGAATCGGCGGGGGCGGAAGTGGTAGGTAAAATTATCCAGCAGCTGGATACGCCTTCATACGATTACTACATCGGTTCCGGCAAGCTCCAGGAAATCCAGGCTTTAAAATCTGATATTGATTACAACGTCGTTATCCTCGATGACGAGCTCAAGCCCCTCCAGCAAAAGAATCTGGAAGACGCTTTAGGCGTTAAAGTTATCGACCGAGCCGCGCTTATCCTGGATATCTTCGCCCGGCGCGCCCGCACCCACGAAGGCCGCCTTCAGGTGGAGCTGGCCCAGCACCAGTACCTGCTCCCGCGGCTGGCCGGCCAGTGGCAGCACCTGGAAAGGCTGGGTGGCGGAATCGGCACCCGAGGCCCCGGCGAGTCCCAGCTGGAGACGGACCGCCGCCTGATACGCCGCAAGATTCAGCGACTTGAAGAGCAGACAGAAGAGATAAGGAAACGCCGCGCCCTCTACCGCGCGCAGCGCCGGAAGACCGGAATATCGATGTTGGCGCTCGTCGGCTATACTAATGCCGGAAAAAGCACACTGCTTAACGCCCTGTGCAAGGCGGATGTCCTGGTGGATGACCGCGTCTTCGCTACTTTAGACCCCACCACGCGGCGGATGGCCCTGCCCGATAATACCATAGCGTTGCTTTCCGATACTGTCGGCTTCATACGGAAACTCCCACCGACATTAATCAGAGCTTTCCGGGCGACGCTGGAAGAGCTTGATGAGGCTAATTTGTTGCTTCACGTTGTCGATATTGCCTCCGGGGATGCTGCCGAGCAATTTCAGACCGTGGAAAGCATCCTCGGCGAGATGGGGCTGGCGGAAAAACCGCGCCTTACCGTGCTGAATAAAATCGACCTTTACCTGGAAAAAGTGGCGACGCCGCCCGGCACAAGCGTGGTGTGGGACGAGAAAGCAGCGCAGGAATATTTCCTTACCCGGGGCATGGCCGACGCAGCAAATACGGCGCACGTATCCGCGTTAAAGGGGTGGGGACTTGACGAACTGCGGCAAATAATAGCCGAAAAACTGCCAAGCAAGTAACAGGTAACGTACCATTTGAAACTTGAATATTGAAAATTGATACTTAATGCAAACAGGCCTGATTTTAGCCTTAATATCCGCGCTGTGCTTTTCTATCGGTATTATCATCGTGCGCCGGGCTGTCGCCGTGGCCGGCGAGTCTTTCAGCGTGACCGCGGTCAGTGTGTTTATAGCTATCCCGGTTTTCGCCGTGGCAGTTACCTTGGCCGGGGACTGGGACAAGGTACTTGCGGTTTCCTGGCGGGTGCTGGCGCTGCTGTCGACGGCCGGATTCATTCACTTTATCGTCGGGCGTCTGCTAGGCTATAACTCCTACCGGCTTATCGGTGCCAATAAGGCGACGCCCTTTATCCAGACCATCCCTTTCTATACCCTCCTCTTAAGTTTTCTTTTTCTCGGGGAGAATATCACTGTTTTCATCATAGCCGGCATGTTATGTATGTTTTTTGGGACGGCCTTGACATCGTCAGAGAAAAAGACCGCCGTTGAAAAAAAAGAAAGCGTGGGTCTAAGCGTAGAGAGGAAAGGGATACTGCTGGCGCTGGCCGCGGGGCTCTGCTGGGGAATTACGCCAGTGCTGATCAAACCTGGCATCGAACGGATAGGCTCATCGGTAGCGGCAGGTTTTATCTCTTATTGTGCTGCCGGGGTGGTAATGCTCGTCCTGTTTATGCGGAAATCACTGCGGCTTCAGATGACACAACTGCCTTTGGTCAAATCTCTTAGCCCGATGGTACTGGCTGCTCTGTTTACTACGGCGGGGCAACTTTTATTCTACGTCGCCTTGGGTAAAAGTCCAGCCAGTGTAATTTCACCTCTGCTAAGTATACAGGTCATCTTTATCTTTTTCCTGTCTTGGCTGCTCAACCGCCGGACGGAAGTTTTTTCCTGGAAAGTCGCCGTGGGCATGGCGGCAACCCTGGCGGGCACTTTCCTTCTCTTCCGGTGACCGATTTTATCAAAATCCGTAGCTGGGACACGCTACAATCAAAATCCTGGCCTCTTGTGTAACTTGTGAATGTTATTCACCTACAGCAACGGCTTGAGAAGGTTGGGAGGGGTCTTAAACCTCGGTTTTTTGGCTTTTTTCGGCGGTAAACCGTTATAATGGAGACATCCGGCCTCTACTAATTAAAAAGAAAGGCTTATACCTTCTAAATGCCCCCGGTCAACTGGAAGAGAAACCTTTATATCATCGTCGCGGTGGAGTTCGCGGTGCTGGTGGCTTATGGGTTTACCAACCCGTTCATGCCGTTCTTTATACAGGACCTGGGTAGCTTTAACGATAGCCAGGCGGCCTTCTGGAGTGGCCTGACGACGGCGGCCTTCGGGCTGACGATGTTCCTTTCCGGCCCGATATGGGGCATCATCGCTGACCGGTGGGGCCGCAAGCCGATGGTGCTGCGGGCATTAATCGGGGTGGCGGTTCTTTCTGTGGCGACGGCGCTGGCGCCCAACGTTTACTGGGTTATCGTTTTCCGCGCTTTGCAGGGGCTATTCAGTGGCACGGTAGCCGCGGCCTCGGCCATGATTTCCGCCAATACGCCCAGGGACAAAGTTCCTTACGCCATGGGACTGTTGACCGTGGCCATGTTTGCCGGAAACACATTAGGCCCGTTTTTGGGCGGTTTAACCGCGGACGCGGTCGGGTACCGGAACTGTTTTTTCGTAATCAGCGTGGTGTATTTCCTGGGCGGCCTGGCCGTACTTTTCTATACCCGGGAAAATTTTGTGCCGGTCATCAAGGGATGGGGGTCAACGTTGGTGTCGCTGGGTCGCCTGGCGATATCCCGGCAGATACT
>Ga0187886_1004256_pt1 | contig 10340 bp, 5 predicted proteins | sample June2016WEW_20_1_FD_133001 | JGI IMG/M metagenome (GOLD analysis project Ga0187886, IMG submission 133001) | Peatland microbial communities from SPRUCE experiment site at the Marcell Experimental Forest, Minnesota, USA - June2016WEW_20_150 | ecosystem: Environmental > Terrestrial > Soil >... | reverse complement strand
ACGATGGCCTTGATCACTTTGCCTTGCGGGCCGATGACCGCGCCGATCTTTTCAGGATTGATCCGAATTGTCGAGATGCGTGGCGCGTACTTCGACAACTCCGCTCGTGGCCCCTTGATTGCTTCCGCCATCCTGTCAAGAATGAACAACCGAGCCTCGCGTGCTTGTTCGAACGCCTGCCGCGCCAGATCGAAGCTCAATCCCTGCAACTTCAGATCCGTCTGGAACCCGGTGATCCCTTTGCGTGTCCCCGCCACTTTGAAGTCCATGTCACCGAACGCGTCTTCTGCGCCGATGATGTCCGTGATCGTCAGCGCCTGGCCCGTCTTGTCGTCGGTGATCAATCCGATGGAAATCCCGGCGACCGGCGCCTTCAACGGCACGCCGGCGTCCAGCATCGACAACGTCGCGCCACACACACTAGCCATCGAAGTCGAGCCGTTGGACTCCATAATCTCCGACGTGACGCGAATCGTGTACGGGAAATCCAGTTCCGCAGGGATCATTGGTTCGATCGACCGTTCCGCCAATGCGCCGTGGCCGATCTCGCGGCGTCCGGGTCCGCCGGTTCGTCCTGTTTCGCCAACGCTGAACGGCGGGAAGTTATAATGAAGGATGAACCGTTTCTCCGTCGGGCCGCCGGTCCATGCGTCCATGTCCTGCACATCCGACTTCGATCCCAGCGTGGTCAAGACAAACGCTTGCGTTTCGCCGCGCGCAAAAACCGCCGAGCCATGCGTGCGAGGCAACAGGCCCACTTCGCATTGGAGCGGCCGGATGTCTTTCGCGCCGCGACCGTCGGAGCGCTTGTTGTTTTTCAGAATCGACGAGCGAATTGCTTCGCTCTCGATGCGATACATCGACTCATTGATCTCGAAGTCGGTGACGTCGGGAAATCTCGCCTTGAGGGCCGTGGTCATTTTGTCTTTGAGTGTGCCGACGGTGGCTTCGCGTTCGAGTTTCTGGTGAATCAGAATCGCGCTGAGAATTTCTTGGCCGATCGTTGTCTTCGCGGCGGCGAGCACCTCGGGGCGGACGGTCTTCAACACGGCGTTGCGTTTCTGGACGCCGACCTCTTGGGCCAGTTCCCGCATCGCAGCGACGATTTTCTGAACGTGACCGTGCGCGAACTCGATGGCGTTCATGATGTCGGCCTCGGCGATTTCCCGGCCGGTGCCTTCGATCATGACGAGTTCCTTGTCGCTGCCGACATAGATCAGATCGAGATCGCTCTCCTTGCGCTGGGTGTGGGTCGGGTTGACGACGAACTGGCCGTTGACGCGGCCGACGCGCACGGCGCCGATCGGGCCGTGCCACGGGATGTCGGAGATGGTCAGCGCGGCGGACGCGCCGTTGATGGCGAGGATGTCAGGATCATTTTCGGTGTCGGCGCTCAGCAGAATCGCCATGATCTGCGTGTCGTTGTAAAAGCCTTCTGGGAAGAGCGGCCGGCACGGGCGGTCGATCATGCGGGAGGTGAGGATTTCCTTTTCGGTCGGACGTCCTTCCCGTTTGAAGTAGCCGCCGGGAAATTTGCCGGCAGCGGCTGCCTTCTCGCGATAATCGACCGTCAGCGGAAAGAAATCGAGTTCTTCCTTGAACGTGGTCTCGGCCACGACGGTGACGATGACAACCGTCTCGCCGTATTGGACGGTGACCGCGCCGTCGGCTTGTTTGGCCAGTTTGCCTGTTTCGATGACAAGATTTTTATCTCCGATGGGAGTACTAATTGTTTGGTGCATGAGCCTTCCTTGCGGATAAACTGGAGATTGGCTCGATGGAAGGATGGCGGCCCGCAACGCTTGGCGTTGTCAGCCGATTATCAATCCATCAATCAACCAATCTTCGGTCTTTCCTACTTTCTGAGATTGAGTTTCTTGATCAGTTCCTGGTATCGCTTCGTATCGGTGCGGCTCAAATAATCGAGCAGCCGCCGCCGTTGGCCCACCATTTTCAGCAATCCATGCCGCGAACTATGGTCCTTCACGTGCGCCTGCAAGTGCTGCGTCAGCTCGTTGATGCGGGCCGTCAACAGCGCAATCTGCACGTGGGCAGAACCGGTGTCCTTCGCGTGGAGCCGAAATTCTTTCGCGATTTCCGACTTTTTCTCCGTCGCAATCATCGTTGCGTCTGATACCTTTCTTCTAATTCCTCGACCAGTCTAACCATCCCTCGGAGAACTGTAAAGGAGTTTTTCCCCGGCGCTTCGAACGTGAGTTTGACAAAGCAGTCGCGTGTGATTAGCATTTGGTTGGCCAAGTTGACCAAGGGTCGGGGACGTAGCTCAGTTGGGAGAGCGCCGCAATGGCATTGCGGAGGTCGTGGGTTCAACTCCCATCGTCTCCACCAAGAATTTTCAGTCATCAACATGAAACGCAAACCAGTCCGGGACTGCAACTGCGCGCGCCGCCGCACGCGGCGACGGCGCTGAGTTGTCACGGGCTGGCTCTTGTCTCTCATCTGCTGGCTTTGCTGACCTGTGTGGAGCTATCTCCATGACCAAAAACATTCGCAACATCGGCATCATTGCGCACGTGGACCACGGCAAGACAACGCTCGTGGATAAACTGTTGCGCGAGGGCGGCGTGTATCGCGCCGGCCAGGCGATGGAAGAGCGCGCGATGGATTCGATGGATCTGGAGAAAGAAAAGGGTATCACCATCAAGGCCAAGAACGCCTCTATTCACTGGGGCGGTTACACCATCAACATCGTGGACACGCCCGGCCACGCCGATTTTGGCGGCGAAGTCGAGCGTATCCTGAAGATGGTGGACGGCGTTCTTCTGCTCGTGGACGCCTTTGACGGCCCGCAAGCGCAAACCCGTTTCGTGCTGCGCAAGGCGCTTCAGAACGGTCTGAAAGTGATCGTGGTCATTAACAAGATCGACCGCGAGCACGCGAATCCTCGCAAAGCTCACGATCAAGTGTTGGAACTGCTGCTGGAGCTCAACGCCGCCGAGGAGCAGTTCAACGCGCCGTTCATCTACGCCAGTGCTCGCGACGGGTACGCGCTGCGTAATCTCGGCGACAAACCCAACGGCATGACGCCGCTGTTCGAAACCATTCTGCAACACATCCCAGCACCTCGGGCTGATCCCAACGCGCCATTTCAGATGCTCGTCAGCAACTTGGACTGGAGCGATTACGTGGGCCGGATCGCCATCGGCAAGATCACGGGCGGCAGCGTCAAGATCGGCGACCCGATCGTCTGTATTCACAAGGACGGTCGTCGCGAACGCGCCTCGGTGACGAAAGTGTTTGAGTTCAGCGGCCTCAAATCTGGTGAGATCGTCACCGGCGAAGCGGGCAACATCATCGGCATCTCCGGCCTCGAGGAGGTCGCCATCGGCGAGACGCTTTGCGATAGCGAAGAACAGGAACCGGTCCCGTTTGTCGAACTCGATCCACCGACGATTCAAATGCAGTTCGCCGTGAATGATGGCCCGCTGGCCGGGCGCGATGGCAAGTTCGTCACCGCCCGCCACGTTCGCGAGCGGCTCTACAAGGAGATCCGCACCAACATTTCGCTCCATGTCGAAGACACTGACGCACCGAACATTTTTCTCGTGAGCGCCCGCGGCGAGATGCAGATTGCGATTCTGGTCGAGCAGATGCGCCGCGAAGGCCATGAAGTGCTTGTGTCCCGTCCCGAAGTGATTCTGAAACGTAGTAGCGCGGGCGTCTCGCCCGTGACTTCTTCAATGACTGGCGGGCGAGACGCCCGCCCTACTGGCAAAGGCGACACTCTCCTGGAGCCGATTGAGATGCTGTGGATCGAAGCGCCCAACGAGTGCCTCGGCGATGTGCTCCAAAACCTGGCCGCCCGCAAAGCCGAGATCGCCAATATGAACCATCACGGACACGGCGTCACCGTCGAGGCGGTCATTCCCACGCGCGGTCTCATCGGCTTTGAGACTGACTTGGTCAACCTGACCAGCGGACGCGCCGCGATGTCGCATCTGTTCAATGGCTACGAGCCGTGGCGTGGCGAGATCATGACACGGCGCACCGGTACGCTCGTTTCGATGGAAAACGGTATTGCTACCTCTTGGGCGCTCAACAACATCCAGGAACGCGGCAAACTGTTCATCGGTCCCGGCGAAGACGTGTATGAAGGGATGATCATTGGCGAGAACCCTCGGGCCGAAGACATGCCGGTCAACCCCGCCAAAACGAAGCACCTCACCAACATACGCAGCCAGGGCGAAGGCAAAGGCATCCAGCTTGAGCCGCCGTTGAAGATGTCGCTGGAACGGTCGTTGGAGTACATCGCGCTCGACGAATACGTCGAAGCCACGCCGAAAAACTTGCGCCTTCGCAAAAAGATCCTCAACGCCACCCAGCGCAAACGCGCCGCAATGTCCGGCAGCGCCGCTGCCGAAGCGCTCGCATAACTTTCTACTTCTGCTGATGGAAGGCGGCGCGCCGTCGGCGCCTGATTGTTGGTGTGAAAACCTGCGCCAAACGAAGTGGCCTGGGCCGCGCGCCGCTTTCCCTGCAAGGAATTGAATTGCCGCGAAAGACAAATAAGTTGCAAAAAACCTCTTGCGGTCTGGGCAGAAGTATGTATGATTAAAAGGTAGTGCACGTGTAACTTGCAGCAGAAGGTGGCGAACGACGCCTTGAATGAGTCACAGCGTCGGGCACATTCGGGGGTGAGCGTGAGAATCGCTGCGACATACGATGGAGGCATAGGCGACAAAATGCGATATAATCACAGAAATAACAAAGGGTTCACACTGATCGAGCTCTTGGTGGTGATTGCCATCATTATGATCCTGGCCGGACTGCTGTTGCCCGCGCTGGCCAAGGGGCGGGCAAAAGCCCGGCAGGTCTCCTGCCTCAATGTCATGAAGCAATGGGGCAACGTCTTCCTGATGTATGCCGATGACTTCAACGGATCGCTCCCGGTGCATGGGTGGTATCAAAGTGTTTCTGGGACAGGTGGGGCAAATCTTGCGGGAGCTTATAGAAGGTATTGGGCGATTAGGGGGGGCCAACAAGTCCTTACTACGGCCGAACAGGCACGGATCTGGAGGATGAAGATGTGCCCGGCTCAGCCGGCTCAGATTATTGCCAGGGCCAACAATGGCACGCCTCCCGGCTACAGTATGGTGAGGGTTGACCCACCAACGCCAAATTTTAGGGGCTGGTGCCAAAAGAACTGTGAACACCCGTCCAGTATGGTGTTGCTGATTGATTCGAATGGCTCGCAGGGGTGCGCGGCCGTAGGGGCTATCTGCGGAAGCGGTGGTTACGTAACCGACGTGTTGCCCGCTATCGACCGGCATTTCGGCGGGGTGAATGTGCTTTGGGCGGATAACCATGCGACATGGGAGGTGTGGGACGCCATCAAGAATGGATTCGAGCACAAAAACTGGGGCAGTCTCTGCAACCCCGTCAACCCACCCGACACCGACTACTGCGGCCCATTTGAAGCCCTGGGTTGTCACTAATGGCGCGCTGAATCTTGCAGCCGTGTCCGATACTCTAATGAGCAGGAATGGGCCGGTCTTGACAACCTCTCTTGACCCGGTTGCAGCAAGCGCGACCAGCCCGCCCAAGGATCACCAATTCTGAGCGAGAGTTCTTGCGCAAACGAGACAAAGCAGGGCGTGGGTCGGACGGCAACAGCGTGTCGATGCCGCAGTAACACTGCGCCGAGTCGAACGGAGGTCTTACCGGGGGTTCACACACACACGGGCTGTTGGGATGACAACGGGTGTGTCAACGCTGGGGAAGGCTCGTTTTTCTGGGCTGGCAAGCAGCGGATCCCGTCAGTTCTGCAATGTTGAGATGCCATGTGGAGCTCACAGCAAGCCGGCGCGGAGTGCCGATCCATCCGAAAGCTCGAGTAATGCAGCCGAGTGAAGAGAGCAGTTCCAACACCGGTGGAGTTTCACCCGAGGTCAATATTTAGAGAACCTTAGTCCATTCTCGACGGACGCCTGACCTCGGGTTCAGGCTCTCACGCACTTGCTGAGGACATGCTGATCGTTGGCAGGGACAACCGCAGGAAGGACCGCGTCGCGAAAGCTATGGGGAACGCGATCGTGCCTGAACTCTGGCGCGGCTGAACGGCGAGACGTTGCGCATCAGGGTCGCCGCCAAGCCAATACAGCACGTGCTGTTTGGACAAACATTTGCCCCGCAGGCAGGGTCCCGGCGCTCATTGCGGCCAGAACTGAGGCCAAGCCGGGTTCCCTCCGCGACACTGTTCGCGCAGACTATTCCACGCCGAAACGGAACGAGGTTTTCTGGGAGTAACCCTGCCCCGGCCGCAGGATCACCGAGGGGAACTTGGGTTGATTGACCGAGTCCGGGAAATGTTGCGTCTCGAGGCAGAACCCGGCGTGCCTCGGATACGCATGACCGCCTTTGCCTTTGATGCTGTCATCGAGAAAGTTGCCGGTGTAAAGCTGCATTCCCGGCTCCGTCGTGTGGACTTCGAGAATCCTTCCTGATTCCGGATCGTGGATGTGCGCCGCCAGAGCCGGTTTTCGCCCGTCGTTCTGCAGGACGTAGCAGTGATCGTAACCACCGGGGTCGCCGCCGAGTTCGGCGAACCGCGAGCCGATGCCCATGGGCCGGGTGAAATCCATCGGCGTGCCTTTGACTGGGCGAATCTCGCCCGTGGGAATCAGCGTGTCATCCACAGGAAGGTAACGGTCGCCCGTGATGGTGAGTTCGTGCGCCAACACGTCGCCGGTGCCGGCGAGATTGAAGTAGGCGTGGTTGGTGAGGTTGACCGGTGTGGCCTTGTCGGTCTTGGCCGTGTATTTGATCCGCAGTTCGTTCTGATCGGTCAGCGTGTACACGACTGTGACCAACAGATTGCCGGGGTAACCTTCTTCGCCGTCACGGCTGAGGTAGGTGAACTTTACCGACGGTTCGCGTCCTTCGCTCGCTTCGGCCTGCCAATAAACCTTGTCGAAACCTTTGAGTCCGCCGTGCAGGTGATTCGGGCCGTTGTTGGTGGCCAGCTTGTAGGAGACGCCGTCCATCGTGAACCGGCCTTTGGCAATCCGGTTGGCGTACCGCCCGACGATGCAGCCGAAATACGGCCCGTTGCGGGTGACGTAATCTTCCAGCGTATCGAACCCGAGAACGATGTCGGCCGGTCTGCCCTTGCGGTCGGGCGCTTCCAAGGATACGAGCGTCGCCCCATAGTTCATGACCGCCGCTTTCAACCTGCCGGCGTTCCTCAGGGTAAACAGGGTGACCGGCGATCCGTCAGCTAGTTTTCCGAATGGTTTTTTCTGGAGGCTCATCGGCGTTGAATCCTTCCTGGCTACGCCGCTGTGTGACCGCCCAAACCCTCACCCTGACCCTCTCCCCGAACGGGAGAGGGGAACTCTCCTCTCCCCGCTTGGGGGGAGAGGATTAACGTGAGGGGGCCTTTGCCTGCGTAGTGGTTCATGAAAGTTCAGGTTAGAGTCCGGGCAGCACCGCGACTCCATCCACGACCTTGCAGACGTGCACTGCGAACTTGTCGGCAAACTCAGGCCGGCTGCGCGGGTAGCCGGTCTCCACGGCTGTCTTCAACACCTCGACGCTTTTGGCCCGAACGAGCGCGCCGGACGCGCCTTTGTCGCCTCCGCCGAGCATGCGTTCGCCGAGGACGCCGGGGACGCTGCGGGCGATGTCGCACATCGTTTCCAGTTCGGGACCGGAAATCTTGTAGTCGTCGCGCAGGCCGATGCCGTCCTCACGAAAGATCCTGCCGACGGTTTCGATGTCGCCGACTTTCCACGCTTTCATCATTTGATAGAACCGTTGCTGCGCGTGGAAGATGTATTTCAATCGCTCGCACAGATGCGGCTGCGACCCGACATACTTCGCCATCACCCGGTCGTACAACGCCTCATCGCGGATGTCGGCCAAGCAGGAGAACCCGAATTCCTTGCCGGCCAGCGCGACGAGTTCCTCGCACTCGGCGCGGCGGATCTTGTAGGTGGATTTCTCCAAACCGGGACGCACGGTGCCGGTGTCGAGGCTCACAATGCGGAAATCAATCGCGCCTTTGCCGAGCGGCACGTAGCTGATGGACCGATTCTTCGGGTTGTAATGCGTTCCCGTACCGGCCCGCGCGAAGTAGATCATGATCTGATCGAGCTTGCCGCAAGGCGAACCGACGTAATCATTTTCCACCGCCTGTGCCATATCGACAATCTTCATACCGTCCTTCACCTTGATCCCGTTTACCTCGAAGAAGGTGAGCATGAGGTTGATGCAAAGTGAGGCCGAGCGCGACATGCCGCCCCCGGGGATATTGCCGTAGAGCACAGCGTCGAATCCATTGGTCAGCTTGAATCCTTCGCGGTGGAGGATGAAATCCACGCCGTACGGGAAGCGCGCCCAGGTGTCGGCGACAGCCGGCGATTTAGGCGCGGGCACATTGCCGAGTTTGAACTCAACGATGCCGTCGCTGGGGAAATTGGCGCTGAACATCCGGACCCGGTCGGTGCCGTTCGGTTTGTACGCGAGCCAGATGAACCGGTCGGTGCCGACGCCGAACAACTCGGTGCCGTTGTAATCGCCGTGCTCGACGCCGAGGCAGAACCGGGACGACGTGCGGCGAACCTTGCCACCCGCAACCTGCAATTTGGTTTGTTTCGCCAACTGAGAGAGGATTCTCTTGGCTTGCTGATCCGGATTAGGTTGGTTCATGGCTTACCTTCGATGCGCAGACTAGCACAATCGCGCCGCTCAGGTCTAGCGTCTTGAGGCGGCTCAATCGGGAGGCCGCGCTCCCCGCATCTCGTCGGGTGGATCTGGCATTGCCCCCCAAGTAGCGCGGGCGTCTCGCCCGTGTCGTCCGGCATCCCCAGACAGCAACGGGCGGGACGCCCGCGCTACTGTGTCAGGACTTGTCGTGGTGGTATCAGCTGCTCCCCGGCCTCTCTTCCGGCTTTTTCCATCCAGCTTGACTCGGCAAATCGTTCGCGCTAGAAGGTTCGATCAGGATTGGATCCGAAGTCAGGCGGCCAGACAATCCGATCACTTCGGATGGGCGAGATGATGGCGACCGCAAAGAGAAGGAAAACGGTCTTTCCATGAAACCTATCTTTGTGCAGAAGAAACTGCCGGCCCATCTATTTCAAGGCTACCGGGAGTGAGTGCTTGAGAAGAAACCCCATCGAGACAAACTCGAAATCGTCGTGAGCGATCCATCGCATATTGCTGTCAGGTACCTGACGCGAATCTTGAAGAGACAGGTCAGGGGTGTCTTTGCGGTCAAAATCCAACCACGAGTACGGCATCGACTGAACGACAGAGATTCCTCGGCAACCTCGGGATGACAAAGAGAGGCGTGGGCGGAGTGCGGGGAGGCGGTGGGACGTCAGCGAGAGAATGTGCTAGACAAAGGGAAAGCGGTTTTGTACTAGCAGTCTCCAGCGTCCGACGAAACGAAACCCGTTAAGCTTGTCCGAGAAAGGGGAAACCTTATGCCGAGAATTGAGTTGCACGCCGTGGATTACATCATCCTCTGCGTTTATTTCCTGTTCGTGCTGGGTATCGGTTGGACGCTCAGGCGCTACATGAAAACCGGCGAGGATTTTTTCATGTCGGGCCGGTCGATCCCAGCGTGGATCGCGGGCCTCGCGTTCATCTCCGCCAACCTCGGTGCTCAGGAGGTTATTGGAATGTCGGCGTCCGGTGCCAAGTACGGGATCATGACCAGCCATTTCTATTGGGTCGGCGCGATCCCGGCAATGGCGTTCGTGGGCATCTTCATGATGCCGTTCTACTACGGCTCGAAGGCGCGGTCGGTGCCGGAGTACCTGAAGCTGCGCTACGATGAGAAGACGCGCGGGTTCAACGCGATTTCCTTTGCGGTGATGACCGTGTTCTCCTCCGGGATCTCGATGTACGCGCTGGCGAAGTTGTTCGAGATTCTTCTGGGCTGGAACTTCCACTTCAGCGTGTTCATTTCCGGAGTCATCGTGCTGGCGTACATTTTCCTCGGCGGCCTGACCTCGGCGATTTACAACGAGGTGCTCCAGTTTTTCCTGATCGTGCTCGGGTTTCTGCCGCTCGTGCTCTTGGGACTCAGGGATGTTGGCGGGTGGCACGAACTGATCCGGAAATTGAATGAAGTGGCCGTTGGCAAGGGGTTCGAGCCCGGCACGATGACCCAGTCCTGGGCGCACACAGGTTCGGCGGCGGCGAATCCGATGGGCGTGGAATGGTTCGGGGTGGTATTTGGGTTGGGGTTTGTGTTGTCGTTCGGCTACTGGTGCACGGACTTTTTGGTGGTGCAGCGGGCGATGGCGGCCAACTCGATGTCGGCCGCGCGGCGCACACCGCTGATTGCAGCCATTCCCAAGATGTTGTTT
>Ga0187886_1004254_pt1 | contig 10346 bp, 14 predicted proteins | sample June2016WEW_20_1_FD_133001 | JGI IMG/M metagenome (GOLD analysis project Ga0187886, IMG submission 133001) | Peatland microbial communities from SPRUCE experiment site at the Marcell Experimental Forest, Minnesota, USA - June2016WEW_20_150 | ecosystem: Environmental > Terrestrial > Soil >... | reverse complement strand
GGAGAGGGGTGGGAAGATGCTACGATCATAAGCCTCCACGGCCGAAAGGCAGACGATCTCGCTGTGAGAGTCAAGGAGTCGCCAAAGGTCTTTCTGTTCACCGATCCGGGTTTTCCTCCCGAGAAGATAACTTCGTATCTACTTGAAAGAGGAGTGGAGAACCGGAGGGCCATTGTGATGGAGAACTTGACCTATCCCAATGAGAGGATCCTCGACACCGATCTCATCCATATTGCCGGGATGGAAGGATTTGGGCTGTCCGTAATGATCATCAAGAAGGAAAGAGGATGACAAGCCAAAAAGGAGGCAAACTTTATGGAATCGGGATAGGCCCCGGAGACCCAAAGCTCTTGACCCTGAGGGCAAGAGAGATCCTCGACCAGGCAGACGTCATCTTCTGTCCGAAAGGAGATGAAGACAAAGCCTCCTGGGCTCGCTCGATCATCGAGGCAACCACCTCCGCTCCGAAGGAGTTCATTGAACTACCCTTCCCGATGACCCGCAATAAGCGGAGATTAGAGGTCTACTGGCAAAAGGCTGCGAGAAGAATCGCCCAAGAAATTGCTAATGGAAAGCAGGGGGCTTTCATTACCCTTGGAGATCCGTTCATATACAGCACCTACATCTACCTTGCAAGAACGCTCCGCAAGAAATTTCCTGAAATAGAAGTGGAGACGATCCCGGGAATCAGTGCCTTCAATGCTGCGGCAGCGAGAGCGGAGATTCCACTCGTGGAGGGAGATGAGAGGTTGGCCATCCTTCCTGTGAGAAAAGATCTCAGAGGTTTGAGAGAGGCCTTCCATGCGTTTGACACGGTCGTATTGATGAAGGTGGGATCGAAACTGGACAAGGTGATGGCTCTGCTTGCGGAATTGGATCTTCTGAAACAATCGGTACTCGTGAGCCGTCTGGGACAACCCGGAGAGAAGATGATTCATGATCTCTCGTCATTGAAAAAAATTAAGAAGGAAGGATATCTCTCCGTGATCATCGTGAAGATTCCCCCTCACTCGGTCCCTCTCCCTTCGGGGGAGAGGGGAAGGGTGAGGGGTAGGGGACGACGATGAAAGTCTATTTTATTGGCGCGGGACCCGGAGATCCAGAGCTTCTAACCTTAAAGGCAAAAAGAATCCTTGAGAACTCGGATATTGTCATTTATGCAGGCTCTTTGATCAACAGGGAAATCCTGAAATTCACAAAAAAAGACCCGGCTCTCTATGATTCATCAACAATGGATCTGGAAGAAATCCTGCAAATTTATAAGGAGGCCAAAGAGTCCGGAAGGAGCGTAGCTAGAGTTCACAGTGGAGATCTTTCCCTCTATAGCGCTCTGCAGGAACAATTGGACTGGTGTGAAAAAGAGGGGATCGATTGCGAGATCATTCCTGGCATCAGTTCCTTCCAGGCTGCGGCCGCAAGTCTCAAACAGGAACTTACTCTTCCGGGTGTCAGCCAGACCCTGATTCTGACCAGGATTTCGGGCAGGACTGAAGTCCCTCCTACGGAAAACCTGGAAGAATTAGCCAAGGCAAAAGCAACGATGGCCATCTTCTTAAGCATTCACGAAATCGAGAGAGTAGTGGACCAACTAGCAAAGAGTTATGCAGAGAATACTCCGGTTGCCGTCATTGAAAAAGCCTCTTGGCCGGAGGAGCGAAAGATCATCGGAACATTGGGTACAATTTCTGAAAAGGTGAAGAAAGCAGGGATCAAGCGTCAGGCATTGATTATCATAGGAGATGTTCTGGGGGGAGATGTTCTCGGGGGAGAGGCCCTCGGGAAGGCTTACCAAAAATCGAAACTCTACGATGCCAATTTTGAGCACGGTTTTAGAAAGAAGAGAGGTTCATGAACCCCACCCTTCCTAATTGGTTTTATGTATCTGTGTTGGAAAGCAAGAGAACTGGTTCTATTTATGTTGGATGTACGTCAAATTATGAAAAAAGAATGAAAGAACATAAAAATGGAAAAGTATATTCTACGAACCACTTACTGCCAGTTGAACTGATATACGTTGAAACATATAAATCCAAAAAGGATGCTTTCGAAAGGGAAAAACGTTTAAAACATCACGGCAGTGCTTAGGACATTTAAAGATTAGCAGTTGCTGAAAAAATGATTATTTCTCAGACTGCTCAAAAATGCCCAGATGCAAGGCTCCCGAAATCCTGAGGAATGAGGCGTACTTGCAGGTACGCCGCAATGACGAAGGATGAGGGAAACGAAGCAGATGGGTGTTTTTCAGCAGCCTGTTAGATTGAAAAATACCCTTATGAAAGGAAGGGCGGGGTGAAGGTCGCTATTATCGCCATTACTGAAGAAGGGAAGAAGACGGCTCAAGAACTTGCCGTATCTCTTGGAGAAAGCAAAGTCTATTTCCTCTCCCGTTCTCTCAAGAGTGCGGTAAAAGAAATCTTTGATCAGCACGATGGGCTCATTTTTGTTATGGCTTTGGGAATCGTCATCCGAGTCATCGCGCCCTATATCAAAAACAAATATATTGATCCTGCGGTCGTAGTTGTGGACGAGAACAAGCGGTTTGCGATCAGTGCCCTTTCCGGTCATGAGGGAGGAGCCAACCAATTGGCCGTACAGGTAGCTTCCATTCTGGGTGCCGAACCAGTGATCACAACCGCTTCTGAGACAAGGAAAGAATTGATCATTGGAGTAGGCTGAAGAAAAGGGACGACCCAAAAAGAGATCCTCGAAGCGATCGATCAGGCGCTAAAAGAGGGAGGATGTTCGATAGATCATGTGAGGTGTGTGGCGACCATCGATTTAAAAGGAAGTGAACCCGGTCTGAAAGAAGCCTGTCTGGCTCTGGAGGTGCCTTTCAGAACGATCCCTTCTGATCAAATTAAGAGATTTAAGGGATCATATCAGAGGTCGGCCTTTGTGAAGGAGAAGATTGGAGTCGAGGGGGTGAGCGAGCCTTGTGCGCTCCTTGCAGGGAGAAGGACAAAGCTGATTTTGCCAAAGTTCAAAAGGGGCAGGGTGTGCGTGGCCATCGCCAAGGAAGACTAAGTATCGTTGGAATCGGCCCGGGAAACAGGGATTCCTTGAGCCCTAGGGCTTGTAAAGCCATACAAGGCTGCCAGATCATCGTGGGCTACAAGGGCTACCTCCAGCTCGTCGATCATCTGTTGGACGGGAATCTCGTGGTCGGCAAAGAGATCCTCTCCTCCGGTATGACAAAGGAGGTTCGAAGAGCCGAAATGGCGATCGAGAAAGCCTTGGCGGGAAACGATGTCTGTCTCATTTCAAGTGGCGATCCGGGCATCGATGGTATGGCCGGAGTCATCCTGGAGCTCTTGAGAGAGGAGGATGCCAAGAGAATTTCAATAGAGATCATTCCTGGAATCACCGCAGCCTCCAGCTGTGCCAGCATCTTAGGGGCGCCCTTGATGAACGATTTTGCAGTGATCTCTTTGAGCGATCTTCTAACGGATTCTGAGATCATTGAGAACAGGACACGATCCGCGTGTCTGGGTGATTTCGTAATCGTCTTCTACAATCCGAAGAGCAAGAAGAGGACCAAGCCCCTTGAAAAGGCCTGGCGGATTCTGATGAAGTACCGATCGCCCCTGACCCCCGTAGGAATCGTAAGGAATGCGATGAGGGCTGACGAAAAGGTAATTATTACCTCTCTCAAACGTATGCTCGCACTCAAGCAGATCGATATGGGAACAACGATCATCGTCGGCAATTCGAAGACCTTCACAAAAGGCAACTATATGATCACCCCGCGGGGATATGAACTCAAGCAAAGGGGAAACGGATGAGATACTATCCCGTCAATCTGAATATCAAAGGAAAGGTTTGCGTTGTTATTGGCGGGGGCAAGGTGGCAGAAAGAAAAATAAGGAACATCCTCCTCTCCGGAGGTAAAGTGAAAGTGATTAGCCCTGAATTGACAGGGTTGCTATCGCAGATGGTGAGACGAAGGAGAATAGATTATCGCCGGGGCGAATATCATCCGAGTCTGTTGGAGGGGGCATTTCTGGCTTATGCCGCCACGTCTGATCGGAAGGTGAACGCACAGGTGGCCAAAGATGCAACAAGATTGGGCATCCTTGTGGATGTGTGTGATTCGGCCCGGGAATCAAGTTTCATCCTACCAGCCGTCCTGAGAAAAAAAGAAGTCACGATCGCTGTTTCCACGGGTGGTCTCTCGCCCGCAGAGTCGGTCCGCATCAGAGACAGGTTAAAGGAGTTTATCGAGAAAGGAATACTCGCAAAGACTAAGCAGTGTGTTTCATAAATTCGGCAGTGTATGGTGCGGTGGTCCATTGCATTGCGCAACGGTGGCTGCTACCTCACCAAAATCCCCCCCCTTCCCCCCTTTGTTAAAGGGGGGAAATTAATTTTCACCTCCCCTTTGCAAAGGGAGGCATAGAGGGATTTGGAGGGCCATTTCATACGCCTCCTTATTTACGAAACAGAGCACTGAGGAGCAAATTGCAATGAGAAGAAGAAAAAAAGGAAAGGTTTATCTCGTTGGGGCAGGTCCGGGCGATCCGGAATTAATCACTGTCAAAGGCCTGAGACTCATTCAAAAGGCAGATGCCATTTTCTATGATTTCCTGATCAACAAGGAGCTGCTTGCATCTGCCAGGAAGGATGCAGAATTGATCTGCGTTGGAAAATCTCCTTCCTATCATACGATGAAGCAGGAGGAGATCAACCGGCTCCTCGCTCAAAAGGTTGAAGAGCATTCGATCGTTGTCCGCTTAAAAAACGGGGATCCCTTTGTCTTCGGCCGCGGTGCGGAAGAATCCATCTACCTATCCGAGCAGGATATCCCCTTCGAGGTCGTCTCCGGCGTCAGTTCTGCAATAGCGGTTCCCGCCTCTGCAGGGGTGCCGTTGACGCATCGTGATTATGCCTCCTCCGTGGCGATTATTACTGGGCATCGAAGAGATGACGGGGAAGTCAAGATCGCCGATGCAGACACGCTCGTCTTTCTAATGCCTGTGGCCAATCTGGACAGGATTATCGAAAAGCTATTGGAAGGGGGTAAGAGCCCGGAGACTCCTTGCGTGCTCATCGAAAAGGGAACCTTGCCCGGCCAGAAGGTCGCCCAAGGAAATCTGGCCAATATTCTCGAGAACTCGCAGGTGAAGGGTGTGAAAGCCCCGGCGGTTTTTGTCGTGGGGGAGATCGTAAGCCTGAGAAACTCGCTGGGTCAAACTTCCTAAAAGCTGCCAAACTCAATTGGCATTCATTCAGAGAATCTCCCCTCACCCCTCTTTGCCGAAGAAGGGAAATTCCTCCCTTTGACAAAGGGAGGTCAGAAGGGATTTCACAAGAAACGTTGACATGATTGTGAGACCAGGATAATGCCAGGTCTTCCATGATTGACCCACAAGGAAAGACGTGAACCAACCCGTGCTGAAAAACTATCGGGGAAGATTTCCTTTCAGGCTGGCGACGACCTCGTATATCTATCCTGATCGGATCGTCCCCAATGTGACCCTCCTTGCGCCATTTCTCGATGAGATTGAATTGGTCCTTTTTGAGAGCGAAGGCCAGGATGACCTTTCCGATGAGAATGAGATCAAGGCTCTGAAAGATCTCTCTTTGCATCAGGGTGTTGGATTCAATATTCATCTCCCAATCGACATATTCCTTGGAGATGAGAGCGAAGAAGTAAGGTCGCAAGGAATTTCTGTTGTTAGAAGGATAATCGGGCGGACTCTTTGCCTCAACCCTTCTTTCTATGTCCTCCATCTCGATTTCATAAATCCCCCCACCCCCCCTTTACTAAAGGGGGGAGAGGGGGGATTTATCCAGAAAAGGGATATCAAGGCATGGCGACGGCGTCTGGCCCGGTCCTTGAAAGAGATTCTGAATGATGGAATCGAAGCCAAACGGATTTCCATCGAAACCCTCGTGTATCCCTTCGAATGGATCGAAGACATGGTGAAGGAATTTGGGTGTTCCATATGTCTCGATGTCGGCCATATCCTGAACCACGGTTATGATCTCGGGAATTACTTAAAGGCTTATCTCCCCAGAACTTCCATCATCCACTTCCACGGAGTTCACAATGGTTCGGACCATCTCGGAATTGATAAATTGCCAGAACTAGATTTGAACCTCATCCTATCCTCCCTTCGTCATTATCACGGGATTGTCTCGATAGAGGTCTTTTCAATCAACGAACTCAAGAGCTCCCTCGCCATTCTGGAGGAAAAATGGGAAAAGAGATGATCTTTATCACGGGAGGATGTCGAAGCGGAAAGAGCCGCTTTGCTTTGGATCATGCAGATCGACATTTCTCAAGAAAACTGTATTTGGCTACCTGTGAAGCACTCGATGAAGACATGGCGCAGCGCATCGAGCAACATAAAAAGATGAGAGGACCGGAATGGAAGACCATCGAGGAGCCTATCAAGATCGTTGAAAGAATCAAAGAATACGGCGAGGGGGTTGAAGTCATCCTGATGGACTGCATTACCCTTTGGCTCTCCAATCTTCTGACAAGAGAGAAGACTGATCAAGAGATAATGGATGAGATGACGAGATTCGTGGAAATGATGAAACAGACACCGACTTCATTCATCGTTGTATCCAACGAAGTGGGGATGGGAATCGTCCCGGCAGACCCACTGGGTCGCCGGTTCCGGGATCTATCAGGAATGGCCAATCAGAAGATTGCTGCGGCGGCGAATACGGTGATCTTTATGGTTTCAGGAATCCCGATTTTCTTAAAGAGTCCGGCGTGAAAGACTTTCTTCAAGCCCTTTCGTTTTTAACGATTCTTCCTACCGGTCGAAATATCCCTGTGGACGAGAAATCTCTCGCCCGTTCGATGGCTTTCTTCCCTTTGGTGGGCCTCGTGATCGGTCTGTTCCTCGCAATCGGTCACTATCTCTTTTACCTTATCTTACCTCCCTCCATCTCCCTTTGGCTCATCTTGGGACTCCTTGCATTATTGACTAGAGGACTTCATCTGGATGGATTTGCGGATACCATGGATGGTTTGGCCTCCGGCGGAACGAGGGAGAAGATCCTTGAAGTGATGAAGGATAGCCGAATCGGTGCCTTTGGGGTGATCAGCCTCATTCTCCTCATCGGTGCTAAATACCTCGCTCTGGATCAAATTCCCAATTCTTCTATCCCGAAATCACTGATCTTGATGGCTGTGCTCGGGAGAAATTCTATGGTTTTGGTCTGTTACCGATCGCCCTATGCCAGGCCTGAAGGAGGGCTGGCCAAACCTTTTGTTGAAAACCTCGTTGTCCGTGAAGTGGTGTGCTCCTTGGCACTGGCATTTGGACTTGCCTTCTCGCTCATGGGTATGAAAGGTGTTGCTCTGTTTTTAGGCATTAGTCTTTTCTGCGTTGCATATCGGTTCTTTTTCACAAAGAAATTGGGTGGGGTGACAGGCGATGTTTTAGGAGCAGCAAACGAGCTGGCAGAACTTCTCTGTCTTATCTTTCTCGTAATTCTCGATCAAACAAATGTGGGATGAACGATGACCGCTTTTGAAATTTCGGCAGCGTATGTGGCCGATTGGATTCTTGGGGACCCATCTGGTTTTCCTCACCCTGTTAGGCTGATAGGAAGGGCCATCCTCTTTCTGGAAAGCAGATTCCTGATCAGGGGAACGTCGCCCGCACCGCAGCGACTCCTGGGGGGGATTCTGGCATTATTGGTTGTCCTCGGAGCATATACCTCCACTTGGGCGATTATCCGAATGGTTGAATGGATTCACCCTGCCCTTTTTTTTATTGCGATCGTTTTCTTTGCCTATACCACGCTTGCAACTCGAGATCTTTACGATGAGGCGAAAAGAGTGATCAAGGCTCTTGAGAAAGGAGACCTGATCCGTGCGCGAAAGGAGGTCGGTTTTCTGGTGGGCAGGGATACAGATCGCCTCGATAATAAGGAGATCTGCCGGGCCTTGATCGAGACTGTCGCAGAAAACACCTCTGATGGCATCATTGCGCCATTATTCTATCTAGCGATCGGCGGCCCTCCATTGGCCATGGCCTATAAGGCACTCAATACATTGGATTCCATGGTAGGCTATAAGAACGAACGCTATCGATACTTTGGATGGGCCTCAGCCAGAGCAGATGATTTGGCCAATCTTGTGCCAGCGCGTATGACAGCCCTTCTTCTCATCTTGGCCTCTTTTGTCTTAAGAAAAAACTGGATGGGTGCATGGAAGGTGGCGTGGAAGGATGGCCGAAAGCATCTGAGTCCCAACAGTGGATATCCTGAAGCGGCTGTGGCAGGGGCCTTGGGGATCCAACTGGGAGGAGAGAACTCCTACTTTGGAATCCGTTTGGAAAAGCCTTTCATCGGCAAACCAGAAAAAGCTATCAGTCTTTGCGAGGTAAAGGAATCAATCCATCTCATGATGGCTACCTCTTTCATCGCAGTGACGCTCACGATTTTATTAACCCTGTTTGTGTAATATCCCATGGTCAGAGGCTGCCCTCGAACCATGCAAATCTCCCCTTGCCCTCCCTTGATAGAGGGAGGATGGGAGAATTTGAAAGCTCTTTTCGGCGTAGTCTTAAAGGAGGAAATGATGGAAAAGATCAATCATACGATAGCCGACATTAAACTCCTGGACGAAAAGTCCATGGCAGAGGCCAGAATAAGACAGGACGGTCTCACGAAACCTCAAGGCTCGTTGGGTCAGCTTGAGTCCCTTTCTATTCAGATAGCTGGCATAAAGGCAAATCCGAGACCACGAATCACCCACAAAGTCATATTCACATTGGCCGGAGACCATGGCGTCACACAGGAGGGTGTGAGTGCCTATCCCTCAGAGGTGACCCCCCAGATGGTTGGTAACTTCCTTCGAGGTGGCGCCGGGATTAGTGTCCTGGCACGTCATGTCGGTGCCAGGGTCGTCGTAGCAGACCTTGGAGTTGCTTCGGTTCTCGAGCAACATCCTGATCTGAAAAATAAGAAGGTGGCCATGGGGACTCAGAATATGGTTAGGGGGCCTGCTATGAGCCGGGAGGAAGCCATCCGTTCTATCGAAGCGGGCATCGACTTGGTGGAAGAAGAGTTGGGAAAAGGGATCGATGTCTTGGGAACAGGCGATATGGGAATTGGAAACACCACCGCTTCGAGCGCGATCACTTCTTCCATCACGGGCACAGATGTGGCCTCAGTTACCGGGAAGGGAACAGGCCTAAAAGACGAGGATGTGGACCGAAAGGTGAAGACTATTCAAAAGGCCTTGGGCGTCAATCGACCCAATCCGAAGGATGCGATCGATGTCCTATCTAAAGTAGGAGGATTTGAGATCGGCGGGATTGCAGGAGTGATATTGGCCGGGGCTAGATACAGCATCCCGGTTGTGATTGATGGCTTCATTTCGGGAGCTGCTGCCCTCATAGCAACAGTCCTTTCTCCTCTCGTAAAATCCTATCTCATCGCCTCCCATCAATCGGCTGAGCAGGGACACAAGATCATTCTCAAATTTCTCGGTCTAAAACCTTTGCTCAATCTTGACCTCCGTTTGGGTGAAGGAACCGGCGCGGCATTGGGAATATCTTTGGTCGAAGCCAGTGTCAAGATCCTCGATGAAATGGCAACCTTTGCCGAAGCGGGCGTGTCCGAAAAAAATTGACTCTTGACACATTGGATAGGTTGTAATATAAATTCCCTATTCACTCAGGATGCCGGGTTAGCTCAGTCGGTAGAGCAGAGGACTGAAAATCCTCGTGTCCGTGGTTCGATTCCGCGACCCGGCACTTCTAGAATCAAGGGGTTAGCCAACATAAGGTTAGCCCCTTTTTCATTGATTGTGCCCAAATTGTGCCCGGCCCGGCCCGAAGGTCTTTGATTATTCATTCTCTGCCTTGTTGAAGGGAATGATTTCTCCCCGGCTTTCATGGAGGGATTGTACCCCTGCATTAATCTTTTCATGGTAGGCCTGTTTCTTTTGGGTAGCTTCCCTAAGATCCTGATCGCTGACGATATTATAACGATCAAAAACATTCCTGGTCTTGTGACCTGAGATCTTCATCACTACCCCTTCAGGAACCCCAGACCTCACCATGTCCCTCACCGCTGTTCGTCTGAAGTCATGAAAGATCCTGCTGGGGACCTTAACCACTTCCTCATTGTCCTTTCTGTCTTTGATAACAACCGGTCTCCTTTCATCATCCTTCAGGACCTCACAAAGTCCGGCCTTGATGCAGGCTGCTTGCCACGATACTCGACCCCGCTGAGCTTCATCCGGTTCCCAACCTTCCACCCTTAACCCAGTCCTAAGAAGGACTTCTCAAAGGGTCCCCCACCTTCCTCACTAACTCCTTCTTTTCCCCATGGCCGGGGGTGACCCTTGACCATGAAAGTGGCCATTGTTTTCT
>Ga0187886_1004253_pt1 | contig 10348 bp, 9 predicted proteins | sample June2016WEW_20_1_FD_133001 | JGI IMG/M metagenome (GOLD analysis project Ga0187886, IMG submission 133001) | Peatland microbial communities from SPRUCE experiment site at the Marcell Experimental Forest, Minnesota, USA - June2016WEW_20_150 | ecosystem: Environmental > Terrestrial > Soil >... | reverse complement strand
ACCTTTATCCATTCGAAATGGCTGTGACCCGTGCCCATGCACGATCAGTAATGGCGTCGTACAACGAATGGGACGGCGTCCCTAGTCATGTCAACCACAAACTGCTCACTGATATTCTTCGGGGGGAATGGGGATTCAACGGCTTTGTGATGAGCGATGCCTGGGGTATGGATTATACATGCGATCGCCATCATGCTGTCACAGACTTGGCAGAATCCGGGGCGCTTTCCATCGAAGCCGGTCTGGACTACGAACTCGGAGGCTGCAAGTGCTTCTCCCCACTCGTCGATCAGGTGAAAAAAGGGATCGTTTCGCACGCGAGTATTCGTCGGGCGGCAGGCAATGTATTGCGCGTGAAGTTCGAATGCGGATTGTTCGATTCTCCCTATTCAGACTACAATATGATGCAACGAGTGACCAACTCCGAAGCGCACAAAGCCCTTGCTTTGAAGGCTGCTCATGAAGGATTAGTCCTCTTGAAAAACGAGAATGCAATGCTGCCGTTCAACCCATCGAAGATCAAAACCCTCGCAGTGATCGGTCCGAATGCCGACAGCATTCATCTAGGAAGCTATTCAATTGTCCCCATGGCAGGAATCGGTGTGTTGGAGGGAATCAGGCAATTTGCAAAGGGAAAGTTCAAGGTACTCTACGCAGAAGGATGCAAATTGACACTGAATAAGATGTGCGATTGGTGGGTGAGCGAGAATCCTATCCTAAGCGATCCGAAAACCGATGCTCCTTTGATTGAAGATGCCGTAGGTACCGCAAAGCTGAGCGATGCCGTGGTGCTCGTGATCGGCGAAAACGAGTTAATCTGTCGGCAGGCCTGGGGCGACAACCATCTGGGTGATCGGGACAACTTGGATTTGGTCGGGCGACAGAACGAGCTCGCCCTCGCAATTCTGAAACTCCATAAACCGACAGTGATTCTGCTTATTAATGGGCGACCTCTCACGATCAACGAATTGTCCCAGAAGGCGCCAGCGATTATCGAGTGCTGGTATCTTGGGGAGGAAACAGGCCATGCAGTGACAGATGTCCTTTTCGGTGCAGTCAATCCTTCAGGCAAGCTCACGGTCACGTTCCCGAGATCGGTGGGTCAGCTCCCGTGCTATTACAACCATAAGCCTTCTCGTTTCCGCGACTATAACTTGGCTGATTCGTCGCCATTGTTTCCTTTTGGATTCGGATTGAGCTATACAACATTTGATTACACAAACCTTAAAATATTTCCAAAAAAAATTGCCACAAGTGGTTCGGCAGAAGTTACGATCGATGTAACCAATACCGGTAAGGTGAAAGGGGACGAGATTGTCCAGCTCTATATCCACGAGGTGGTCAGTCTGCCAACGCGACCGGTAAAAGAGCTGAAGGATTTTACACGCGTCACTCTTGAGCCCGGCGAAATGCGCACGGTGAAGTTTGCTCTCACATCCGATAAGTTGGCAGCACTAGGGCTGGACATGATACGCCGCGTACCTCCCGGTGCATTCGAGGTAATGGTGGGAAGAAACTCGGTGGAGGTAATGACCGATACATTGATAGTGAAGTAGCCGCAGGGACAAGGCATTTGATTGCATTTGGTTCTGCATATTGCTCGACTGTGCAATCGGTCATTGTTGCTGGGTTTGTACATAAACAACAAATCGAAAATAGGAGGGAATAGTCATGAAAAACAATATAACTTTTTTAGGAAATGCTCTTTTATGTGCATTGTTGACTCTTTGCAGCGATGTCAGTGCGCAAAATGATTCAACGACGCAGGTCGTCTATCCTAAAGTACCTATTGAATGTACCGAGCTGCGACATATTCATTCTGCCAACACAGGCACGGATTATTTCATCAAAATATGGCTGCCGCAAGGATATAATGATTCTGTTAAATCCTATCCGGTGCTCTATCTCTTGGACGGAGATCATGCCTTCGCTATGGCCACTGATATAGTACAGTATCTCTACTATGGTGGATTTGTACCTAAGCTCATCATTGTGAGTCCTGCTTATGGCAGTAAACTATTGCCCACAGAGGGCGGAAAGAACATGCGCAACAGGGATTTAATACCATTCCAGCAAGGATCTGAAAAATACCTACGATTCCTTCGAGAAGAATTGATTCCCTACGTTGAAACTCATTTTAAAGCAGACTCAACAGATCGTACTTTTGAGGGCTTCTCATACGGAGCACAATTTGGCACCTATGCTCTTTTCCAAAACCCAACGCTCTTCAAACGGTGGATATTGATTGATGGCCTAGATGATAGATTCTTTGATATCGAAACGAAGTATGCACTAGGACACACTGATCTTCCAGTAAAATTGTTTTTTGGTGAAGGAGCTCCGTCAAGAATCTCAGAATTCACTAAAGTCATAGAGAAAAGGAAATACGCTGGTCTAGAAATGGAGTTTGTGAATTTAGCTGGAGTGACCCATTTCGCCATTCCGGGTGAAGGATTGACGAGAGGCCTCAAATTTGTCTACGGCAAGAGATCCATATTTGAGGTCATGCTGACAACAATACGGCAAAAAGATTTTCTTTCCGCGTTAGCTCAATACCAAAGGTTAAAACAAAATGAACCTGACAAGTATAACTTTGGTGAAAACGAATTAAATGATCTTGGTTATGCTCTTCTGAGTATGAAAAAAATAAAAGAAGCCATTCAGATTTTGGAGCTCAATGCCAAGAATTATCCTGTGTCATCGAACGTGTTCGATGGTTTGGGTGAAGCGTATATGGATGACGGAAACAATGACCTTGCGATTGTGAACTATAAGAAATCTCTTGAGCTGGATTCGACAAATACAAATGCTGTGGAAATGTTAAAAAAGCTCTCCCAAATGAAACACTGATCGGCCACATTTCTAGGCATTGCCTAACCATGCGCTCCCCGGAATCCCGATATAAAACAACGGGACGCAAAAAGCGCGAAAAGCGGAGCGGGTAAGCGTGGTGTATTAATCATGGCAGGTAATTACCCCTTTGTTGCATTTTAAAATTCTGAAAGGATTCTATTTATGCCAACAGAAGAAGAATTAAAATATCCCATCGGGAGATTTCAGTTCATACAGTCAACACCTGATCTCCGGGCTAAATATATTCATCAGTTCAGGTCTGCACCAGGTATTTTGTATGAAGCTGTTAAGGGTCTCAAAGAGAATCAACTTCTTTGTATGTACCGACCTGGTGGCTGGACTCTTGCTCAGGTTGTGCATCACTTAGCTGAGTCAGACATAAATGCTTACCCCCGATTAAAGTACGCCTTGACTCAGGACCTACCAGACGTGATGGTAGCGCAGCAAGAGTTGTGGGCTGAGCTGCCTGATGCAAAATCTCCAAATATTAGTTTATCTCTTACTCTTTTCGAGGCAATCCGTAATCGATGGGCAGATGCATTCGATTCGCTAAGCCCAGAAGATTTTACTAGACAATGGCGACACAGCCGTTATGGTCTTTTAACAATCGATTCTTTGCTTCAGCAGTATGCATGGCATGCCCAACACCATACCGCTCAAATAAGCAATCATCGCAAGAGAATGGGTTGGTGATGATGCCATCATTTACAGATTTTTCATTACTTTTATATTTAGTAGCTCAAACAAGCGCTGCCGAAGAATAAGCAAGTAAGTTCAATAGGTTAAGCTACCATTTCCCGTTTTTGATGATAATCTCTGCGATCTTTTTGAGCTGTTCCTGCGTCAGAAGCGGTTTCATTGTACCATAATCTAAGTTTGTTGAAATAGTCATCCAGTGCCTTCCCTTCCGCACCGAAAGAATAAATGGCGCCATCTTAGGTGGACCATCGTACGCTTCGTCACCGATTCCTTTCACAGGGCCGTTAAATGTGGTCTTGAATGAACTCGATGCTTTAGTTTTTGCGAATTCTTTCAGATCGATAATTTCAAATACGACACTTAAGATTCTTTTTCCATCCGGCTTCACAAAATTCACATCTCCAATCATCCGTTTGCTTTGATCCTTAGGAACGATCTTAAGGCCCTGGATACCAGTTACTTTTGCTACATCGGCAACAGGCAGCAGTTTTTCATTCGGTGTATCTGCAGCAAATACAGAGATGGCTGAAATACTTATGATGAATATTGACAGCAGGCATATCGCACTGAAGTTCATGAAGAGAGATTTTTTCATAATGCCTTCCTTGTTAATGAGTTATTTTTGCGATGAGCACAAGAAAATTAAAATCTTGAACCATCATAGACAAATGAAAGCTACCACTATTACCCTGCAATAACAATTCCTTTTTTCCGGAAGAGTCCGCTCTCACATCAGTAAAGAATTCTTTGTTCACCGACCGCAAGTCCAATAATTTGGTCGGAAATTCCTTGATGTGCTGCAGCCTCACGAAGCTGATCAAACGGAGCGTACGGATTTGCTGTAGATCCAAAAAGCATGATACCGAAATGGATCGGCATCAAGTAGTGTGTTCGCACATCCTTGAAAATTGCTAAAGCACCCAGCGGGCTTGCATGCGCCTGCGATCCAAGACCGCTTCCTGAACTCGGCGCAATTGGAATGATTGCCAGGTCAATCTTGAAACGATGTCCAATTTCTTTGAAGAGTTCGGGATTGTAATCGGTATCTCCCGCAAGTCAACCCATGATCTCAAACTCCTGCAAATAGCAGGAGGTGCAGGGTTTTAGAAATGATTTACCTCGAGTCTTTCTTCTATCTTTGACGATAAAGATTTTAGAATTGCACAGACATGCCAAGAGTCGGAAGGATCGGCCATAGTTTTATACCTTCTCTTAATGGTTTGCCGGTGTCGTCAAATCGGTGGCGATAAGCCTGTATGTTGTTCGCATTAAAAAGGTTGCTCACATCCAAATAAATCAACGATGATTTTCCAAACATAGCAAGATCTGATGTGCGTTTTTTACAAACCGAAATGCGAAACGACATAAAATTGAAAAGTACCATTCAAACAATATCTTCAAAGTATGGGCATCATCATGGTTTATACAATGAAGTAATTCTTTTTCAGATATATATTTGTCATTTTGCATCTGAAAAGATAAATAGTTATTAAATTACTTTTGCAAGATTACTCTTGAATACTATCATACTACAAAGGTTACTTGACTTCTGCCCGCTTGTAGAGCGGCAGATCACATTCTTTTGCGACGGAAACAGCCAATCGTTTTCCTGAAATACTGAATCCCCAATAGAAAAGAAATTTAATTGGATGCTGTTTCTGAATGGATTTGACCGCCTTGTACATAAGGCGCTTTGCAAGTCCTTTTCTTCTATATTCCGGCAGTACGAGAGCTGAACACAAATAAATGGCATCATATTCTGCACCGAGAGGAGTTTTCTTTAACAAGTCTCGTTCGTTGATTTGTCTTTGAATGAATTGTGTCATCAGATTCTCTGTCGTGGGAAAAATAAGTATCCAGGCAATTGGCCCTTTTTTAGTGCTCTTCTCTGTTATGGTACTCGGATGGATTTTCCGAAGTCGTGCCATAACTTTTCTATCAACTGAAATTTGTGTTGGATCTCGTTTCATACCGAAGACTTCATCGGCGAGACGGATCATTCTGGCAAGATTTTCTTGAGTTCGAGCAGGCATATTCCTTTGGTGAAAGGAAAGAAGATATGTGTTCAATTTCAACTCTTGAAATTTGTTTGAACAAGCGGTAGATTCATTTCGGGGTTATTAAGGCATAAATAAAGAAGCGGCGGTAGGGAAAGTTTACTTTGATAGAAAGCTAATTGATGTACTGCGAGATAATCCAATGAGCAATCTGAATACATCAATCATCATCAGAAAAGCCGAATTGTCGGATATAGAAGCTTTAACTGAGATTTATAACGAGGCAATACTCACAACAACAGCGACCTTTGATACAGAATCAAAGAGTATATCTGATCGAACGCAATGGTTTCAATCTCATAACGATAGACATCCTATTATAGTGGCATTACTTGATAAGAAAGTCGTTGGATGGGCGTCGTTGAGCGAATGGTCTGATCGCCCTGCGTATAACGATACCGCTGAGACATCGTTTTATGTTAAGGCTGAATATCGGGATCGGGGAGTTGGGCGAAAGCTCAAACAAACGATTATCGAAAAAGCTCAACAGCTAAAATTTCATACACTGATAGCACGCGTAGCAGGTGAGAGCAATGTGAGTCTTCATCTTAATGAAAGTTTCGGTTTTGTCCACGTAGGAACGTTAAAAGAAGTTGGAAGAAAATTCGGAAAACTATTGGACGTGCATATTTTGCAGAAGATCTTGGATTGAAAAGTTGTAAAGACATAGATCATACGTCAAAACATAGTTCGACAACGTGTGCAGGCTTAAACAAGAAAAAAATTCTTTGAAGGTGTTAAGTATATGGTGTCTTATTTAACCCTAGGGATAACTTACGCCTTTGCTGCCGCCGTACAACCAGGTCCATTTCAAAGTTATCTTATTTCTCAAACATTGAGCAAAGGATGGCGGCGTACCCTGCCCGTTGCATTTGCACCATTGCTCAGCGATGGACCAATCATTGTATTGGTTGTGATTCTATTGAGTCGTATTCCCGGATGGTTTGTCAACGTTCTGCAGTGTGTCGGGGGAGTTTTTCTTTTTTATCTTGCACTCAATGCGTTGAAAGCATGGAGGAATTTTAATACGGAAACAGCTATCCATAGTACTTCCAACCGACAGAGCGTGATGCAAGCGGTAGTTGTGAATATTCTAAATCCAAATCCCTATCTCAGCTGGAGTTTTGTGATGGGACCGCTTCTTCTCAGAGGATGGAGAGAAACTCCTGTCAACGGGATTGCGCTGCTGGCGGGTTTTTATGTTTCTATGATTGTCAGCTTAATGGGAATCATTCTACTCTTTGCTTTTGCGAAAACGCTGGGACCTCGAGTAACTAGGCCTTTGATAGGTGTATCGGCAATTGCCTTGGCATGTTTTGGTATCTATCAATTATGGTTTGGATTGAAGTACTTTGGGGCTTATCTATAAAAATCATTACAATGAATACACTTGAAGAACATATTAATAAAGTTGTGCAAGAAGAAATTTCCATCGTTCCATACAATCCGGAATGGCCTCGGATGTTTGAACAGGAAAAGAATCACCTCTTCTCCTGCTTGCCGCATGATCTTGTAAGAAGAATTGAACATTTTGGCAGCACTGCAGTACCTTCTCTTTCTGCAAAACCCATTATTGATATGCTGGTGGAAGTAACATCTCTTAATGAAACAAAGAAGAGTATCGTTCCGATTCTGACATCTCAAGGGTACGAATACTTCTGGAGACCAACATGGGGTGACGATGTTCCTCCGTTCTATGCTTGGTTTATCAAGCGAGATTCACAAGGACACCGAACGCATCACATCCATATGGTGGAACATGATTTTGAACATTGGGAAAGGCTGCTGTTTCGAGATTATTTAATTGAGCATCCCGATAGTGCGAAAGAATATGAAACAATAAAAATTCGCTTATCAAAAAACTTGCCAAATGATAGAGTGACTTACACCCAAGCGAAGACAGAATTTATTGTGAAAGTAACGCACACAGCGAAAAGATATTACCATCAAGAATAGTCGGTCGCCTGCTCTTGAGCTGGTTATTGTCGGAGCAATCTCTGGTGGATTTAGACGAGAGTGATAGAAATCACTTGGCATGTAAATATGGTTGAAATTTGATTCAATAAACTGTAGATTTAAAGTATCAGATTTTTAAAATCTGTTGAGATGAAGAGGCGGCTTATCGTACGGGAAGGCTTAGATGGATATCAAGGATAAAGTAGTGCTCGTGACCGGCGCTTCCAGCGGTATCGGAAAAGCTACTGCCGAGTTGTTTATCAGGAAGGGTGCAAAAGTGGTGCTGGCGGCACGATCTCTCGAAGAAGTAAAAGAACTCACAGCAAAGATGCCAAATTCTATTGCAGTGGCTGTGGATATGACGAAACCACAGGAAATACAACAAATGGTGGAGCAGACTCAAGCATATTACGGCCGCATCGATATTCTCATTAATAATGCAGGTCAAGAATTAAATACATCGCCACAATCTATCGACGTGGATAATTTTGCCAGGCTCATGACTTCGGATGTTTATGGACCGCTCGTTGCCATGCAGACAACCATTCCGTTGATGCAACAACAAGGCGGTGGAGCGATTGTCAATATTAGTTCGGGAGTGTTACAAACAACGCGATCGACTTCAAGACGAACAGCATCTGCAAAGTCAACATTGAACATGAATTCATTGAATACACGAACTGAATATACTGATCAAGGTATTAGTGTCTCTCTTGTCTATCCACGGGGACTCCAAGCAGATGTTCAAAAACCTCTCAAACGACGCAAGGTAAAACACAAGAAGCGCCGGACTGAAATGCACAAACTTGGTTCACCGGAAACAATTGCATCAAAGATCGTTGAAACAATAGAAAAGGGAATAGCTGTACAATTCCTTTGAAACCGGTGCACTGAATTCCTCACAATTCCCTCTTTGCAATAACGAGAAGCTTGATATTTGATTGAGCAAGAGGTAGATTATTCTCGTTCCTACATTTCCGATATATATTCTTTGACGGAATATCAGCAATGGCGGCAGGGAATTTCATCCGTCCTTGCAATGAATAGTTGCTATCAATGAGCTATTAAGAGTAATACAAGACATGACTATGAAAGCAATTTTCTGGGATAACGACGGTGTGCTTGTCGATACAGAACGTTTGTACTTTTCAGCAACACAGCAAATCCTCTCCACAGTTGGAGTTACTCTTACGAAAGAAATGTACGTCGACCTCATCCTCGTTCAAGGAAAAGGTGCATGGCACTTAGTAAAAGAAAAAGGGATTTCTGAGGACGGTGTTGGACACTTACGAAATGAGCGAAATTCACTCTACGGGAAGCTGCTCCTCCAAGAAAATACGATCATTGATGGAGCCAAAGAAGTCCTGGATACCCTGCATAAAAAATATGTTATGGGAATAGTCACAAGTTCTAGAAAAGATCATTTCGAACTCATGCATCAGTCCTCAGGGCTTCTGAAGTATTTCGATTTTATTCTTACCGGAGATGATTATACAAAATATAAACCGAATCCTGAACCGTACCTGATGGCCGTTGATAGAAGCGGTTTCAAAAAAGAAGAATGTCTTGCCATTGAGGATTCGGAACGCGGACTTACCTCAGCCAAAGCGGCCGGCATTCACTGTTATATTATTCCAACCGAACTGACCCAAAACGGAAACTTTTCAAGAGCCGATAAAGTTTTAACCAACATCAAAGATATTATAACAAGCCCGTTATGAAATTTAAACTTTCTTTCATAGTGAATATTCGGAACATCCTTCTTTTCATCTCGGTGATGTATTTAGAAGTGTATGCTCAATCACCTTTTTTATCTTCCGGAAACGGAGAAAAATTATTTCTTCAAAATCATTTTGAGGAAAAGACGGCTCTCCCCCATCGACAGCAGAGACTTGCGGAAACAGCGGCCAGCGCATGGTTTGATGTTACATATTATCGTCTCGATTTAAATATCAAAACGTCGCCAGGTTATCTCAAAGGGAAAGTCACCATAAAAGGAATTTGCCGTAAAGACAGCACAGGTTTTCTCACGCTCGATCTTGCGGACAACATGCGTGTGGATTCGGTGATCGTGGATGGCAGAACCAGCCATTTCGCTCAAAGCATAAGTTCCTTCGATATAATTCTCGCTCGTTCTTACACTTTTGCAGAAACTCTTTCGATTGATGTTTTTTACGAAGGCACGCCGCTTGCGACAGGACTTGGAAGTTTCTATTTTGATTCTCACGCGGGCGTACCATGGGTGTATTCGCTGAGCGAACCGTATGGAGCAAAAGATTGGTGGCCTTGTAAAGACGATCCGAGTGATAAAGCAGACTCGGCCGATATCATTGTTACATGCGATTCGAATTTGAAAGTTGGTTCGGAAGGCAAACTTGACTCGGTGATTGACAATGGCGATGGGACCTCGACATACCATTGGAAAGAACGCTATCCTATCGCTTCTTATCTGATCTCGATTGCAATCACGAATTACACTCAGTTTTCCAACTGGTTTCGGTATTCGCAAACAGATTCCATGGAAGTACTGAATTATGTTCTTCCAGAACATTATGACAATGCAATTCAGTCTCTTCCTCGAACGGTCGACATGCTGGAAATTTATTCAGACCTCTTCGGTCTGTATCCATTCATCAAAGAAAAATACGGCCATGCGGAATTTGGAAGAGGTGGGGCGATGGAGCATCAAACCATGACCTCTACAACAACATTTGAAGAAAAAACCATTGCACACGAACTTGCTCATCAGTGGTTTGGGGATATGATTACGTGCCGGTCATGGT
>Ga0187886_1004252_pt1 | contig 10351 bp, 8 predicted proteins | sample June2016WEW_20_1_FD_133001 | JGI IMG/M metagenome (GOLD analysis project Ga0187886, IMG submission 133001) | Peatland microbial communities from SPRUCE experiment site at the Marcell Experimental Forest, Minnesota, USA - June2016WEW_20_150 | ecosystem: Environmental > Terrestrial > Soil >... | reverse complement strand
CGGACACGAGACGTTGAGTTCGATCGCGTGAATTTCCTCGCGGGTCGAGAGAATTTCCGCGCATTGGACGTACTCGTCGATCTCCTCTCCGGCGATGCTGGCGATCACGGGCACCTCGAGCGTTCGCAGTTTCGGAATTTCCTCCGCGACGAACACCGCGATCCCGGGATTCTGCAAGCCGATCGCATTCAGCATTCCCGCGCGTGTTTCCGCGATACGCGGCTCCGGATTGCCCTGGCGCGGGTGCAAGGTGACGCTTTTGGTCACGGCCGCGCCCATATACGGGCTGCTCGCGGCGAACGTTTCATAGTCCAAGCCGTAGACGCCCGATGCCGAGAGCAGGGGGGTCTCCAGCCGCAGAGAACCGAGTTGGGTTTCTAATCCTTCCATTGGATGTCCCTCGCTGGGAAGACCGGCCCTTCGCGGCAGACCCGCTTGCGATAGATCTTGCCGTCCGGTCCGATCACCCGGGTGGTGCAGGAGTAGCAGGCACCCACTCCGCACGCCATGCGCGTCTCCAGGGAAACCTGGCAATCCAGGGAATTGCGCGCGGCGATTTCCGCAATCGTACGCAGCATCCCCTCCGGTCCGCAGGCGTACAGGCAGACGCTCTCGTGCGGAACGCAACCGTCGCGGAGGCCCTGCTCGAGCATTTCGGTGACCAGGCCTTTCTCGCCCAGCGACCCGTCGTCGGTGCACACGGTCAGAACCCGGGCGCCGATCTCGTCGAATTCCGATTGGATCGCATCGTACAGTTCCTGATCTCCGCCGGGGCGGTTGATATCCATTCCGCGGCCCGAAGCGCCGACGGCCAGGTTGAGCATTTCCTTTCTCACCGCGCCAAGATAGATCAGGACTTCTTTGCCGTGCTCTCGCAGCCGTTCAGCTAGTGCCGCGAGCGGCGCAACGCCGATCCCGCCCGACACGATCACGGCCGTGTGCGCTTCGCACATGGCAAATCCGTTTCCGCAGGGGCCGATCGCGCGCAGGACCGCGCCCTTGCGCGCACGGCTCAGGATGTCCGTGCCTTCGCCGACCACCCGGTAAAGAAAATCGACCCGCGCCGGATGGCGGACGACGGCTTGGCGTAATTCTTCCGGCAATTCATCGGCGTGAGCCAACGCCGCGCGATGAAAACGGGGGAACTCCGCGCGGTGAATGCTGAGCGGCCGCCTTAGGGTCAGCGGGTATGCGCGCGGCTTTCCGTCATCCGGATCGCACAGAAGTTGAAAAAACTGACCCGGAACAAAATCCAACTGTGCATCGGCCGGGAGTTCCAATTCGATCAGGAAATGCGCTTCGCAGATTCTGCGGTTTTGAACGATCTTTAGTTTGAGATCCCGGAGAGGCGACGATTTTCTCAAGGGGGCGGTTGTTTCCAGCTCGAAGAAATTATCGAAAGGTGCCAAGTGCGCCTTAAGATCGGCACTCAGCGTCGGGTGCTTACGGCACCAATCGCCAAGCCGGCGTTCCAGGTCAAGGTAGGAAATATCGCCCCACTCGGAAGCGGTTCCATCCTCAAGATGACTTGCAATCCGAATTTCTTTTTTGCCGAGCGTGAAACCGTCGCTCCGTTTTGCGGATGTCTTCCAGACAACTTCTGCCCGAGCGTTTTGCGGAACGCGGACAGAGTAGCCGAACGCTTTGCCCCAATCGCGAAGCAGTGCAGTGGTCCGTGTTCGCCGGTGGCGCAGTATTTCCCCCGGCCGCAGGCTTTGACAAATGGCACTTACGTCCTCCACCGTCAGTCCCTCACGACCAAGACATTGGACCGCGAGCCGGCGGACGGTGGCCGCGTCTCCCGGATCTCCCGTCGAAAGCGATTCCGCATCGAGTACAATCCGACGCCAGTTCAGCGGCATGTTTGTTCTCCCTGCACCGACGCCTTTGCCTTTGCGGATGATCAGCCGGCCGTTCCGATATTGCGCGAAGGATGCGACCGCCTGAAGGAGTATTTCTTCCATTGAGTATTCTTGAAGGGCGGCAATTTCTTGTTTATCCAATCGCTGATAAAAAGAACGCAGGATTTTATCAGCGGTGATTTTTTTGCCGTAGATGCCGAGCAGTTCGCGCGCCATATCGGCCGCTTTTTTATGGAAGCTTCCCTCAGGAATCTTCCATGCGGTATTCGTTTGCCTTTTAATTACCGGCACGCGCACGATGTAGCCCCCGCCGGTCCGGGAACTTTTACCTCCCGTCACTGGCTGGTAATGGATATGCTCCGCGGCCAATCCGGCGGCTTCCAGGAGGCCCAAGAACTCCGGAAAAAAAGCACCGCCGGAGTTTCCACAGAACAGGTGCGTATAACTTCCTTCCTTCGCGACCCGGTGAAGTCCGTGAAGAACGACAAACATCCGCTCGTGATACTGCTCGACGCTCCGGCCGTGCTCCGGGGCGATCACAATTTCACGGTTGTGATCAAATTCCATCTTTAACCATGCAGCTTGGATAGCCGGCAGGAAAATATCGTTTTCAGAAACCTCGAAGGGCGGTTCGGTCAAAACGTAGTCGATGGAACTTTCAGGAAGCCCATAGATTATCGCATCCTCGGCGGATTTCCCCAGAATAACTACGTTCGCCTGGCGTGATTCCAACTCGCCGTACCCGTAGCCGACCGTCGCGGTACGCAATATAGAATTGCTTTCTTTTTTGCCGTCGTAAACCCTGCGGAAGTTCTCGGAAAATGCGTCCCAGGGATTTGACACAGTGCATTTTAGCAACTCCCGTCGCCGGGCCCGGCGTTTTTCTTTTGGAGGAGATCCGCCGGTTGCGGTTCCCGGAGGGGAGAGTGGACCCGGGCAATGACACGCGGCCAAGGTGGATGCGAAAGCCAGTTTCATCGCATCGCGGACGGCCGGGTCGGTGATATTGTTGATGGAATTCAGGATGATGGATAGGACGGCAACCGTCCGGCGGCGAAGAAAATCGGCCGGATAGTTGACGTACGCAGCCAAATCCGCCGGCAGGGGCAGGCTCACCGGGTGCCAGAAAGGAATGTCCGTATCCGCGTTCTCCGCTTCCACACGCCGGTCGCCTGCATCCGGTTTTTTCGAAAGCCGTCCCGACGAGCAGGAGCAGGAATAATCCAACCGGACGAGTTTCCCGTTTTCCCGGTGAAGGAAATTGACGATGCCTTTCTTTCCGCATTTGGGGCAGGTGGTCGCGAACAGTTCGGAGATTGCGTCCCGGCACTGATCGCGGAGATCCTGGAAAGCCCATTGCAGCCGCGGCAGGCTGGCGGGTGTGAAAATGACTTCCGTAAAAAAGGATGCCAGGGGATTCGGATCGGTGGTTATCGCCCGGCGGCCCAAGCGCAAGGCTTCGATCGCCGTAGTTCCATTGCCGCCGAAGGGATCGAGGACGACGTCGCCTTCCTTGGTATACGCACGGATGAATTCCGCGACGACCGCAGCCGGCAGGTTGCCGCCCCGGGGATGCATAGCGTAGATTGGGCCGGGGCCGGTATCCGGCGGCAGGTAGATTCCCGTATCGATGGAGCGGAGGATCGGGATCATGGCCGGTTTTCAGATCCTCCCCGACGCCGATGATCTACCTTATCCATCCGGTGAACCGAAGAGGATACGCCGGGGAGTGAATCAATGAAATACACATAAACCGAGTTATTGAAAAAAGAGGGGGACAATCGAGGTGGGCTCATTCTCCAGGCCGATGATGAACAATTTCAATTACCCACAAGTGTAAAACGCCGTTCGCTCAGGTTATCCTGAAGATTATATCAGGTATATGTTCTAAAGAAGATAATTCTTGTGGTTTTTATTCCATAATTCGGAGATTTCTTCTTTCCTCCGCTGCGGATATTACAAAAACTGGCACTTGACAAATCTCCAGAATGCCTATAAGATACTATCACGATATATCGTGATAGTATCTTATAGGAGGCCAAATGAGCAGATATTCCCATGGCGCGCGCGAAAGCCGTTTTGAAAGGGGCGATATCAAATTCGTCATTTTGGACCTTCTCCGGGATCGACCCAGCTATGGGTATGAAATTATCCACGCGCTGGAGGAACGGTTCGGAGGTTTGTATACCCCCAGCGCGGGAACCGTCTACCCGACCCTTCAGATGCTGGAGGAAATGGGATACGTCACCGCCGTCCAGTCGGAGGGAAGAAAGGTCTACACCATCACTCCGGCGGGAAGCCAATTTCTGGATGAGCAAAAACGCCAGGTTGCGGATGTGCGCGAACGAATGCGCGGGTGGTGGGACCGGCGATCTTCTTCCGAAGAGATGCATGAGGTACTGGATATGCTTAAGGAACTGCGAACGCTCTTAAAGCACAGGCGCCGGCGCATGAATCCGGCGACGCTGCAGCAGATCAAGGCCGTGATGGAACGCGCCTACCGGGAAATCGAAGTCCTTCTGAAAGACTAAGACCCGCCGGAATTTCAAACCTCGATGGCTCGAAACCGCAAGCCGATCCACGGGATACGGAGGAAACCTTTATGCCTGCAATCGAAGTGAAGGAACTGAAAAAATATTACGGAACGACGCGCGCCATCGACGGGGTCAGCTTTTCCGTCGGGCGGAGGGAAATCTTCGGCATGCTCGGACCGAACGGCGCCGGTAAAACCACCACGACCGAGATCCTGGAGGGGCTGCGTCCGCCCGATTCCGGGGCGGTCCAAGTGCTGGGGATGGACGTCGCGCGCGAGCCGCAAAGAATCAAGGAACGCATCGGCGTGCAGCTTCAGACGACCGCGCTTTACCCGCGCCTGACGGTGCGCGAGGTGTTCGATTTGTTCGCCACCTTCTACCGCGGTGAAAAGTACACAACCGATGAACTGATCGGGATGATGAACCTCGGCGAAAAACAAAACATCCAGAGCAAGGACCTTTCCGGCGGCCAGCGCCAGCGGCTCTCCGTGGCGCTCGCGCTTGTCAACAAACCGGAAATTCTCTTTCTCGACGAGCCGACGACCGGACTGGATCCGCAGGCGCGCCGCAGCCTGTGGGAGGTGATCCGGGCCGTCAACCGCGAGGGGACGACGGTGTTCATCACCACCCACTACATGGACGAGGCGCAAACCCTCTGCCAGCGGGTGGCCGTCGTCGACGGCGGGCGGATTATCGCGCTGGATTCGCCGCAGGAGTTGATCCATCAATCCTTCCGGGAAACCGCGATTGAATTCGATCAGAAAGGGGACCAGGCGCCGGAGGGCACATTCCGCGGCCTAAAGGGCGTCACCCGCCCGGCAATCCGCGAGAACGGACACGTGACGATCTACACCGAGGACGCCACACTGACCCTCGGCGGACTGACGGATCTCGCGGAAGCCGGCACGATCCATTTCGACGACCTCCACCTGCGCCGCGCGACCCTGGAGGATGTTTTTCTCAAATTAACCGGAAAACGAATTCGGGAGTGAATCCATGAAAACTTTCTTTCAGCTCTACCTCTCCAATCTGCGCGAGTTCACGCGCAACCGTCTGGCGATGTTCTGGTCGGTCGCCTTCCCGGTCCTGTTCATCCTGCTGTTTGGTGCCACCTTCAGCGGGACGGGCGACACCACCTTCAACGTCGGCGTCGCGGTGGAGGATTCGGGAAAAATCGGACCCGCGCTCGCCCAGGCGTTCGATGGGGTGCAGGCATTCCATGTTAGCGAGGGAACGACCGCCAAGCTCCTCGCGAATCTCAAACAGGGAAAACTGAGCGCGGTGATCGTCATTCCCGACGGCCTATCGGCGGCGGTTCTGGACGGGAAGAATGCAAACGTCGAGGTGCACTATGACCCGTCGAATCAAACCACCTCGCAGGTGGTGCTCACGATCGTCGAGAAGGTCGTCGGCGGGTTCGAACAGGCGATGACTCATCAGAGTGCGCTGCTGTCCATCCAGCCCTTCACCACCACGGTATCCTCCCTGCGCACGATTGATTTTCTTCTGCCGGGAATTCTCGCCATGGCGCTGATGCAACTCGGCGTGATGGCCACCGCGCCGCCGCTGGTGCAGTTGCGCGAGCAGCAGATCCTGCGCAGGCTGGGAGCCACGCCGCTTTCCCGGTCGATGCTTCTGGCCGCGCAGGTTTGTCTCCGGCTGACCATCGGGCTCACCCAGACCATCCTGCTCGTCCTGGTCGGCAGTCTGGTTTTTCACGTTCATATTATCGGGAATTGGATTGTCCTGGCGGGTTTTGTAATTCTCGGAGCACTGATGTTTGTCTCCCTGGGATACTTGATGTCCGGACTGGCCAAGACCCAGGATAGCGTCACCGGTCTTAGCCAGCTGGTTAATTTTCCGATGATGTTTCTTTCGGGGCTGTTTTTTCCAGTGGATATCATGCCGACTTGGATCCGGCCGGTGATCAATGCCATGCCGCTCACATATCTGGCGGACGCGCTGCGGCAGATCATGGTCGGTGCGAACCCGTTGCACACGCTGTGGATCGACCTGATCGTACTGGCTGCGTGGCTGACGGTTTGCGCGATCCTGGCGGTGCGTTTCTTCCGGTGGGAATAAGGGCAACGATCGGAAACTGAAAAGGATTCGAGCGTAATTTGCGTGTGGGGGAAAAAAGAGTCCACGGATTACGCGGATTTTTTTGGATTTTTTTCCATCCGTGTAATCCGTTTTTTTTCTATGTTATCCGTGGTCTTTCTTTTACTTTCCTGCTGAAAACTAAAAAAAGTGGCACAAACCTTGCCCTATTGACAAATAGAACACGTGTTCTATAATGCTGAAAACTGTGGAGGTAGAGAGATGCAAAACTCACAAACTCAAAAACCGTTTCAATTTTCGCTTGATTCCATGATCCCCAATATCCGGCTTCCGGAGCGCGGCGCTTTCTTCCTTGGCCTGATCGTCGGCGCCACGGTTCTTTTTGAGGTCTTCAATTACAGCACCACCGAACACGCCCTCCGCGACGTAATGGGCGGATTGCGTTTTTTGGCGATCCCCTGGGCGACCATTCTCGCCCTGGCTTTCTGCGGCATCGATTTTGCCGGTATCGCGCGGCTGTTCTCTCCGGAGGAACGGGAGGGGAAAGGGCGCGTGGAAGGGATGTATCTTCTGGCGGCGTGGTTGCTGGCGGGTGTGATCAACGCGGTGATGACTTGGTGGGCGGTGACCGTGGCGCTATTGGGACAGCCGAACCTCGGCAACGAACTGGTTTCCCGTCAGGATCTTGTTCTCTATGTGCCCATTCTCGTGGCCGGCGCGGTCTGGCTGATCCGCATCCTGTTGATCGGGATGTTGACCATGTCGGGGGGAAAAATCGCCCGACCGGGTAAGTCTCCGGCGGTTAGGCAACCTATCCCCGTGCAATCTGTTCCGGTCCACCAGGTTCCATCCTCATCCATGGTGCGGCCTTTTACCGGCGGCCGATCCTGAAAAAATTCCCGCGGCCTGAATTCTCAACGCCTCCCCGCACTCAGGAAACGTAAAAGTGCGGGGAGGCGCTTGAAGAAGAACCAGCGCTCGGAAAGTATTTTCTTTTTCGGTGGAGTTATGAGCAAGCGACGCATTCGTTTGAATCCGTATGTGATGGCCAGAATGCTTCCCCTGATGGTCGGGATGATCATTGTGGCGGCCATTTGCACCGCGGCATCCGCCGTCGGCATCATCGGGTCGGCGGCCAAAATCTTCGTAGCCAAAGAACGGCCAATCGCGGACCTTTTTACTCCGCAAGTCCTCGCTTGGAAGCCGCAAATAATGCGATGGTCGGACGACTTCGGGCTGGATCCGAATCTGGTGGCGACGGTCATGCAGATTGAATCCTGCGGCAATCAGCACGCAGTCTCGCCCACCGGAGCGCAAGGCCTATTCCAGGTGATGCCGTTTCATTTCGCCTCGGGAGAGGAGATGCAGGATCCCGAGACCAACGCCCGGCGCGGTCTGGCTTATCTGGCGGAATCCCTTCTGCAATCGAAGGGCGACGTCCGCCGGGCGCTGGCCGGATACAACGGCGGACACGGCATGATCGGAGTGGATCCCTCGCAGTGGAGTTCCGAGACCCGCCGCTATGCGTATTGGGGCGACGGCATTTTTACGGATGCCTCCGGCGGGCGGACGGAAAGCGCCCGGTTGCAAGAATGGCTGGCTGCGGGTGGAGAAACCCTGTGCTCTGCTGGGGGATAAAATAAATACTTGCACAGCAGGAAAACGCAATCCAAAGAATTCATCACTGGAACTTCAATCCCCTATTATTTCGCGGTAGGAGGAGGTGCCATGCAAAAGGAAGAAGCAATTCGAAAATCTCTCGAACTGGTCGAGAACTCAAGAATCGCTTTACTGGGGACAAACGGCGACGCGGGGTATCCCCAGATCAAAGCCATGCTCGTGCCGGATCACGAAGGTTTAAAAAGAATTTGGTTCAGCACGAACACTTCCTCCCGCCGGGTCGGTCAGCTCCGGCGCGATCCGAAAGCCTGCGTATATTTTGTGGATTTTAACGTATGGCAGGGCTTGATGCTGGTCGGGCAGATCGAGATCCTGCAGGATCCGGAATCGCGCCGGCGGCTCTGGCATGCCGGTGATGAACAATATTACCGGCTTGGGGTGGAGGATCCGGATTATTCCGTTTTGCGTTTCACGGCGGAGTGGGGAAATTATTATCACGCGCTTTCGAACGCGACTTTTCGCGTTGATTGAAATACAAACCACGGATTTCACGGATTATTAAAAGGATAAACTATAGATGGATCATTTTATTATTAAGAATAGAATTATTTGATTAAACGGTGTAATCCGGTTCTTCTCTGTGTCATCTGTGATGGATGATTATTCCTTCTTCAGGGGCAGCCAGACGGAAAAGGTGGTTCCCTTTCCGGGTTCCGATGCCACCTCAATCCGGCCGTCGTGGCTCTGGGCGATCCATTGCGCGATGGAAAGCCCCAATCCGGATCCGCCGAGTGCGCTCCGGCTGCGGGATTTTTCCACCCGATAGAACCGGTCGAAGATGTGCGGCAATTCCTCCGGCGGGATTCCCGGGCCATTGTCGGAGATCGTAATGTGCACGAAATCATCGACCCCGCGCAGGGAAAGGAGAACGCGACCTCCGGATTGCGTATATTGGAGCGCATTCACCACCAGGTTTAGCAGCAGCTGCTTCAGCCGGTCGCGGTCCCCGATGACAACCGCCTGCTCGAGGTTGCCAATGCTCACCTGCACCTTTCCCTGGGTCAAAACGAGCGCCTGCTGGAACACCTCCAGCAAGAGCGTGTCAATCTCCACCGGGGTTTTGGAGAGCGGCAGCGTGCCCGCCTCCGCCCGCGAAAGGAGCAATAGGTCGCCCACCAGACGGATCATCCGGTCCACTTCCGATTGCACGGCGTCGAGCGATTCCGAATCGGGGCCCATCCGGCGGATCAGATCAACATTTCCGCGGATGGAGGTGAGGGGCGTGCGCAATTCATGGGAGACGTCGGCCAGGAACCGGGATTGGGCGGTGAACAGCTTTTCCAGGCGCTCGAGGGTTTCGTTGAAAGCCTGGATCAATCTTCCCACCTCGCTCCCGGCGGGAACTTCGAGCGGAATGCGGCGGGAGAGATCGTCGGCCAGGGTGATCTGCAGCGCGGTGGTGGTCACCGCATCGATCGGCCGCAATGCGCTGCGCACGATCCCATTGCCGAGGAGGATGGACAACAGGACGGCCAATGCGCTTCCGATCAGAAGCATGAGCAGCAGGATGTATTGCGCTCGATCGACCACCGTCAGCGGTATACCAACTTCCAGCTGTCCGGCATACACGCTTCCAATTAAAATCGGTTTGGATATCACGCGCAGATGAACGCCGCGGATGCGATTGTCGGTAAATTCTGGTTGCAGAATGGGAAGCGCTCTCGAGGCGAGCGGTTCGTTTACCCCTTGCAGATTGGGCGAGGAAACTAGCAGGTTGCCGTAAGCGTCCCAGATCTGCACGTAAGCGTTGGAGGAGGAGAACGGGAGGGGCGCAAGGATCAGGAGTTTGAGATCTTCAACGCTTTGGATCGCAATGGAATTCCGGAGAGTGTCGGCGGATTCCCCCAGCGCCTGATCGATCTGCTGGGTCAGTGTGTATTGCAGGACGAAATATATGCTTATGCCGAACAGCATAAGCACAGCGATCAGAACGGTTGAATATCCAAGGATTAATCGCGCGCGGAGGGACATTCGGATTAATTTTTCCCGGGGGGTTCGCTCTCCTCTCGAAGAACGTATCCCACTCCCCGAACGGTGAAGAGCAGCCTGGATTTGCTTTCCATTTCCAATTTCTGGCGCAAATAACGGATGTATACTTCGATGATATTGCTTTCCCCGCCGAAATCATAACCCCACACGCGGTCGTAGATGGTTTCGCGGGTGAGGACTTTCCGCGGATGGCGCAGGAAGAGTTCCAGCAGATCGAATTCTTTG
>Ga0187886_1004250_pt1 | contig 10354 bp, 9 predicted proteins | sample June2016WEW_20_1_FD_133001 | JGI IMG/M metagenome (GOLD analysis project Ga0187886, IMG submission 133001) | Peatland microbial communities from SPRUCE experiment site at the Marcell Experimental Forest, Minnesota, USA - June2016WEW_20_150 | ecosystem: Environmental > Terrestrial > Soil >... | reverse complement strand
GCTGATCGCGATCGATTCCTTCGATGTGTTTCATATTCTCTCCCTGCGAAACAGAATGCTGGCTTCTTCCACAATATAGAACACCGTACTATTTAAATAGTATTCACACAGTCTCCGGCTGCAAGCGACTTGGCCAAGGCTTAGCGAGCGAACGCTTAATTGCGGTTTTGGATTTCCTGCTAAAATAACAGCTACCAATCGGAAGTGGCCAAGCGCCTGAGCCACCAGCCGTTGGGCAAAAAAGAGATTTGAAATAAACGAGGATGAAATGCTAACAAAACCTACGGTATTTGTCCTAGGTGCAGGAGCAAGTCACGATTGTGGATATCCATTAGCAAGTGAATTAATGTTTAGTATTTCTGATAACTCAGTTTTATGGAATGAATATAATATATCTCCAAACCGAACAGAACCTTTATATTCAATTATTAATTGCACAAGAATTGATTTTGAGCGCTTTTGCTATGTATTAAAAAGGAGTGCGGCACAATCTATTGATATTTTCCTCGAAAATACACCTGAATATATTGATATTGGGAAGTGTGCAATTGCAGCTCAACTAATTACGTATGAAAATATTGACAATCTTCTTGGAGATAGGGATAAAAATATACGTTGGTACGAACAACTATTCAATGGTTTGGGAAGAAGAGGGAAAGAATTTGAAGAAAGTATTTCATTTATTTCATTCCTTACATTTAATTATGATAGATCATTGGAATATTATTTCCTTCATACAATAGAAAACACATTTGATCGCATGCTACGAGAAGCATCAGAACAGACTGCTCAAATAAATATTATTCATTTATATGGGCAACTAGGTTCTTCTTTAGGTATATCGTCAATAGGACGGGATTACTCACCAACATTAACGCCAGATATTATTCGATCAGCGGCCTCTCAAATAATTATTCCAGATAAACGTTTTACTCCTACGAAAGATTTTCAAAAAGCATATAATTTATTGCATAATGCATATCGGATTGTTTTTCTTGGATTTGGATTTCATCCCGAAAATATACAACGATTAATCAGTGGAGCTGAGATTTCTGAAAGATGCCAAATAATTGGAACGAGTTTTGGCATGGGCCGTGCTCAAGTACAAGACACGCATAAGATGTTTACAAAACCTCGTATTAATTTATTTGATTGTTCTATCCTTGAATTATTTAAAAACGAACTAATATTTGAATAATTATTTGGACCTATATTATTTTGCCCAACACGGCGCTGCAGCTGACTTGGCCTTCGGCCAAGTGGCAAGGCTGTAGCGATCTTCGATGGAGGATGTTGTATACTGAACCTAATCCTGCATACTCGGCCAAGCAGCTGAGCGCCAAGCCGTTGGGCGTTGCCTTGAGGAGAAAAATATGAGTGCAATACATAATTCCGCTCGCCAAGGGGATCTGATTACTTTTAAAAATTTGCTTGATTCAGGAGGAACCTTAGACGAGCGTGATGAGGGCGGCTTGTCGCCGCTACATTACGCTGCTTTCGCAGGCCAGTGCGAAATCGCAAAATTCATTCTGGACAGAGGTTTTCCTATCGACATCCAAGATGACGAAGGAAGCACGCCGCTATACTTCGCCTCAAACTCTGGTAAGACTGATATGGTTCGCCTCCTCCTCGCACGGGGTGCACATGTCAACGCCAGAAACAACGGGCACTACACAGCCTTACTGGTTGCATGCGAGAGGGGCCACACAGAAGTCGTCAAAGCTCTGCTAGATCACGGTGCTGACGTGAACATCATGTCTAGAACTGAAGGGGTCACGCCGATGAAAGCTGCTCAAGCCGGCGATCATCTCGCAATCACTTCACTGCTCGCCAATGCTACTGTTTCTAAATCGTCGGAAGAGCATACCATAGAGAGCGATAGGGAAGCTCTGAAAGCTTATTGGAGAAAGTTAGCTCAACTTTGGTGGAATACCAGGAGCACGCTTAATGAGACCGTATGTGGAAAGTGTTGGCAGGTTTCTATACTCAGGGGCGAGGGCTACTTTTCAGAAATATTTTCTGAGCTATTTTGTGAGTCTTGCTGCGAACGCCGATTGGCACCTGATAGACTTACCACGATGTACCAAGATGAGGCAACCGTAACAAGAAATGAGCTTCGGATGGCAAGAGAGTTGCATGGTATTCCAGGCAAGAGAGCCTAAAATGACCGCCCAACACCGGCTCCACCTGACCTGTGCTGGCTACTTATCTCATCCGCGCCATTTTAGCCCAAAATACGGATATCTCTCCCTTGTGAATTATCCTGATTTTTGATCTAAAGATCGCTAGGTTCAATTGGCTGCATTTCAAAATGTGCAGATTATGATGTAAAATATGGTTTGTTCTTTCTCGCATGGTTCCTTCGAACTGAAGATCGAATGGCCAGCCTCAGACGGTAGGCCAAACGGTCTAAGGTAATGGTTTTGGGATTAGCACTCATAACCCTGCGAGCTTCAATTAATAATGTTTTTCTCCCTATAAATTTTTTACTTTAAACAGAACCAAGGAATAGTGAAAGGCACCAATTAATGCCATTTCATGAATGATTATAAAGGGAGAGGACAGAAAAAGAGATACATAATCATCGGCTTCCCTCGCATATAATGTTATCCATGGATTCACTATCACCCAACATCCTGCCCAATTGCTTTGATGAAGATCCCCACAACTTTGGTATCAAAATGCGACCCCGATTCCGCTCGGATGTATTCTAAGACTTTCTCCTTTGGCCATGCCTCCCGGTATGGCCGATCCGAAGACAATGCATCCCAAACATCCACGACGGCGAAGATCCGGGCCACTAAGGGAATTTCCTCACCCTTTAAGCCGCGAGGGTAGCCCTTGCCATTCCATCGTTCGTGGTGGCAGTAAGGTATGTCGAGCGCCGGTTTGAGATAGGCGATGGGGGAGAGCATATTATAGGCCAATTGCGGGTGTTGTCGCATGATCTGCCATTCTTCATCGTTTAAAGCACCTGGTTTATGCAGAATCGCATCCGGGACACCCATTTTTCCGATATCATGCAGCAATGCACCGCGGCGAATATGGACGATCTCTGAATCATTGATGCCCATGGCCTGGGCCAATTTTACGGTCATTTCCGTCACGCGCTGGGTATGACCTTCCGTTTCCTTATCCCGCAAATCCAGGGCGCGCGACCAACCCTCAATGGTTTCATCATAGGCATGGAAGAGTTCCGTATTGACGTTCTGTAAGTCGATGAATAGTTGCGCATTGTCCAACGCGATTGCCGCCTGACCGGCAAGCGTTTCCAGGTAGTTCAGCCAATCCGGATCCGGATCGAGGGGAGTTCGATGGAAAACTTCCATGACCCCGCGGACAAAGCCTTTGGTAATCAGCGGTACGGCCAAATAGGATACAAATCCTTCGGAATGGAAGAGCGGCGATCTCAAGAAATCGGTTTTTCTATTGCGAAGATCCAAAATGCTGAATGTGTGTTGTTCGAGCGCGGCTTTGCCGGCATAGCCTTCCCCCAGGCGCAGCTGTGTGTGTTTCAAGGCATCGGTGCGAAATCCCCGTCCGGCGGCAAATTCCAACACTTGTGAATGTGGTTTGAGCAGGAGCACGTCGGCGGCGTCCAAGTTCAATTGTTCGGTCGCCTGTTCAGTTACAATGTTTAGGATTACCTGTAGGTCAATGCTGCCCGTGATCGCAGAATCGACTGTTCGAAGGGCGGCTAATTGGGACAATTGTCGCTGGAGTCGCTCCTCCGTCAACTTGCGTTCCGTTATGTCATGTACGGTTCCAATCGAACGATATGGGGTCCCGTCGTCGGCGTAAAACGTCTCGCACCGCTCGTTGATATATTTGATCCGCCCGTCCTTCATTCTGATCCGGTGATGGATATCAAACGGGGTCCTGTTTTTCACGGAATTGGTGTAAGCTTGGTTAACCATCTCCCGATCTTCGGGATGCACCAATTCAATGAAGGTCTCATAGGACCCATGAAATTCCTTGGGGGAAACCTCAAAAATTCGATATGTTTCATCCGACCACTTCAATTTATTCTTTTTCAAATCCAGCTCCCAGTTGCCCAAATGCGCAATGCGCTCCGCTTCCTTATACCGAATATTGCTCTCTATTAATTGTTCTTCGATTTTCTTCTTCTCGGTGATATCGCGGATGGTGGCGACTACGATTTCTCCGCCTTTGAGAGGCTGAAGCGTGATATCGAGGGGAATTTCCTTTTTTGCCTTGTTAATGCCCCACAGGTTTCCCCTGTCTCCCATTTGAAGGTAACGGGGCATGGCCATATACTCTTCAAAGTAGCTGCGATGCTGGATGTGAAAGCGTTCCGGGATTAGGTTCTGAAAGTTCATTCCGATCAGTTCTGTCTTTTGGTAGCCATAGAGGGTTTCTGCCTGCTCGTTACAGTCCACAATCCTTCCTGCGTGGTCGATCAGGAGAATGGCATCCGGCGACAACTCGAATAATTCTTGCAATACTTCTTCGTTGGGATTCATAATTCCCCATCCTTAAAAAAAATTTCCGGCATCTCAAGGTAGGAATGTATGCCTCGTGGTTTTGCCTGATTTACATGACGATGATTGTATCCTAATTGTAGGATTTTCATGGGGTTGTATGAATGCATCACATCAATCATTACAAAAACCACTCTTGGAATTTTGCCCCCCCAAAATGATAAGTCCTCGGGTGAGGGGGGCACCCGAAGACTTATCATTGAAAACTATAACATAATCAGTCCAACCATTATGTACCCGGAGTTCGACAATGAAGTGCAACACTTTGAGGAATGTCCCCGGGTTTCGGGTTTCATTTAGACCTTTTTTTCAGGCGGATGAGTAAGGCGGCCAGAAAAGTAAGCACAAAATGGGGGTAAGCCCAGTTGTCCGAATGAACTGTTCCGCAGGAGGGGCAAGTCCGTATCTTGCAGAAAGGGACGCAGTGCCCATAATTACAACCCATAAAGATATAATTAGGTGTAGCCTCTTTCCAGATCGCGGCAGAAAACAAGCCCTTAAGCGATTTTGTTGATATAGGCATGTTGGTCAGCGGACACCCCATCATCCATTTGCAGACCGCACCAACTCTCCAGTGGTCGCGTAGGATTTGTCGGAAACGATTATGGCCTTTTAACTGATCAGGTGCTGGCATGAGCGACGAAAAACCTTCATCGTATGCAATGAAAGACCTATGAAATATGTTGTTTTATGGACTTTATCATTCAGGAAAAACAATTTAGATATCATGCGTAAAATAAATCTGGTTTGCTTCTCGGGACGCCTTATGCACATCGTTGGGTCCACATTGGTGTTTATAATACCGATATCTTTCAACAGCGGCAGCAAGCCGAATATAGAAGAGGATTGAAATGAACAAGTGGTCCGACCATGGGATATCCGAAGTAAGATACGACGATCAACACACCCATATTGAAAAAGCTAAAGTACATGGGGATAAAGGGGACAGCATAGGAGACGCCAAGGAGTGGTCGCGGGATCAGATAGTTTCAGCAATTGGGCTGGGCGTAACCTTTGTGACCATTCTAAAAATCTCGGACGTCAAGTGGATGAAAGGCCAAGACGTACACATTGTTACGGTGAATGCGGTCAAGTACATTCGCACCGATAAAAACCAGAAGGCATCTGACAATTTAGAGAGCCTTCCTGAGTTTTAGAACCAACGAGATACTTCCCTGTTACGAGTCGAAACTTGGCGGAAGAAGAGTGTAATACAGTAAAGATTCTTGACACTCCGCCGCCCCCAAAGTAATATAGAAAAAGGAGAGTATACCCTTACAACACGTATATGCTTCATAGAAGGCTTTATAAGACAATGAGCAGAACTCCCAAAGTCATTACATGGTGACAAGGGATACTTGCCTAATTTATTTTTAACTGGAGGTAACATGCATTACATTCCCATTTTTTCCACCCTGGTGACGTTTGCCTTTGTAATCGCCGTTTTCCGCCGCTACCTGCTCCGCCGCGGCTCGCACCTGCTAATCTGGACGGTCGGCCTGCTCTGGTACGGCCTCGGGACATTGAGCGAGGTCATACTCGGCCTGGCCTTCAGCGGTCTGGTCTTGAAGTTGTGGTATCTGAGCGGCGCTATGCTGACCGCTGCCTGGCTGGGCCAGGGGACGATCCACTTGCTCCTCCGACGCAACCGCCTGGCCTGGATCCTGACCGGAGCCCTCGCCTGCGTTAGCGTGATCGCGGCTATACTGGTCCTGACCGCGCCGCTAATGCCAGTGGTCGCCTCCTTCAACGTAACGCAGCCGATCTCGTCCCAATACCAGAATATCCTGACCCGCAGCGGCACCACCATCGCTTTGACAATCATCCTCAACATCTACGGTACCTTGACCTTGGTCGGTGGGGCCATTTATTCCGCCTTCATCTTTTGGCGCAAGCGCGTGCTGTTCAACCGCATGATCGGCAACATACTGATCGCGGCCGGGGCGCTGGCACCGGCCATGGGCGGATCGTTTATCAAAATCGGCCTGGTGGATCTGTTGTACCTGACCGAGTTGGTCGGGGCGGTGCTGATGTATGCGGGATTCCTGCAAGCCACAACTGCCCCGGCACGTGAGGCGGCGCCGGCTGCTATAGACTGAATAGTCTTTATCCCCTCTCCTTTTCCTTGCTGAAAAAAAGGATGGAAAATGAAATTCATCGGGTCATTGATGGGAATCATACGGGCGCCTTTCCTGGTATTAACACCGGCGTGCGTGGCCGTCGGCATTGGCACGGCGTATTGGCAAACCCGGGAAATCCATTGGTTGTACGTCGCATTGGTCCTGATCGGCGCGCTGTCGGCTCACATTAGCGTAAATGTGTTCAATGAATACTTTGATTACAAGTCCGGATTGGATACCAGGACCTGGCGCACACCCTTCAGCGGAGGAAGTGGCACGCTTCCGGCACAGCCGGACATGGAGAAGATAACCCTGGGAATAGCCTGCCTGAGCTTTGCCGTCGTGGCCGGCGTAGGATTGTTCTTTGTACGGGTGCGCGGTTGGCAGTTGCTGCCCCTCGGGGTGTTGGGTCTGTTCCTGCTCGTGGCTTACACCCCGTGGCTGACGCGGAACCCGGTTTTGTGTTTGTTCGCGCCGGGATTGGGATTTGGCGTGCTGATGGTCATGGGCACTCACTTTGCGCTTACTGGGACCTATACCTGGACGTCGTTCGTGGCGTCCTTGGTTCCCGCTTTCCTGGTCAGTAATCTATTGCTCCTTAATCAGTTTCCCGATGTCGAAGCCGATCGAAGCACCGGCCGCAATCACTTTCCCATTGCCATCGGTCGGCAGGCGAGCAGCATCCTGTTTGGAACTTTTCTGCTGGCGGTCTATATAGATATCATCCTGGGAATTATCTTCCGCGTATTGCCGGTCTGGTGCGCGCTCGGATTGTTCACCTCGGTCCTGGCATGGCGCACGTACTGCGGATCCTGGCAGCATGCTGAAAATCCATCCGCCCTCATTCCATCCATGGCAGATAACGTCCTGATCAACCTCATCACGCCCGGACTTATCGCAGTCGGATTGTTTATCAGCTAATGGGGAACGATCAGTGTTGGCAGCCTGTGCTGGATTGTGCTGGTTACTTATCTAATCCGGACGATTTGTGGCCCCAAATATGGGTTTTTACTTCTAGTGAATTATCACGCTTTTTGATCTTCATCCCCGTCCATTCCGGCTACAGCATGAATATTTATCCCATCACGATTTGGACTTCTTTTGTCCATCAGATCAGTGCGCGATCTTATGTTGGAAAATAACCTTCTTCATCAATATATTGTAGAACAAGGACAACTCAATATCGTCGGGTTCATTTGACTGCATTTGAAAACATGCAGATTATGATAAAATATAGCTGATTTATTATCGCATGGTTCCTTCGAACTGAAGATCGTACGGCCAGCCTCAGACGGTAGGCCAAACGGTCTAAGGTATGGGTTTTCCGATTAGCACTCATAACCCTGCGAGCTATAGTTCATTAATATTCTTCACATCTCTCCCTTATTCATAAAAAAAAAGTAAAGATGAGTCGGTTGATCAATATATTGTGCTAAAAATAGCCCAGATGTGATAAGTAGCCGGTACACCTCGGAAAGATCGGGGATACCAGCGCGCTGCAACCGCTTACGGAATCGACCAAAGATGACGAGATCTTGGTGCGCCAGGCAGCTGTCACTGCACTGGGCTGCCTTGGCAATACGGACACCTTGCGCCCCTTGAAAAACCTTGCCCACGACAAGGATGAAGAAATTCGCAAGGCGGCGCAAAAGGCGTTGAAAAAACAAAATTGATAGTTGGTCGATCAGAGCATAAAAAAAGAGATCAAAAATCCCGGCTTTCTCCGGGAAGGATCGACAGAAAACCTCCAAAAAACCTCCATCGGGCTTGTTTTCGGTTGGAGGGAAGAGGTCATTTGGTATCCATCAATAGGGGGATGATGTCAAAACGAATGATAATTTAGGAGGAGCAAAAACATCTTTTTTCGGCTAATATTGGCCCGGATGAGGAAAGTAGCCACGACAACCGGCGAATTGATAGTATCTTACGTCGGTCGAGCTTTTTTTGGGTAAACTGCGCTTTTTTTATCCCTATACCTGAGCTGTCTGAAAAAAACTCCAATTCCAATAGACCTTTGGAAAAAGTCAAAATAAATAAAAAAATCTTGCACGAATGTTTGGTAAATGAACTTTTTTACGGACGGGCCACGAATATTTTTACAGAAGAAATCCCCCGAAAAAATGATTTTTTACCTCATTTCTTCCAAAAAGGCGTTATTTTAGACAATAATGATGCCCGATGATAAAATCAAACCGCAATTCTCGAGACCAATAGGCATTTGGAAAAAATATGTCCCAAGCTTTTCGCATCGGTTCACAGATAGGGCCTTATGATCCTTTTTGGGTGCAGGTTCGAGAGGCAGTCAACCAAAAAGCTCAACAGTTAAACATTGAATTGATCCCGATTGAAATTGCCGGGCGCCCGGATACCCTCACGATTGAAGAGCAACAGGGAGTGGTCGAAGAACTTCTGGCCCAGGAACTCGACGCCCTGATTTGCTGGAACTTCCCCGAAAGGACAATCTACCAGATCCTGGCAGGCGGGCTTCCTGTTATTTATCTGTCCGAATCTCCAATCCGCCACCCGCTGTTTGTATCGCCGCAGGGGCTACTTGAAGCGGGGAAAATGATTGGGAAATACTTTGCTGACCGTTTAAAGGGAAGCGGCCAGGTGCTGTGCATTGGAGGGCTATCGGAAGAAACGGATAGAGAAGACGGCAGAACCCGGATCAATGGTTTTTGCGACGCGCTCCGTCCCTACCCGGGAATTTCGGTGCGACACCTACCCAGCCATTGGCGCTATGAACAGGCGTACCCTCAGATAGAAGCCATTTTAAAAGAAATCCGTCCTCCTATTGACGCTATCTTCGGCCTATCCGATCCGATCGCTTTGGCGGCCCGAGATGCCTTGCGATCGGTTGGCTGGATGAAAAAGGACACGCTCATCGCAGGGGTTAACGGGGATCCCTTGGCCTTGGTGGCGCTGGCGGAGGGTAGTCTGAGCGCGACCGTAGAAACCTCGACGCTGGAATTTGGCAGTCAGGCAGTGGAACTGGCTTATCGAGCAGCCCAGAAGGAGGTTCTGCCCGATCACTTCAGCTATCAGCCGCGCCTGGTAACCGCCGAAAATTTGACTGAGGTCGCTCTTCAAAAACTGCTGGCAATTGCCGATTTGCCCACCCGTCTCGTGGGAGTAAACCGACAGCTCGAACAAAACCGACTCACCCAGATGGAAACCAGCGCCGCTATCAACCGTCGCGTAGGCGGTCTACTCGACCGTCGTCAGCTCTCTCATGAGATTGCAGATTTGATCCGGGCCAACTACGGCTATGATCACGTTCAGCTTTTCATGTGGTCGCAGGAAGACAAGGAGTTCATCCTTGAACAGCGTGATTCAGACGAAAAATATTCTGAAAAGACAGTCGTCGCGCTGGAAAAATCGGGCATACTCGGCGATGCTCTGCGCCGCAACGAACCCATCTTCATCCCGGATACACACTACAGCCACCGTTTCCCATCGGATCCGAATTGGCCGGACACGCTCTCTCGAGTAGTCCTGCCCATTCGTTTAGGCGGAACGATCCTCGGTCTTCTGGATCTGCACAGCCAGCATCATACGGTGCATTTACGGCAGGAGCTGATTGGTTTGCAATCTCTGGCCGACCAACTCGGGATAGCCATCCGCAACGCCGAGTTGTATGAAGAAGCCGTGCAGGCTCGGGCTGTGGCGGAGAAAGCAGATCAATTGAAGACCAGGTTATTGGCGAATGTTGGTCACGAATTGCGGGCGCCG
>Ga0187886_1004249_pt1 | contig 10355 bp, 4 predicted proteins | sample June2016WEW_20_1_FD_133001 | JGI IMG/M metagenome (GOLD analysis project Ga0187886, IMG submission 133001) | Peatland microbial communities from SPRUCE experiment site at the Marcell Experimental Forest, Minnesota, USA - June2016WEW_20_150 | ecosystem: Environmental > Terrestrial > Soil >... | reverse complement strand
GTCCGATGTTAAACGGTAAATTCAGGGGGATAGATATCGGCTCCGGAACAGCTACATGGCAATTATCTGAAGGAATGAAAGCAGGAACTGTGACAAGGCAAGACTTAATTGAGGCAGAAATTTGCATGTCGAGAAGTGCCGGACATTGCATGACAATGGGCACAGCATCGACAATGGATACAATGGTTGAAGCTCTCGGGCTGACATTGCCAGGAGCTTCTGCTATCCCTGCCGTAGATTCGAGGAAAAAAGTTATGGCTCACCTTTCCGGCAACAGAATTGTTGAGATGGTTAATGAGAACCTGAAAATGTCGGACATATTGACCAGGGAGGCTTTTGAAAATGCCATCAGAATAAGCTCGGCAGTTGGAGGTTCAACCAACCTTCTCATTCATCTGATTGCCCTGGCCGGAAGGATCGGAGTTGACCTTACCCTAGATGATTTTGACCGCCTGGGGAGTGAAATGCCGCTCCTGTTAAACCTTATGCCATCAGGGAAATACCTTATGGAAGATTTTTATTATGCGGGCGGATTGCCGGTGATCATTGACCAGCTCAAGGAAATCATTCATTCAAATGCTCTGACTATTAACGGAAAAACCATAGGAGAAAACTGCAAAGGAGCGGTCTGCTATAATCGCGATGTTATCGCAACACTTGACAAACCATTAAAGGAAAAAGCCGGGATTGTCGTATTAAAGGGCAACCTGTGTGAAAATGGGGCTGTTATTAAACCATCAGCTACTTCCGGAAAGCTGCTTATACACAAAGGCAAGGCGGTTGTCTTTGAGAATATTGAGGATTACCATGCCAGGATTGACGATCCGGGGCTTGATATTGATGATAATAGCATCATGGTGTTAAAGGGTGCAGGCCCGGTAGGCTATCCGGGAATGCCTGAAGTGGGAAACATGGAACTGCCGGAAAAATTAATAAAGAAAGGGGTTACTGATATGGTCCGCATTTCGGATGCCCGTATGAGCGGAACAGCATATGGAACAGTTGTACTGCATGTTTCTCCCGAATCTTCAGTAGGCGGGACATTGGCCCTTGTAAAAACAGGAGATATAATTGAGCTTAACGTTGATAAAAGATCTCTTATGCTTCTTGTTCCGGAAGAAGAACTGAAAAAGAGGCGAAGCGCCTGGATCCCTCCGAAACCGGCTGCTGAACGCGGATATGTCAGAATGTTCATTAAGCATGTTGAGCAGGCAGATAAAGGCTGTGATTTTGATTTTCTTAAAGGAGGATCAGGATCTGTAGTCTTAAGGGATCTTCATTAGGAGCAACCGGAATAAAATATGTAATTTAGAATTATCTGAAGCCTTAATAATTTGTGACTTATAGTATTATAATCACTAACTTATCAGGGATTGCAAGGGTACAGAATTAATAAAAAACAGGACTACTACTTGATATAATTTAGTCAGGCACATCCGGTCATTCAGGATCAGTAATTCTATAACCTAATAATGAAAGCATTTTAACAGCATATCGCTTCCCCAGTTTTCTGTAACCTTCAGCAGTGAAATGCAGGTTGTCGCGTGCATCGGTGCAGCCGCTAGAAGAAATGACATATGAATTGGGAATTGTCTGGGGTAAAGTTGCAATGATTGTATTCATGCTTGCACAAGCACCTCCCTGATCAGCATTCACAAGTTCTCCGGCAAGCAGAGGCACTTTTTTGGGTTTGAGATTAAGGTCTTTTATCAGATTGTCATAAATAACCTTAACTTTTACGGGCCAGATAGTGTCATTCGTATTTGACTCGCCCTGATGTAACAGAATTCCCTTGATAACGCCATCTTTCTGGGCTAATTTCGCCATCTCGACAAGCTGGGCATAGGGATTTCCACCATATTCCTTAATTATATTTGTCATCCACGATGGAGCGGTTGATGCATAAGCCTGAAAATTATTCTTGTCGAACAGTTCAATTTTGCAGCCGGCCACTGAGACATTAATAACACCTACTCTGATTTTTCCCGGAAGGTTAGCAATCATTGTTCTGCCAAAATAATCGGCAGGAGTCAATCCAGTATGACATCGACATAAAGGAGGAGCAGCAGTGTACCACTTACCTTTTGTTCTGCCAAGGTTGGGACAATCAACTGTTTCCAGGACCTGAAATCGATCATTCACTGTAGTATCCTGTGCTTCAATTCTTGCATTGCCCTCCATGTTTGACTGTCCAAAGCAGAGAAAAATGTAAAAATTCTTATCCTGAGAAAAAACGTTCAGATTTAATAAGAGTAATCCTGCGACTACAAACAATCCTGATTTTGTTTTCATATTTTTAAGATTATCTCATAAGTGACTTAATATTTTTTTAATTCTATTACATCTCCCTTCTTTGTTGCCAAGTCATATTCATACACCTTCTTCAGCGCCAGAGAGGATGGCGGCATTTTAGAATGTATCAAAGGAGCCTTTGTTTCAGAAACACAGAATAATGGATTCATATTCTGTCCCTTTGCTTCTTTAAGCCCTTTACCTTCTAACTGGCAATAGGAACGTATCCGGCAATTTCCTCCAATTGAAGATTTTAAAGTAGCCTTAATTAATTCACCATTCTCCCACTGAATATCCACTTCAAAACCGCCTCTGGCTTTAAGTCCTTTTACATTTCCGTTTTTCCAGGCATCAGGTAATGCCGGTAACAAATGAATAGCTCCATCATGACTTTGTAACAACATTTCAGCAATACCCGACGTACAACCGAAATTACCATCAATCTGGAAAGGGGGATGGGCGTCGAAAAGATTCGGATAAGTACCTCCACTTTGTCTTCTTTCTGACTGGGCAGCCGGTTTTAACTGATCTGTAATGAGTTTAAATGCATGGTTGCCATCGAGAAGATGCGCCCAAAGGTTTACTTTCCAACCCATGGACCATCCCGTTGACTCATCACCTCGCGCTGTCAGTGATGTCCTTGCTGCAGAAAATAATTCCGGTGTTCGATAAGGCGAAATCTGATTAGATGGGAAAAGACCATACAAATGGGAAACATGACGATGGTGGTCGTTCTGGCTGTCCCAATCGTACATCCATTCCTGTAATTGTCCCCATTGTCCAATCTGCATAGGTGGCAAACGTTTTAATGTTTCTTTCAATTTTGTTACTAATTCCTTATCGGTTTTTAAAATTTCTGCTGCTTCTATAGTTTTTGTAAACAAATCAAAAACCAGTTGGTTATCCATGGTAGTGCCGGCAGATATCGAATATTCCGGGTGATCAGCCGGAGCGTTTTCAGGAGAAACGGAAGGACATACTACTAACCATTTATGTTCAGGCTCTTCAACAAGAAAATTGAGGAAAAAAACTGACGCGTCTTTTACAACCGGATATATAGACTTCAAAAACTTTATTTCTCCGTTAAATTCATACTTATCGAATAAATGCTGAGAAAGCCATGCTCCACCCATGGGCCACATACCCCAAAATGCCCCGTCTATTGGACCGGTGATTCGCCAGATATCCGTATTGTGGTGCAACACCCATCCTTGCGCACCGTACATATCCATTGCCGTTTGTTTACCGGTTTGTGATAGTTCACGAACCATCTGAATCAGCGGTTCGTTCATTTCGGTAAGGTTGGTGATTTCAGATGGCCAATAATTCATTTCAGTATTTATGTTCACAGTATATTTGCTGTCCCAGGGTGGAGTGAGCTGATCGTTCCAGATCCCCTGAAGGTTAGCGGGTTGCCCGCCTGGCCTTGATGAAGAAATCAGCAAATAACGGCCAAACTGAAAATATAATGCTACCAGCTGCGGATCATTACCCTTTGCAAATTGTTCAAGACGTATATCGGTTGGATTTTTTACAGAATCTGTCAATCCCAAATCGATACTTACTCTCTTAAAATAGTATTGATAGTCAGCAATATGGTCATTTAAAACCTGGTAATAGTTTTTTTTCAGGACTTTTTGAAGATATGTATTTGCCCTTTCATCGGCATCAGCGCTGATATCGCTATAATTCTTGAAATTAGATGCGATAGAAATATAAATGGTGGCAACATCGGCATTGGTTACATTCAGGGATGTATCATTGGCCGACACAGAGCCTCCTGTTGTTAATATCTTTACCTTGGCCCCAAAATGAACATTACCTTTTACCGTTTCAAAATCGTTTGTTATTCCAGATAAAATTAATTCGTCATTGCCTCTGGTTGTGACATTGATTTTCGAAGGTCTGTCCATGGTAGCGGAAAAACTTACTGATCCGGGTTTGTCAGCCGATATCCGGGCTATGATAACCTGATCCGGAAATGAAGAAAACACCGTAGATTTATAATTAACCCCGTTCAGGTCATAACTATTTGTCACGACGGCATTTTCAATATTAAGTTCCCGATAATAGTCAGAATAATTTTCATGCCCGGGGAATAAGAGTTTTAGATTCCCGACTGTCTGGTAGGGCATACCATGTGAAGTCTTACTGATGAATTTCTGATTGACCAGGTTCTGCGCCTCTTTATATTTGCCTTCAAAGATTAATTTTCTGACCCCTGGCAAAGCCTCTTTAGCATCCGGATTATCATTACGGTTTGGCTGCCCGGCCCAAACCGTATTCTCATTGAGCTGGATAACTTCCTTACAGGGATCTCCGTATACCATGGCCCCCAAACGACCATTTCCAACCGGTAAAGCTTCAACCCATTGTTTGGCGGGATGGGTGTACCAAAGCTTTAAATAAGATTCATTTTGGGCGTCAACATTAACAATTAAAGCCAAACTGGTAATCCAGAATAAAATAGTCTTCATAGTAGTTTACAATTTGGCATGCATGTAACTTAGTTTACAAATTGAATCCAGTCGACTTCAACGGGATTATTATCTTTTAGCACAACAACCAGGTTATGAATTCCCTTTTGATATTTTAATATCCGTGCACTAACAATGTTCCAAGCTGTACCTTCAGGTACATTAACCTCAGCCAGCAAAGTACCATTTGCTTTATCAAGCCTGACTTGCAGAATGCCTCCTGTTTGTGACATGGCATTTACCTGTACCGATTTAAGCTTATTGCTCCCGAAATCAACAGCATTATAGGATATCCATGCATTTTGTTTATTGAGCACGGTCTTCCAGCCGTTGAATGTATTCAGAGTATCCAGGAAAACAACTGAAACACCTGTCGGACTTATATGACTATAGCGGTCTATTTCAATTTTTTGCAAAGCACTGGTCACTCCTACACCACGAAAGGTAGGTTTTACTTTCTGAATGGTACCATCCGGTTTAAAGAAGAGGCTGTCCATCCTTACAGACCTGTTCTTGTCAAATTTTGGCGACAGATCATTCTCATGGTAGAACAGGTACCACTGATTATTGAATTCGATAATTGAATGGTGGTTTGTCCAGCAGCCGGTCGGTGATTCGTCCATTATTACTCCCGTCACCTTAAAAGGCCCCATCGGATTATTAGCCATCGCATATTCGAGTCTTTCTATTTTATTCTGCACGTGAGGGTATGTCATATAATAAATACCTTTCCTTTCGAAGAGATAAGGGCCTTCTTTCAATCCTTGTACGGGCAGACCACTAATCACCTGTGGTTCAGAAGCAAGTTCCAGCATATTATCTTTCAGTTTGGCCACAGACAGATTCCCCATAGCCCAATATAAATAAGCCTGTCCGTCTTTATCGATAAAAGGACAGGGGTCAATACCATGGACATTTTTTATTGGTTCGGGTTGTGGAGTATATGGTCCGGCTGGGTTGTCTGCAACTGCAACTCCAATTCCGGAACCCCTGCCAGAGCTGGCTTTGATACTTGCAGGGAAAAAGAAATAATACTTTCCATTTCTTTCAATGCAATCGGGAGCCCACATGCTGAATGAAGTTGAATCGACCCAGTTGACTTTATATTGACTTACGATAACCCCATGGTCGGTCCAGTCGGTCAGGTTTGATGATGAGAATACGTGGTAGTCTTCCATGCAAAACCAACCCGGACGGCCCCTACCCTCACGTGCAAGAATATCATGAGATGGAAATAAATATACCTTACCGTCAAAGACCCTTGCGGAAGGATCAGCAGAAAACTGGTTGCGGATAATCGGGTTTTGTGCCCATGTATTATTGAATAATAATGCTATTAAAGCAAGAATAAGTAGAAAAGGTCTGTAAATTTTCATTTTGTCATTTATTTTATGAAATTGCAATATATAATAATTTAATTTTCATTTTAATAATGAGGCATTTATCCTTTCATTGTAAAACACAATTAAAGAGTTCATCTTATTCTTTTTTTCTATAAATGCCGGTCCTGTACCAGTCAAAGTCCACATATCCACCAGGCGTTTTTGTAGCATAGTTGAACAATCCATAGCGGTAACCCATAAATTGAGGTATTGAATATTCCATTTTAAGCTGTGATCCAATTGGTGTCCACGATTTGCCATCGAGGCTGTAAAAGAAATCGGCTTTGTCTGCGCGATCCCTGAAATCGCATTCAGCTTTCAGGAAAACGGTTTTCTGTGTCAATGGTACACTCTGAACTTCAGCCGGTGTACCTGATTGGGCGCTGATCATTACAATCGATTTGGTTCCATTAATGAATCTGACACCGACCAGGCCGAATTTACTCTGTAAAAGGGCAAGTCCTGCAAAGTCTCCATCCTTCATGTTTGAAACATCAATTGATGTTGAACCAAAACATTCAGGTCCAAAAGTACGCTGAGTAAGTGTATTTCTTGCTGATAAAAATGTTGTATCAATACGTCCTGTTGTAAGCCGGAGATAGCCTTTTCGCTGAGTAACTGACCAGAGACTATTATCTGGGTTGTGGTTCCATTGCCAGACTAACGGCAGGGCTGGTTCTCCCTTGCTGCGTTTGAACTCATCCGAGGCTACGATACCTGGAATTAGGCCTTTACTTGCAGGAAGATCCAGCATATCCGGGACCTTCCCATTAATACCTATAACAGGCCAGCCATCCTCCCATTTTACAGGAACAAGATAAGGGATACGACCAACTGATCCAAAATCGCGGAAAAGATATGCAAACCATTTACCATCGGGAGTATCGACTATTCCACCTTGGGCAACACCTAAGTCCTGAAAAGCAAGCTTGCCTTCATAAGGTCCTGTTATTTTATCAGCCCTGTGAATGACAACTGTACGCATACCACCTTTGGGCCATGTGATATTAAAAAGATAATATTTGCCATTTATTTTAAACAACTGCGACCCTTCTCCCAGTCCGCTATCGTTCCCTGAAGGTGCGCTTGAATCTTCGATGATAACCTGATTTATTCCACCGGTTTTGACTCCTGATGCATCAGCATTAAGTTCAATAAGGCTTAGTTTACGGTTGCCATTGATTATATAGACTCGTCCGTCATCGTCGAAGAATAATGAATGGTCATGATAGCTGGGGCTGAAAGATGATTTTTTCCATGGTCCCTTTTCGATATCTTTTGTTGAATAAATATATGTTTTCCCGGTTGTCTGGGAAAATGTAGAAACATAATAGATGCCATTGTGGTAACGGATACTGCTGGCCCAGGAACCTCTTCCGTAAGAATTTTTGCCGTTGGTAAGGTTCAGTGCATCAACGTCGTCCAGGATGTCATATGCATAGTTCACGATTTGCCAGTTGACCAGGTCTTTTGATTTCATGACAGGTACGCCGGGACTCATGTGCATCGTGGTGCTGCTCATGTAGTAAGTGTCTCCTACCCTGATCATCGACATGTCAGGGACATCAGCCCATATAATAGGATTTTGGGCTGAATTTACCTGTGCTGATACAGTAATATTTATAAAAGAAGCAAAAAGCGCTGCTAAAACAAAATATAGTGTCTTCATAAATTGATATTAGTAAGTTTCGAAGTAATAATCTCTTTGGGAAAGGCTGTAAAATGTAAATGTATAAACTAATTTCGTCCGGAGGAACAGTCCCTGAGTATTATGAAATGTTGCTCAGACATACAAGCTTTAATATCTAAATTGTTATTTGCCACTCCATTTTATTTTGGTTTCTTTTCCAGTGTAAACCACTTTCTTTTTTGCCTCGCCAGGGGTTATATCAAATCCTTCGGATTCATTTACAAAAACGACGTTAAGAATTCTCCTTGAAAGGTTTCCGGGATAAGATCCTTGTTTTTCCCCAATTATTAAGGTCTGGTGTTTTTCATCCCATTTAAAAGGAATTACAGTATAATTCCCATCCTCGTAGTTATAACTGTCGCCTTCATCTTCATATAAATCGAACCAGCCATCTGCTCCTTTATAGACACGTATCTCAAGAGTGTCAGGCGGTTTCTGCCCTGCGTATTGGATAAACTTGCCCATCGGAATGATGGAACCTGCTTTGACGAACAGAGGAATCATGTTCAGGTGAGCGGCGGTTTTTATTGTCTGGCCTCCTCTAAATCTTTTACCGGTCCAGAAATCGTACCAGGTTGCCGGTTCAGGAAGGTAAACATTCCATTCGTCAACATTGGGCTCGGTAACCGGTGCAACCAGTAAGGCTTTCCCGAACATATATTCAGTAGGTTGATTAAGAGCGCTAATATCACCGTTAAAGTCCATTACCAACGGACGCATCATGGTTGACCTGTTATGTGTAATTTGCCAGGCTTCCGAATAAATGTAAGGAATCAAACGGTAACGCAGGTTAAGCATTTTCCTCATGTTATCCTCAACCTGCTGTCCGTATTTCCAGGGCTCGGTTTCAGATTGATAGCCATGAATACGGAAGATGGGATTAAAGGCTCCCCACTGGTACCATCGTGTCAGAAGCTCCTGATACTTTTCGTCAGTATATTGAGATTTACCAGGGCGAAAGAATCCTCCAATATCTGTCGTCCAGTATGGCAATCCGGTAATAGTATAGTTTAATCCTGCCACAATCTGTCGTTTAAAAGTGTCCCATGTGCCTCCTATATCGCCTGACCAGTTTATGATTCCATATTTTTGCTGCCCGAGAAAAGCTGACCTGGTAAGGATGCAAACCCGTTTCCCGGATGATGTTTTCCTTTGCCCTTCATAAACCATCTGGCTTACGAACAGGGGGTATGCAAGACGATAAAAGTCGCCTAATCCAAGATATGTTTCTTTCCCTTTTAAAGCATCGTTTTCAGGTTCAGTGGCATCCATCCACCAAGAGTCGACACCAAAAGCAAAGAGATTTTGGTTCAGAGCATTCCAGTGAGTATCCCTGGCAAGAGGATTAAAAACATCTACCCACGGGCTATCCGGGATATAAAGGTTCTTGGCAACATATTCTTTTCCGATATCGGATTTCTTATCAAGGTTTTCCCAAACCGAAATGCTGAAATGAGCATTTAAATCATGTAACTCCTTGATGAACCCTGTAGGATCGGAATAATTGGTTTCATCAAACTTTGGAACACCCCAGCCGTATTTGCCCCAGTATTGCCAATCCTGAACAATTACATCCATGGGGATATTCCTTTTACGGAACTCTTTTACCGTTTCTACCAGATTCGAACCTGAAGTATAGCGTTCGCGGCATTGCCAGAAACCAAAAGCCCAAAGTGGCAACATTGGAACGTCACCTGCGAGACTTCGGTATGAGGAAATTACGCTATCGGCTGAAGGGCCATAGAAGACGATGTAATCAATAAACCGTGCATTAAGAGAACGGAATGTTGTTAAATTACCAGTTAATTTCCATGACACCCTGGGTGTGTTATTTGATTTACAGACCAATTGCACCTGGTGTTCCCCGGCTGTTAAATCCACCAATGTACCAGCAGTTGGAGGGAGCCACATATTGGTTTGATCAATACAGGGTTTCCTGTCAATAACAACAAGTTGACGGTTGCCCATGTCGCCCAGATCCAGAAATATTGAATATACCCCATTCACAGGTACCTTAAAACTACCCAGGTAGAGCGATTGATTTTGCGAGACTTTTTGCGTTCCGCTTATAGTAGTGACCTCAGCTATCTGGTTATTGTCCGAAGTAGATTGTTGCTGTTTTTCGAGAGTTATAAAATTATCGGTTGGATTAAAATCAGTAAGACCATACTGATGCCAGAGTAATCCGTACCCTTTGCTTGAATATATAAATGGTATTGAAATCTGGGAGTTGACCTGTGTTAAACGACGCGTAACATTCCTTAAATTGTAATTACCATCCTGAAACTGCCCGAGTCCAAAAAGATATTCGTCGGCTGGTGACTCAAAACTCTGTTCTGCTATATAACAAATTTGACCCGGAACAGAATCAGGTATCAGCTTTCTGGTTTCTGCTTTTTCGTTCAGGAAAATTCTTCCGGAATTATCTGCAAATGACAATTTACCGGTTTGTTTATCCAGTTCAGCAATAATGTTTTTTCCTGATATCTCAAGTTTTGAAGGTGAATCGGATAC
>Ga0187886_1004248_pt1 | contig 10355 bp, 11 predicted proteins | sample June2016WEW_20_1_FD_133001 | JGI IMG/M metagenome (GOLD analysis project Ga0187886, IMG submission 133001) | Peatland microbial communities from SPRUCE experiment site at the Marcell Experimental Forest, Minnesota, USA - June2016WEW_20_150 | ecosystem: Environmental > Terrestrial > Soil >... | reverse complement strand
CTCTGGAAGATTGCCCATTCACACACTCGACCGATATCGGTCAGGGTAGCTTCGGGCTTACCAACCGCAGAGAACGACGCGCCCGCGAGGACTAGAGACTTTTCATCCTTTCACACACACAAAGCTAATTCTCATGAAGGTTCAGAAATCGTTCTGATTACGTTTTGCCGGGAGACAGACGTGTGGCTTCAAGCGCGAGCCTCTTGGGTATCCACATGGGGTCCTTTTCGACGAAATTCTGCTTGAATTCTCCTAAGAGATTCGTAGTACCATCTTCAACGATCTTAACCGCTTTGCTCAACGTTGCGTGTTTGCACACCATAACTGGGAAAAACGGGCCAAGTCCAAGAAGGTCACGGAAGTTGTCAACATGTTCCGACATGTAGAGACATACTGCTGCATCTATTTGACCCTCAAAGGCAACTTTGCCTTGCTGATCCACGGTCGCGCTCACAAGGTATCGATTGTCATCCAGGACAAGGAACGGAACCGCGAGGATGCCGTCTGGGAATGAGAACCTTTTGCAGAACTCATCTGAGGACTTCAAGAACACATTTTCGGTTCTGCTCTCCAAGGTCTTCTGATCAGTAGGATCTTCGGCCTCGTATAGATCATCGATCTCTTCCCGGAGGTTAGCCATTGCAGAACCATACACGATCGCATATCTGTCTCTGAAGTACTTTGATGCGTTTAGGAGATTCTCACAGGCTTCGTGAGTTACCCTGTCATTGTAGTTGTCCTTCCCTGGATTCCGGTATTTTGCTGCATCAACTTCGACTATCCTGTCAGTGTAGAAGGGCATTTGGTAGTGTTTCGGCAATGAACCTGTTGTTATCGTCAGGGGTAGAGGTGGGGAAAGAAAACGAATCGGGAAGTCTGAAATGGCTAGCATATCCTCCTGTTCCTCAATTTTGAACAGGAAGAAATCATGCGCCTGTGACCTCTTGCATTCCCCTAGTAGCATGAGCTGAAACCCAAATTGCTTCCCTTGTGGCACGTCAAAACTCATAATATGCTTCTCCGCTAGGAAATCGAGTTCGCGATAGACAGACGACTCGTTGTCTTCGCTTCGGTAATATGTTCTGAAAGCGCGATATCCGAGAGATCGTAGACGTCTCTTCGCTCTGATCTCTAGCGGTATACCCGATCGCTCCATTTCGAGCTGCCTTTCTTTCTTATTCTCTAGATTATCAAACCACCGTCCATCATCAGGATTCGCTTCGGATTGTGACATAGGCCCAGCAACTTCCCAAGAGCCTTTGCCATCGGTTGTGGATTTGACACTTGCGTCATGTCAGTACCATGGTGCGCACATATAGTGAATGGTTCAAATTTGGGCGCCCGCACCAAGGTACCGGGAATATGGGTAAGGAAGCCAGAAAGAATAAAGCCATGAATCATGGGCTAGCTGGAAAGAAAAGGCTAAGCATCAGGCGATCTAGGTATAGCTTTGAGACGACCGTCATTGGCGCAACCGCCGAGCGTCGACGCAAGCCAGATTTGGTCGCTCCTTTCAGGGATAGGGTCGATTAGCGGTCTCGTGTCAGCGATCTATCTGGTTGTCTCTAAAGTACTTGAGCGGCCTAGACTTGCTGTTTCAGTTGATGCATGCTATCCTCTTGAGGGGAAAATCCCAACAACGTTTGCCGGTATGAAGCTCACTCTTAGGAACCGAGGTCCTAGGGCAACTTCCATTGAAGAGTTGGAGCTTCAATTCAGGGATTTCGATACGGGACGAGAATTGTTCGGTTTTCTTCTTCACCTAAGCAATATGGGCAAGACGGCCAAGTCGTGCCGACTTCCAATTACCATCAAGCCTGACGACCCCACGATTCGTCTTGAGGCCTTGTTTATTCTATTTGGGGTCATCAATGAAGTCAATACTGAATGTGATCTAACCATCAAGAGTACTCACAAGACGCTTACGACGCAGTGTGTCTGCTCAAGCTTGACGACGCCGCTACATAGCAAAACGCCAACCCTTGCGGATGTCACGGCCGAAGAATGGAAGCAGGCCCCGATGGGCTTCTTCGACCTTTTCCCGCGATTTCCCCCACCGCCGGGTTCCAGAGTAGAGTAAACTGATGGAGTGACTACTTGCGTGAGTGGCACGATCGGTCCAGGCTAGGGTCTCAAGGTTGTTTGCGCAATAGGAGAACACATCGTGTTCGCCCTTGAATTTGACGAGTTTAACGAGTCTCGGATGCTCACAGTTCAGAGATGCCACCGCTAGTACAATGGACGATGATTTCTACTCGACAGAAATGAAAAGAGCATTCATCAGGGCTTGAACGATTTCCTCGTAACGTTGCACCAAGACCTGTTGGGGGATAAGCTCGTGAGCTGCATAGTTCCTAAGATGCCATGCTAAGAGTAACCATGACATTTCAAGCCTCACTGGAGAGCCTCTGTATCTCAAAGTCAGATCAAGGAGAGCTGGGACAACCAATTGCGGCGAAGGCGGGGGTCTTCCAGTGATCATAGGATTCAGATTTCCATTCAGGTCGGAAGGGTTGCGGTCCCCGGTGTTCAACCAGCCCTTGGAATTGCATAGGTTATAGATACCATACGAGATGAAGCTGGCCGGTGGAAACCTCTCCCTCAGCACTCCATCGATGACTAAGCACAGATCAAATAGCACATCTCTGTTCTTCATATTCGCAAAATCGTTTGGAGTTGCGGAATTCCATGCCGATTCGTGCTTGATGATCTCCAAGAGGACGTAGACAAAATACAGTTTCTGAAACTCCAGGCTTGTCTCTTGCAGAAACTTGCGCCCAAAGCCGGCCATCTGCATTGACGAGCCTGACTTCCCCCGGTATGTATCAAGGAAGCCCTCTATCCTTTTCCTAGCCGGAAACACTACGGGTTGATACAGGAAGTTTCTGGGATCGTCAACCAGAGACGCCAGCATGTACGCGGGAGCGCCCTTGTACGAATCAGTCCGACCTAACGTGGCGCTTGTTCTCTTATCTTCTTCGATCGCATCGTAGAGGTAGCGTAGGCCTAGGTCGTAGTCACCTGCGAAGATGTAGGTCGCTCCCAAAAAGCAGTATGGCGTTCCTTTGTGGACCGTTTTGTTCGATCGAGTCTCCCAGTCTCTTACTCGCTGTAGCACACCTATCCAGTGTTCTATCGCCTGAGGTATTTTCTTCTGACTAAGCAACGTATCCCAGATGCGTGTAAATGATCCAAAGAAACAATCGGCTGCTCCATATCCAGCGTCTACGTCCTTCTCAAACAGTAACGACAAGGCTTCGCAGGCTTCCGGCATCAACTCATCATACCAAATCGGTGTACTTAGCGCTGAAACAAGGCTTCCATTATCCCAGAGTATCTGCGGTTTTGCGCTCGGGCTTCCGTACCGGATGGTGATTCTTCCACAGCTCAGCCTGTAGGGATGAGACGCCATTTTCAATCACTCGACCTATTCATCAACGATGCGGGCTGAACAAAGAGAAAAGCATGATGGCACGAACGAGTCCAAGTACTGACCTTGCGGGGGTCGGCAATCTTGACATCCCACTCCAACTTGAGACAGGCTCAACGCCCGGAACTGAAGTAACGCCCAAACCAAACATTCTCACTCCAGCGGCCTCATTGATTCTTGGAACCCACTCCGGTTCCTCATAGCTGGCTGAGTCTCCAGTGAAGGAAGTCAAAAGATACCCTGTTTCAAGGTCTCCGCTAAGCCTATGATTCCCTGTCAGCATCAACTCCTGCCCATCAAGTTTGATATTACTCTCCCGACTAGCCGTCAGACTTATTTTCGGAAGATTTCGAAATCCGTCCAGTTCTACGCTTGCGCCCGCCTTTCGGTAGCTCGGATGGGAATGGTTCTTCTCCAATCAGTAGCGCCTGCAAATCCATCATCTTGGAGTCGGTCTTGGCGGCTAGGAGAAAGTGCCTCGCCTTTGGCGCCAGTTCAGGTCCCAACATGGCTAGTTCTTGTAGAATCTCTCTGCAAAGTTGTCCAACTCGTCTCATCCTGTTCTCTTCTTCGCCGCTCGCTTTTGCGGGGTCAAACTGTGGGCCCATTCTCACCAAGGCTTTGAGGAAGGGCACCACCGTCTCACCGGTGAAGATGCCTGCGATGTGTTTCTCCGGTAGTTTCTCTGCTATTAGCGTCAGGTCTTCGAGCGCTTGCCTAGCGTTTGCCTTTATTCTCGATACGTAAACCGTCTTCGTCTCATTCCTAACTCCTGCCCAGTTGCTCTCCAAATGCTCGCTCATTTCTTTACTCAACAAGTTCGTCTTCATCCTCGTGCTAACAGTTCAGGTTAGGATATTGATAAATTCTCGTCTCAATTTAACTTTAAGTCTTTCCACGAGGGAAGCCATGACCTTGAGGACTGTCCTGGTTGTGAGGATTGTAATTGCGAAGTGTACGAAGACAGCGGGTGCTGTTGTAAGAGCGGTGACAATGACTGAAACCTGACGAAAAATGGTGGAAGGCACTAATCGCCAAATCCGTAAACCAGACGGCCGCTGCTGTCACCGAATGGCAGGAAGCTCACCGACGACATTCCTCCGACCCGAAGGTTCGATTCGAATGTATCTGCGGCAAGAAGGGGCTTGCCGACGTGAATATTTTTGTGAATCGCCTCAACAAGAATGAAATTGTGTTAGGTTCATGTTGCGTCAAACGTTTCGGAATCAAAGTGCCCGGATGGAGGCGGAAAATCGATTACTTACCCAACGCGTTACTATGCGCCCGAAACGATCAGGAAGTCCAATTCGTAAAGGATCTCATGCACAAAGTCGTCCGCTATGGTGACCTGATAGTCACCAAGAAGCAGAAGAAATGGTTAGAGGATATTACGCGGCACCCATTCCGCGGCAAGATCTGGCCCGACCTTAAACCATGTCCGAGTTGCGGGAAGTTAGCTCAAACCGAGCCAGTCCGCTTCTTGAGGAACCAACGGGTCATCTGTGAATTTTGTGAGAATGGATGCCGCGTACGTTCTTGGGTACGGTTCGGTTGGTACGGAGAGTACAGACTCCTTTTAGGAAATTGTTGTAAATGTCACAGATAGTCACCTTTTGGGGAATCGATAGCGAAGGGCTCGGCGCTGGACTCGGTCTGGATGAATCGGCGATCCACTCGATTCAGGTTTGTAGTAGCGAGGGCGAACAGACGGGCCACGCCTTCAAGACGAAACGCGAATTTCTATGTTGGTATAATGGACTCAAGAGCAAACAGCGACCAGAACTATTCCATGCCTTCACGTTGGCCTACGAATATGGCAGCCTCGCCTCATGGGAATTGCTGGGGGCCTCAGATGCTAAAGGAAAATTCCCTTGGCAGAATTGGCTTGAGGAACCGAAGAACTTGTTCTGGATTCAGCCAGGCAAAAAGAAGTTCCCAGTCTACGACACCCGATGCTTGTTCGGAACATTAGCGAAGGATAAGCAGCAACCATCCTCACTGAGGGCACTAGGCGATTACCTAAGCGAATTCTACGGTGTCGATGCTCATAAGCTACCAACGCCACTAGGTGAGGAATTCGGTTTACGAGGGCCAACCGAAGAGGAATGGCCAGAATTCGCGAAATACGGAATCCGAGACGCCTACATTTGCGCGTTAGCTGGCAGATGGATACATGATGTTGTCATCCAAGGCTGGCTGAAAGGAGAAGTGCCATTGACAAGCCTCTTCTCCTGGGGAACCGTCGCGAAGTTCTACCTTGGTCTCCCGAACGTCGGACATGTACGATATCGCGACAAAAACGGTGCGGCGGTTGTCGGTTACGATTCCGAGTGGCTCTATCGCATCCAGAAGGAAGCGTGTACAGCTGGACGCAGCGATGCATTCGTGACGGGGCTCTGCGGTCAACTCTATTACAACGATGTTTCGAGCCTCTATCCCATCTCCGCGGTTCACACGCAATGCTTCCTCATTCGTGATATTCAGGAATGGGATGGCGACAAGACACGTCTGCTCGGCCCAATAACCGCGGAAAAGTTCTATGAGGTAACCGGTTGTCCGTACGGTTGGATTCAAGGAGACTTCTCCACGAAAGACGATCTGTGGGGTCTACCCATTCGACGGCGGGACCAGAATTGGTTCGTGACCGGCGACAACTTCCGCGAATTCCTCTATCACACGTTAGAACTAGAAGCCGGAAACGCCGAAGCCACCCATGCTAGCCACGTCCTCCTCCCCGAATTCGTACGAGATGAGCATCTACCTGGCCCCAACCTAGGCGATCAAGATTTCCTTTCGAAACATCAGGAATGGAACCGCGTGAATAATCATTTAGAATCCATGCGCCTCTATGAAGCATTGACGACGACGAAACTCGAAGGACAATTCAGCAGCCCCGTCGAAAAGGAATGTGTCAAAGCAACCATCAACAGCGGGACAGGAATTCTCGGACAGTCGCGCCCTAGAATCGTCCAGACGACGAACCCGCTCGCGTATAGTACGTTACTCGGAGAATCACATCTACTTATGTCACAGATTTTCCACCGCTACCACTCACCAGAGCACCCGATCTTTTACACAGATACGGACTCATTCTTCTGGGACCAACCAGTCGAAGCAACAATCGGGTTCCTCGAACCATACCCGACACTCCCCTATCAGATCGACAAACCCCTACCCCTGACTATCGGAGTCAAAGGCATGAGCCGGCAGGAAGGATGCACGATATTCCGTGGCAAACTCTATTATCAATCAAAAGAGAGTTTAGCTTTTTCAGGTTGGAAGCCGCATCCAAAATCGTTCGGAGAAATCGTTGACGGACGATTGCAGGAAGCCGTGGTTATCCGACAGGTGGCCCGGAAGTGGAGGACGCGAGACAAAAACGCGACAGCCCTGCAGGTTGGACGTTGGTGGCTCAAAAAGGAGAAGTGGGACTTAACGAAGATCAAGGGGATTTTCCGAGCCGATGATAAACGATGCCGAACCAGCCGAGACAGTTACCAGTTATTCCTCGATGGCCAAACCCAAAGCAGTCGAGCGTGGACGCTAGACGAGAGCCTCAGCCGCCCGTATGAACGGGAGGAATAGGGAATCGTATATCGATATACCGCAAAATCGGATCACCCGATTTCAACACCGAAACGACTGAAAACGGCATGAAACGAGCCTGGATGACGGTCCAACTTCCCTCTCAATTGGACCGAGTTACCCGCATAACCGCGTGTTTTTCCACGAAAAAATAAAGTTGGTTATGCCCCCATAGATGCCTACATAACTGGGCTTAAGTACTCATCTAATGCCGTATAATACAATTCTGAGCGCAAATCAGTCTCTGTTTCGGTATTCCGCCTCATTTCGGCCTCCGTTCGTAGGTATAGGTTCACTGAGGGATGCGCCTCTCCAAAAATGCGTAGATAAGCAAGTAGCGTCAATACCCTACCTATGGTTGCGACGGGGTTTAGCGGGCAGGTCGTCGTGAGGAAACGCCAGAGGTGAGACGGAAAAGCCTCACGACGAACCCGCCTTTCGCCAGACTACTTCTATCGTTGCAACCGTCTCATCGGGCTGTCGCGAATAACCTTGAGGACCTTATAGATATCGTGTACGCTCAGGTCGCGCGGTATCCCGTATTTGCACAAATTCGGACAGTAAAGCAACGGCCTGTCAGACGAAATGGTCAAAGCCCTAGAAGCGGAACGCAAAGCCCACAACCTAGAATCCATACCAGAAACCGTGAGAGCCGTACTAGGAGAGCACTTCAAGGCGAAGGACAAGGGCTAATCATTTGACATGAGTTCCTTGTTGAAGGTCAACTTCAGATGCTGGCTTATCGACTAAGTCTATGCCATGATTCTTGAGATACTTTTCCATCTCTTCTTCTGTGTACGGGTCTAATTCTGCGGTTACTGATTGAATCTTGCCTTCCTTGAAAAGAGCGAGTGCATACTCTAACATCCAAAAAGCCTTCTTGTTCGAGTAATTGACAATAGCCTTAAGTCGAGGCATGAGCTTCCTCGGGTCTCTTTCCCCTTTTTCCCAAGACACACTCTTCGGATAGAAGAAGAAGGCGTAGACATCGCTGAATCGTTGGTCTAGGCTTGCGGGTTGAATCGGATTCGCCCATGTGCCCAAGTCAGAAGTCCTCGCAACTAACGGACCCTTGAGCAGCCCAGCAACCGCATGTACATGGGTCAACAAGTCGGGGTGAGCATCCTGCCCAGCCTCAGTTCTTTGCTCTATCACGAAACCGGCATCGCCTGATGATACCACTGCGGTAATACCCGGCGATCCTTGATAGCCGGGCGGAAGCACCCAGAATGAGGCTTGCTTTTCTTTGACAGGCGTATTGTTCGAACCTAAATCAACTCTATCCCAGACTCCGATTTTCACGGTATATTGGCCGATAGGATACCCTTTCGCAATTAGCACGGACCATTCGGCTTCGTGGACTTTCCGACCACTCAAAACGCCAAAGTCGCCATTTTCTGATCGCCGAAACGTATCATAAGCGGGCCACCACTCTTGATTACCATCTGGCAGCTGCACCTTGCATGTGAATAGGCCATTCTTCAATTCCCCTTTGAACCAAGCCTTGAAACGCACGCTTTCTCCTAGCAGAAATCTGTCTTTTCCGACAAGTTCTGCGTGAAATGTCCGTCGCCACCTGATAACAGTCATTGCGATAACGATAATGGACGGAACCAGAAGGACGATACCTATTGCGGCGATGAGCAGAGTAATGATTGTGGCACTGGATACTCCAAGCGTAGCTTCAAGGTATGCCCCTGTAGGACTGCCGGGGAGGAACAGCAGCACTTCTAGCAAAACCCCTGCAATGGTGCCGCCGATGGAGAGAACGAAAGAACGGGTGAGTGCCATGGATGATTCTCTACATTCAGCCTATTTATGCTCAGGTTCTTGCAGTTCGCACCGATGACTCTTGGCAAGTGCGAACGCACTCGGTTGTCGATGTCCCGACACGCAACGCCCGGCTGACTTTCCGGACGTGTCCCAAGGACGCAACAGACCCCATCTCCGCAAACCTAGAACGTGAACTGATGGATGTTGCGGGATGCAGACGAGGTTTAAAGGTGGCACACGGGTTAGTTATACCCGCCGAGCTTGCTAGGCGTTATCACCTCTTCGGTTTCCCCTTCCTTTCTAGCAGGCGCGGCAACTGACTTTCCTTCTGCGCCTCCCTTATCTCATCCGCAAACCTCATTCGTTCGACTATACCGTCAGTTATCGCTCTCTGAGCCGCAAGATCACTTTCGAGCTTCTCGATCTTAGCGTTAGCTTCTTCGAGACGAGTGCGGACGTGATTGTTGCCGACGTTATTGAACGGACTCAAATAGGGCTCGACGATCGCGTATTGTCGTTTGCGGAAGTCAGGGTCAAGCCGGTGGATCTTCTTGTATTCCATAGGGTCGACGGTGTGGCCGCCGAAGTATTCGATGCTGCTATCAAGGAAATGTTCACCGTCATCGTTCGTTTTGCCTAGGGCTCGTTGAGCGAGGCTGAACGCGAGATCCCGAATCTCCTTAATCGAGTACCCGTAACGCGTGTAGCCAGCGCCTTCACTCGTTCCAACCTTAGGCCGATATCCGAGGCGACCAGTGACCCGCGCGAAGACTTGCCTAACCCCGCTCTCAGTCAACGGCATATCCTCCTTCCCGGCCTTCTGACTCGGCCAAATGTACGGACTCTCCTTGGTTGGATAACCGCGAACCCCGAACCATTTGCGGAGCGCGTCACAGGCTTCCCGACCGATGAAACTATGCCACGGATTCTCGCTATGTTTGCGGCCTTCCTCGAAGTGTAGCTCTACCAGGTTCGCGCCATTCTTGACGGCTTCCCCAACCTTGACCCCCATCTCATTACCAATTATACAGAGTTCACGGGGGCCGCTGAACGACTGTAACTGAACGAGGAACATCGACATCTTTCTAGGGTCACCTTGAACGCTCTTTATTATCGCATCGAAGACTTCAGGGGAAACCTTACCCTCAACCTTCGCTCTGTCAGACTTGAGTTTATGACGAATCCACTGCTTGTCAATGGTGACGTGTTCGCCGTGGTGCTCGAAGAAACTACGAATAATACTGATATAGGTCAACTTAGTCGCGCGTCGACCCTTCATCGTCATTATCCACTACTTCAACTTACACGCGACGACGTTCGGGTCTTCGCTCTTCCGCGCCTCACGGTGTAGACTCAACAACTCACTCGGAGTAAGTTTACAATAGGCTGCGAAACGTTCCAGAATGCGAATAACCTGATCCGGATCACGATAGTTCCTTGACCACTCAACTTCAGACATTTCGGCCGTCTCGACCCTTAATCCTATTGCCTTTAAAGATATAAGTGTACTTGATGGTTTTGTCGCGTATTGCGAGTCTAGAGCACGATCAGCAAATCTAATTGACCT
>Ga0187886_1004247_pt1 | contig 10357 bp, 8 predicted proteins | sample June2016WEW_20_1_FD_133001 | JGI IMG/M metagenome (GOLD analysis project Ga0187886, IMG submission 133001) | Peatland microbial communities from SPRUCE experiment site at the Marcell Experimental Forest, Minnesota, USA - June2016WEW_20_150 | ecosystem: Environmental > Terrestrial > Soil >... | reverse complement strand
TTCGTTGGGAATTTCGGCAAGGAATATGGGGGTGTAGTCGCCGATACCCTTGTTGAGGGCGTCACGAACGTTGTCGGCTATGAAAAAGGAGTTCATTTTGAATTTTTCGCGGAATTTTTCCTGTGCGTAAGGGGCCGCGCCAATCGTGAGCAAATGAACGATATGTGCGTCGTAAATGTGCGCGGAATACTCGACCAGCGCGGCGACGAGGTGCTGGGGCTGGGCACAGGCGGTGCCGATGAAAATGTGGTCGCCGGACTTGACGAATTTCATTGCCTGCTCGGCCGAAGTTATTTTCGATTTGTATTTTTCTTTCCAGTCAAAGTCAACCATAGTTGTAATCCAATCTAAAATACGTTAAAAAAGTTCAGGGTTGCAAGTCGATTATTTTAACCACGGATTACACGGATTGCACGGATTTTTTAGCCACAAAAAGGCACAGAAGGGTTTTAGCCACAGAGCGGGACTCCCTCAGAAGCCGAGACTCCGCAAGGCTTCGCGTTACACTCCGCAGGGCTTCGCGGATTTTCACGGATTACGGAGGTTTCGGCCAGCGAGGTGTACTTGACGCGGCCAATTCTCCAAACGTGGTTTCCGAAACGGGCTCTTCACTTCGTTCCGTGTGTGCGATTGGCCCGTGTCTCGTCCGCTGAGCCGACATAGTCGGCTCCCGGCGAAATCGCCGATGCCGACCGACACATAGCGGAACGCGGGGGCCCGCTTCGGAAACTACTATATGAAGCCGAGCAAAAAGCACGGATTTTCTTACCACTCCCATAGTTCTGCCACAGGTTAAGGATGCCTTACGGCAAAGGGAGGGCCAAGCCATTAGCGTCTTGCCTGCCCCTGTATGTCTTAAACAGGGGGTGGTGGTCTTAAATCGGCAATTATGAAAAACTCTTGCTTTTCTTGCCGGTTTGAAAGATAAATCAAAAATCAAAGTGTAAAATGCAAAACTGCGGTGTCGCTGCGCGACGAATTTTAATTTGACACCGAGAATGTGAGGATTTATAGTTAATTTGGCAGAAACTTAAGGCCGGAAGGATACTGCTTTTGAAGAGAATCACACCTTTGACAGTCAATCTTTCCGTCCGGCAGATGTCTTTATAGTTTCAAAAGAAGATTTTGATATCATTGGAAAATTAAAAAGATTGGCCTTACGAATAAGAGTTTAATTATGATAAATGCCAGAAATATTATACCCTATACAGTTATTGTTATTATTTTAGCAGTAACAGGATATTTTTTCCGGCTTAACCATAATGCTTTTGAGAAAGCAATGGTTGATCAGGCCCAGACGCAACTTATGATAACTGCGTTATCTGAAGCACAAAGTATTGAGAGACATTCTTATAATACCGAGATTTCCACGGTAGATACAAGCGGACTGGTTAAGCATATCGATGACTTAGAAAGAGTACAAGTTCTTATAATAGATGATGATGCAAAAATAAAGCACAGCCACTATATGAACTATATTGGCGAAAATCTTCTAACGCTTTTAAAAGGGAAAATCTCTAATCCCGAATGGCTAAAATTAAACTCAATGGTGCAAAAAATCAGGAATGGCGAACAAGGGACAGCCATAATAGATTTTTTCTCAGATGATGTTAACCCACATATTGTAAAGACACTTCTGGCATTTGCTCCCATTCATCACGGAAATACCAGGGCTTCGATTATTGTGGCGATGGAATATGACGTTGTCGCAGAGCCAGTGAATAAAAACGCGAGAGACAATATTGTTTTTGGCGGGTTCGTGCTCTCTATGTTCTTTGTTTTGGCAGCATCTGTTTTTCACCAGCAGAAGAAAAGGTCCGATGAATTACAAAATCTATACAGCACACTGGAAAATGAGCACATAAAATTGAAAACTACCCAGGCCCAGCTTATTCAGGCGGAGAAAATGGGGATAGTCGGGAAACTGAGCAGCGGGGTTGCCCACGAAGTAAAGAATCCGCTAATGATTATTATACAGGGAATAGAATATCTTAAAGAAAAGATCAAGACGAAAGACAAAGACGAAGATATTTCTATGGCTCTGAAAGACATCGAGGAAGCTGTTGGCAGGGCTGATAATGTCGTCAGGGGGCTGTTAGATTTTGCTTCCGTATCCAAATTAGTGGCGACGCCGGAAAATATAAATTTAATTTTAGACAAATCACTGCTGTTAATTAAAAATCTGCTCGATAAAAATAATATTAAAATAACAAAGAACTATGAGGAAAACATTCCTTATATAACAATAGATAAAAACAAAATACAACAGGTTTTTCTTAATATCATACTTAATTCCGTAGATGCAATGCCCGGCGGCGGGGATATCATGATAAGGACTTATACAGACCAGCGGCAAGATAATGAAAAATGGGTTACTGTTCAAATTGAAGACACCGGTACAGGGATACCTGAAGGTGCTGCAGAAAAAATATTCGAGCCGTTTTTTACGACAAAGCATTCCAAGGGAGGACACGGGCTGGGGTTGCCGATGGTGAAGAATATAATAGAGATGCACGGCGGCAAAATCAGTATTTCAAACAGAACCAGCGTAAACGGGACTGTTGTAATCATATCGTTCAAGGCATAAAAGAAAGGAACTGCAATGAATAAGAAAAAAATATTGATTGTCGATGACGAAGAGAAGTTTACGAAGTACGTGAAATTGAATCTGGAGTTTAAAGGCAAATATGAGGTCAGGGTTGAGAATAAGGGAGCACACGGTCTTGAGGCCGCCAAGACGTTCAAACCCGACTTGATATTACTGGATGTTATGATGCCTGATATGGATGGTTCTGAAGTAGCTGCACAGCTAAAGGAAGAAGAGAGCTGTAAGAATATACCAGTTGTGTTCTTAACTGCTATTGTAACCGAACAGGAAATAAATGAGAAAGGTTCCAACATAGGTGGTCATCCCTTTATAGCTAAGCCCATAAATTTAGAAAATCTGATATCCAGCATTGAGCAAAATATAGTTAACAATAGCAAATTGAAATAATTGGGAAATAATGTGGTCATCAACCGTTTTTTCTCATTTTGAACTGGACGTTGTGGTTTCCCCTTGTCCGGGGACTTTTCACGCTTGCCGGAGGGCCGGACTGACGGCGGATAAGTTCTACCCCCTTACGCCCGGAAATCAAGAGCATATATTTGTTTGTAGTTCGTTGTTCATTGTTCGATGTTCTGCCTTCTGCCCTCCTTCGCCAGGGGCTACGGCGGGACAGGTCGTAACACTGCGTGTGCTGAATGCTGATTGTCGTTGTGCTTAGGGTTCGAGGGGTGTGATGCCTTCGCGGACGGCGTATTTGGTAAGTTCGGCGATGCTGTGGATTTGCAGCTTTTCCATAATGTGGCGGCGGCTTGACTCGATGGTCTTGCCGCTTACGTGAAGGTGAAGGGCGATTTGCTTGGTGCTGTTGCCCTCTGCGAGCAATTGGAGGACCTCCCGCTCCCTCGGCGTCAACGTCGCCTCTTTCTGCGAATAACCCGGTGATATACATTTGATATAGTCCTGAATTACCTCGCCCTCGACTTTCGGCCCAAGAAAGATACCGCCTTTGAGAACGGTCTGGATTGCCTCAAGCAGCGTGTCAAACAGGCATTCCTTCAAAATATAGCCGGCAGCACCTGCTTTGAGCATTTCAACTACAAAACGGCGGCCCGAATGCATCGAAAGCGCTATGACCTTTGTGCCGGCGACACTGTTGACGATTTTGCGGGTTGCGTCGATGCCGTTGAGGTAAGGCATACTTATATCCATAATGACAACGTCGGGCTTTAGCTTTTCAACCAGTTCCATCGCCTTTCGTCCGTCTTCGGCTTCACCGACGACGTCGAACTGCGGATATTTTTCCAGCAATGCCCGCAGGCCCTGCCGGATAACGGTGTGGTCGTCTGCCAGTAAAATCCTTGTAGCCATAATTATTCCTCCTTTGGCTGTCTTATGCCTTTGAGGGGCGCCATCATCGTTACTTTGCAGCCGGCGCCTGGTTTGGATTCGATTTCGAAACTTCCGCCAAGCTCTCCGATACTCTCACGTATGCTGAATAAACCGAAGCTGCCTTTGCGCGAGGCGGTAATTTCCTCGACGTTCAAGCCGACGCCATTATCCTCGACTGTAACTTTTATCGAATCATCAGTTTTTGCGACGCTGACTTTAACCTTATCGGCGCGGGCGTGTTTGATAATATTTATAAGCAGCTCGCGGATGTTCCTGAAAAGTAATACACGAACGTCATCATCTAATGGTTTGGTTTGGCCGTCGTCCTGAAACTCGGTAGCGATGCCGTGTTTTTTCTGCACCTGTTCGCTGAGCCATTCCGCGACCGCCGCCTCAAACCCAAGCTCGTATAGTATGGGGTAGCTAAGCTCGAAAGTTAATGTTCTTGTTTCCTGAATCACTTTCTCTACAGAAGAGCTTATTTCCGCAATCTCGGCAGCCGACGCTTCGGATGGCGATGAGCTTTGAAGAGTATCAAGTTTGATTTTTACTATGGCAAGTGTCTGGCTTATCTCATCGTGAATTTTGCCTGCTATTCGCCTGCGTTCCCGCTCCTCGGTCAGCGTTAATCGTGCCGCCAGCCGTTTAAGCTGCTTCTGATATTCCAGCAGTATCCCCTCCGCCTTCTTAAGCTCCGTTATATCACGCCATATAGCTTGAAGGTATGGTTTGCCGGCTACTGTAATCAGCTTAGAGCTGACGAGAACATCGCAGGGTGTCCCATCCTTTTTTCTTTGCTTTGTTTCAAAAATATCGCTGCCTTGCCTTACTATTTTATCTATGTGAGCTGCAACTTCCTCCTTGGATTCTATTGCGTCAATGTCCGAAAGTATCAGCTTTGCGTATTCGGTCCGAGTGTAGCCAAGCATCTGGTGCGCCTTGTCGTTGAATTCCGCCATTTCTCCTGTTCGAGCGTCGATAACGACAATAGCGTCTGCTGCCTGCTCGAATAAGCTGCGGAATCGCTCCTCGCTGGTTCGCAAAGCGCATTCTGCCTGCTTGCGTGCCGTGATATCCATAAGCGAAGCAACGCTTCTTTTCGTCCCGGGGATGACATCTATCAATAAGGAGATATCTCGAATGTCGCCGGATTTGGTAATAAATCGAAACTCATACTGTTTCATTGCGGTTTCTCTGTTTTCTCTTCTCAGACGATGCTGTTCAAGCATCCATGCCAAATTCTCTTTCACCACAAACTCAGTCCAGCTTTTTTTCCCTTCGATTTCTTGTTTTGAAAACCCTGAAAGCCGTTCGAATTCTGTGTTGGCAAGACTAATCGTTGTGTCGTCTTCGATGAGAACAGTGGCAGTTCCTGTGTTTTCAAATGTAACCCGATAACTTTCTTCGCTCTTCCGAAACTCCTCCTCCGCACGTTTGCGCTCCGTTATATCCCTCGTTGTTGCGATTCGTGCCGGCTTGCCTTTGTAAATTATGGATTTACCCGCTATTTCCACCCGGAATTTCGTTCCGTCTTTTCGTATTGTGTCCGCCTCATACGGCCTGTCATATCCGGATTGAATCTTCTTTTTCGCATCCTCCCAACCCTCAGGGGCGAAGAACTTCTCGATTTTCAAACCAGCCGCCTCTTTGGGGTCATAACCCCAAAGTCGGCCAAACGCTTTATTGACCTCGATTATCCTCTGGCCATCGTGTATCACGATGCTGTCAAACGCCTCGTCCGCCAGGGTCTTGAACTTATTTTCGCTCTCGCGCAGAGATTCCCCGGTCTTTTTCTGTTCGGTGATGTCCACGCCATAAAAATTTACATAGTCGCTTCCGGTAATCGGCACTACCCGAAACGCGAAAACACGCCCGTTGTCCTTTAATTCCTCCCTCGCCACCTGACCTGTTGTTAGCACATCTTCAGCCAGCCGACGCCATTGAGTAGGCGCTGGCTTGCCAATAGCGCTATCTCTTGCCTTCAAAAGCGGCTCGCTTGCCTTATTGGCGTAAAGCACAGTTCCGTCTCTGTGAATCCGTAACACCGGATAAGGATTCTCCGAGGGGAACTTCGCCAAATCGTTGTAAAGTTTGTCAGGATGCTCTGCCTGCGGACGAAGCGGTTCGACTTTGGCTGATTTTTTCCTGCCCCGTGGGACTTGTTTTATGCGCTCGTTGTTTTTTCCTGACCTGGGCATGGTATCCTTTCTATCTATAACTTCTGCGCAAAGAATAGCCATTTATTGGTTTGTTTGGTTTTTTGTAAAATGACTCTCCCCCTGCGCCCGCCCCCATTCGTCACACGCCAGATGAGCGCGCCGAATTTACACACACACTCTGTCATATCATTCCCCCAATCTATGGTAAAATTATAAATCGAGGACAGGGAATGTCCAGCAAAATCTCGAAATATATGCAGAATTTCTCCCATTTATTACCGAGCTTGCTCAGGCCAGTTTCTTATCAAGAATCTCTGCTGCTACATTAGGATTTGCCCGGCCTTTGGTTTTTTGCATTATCTGGCCTAACAAAAATCCCCTTGCTTTGCCGCTTTTTTTGCCTCCCGCCCTGAAATCCGCGAGCGCCTGGGGATTGTCTTTAAGCACCTCATCGACGATTTTCTCCAGCTCACCGGCGTCGCTTTTCTGAATTAAATGTAGCTGTTCTGCCAGTGATTGAGGGGACTTACCTGTTTTAACCATTTCCTCCAAAATGGTATTCGCTGCGGTAGGGCTTATTTCACCTGCCTGTATCATTTTGGCAAGCTGGGCAATGTCAGCGGGTTTGGGGCCAAGGTCGGCGAGGGAGCAACCCTTTGCGTTTACCAGTTTAAGACCCACCTGCGATAACAGATTGCATACCCGTTTCGGCTCACCGCCCGATTTGACGGCATTTTCAAAAAAGTCAGCGGTTGCTCTTTCGGCGGTGAGGACCCCCGCGTCATAATCGCTCAGGCCGTAAACGCTAATGTATCTGATTCGCTTTTTCGACGGTAGTTCGCACAATCGGGATTTAATCTCGTTTAACCGAGCGTCGCTAATCTCAACGGGCACCAAATCGGGGTCGGGGAAATAGCGGTAGTCGTGCGCCTCCTCCTTTTCCCGCTGCAAAACCGTAACTTCCTTCGCGTCGTCCCAGCCGCGGGTGCTTTTATTGCCCATTTCCATTACTTCGCCTGTTTCGAGGAAGCGGTCGAGCTGCCTGTTTATTTCGTAATTGATACTGTTTTCGAGCGCCCTGAAACTGTTGAGGTTTTTGACTTCGACAATCGGGGTTTTGAATTGGCTGTCGCCCCTGCCTGTCCCGAGCGCAGTCGAGGGAGTAATTATGAGGTTGACGTTCGGCTCAAAGCGCATATGGCCTTTTTGCATATCCGCTTCCGAAACGCCTAAGTACCTGACGATTCGCTGTAATTCTTCGGCCAGCGCCCGCACTTCGGCTGCCGTTTCCATATCGGGCTCAGTAACGATTTCCAGCAGGGGGGTGCCCGCCCGGTTCAAGTCCACTTGTGAGAAATTCCCCGCTGTATGCAGGTTTTTACCCGCGTCCTCCTCGAGGTGCGCCCGCCTGATTCTGATTTTTTTTAGCGAGCCGTCCGCCGCCGGTATCTCGATATAACCGTTTATGGCCAGGGGCAAATCATACTGGCTGATTTGGTAATTTTTCGGCAAATCCGGGTAATAGTAACCTTTTCGGTCCCATTTTGTGAATTTCGGAATTTCGCAATTCAGCGCAAGCCCTGCCAGCGCTGAAAATTCCACCGCCTGCTTATTCATAACCGGCAGCGACCCCGGCATACCGAGGCAGACCGGGCAAACCCTGCTGTTTGGTTCTGCGCCGAAAGCAAGCTCGCAGCCGCAGAACATTTTCGTCTTCGTGCAGAGCTGCACGTGAATTTCCAAGCCAACCAATACTTTATAATCAACCTTAGCCATTCAGATTAACCACGAATTAACACGAAAAAAACACGAATTTATATTTATCAGTTCTGAACCCGGATTACACTACTAAACGCTCATATTCAAAACTTTTGCTTCCAAAGTTGAGTATCATCCCAAGCTTGATACCCGTCGCCGTCAGATAGTGCAGTATCTGCGCACGATGTATATCAACTATTTTGTCTGCTGTCTTAAGCTCCAGGATGATCTTTTCATCGACCAGAATGTCTGCATAATACTCGCCTACTAATTCGCCTTCGAAATTGACTTTTATTGGCGTCTGCTGCCTTGCTGCAATTCCTTCCTTTCTGAATAGCACCATTAAAGCGTTCTCATATACCTTCTCAAGAAATCCAGACCCTAATTGACTATGCACTTCCATCGCGCAGCCAACAATTTTATAAGACAACTCTTTATGAACTATATTATTAGTGCTCATTCGTGTTAATTCGTGGTTTCTTCTTCTCTTTATAAATTAGTGTCCATTCGTGTTAATTCGTGGTTTCTTCTTATGCCAGTTGGTTTGTTTCTCATACATACGCGCGATTCGCAAAAGCTTTTCCTCGCCGAAAGCCGGGGCAAGTATTTGTAAGCCGATTGGTAAATTTTTGCCGTCGAAACCGCAGGGGATGCTGATTCCGGGTATGCCGGCGAGATTTACCGCGATTGTGTATATGTCCGAGAGATACATTTTCAGCGGGTCGTCGGTTTTTTCGCCGATTTTGAAAGCGGTGGTGGGCGATACGGGCATCATAATACAGTCGCAATTCTCGAATGCCTTGACAAAATCGCCGCGTATCAGGTTCCTGACCTTCAGCGCCTTGAGGTAATAGGCGTCGTAATAGCCGCTCGACAGGGCGTATGTGCCCAACATTATTCTGCGTTTGACCTCTTTGCCGAAGCCCTCGGCGCGAGATTTCGTGTAAACCTCGATATAATCACTGGGGTTTGGCGTCCTGTGGCCGTAATGGACGCCGTCGTATCTTGCGAGGTTGCTCGACGCCTCAGCGGTGGCGACCATATAGTAAGCCGCGATTGCGTAATCGAGATGCGCCAAATTCACTTCAATAATGTCATCGCCGAGGTTTCGATATGTTTTGAGCGCCTCGTCGATGGCCGAACGCACCTGTTCATCGGCGCCGGCATTAAAACCCGACGCTATGCCAATCCTCAATCCCTTCACCGGCTCATCTAATTTGGCTAAGTAATCGCCGACGGGGGCAATTTTCTCATCGACGCTGGTGCTGTCTGCTGAGTCGTGGCCCGCGATAACATTCAGCATCAGGGCACAATCCTCGACGGTTTGCGTAACAGGGCCGATCTGGTCCAAACTTGAGCCGTATGCGACAAGGCCGTATCGGGAAACCCGTCCGTAAGTCGGCTTCAAACCGACCACGCCGCATAAACTTGCCGGCTGTCTTATCGACCCGCCGGTATCAGACCCGAGCGCCGCGTAGCAAAGCCCGGCAGCAACAGCCGCAGTTGACCCGCCGGAGCTGCCGCCGGGCACACGCGTTGTGTCCCAGGGGTTCACGGTGCGTTTGAGGCCTGAGTTTTCGGTGCTTGACCCCATCGCAAACTCGTCTAAATTGGTTTTACCCACGATGACCGCGTCTGCCGCTAACAGTTTCTCAACGGCCGTTGCGTTATAAGGTGCGTTAAAATTTGCTAATATCTTCGATGCGCACGTGGTCGTCCCGAAAGTCGTGCACATATTGTCTTTTACCGCTACCGGGACTCCTGCTAATTGCCCGACCGATTCATTATTGGCAATGCGTTTATCGACCTCGGCTGCCTTCTCGATCGCCTGCTTTTCAAATGTGCTGATGAACGCTCCGACGAGCGGCTCGACTTTAGCTATGCGCGCAAACACATCCTTTGTCGCCTCAACGCTGCTGACCTCTCCTGCCCTGATTTTATCCCGCAATTCTTTTGCGCTTTGCCAAATCATAAATCAGCAATCAAAAATCATAAATTATGACGGTTCTTCCAGTATTTTCGGGACCTTGAAAAATGAGCCGTCGCGCTGCGGGGCATTTGCCAGTGTCTTTTCGGTCCCTAACGATTCCTTGACAATATCCTCGCGAAAGACGTTGCTTATAGGCAGGCAGTGCGCTAATGGTTCGACGCCCTCGGTATTCAGCTCATTCATCCGGGCGACGTAATCCAGTATCGCGCTCAACTGCCCCGCAAATTCCGCGACCTCGGCGTCGGTTAAATCCAGCCGGGCTAATTTCGCGACCTTTCGGACCTGTGCCTCATCAATTCTTTTATCCATTTACCCCGCCTGTAAAATAAAAAGGCGAGACGCAAACCTGCCTCGCCTGTAGAATTTCCGCGACTAAACCGATTCTGCTTCTCTTTCTTTATAAATTTGTGCCCATTCGTGATAATTCGTGGTTTCTTCCCTTAGCTTGCGGTTTTCCCTGCGGGCCTGTAATTTCGTTTCTGGCGCTTGGTAACAAGCCCCATTTTTATGGCC
>Ga0187886_1004246_pt1 | contig 10358 bp, 10 predicted proteins | sample June2016WEW_20_1_FD_133001 | JGI IMG/M metagenome (GOLD analysis project Ga0187886, IMG submission 133001) | Peatland microbial communities from SPRUCE experiment site at the Marcell Experimental Forest, Minnesota, USA - June2016WEW_20_150 | ecosystem: Environmental > Terrestrial > Soil >... | reverse complement strand
TCATCGCCTTTGCCAGGTCGTCCGACTTCAGCGGGTCGCCTCCCCCGTACTGCGGACCGATGATCTGGATGTCGGGGTACCTCTTCCTTATCTCGTGGATGAACCCGTCACGGCGGTCGATGCCGGAACGGCTCGTGTGGTCATGGACGATGACGCCAACCTTGCCGGAGCCGCCGATGAGCGCAGCCAGCTTGTGGGCGGCAAGCGCTGCCGCGGCGAAATTGTCCGTCACGGCGGTGGTGACGGGAATGAAGCCTTCGACACCGGAGTCAAAGCCGATCACCGGTATCTTCGCTTTCTGCGCCTTCTGCACCAGGGGAATGACCGCCTTGCTGTCCAGGGCATCGATGCACAACGCCGAGGGATTCTTCTCGAGCGCGGCGCTCAGCAGGTCGATCTGCTCGTCCACCATGGACTCGTTCTCGGGCCCTTCGAAAGTGACAACCACGTTGTAGTCCCGGGACGCTTTCATGGCGCCCTGCATGACTCCCCGCCAGAACTGGTGCTGGACTCCCTTCGAGATCATCGAGATGTAGATGGGCCCTGCGGCACGCGCAGAGGCCCCGGGGATGAACGTCAGCGAGAAGATCATGAGTCCTGCGGTCAGTGTCCTGTTCGGCATGTGCGTGCAGTCGCTCGGACGCGCTCGATCATCCGGCGAACGTCTTCCATGGAGGAGTCGGGGTTCATGAACGCCGCGCGGAGGTATCGCCTGCCCTGGAGCTCGGCGGTGGAGAGGTGGAAGCTGCCTTCGGCGATGAGGGCATCGCGCGCCGCGAACTGGGCGGCATCGCCGTCGCGAAACCGGAAGCAGAGGATGTTCGCCTCCGGCGGGAACGGGGATTCGAAATCAGGGAGCCCCGAGATGTAGGCGTATGCGTCCCGGGCGAGGGCAAACTGCCGCTCGATGTATTCCGCAAGGCCCTGCTCGCCGAGGGCCGCGAGGACGGCGTAGAATCTCAGCCCCAGCCCGGCCTTCGTGCACTCCACGGTGCGGTGAATGAAATCCACTCCGGGCTGTGCCTTGTCGTGAAAAAGGTAGCTGGCCTCCTGCTTGAACGCGCCGTCGAGGTTGCGGGAGTCACGGAGGAGCACCGCCGCGCAGAGGGTCGGCGTGCGCATCAACTTGTGGGCGTCCCAGGCGAGGGAGTCCGCCAGCTCGACGCCGTCCAGCAGGGAACGATGCCGGGCGCTGAGGAGCGCGCTTGCCCCGTGCGCGCCGTCCACGTGCAGCCAGATTCCCTGCTCTCGGCAGATCGTGCCGATCTCCCGCAGCCTGTCGTACAGCCCCAGGGCCGTGCTGCACGCGTTGGCCACCAGCGCCATGGGTCGTCGATTGTCCTCGCGAACCCTGCGCAGGCAGGCGGTAATGCGGTCCGGGATGATCCGCCCCGCAGAATCCACGTCCAGCGCGTAGATGGCCGCGCTCCCGAGGCCGAGGATGCCCGCCGCTCGCGCGATCGAATAGTGGGATTCCACGGGAACGAGGAGGGCAAGGTCCGGCGGCGTGCCGCGCTCCCACGCCTCGGGAGCGGTTGCGCTCCGCGCGGCCAGCAGGGCCGTCAGGTTTGCCAGCGATCCCCCGTGCGTCAGCACGCCGCCGGCGTGCGGCTCCACGGATTTCGCGTCCCTCGGGTAGGGCGTCGGGGTCCAGCCGATCTTCCCGATCATCCAGTTGAGAACCCAGAACTCAATCGCGGCGGCGGAAGGCCCCATCTCGTAGATGGCCATGGCGTTGTTCGTAAACCCGTCCACCAGCGAGGCGAGAGCGCCTGCCGGATGCGGCACGGCGACCTGGTGGGCCATGTATCCCGGGTGGTGGAGCCGGGTCGCGGAGGCGAGATACCGATCGAGGAACGCCGCGAGACGCCGTCCGGACAGGCCGCCCCGCCGCGCATGCCCCTCGAGGTCCAGGGCGGCGACGAGGTCCTCGATCGGCGGCTGCGAGACCACCCTGCCGCTGCGCCGCACCGAGTCACGCAGAAAACGGTCGAGGGCGCCGGAGACGATCCGTGCGTCCGAGAGGAAGCTCATGGGCGCTCCCCGTGAGGGGGCTCATGGTCGGGGCAATAGGTGTGCGAGAACATCACTCCGGTCTTCTGCTCCACGTAGTCGTGGAGCGTCATCCACACGTCCCGACCGCCGACGGAGACCCGGATCTTCCTGCACACGGAACAGACGGGAAGGATGAGCTCTGCCTGCCGGGAGAACTCCTGCAGGAGGACCAGCTCCGTGACGTCCCGCGCGACTCCCTGGGTGCCGAGGTGTTCTTCCGGCGGGATCTGGGCCGCGGACCCCCGGTGGCCGAGACCGACGGAGTCCAGCGACACGTACACGAAGCCCAGGTCGTAGCGTCGGGTCTGGCCGTCCTTCGTGAGCAGGCGGAGCCTCAGGTTGCGGGTGGCGCGGTCGGCGCGGCGCCTCTCCCGCAGCGGCCAGTAGGCACGCTGCCGATCTTCGGGATGCACGAGGTCGATGAGCTCTCTGCCGATGAGGTCCCGCTTGGAATAGCCCAGGAGAGTCTCCACGGTGTCGTTGATAAAGAGCAGCCGTGCATGCGCGTCCAGGACGTACACGATGTCCGGCGAGCCCTCCACGAGACCCCGGTAGAGCACGTCCATGCGGTCGAGCTCTTCCTGGAGCTGGGTCTTCAGGGTCACGTCGCGGAAGATGAGGAGAAAGCCCGTCCCGCCCCCGGCGAACTGCCGGGGAACCGAGGTCACTTCCGCCGGCACCTCCCACCCGAAGCTCGTCTGCAGCCGCAGGGGCAGCCCGGGGAGCACCGAGCCGAATCGCTGGATGTCCATGATCTCGTCGATGATCTCTCTGGAGCCGGCGGAAATGACCGAATCGATGTGATACCCGATCACGTCTTCCCGGGGAAAACCGGTGATCTCCTCGCCGGCCCGGTTCCAGGAGAGGATGATGCCGTCGGCGTCGCACAGCGCAACGACTTCCTGCAGCTCGTCCGTGCGAAGCATCGTCTCAAAGTCGTCCTCTGGCGTGTCCATCAGGGCGAGGGTATCACGAGAGCGCGGGACGGGGAAGGAGCTTCGCGGTCTGCACGATCTCCCTCACCTTCTGCTCCCACTCGATGGCCATGATATGGATCCCCGCGACCCCTTCGATCCCGCGCAGCTGCTCGATGATCTCCGCGCAGATCGCGAGGCCCGTCTCGGCACCCTTGCCCCGGGGAGCGTCATTCATCCGTTTCACGATCGTCTCGGGGATGACGACGCCGGAAACGTTCTCGGACATGTAAGGGGCCATGCCGGCCGACTTCAGCGGAGTGACTCCCGCGAGAATCCTGCATTTCGTGTGCACGCCGAGGTCGCGCACCGCCTTCATCCACTCCACGAACATCGCCACGTCGAACACGCACTGGGTCTGCACGTAGTCCGCGCCCGCAATCTCTTCGTCGCTGCCGAGGATCCTGCGTTCGTCGCGCATCCGCTTCACCATTGCGACGAGCTGGACCGAATCGATGTCGTACACCTTCTTCGCGCCGGCCTGGTTGCCAAACTCCTGGTGGTCGCCCGTGAGGCAGGTGAGGTTGCGGATGCCCAGGGCAGCGGCCCCGAAGATGTCGCTCTGCATGGCGATGCGGTTGCGGTCGCGGCACACCATCTGCATGACCGGCTCGATGCCCATCCGCACGAGGAGCGCGGAAACAGCGACGCTGGACATCCGCACCACGGCGGTCTGGTTGTCGGTCACGTTCACCGCGTCCACGGCGCCCCGCAGCAGCTCCGCCTTTGCGTGGACGAACTCCACGGCCGAGCCCGGCGGGGGACCGAGCTCGGCCGTGACGGCGAAATGTCCCGCGGCGAGCACCTTCTCCAGATCCCGGCGTCACGTGGCACGTCTCGCATTGAATCGTGGTGTCCCCTTTGTGATGACACGTGAGACAGCTGACGCCCTTCGGGCTCATATGGTGGCCGTGCGTGAAACGGACCGGCGCACGGCTGAGAGAGACGAACACTTTCGGCTTGGAAAGGATGATGACATCCGGAGGGTCGGCGAAGAGGGCCGAGGAGGACACGACCATGACCGCCGCCGCACAGAGCCCCGCGATTCTCCTGCTCATGCGTTTCTCCTGGTGGTGTGCCAGCGCTCGACGCCCTTTTCGCGGCACGCACCGCGTGCCGCCGCAATGAGGGATGGAATGCTGATCCCGATCGGGCAGTAGCAGCGCATGCACAACACGCACTTGTCCCAGGCCAGCTCGCGGATGTACGAGACATCGCCCCCGCTCTGGCGGAACTTGAAACAGCTCTCGGCGCACAGCGCGCAGTGGGCGCAGGCCTGGAGAGACAGCCTGATCATGCTCTTCCTGCTGTCCACGATGCGGTTGATCCGGGCAAGTGTTTTCGCGTCCGTGTTCGTCTGCCTCATGTCACCACCTGCGGTTGCCGGGCCGCCATGCGTATTCCGCGGACATGAAGAATCGCGAGAAAATGAGGAACGGCATGTGGCCGAGCTTCGTGAAGGGAATCGCCCCGATCAGGATCTCCCCGACGATCATGTGGATCACCAGCACCGCGCGGTAGTTCAGCCATTGGTGGTAGGCCAGGTACGCGGTGACGAACGGCGCGGCCACCAGGAGGAGGATTCCGTAGTCATGCAGCGTGGAGAGAGCGCGGACCCGTGGGAAGAGGATCCTGCGCAGCAGGAAGAACGCCCCGATCGCCAGCAGTCCGAGCGTCAGCTTGTCCATGAGCGGCCCCGGGAGGGTCGGCAGGCTGACACGGAAGCTTCTGGAGAAGAGGATGTTATGCGCCGGCAGCAGAAAGGGAATGAGGAAGAGTCCGAAGTGGAAAACGAGGCTGACAACCCCCATGACCGGGTGAGCGCCAAACACCGTCCGACGGATCCATCGCCGCAGACGGAAAAGAATCCTTCCGACACCCGACATGCCCCTGGTGAGGAACGCCATGTCATCAGAAACCGATCCTGATGCGGCGTGCTGAGCGGCCGGGGGCAGCGCGGAGATCGCCGCCCGGGCAGGCCGGGTCAGCCGGTTGAAGAGGACGATCCGCCAGGTGAATCCCGCCGCAAAGAGGACCCATGCCAGTTTGAAGAGCGGTCCCATCGCGATGTCGTACAGGTCGACGCGCACGACCCTTGCCGCGGCCGCGTGTCTCTCCGGCGAAGGGCTGGGCCTGGAAATCGCCTGGGACGCGGATGAGTTTGAATCGGTTTCCTGGGAATAGGCGGCGGTGCCCGAAAGCAGGGCGAACGCAATCGTGCCCGCGAGTATCCATCTGGTCCGGGAAGTCACAGTTGGTTCCTGACTCTTGATATGTCTGGAAGGACAATGACTGATATATCACACACGAAGGGAAACTGCAAGGCCGAACAAACGTTCCTTGTCGTGAGAGTCCTTGACCTCGGGCGTTGAACATTATAGAAGAAGGACACCTCACTCATGTTCAAGGCACTCGACCCCGCGACTCGACGCCTCTACTTTCTCCTCCTTGCCGGCTTCGTCCTCTTCGGCGTGATTTTCACCATCGCCGGCGCGGCGCTTCCCCAGATCATCCGGACATTCGGCTGGTCCTACACCGTGACAGGTCTTGTCCTCGCCGCGAGCTCGGCGGGATATTTCCTCTCCTCGTTCCTGCCAGAGGCAGTTAAAGCTGTCCAACGATCCATTCTTCGTAGAAAAGGTGGGTGGGACCTGTATCTTCACCCTCCCCGGCACGCAATGGTGTTGTGCGTTGACGAGAAGAGCCAGTGTCAGGCCTTGGCGCACACAACCATCGCTTCCCTTGGGCCTTGGATACGTGCAGGGCATCACTCACGATTATGTCCGCCATGGAACCACGACGCTGTTTCGCGGCGCTGGACATTGCCAACGGGCAAGTTGTGACGCAATGCAGGCCTCATCATCGGCATCAGGAGTTCCTCAGTTTCTTGCGCTTGATCGAGCGCAACGCACCCGAAGAGCTTGAGGCTCATCTGATTGTCGACAACTACGGCAGCCACAAGCACGCCACGATCAAGGGTTGGCTGGCGCATCACCAACGATTCCACCTGCATTTCACGCCGAATTACTCCTCTTGGCTGAATCAAGTTGAACGATAGTTCTCCTTGATCACCCAGCGGGCTATTCGGCGCGGCTCGTTCGGCAGCGTTAAAGAGTTGGTAGCGAATTGACGAGTTCGTGCAGGCTTACGACAAAGGTTCCACACGGTTCATATGGCACGCCACTACTGAGTCAATCCTGGAAAAGCTTGATCGGCTGTGCCAAGCTATTTCCGGGACGGGACTAGGATGGAGTTCAGTGGAACATACTCCATGTCAAAAGCCTCTGCTACCGCTCTGTAAGTGATCTTGCCGTCGTAGGTGTTGACCCCACGCGATAATGGCCGAGAGATGGCGCATGCCTCCTCCAACCCTTTGTCGGCTATGAGGAGTCCGGAGTTAAGCGTGGCTGTTGTGAGTGCGATTGTCGAAGTCCGCGAGACAGCTCCCGGCATATTGGCAACACAATAGTGGATGATCTCATCCACCACAAAGGTAGGCTCGTCATGGGTGGTCGGACGACTTGTCTCAAAGCAGCCCCCTTGATCAATGGCCACATCTACAATGACCGCGCCCGGTTTCATTCGGCGCAAGTCCTCGTGTTTGACCAGTTTAGGCGCTTTCGCGCCGGGTATGAGAACCGCACCTATGAGGAGGTCGCTCTCGGCAATCACCTTTTCGATGTGTTCCGTGCTGCTATGCAACGTGGTCGCTCGGCCCTGGAAAATATCATCAAGATATATCAATCGATCTGCACTGATATCCAAAACCGTTACTTGGGCCCCGATACCTAGGGCCATTTTCGCAGCGTTCTTTCCTACCACCCCGCCCCCAAGAATCCCGATCCTACCTCTTTCCACACCCGGGACGCCCCCAAGGAGAACACCTCGACCACCGACAGGGCGTTCGAGATATTTTGCCCCCTCCTGCACAGCCAGACGCCCAGCGATCTCGCTCATGGGACGAAGCAGCGGTAAGCATCCGTCGTCAGTCTCTATTGTTTCGTATGCCACTCCTGTGACCTTTCGGTTCAACAATTCCTTGGCTAGACCACGATCTATTGCAAGATGAAGGTAGGTAAAGAGAATTTGCCCTTTCCCCAGGAGGTCATATTCGTCCGGCTGGGGTTCCTTCACCTTTACAATCATTTCAGATTCGCCGAACACTCTTCGGCGATCAGCCTCTACTCTGGCTCCGGCATCGATGTACTCCGAATCGGAGAACCCTGCGCCCTGCCCGGCGCCCGATTCAACCAGAACGGTGTGCCCGTGTGACAAGTACGCTTTGACTGCAGCTGGGGTACAGCCGACGCGATACTCGTGGCGTTTGGTTTCCCGTACTATTCCAATATGCATGGACACCTCCTCCTCACAACTCAGCGACCATACCCATCTTGTGAGTCCGTCGGCAGGATGGGGGTGAGATATTTCGATTCTATCCGTCTGCTTTGGTGCGCCCTTCGCTACGTGCGATCACAACTTTCATGCTCTCTGACTCCATCGATTTCAGCAGTGCATCGAGGGAGTGCTCGATCGGATAACGGTGGCTCACTATTTTGTCAAAATCGAATCGATTACGATTCGCCATCATCAACTCGATGCTCGGCATCATTCCCACATAAGCGAGGTTCGTTTGCCCGATCAGCCGGATGTTCTTCGCACACAGGTGACGATGAGGATTAAGCTGGATGTTACCGACATCTACGAAGTGCCCTAATTCCAAGAAGGTCCCCCCTTGACGGAGCATCTCAATCCCTTCAATAAGAACCCCTTTGACACCGGCGCACTCGATGACCAGGTCCGCACCCCGACCATCGGTAAGATCAAGAACGAATTCACGTCGCTCTTCTGCAGTTGTCTTGTCCACGTTCAATCTGTAGTCGGCACCATAGTCCTTGCAGAATTCCAGTCGATACTCTGACTTATCGATGGCTATCGTCTTGCCAGCGCCTAAAAGACGCGCTTTGATCAGGTGGCACAATCCTAAGGGACCTACTCCGTATACAACCACGGTGTCGCCGCTCGAAAACCCATCGTGAGGTAATGAGCTGTGTCCCTTGGCGATGTCCAATGAGTACGCCACCGCCATCGGCTCACTGAGTACCCCGATTTCGTTTGAGACATCATCGGTGACCTTGAATACGTGGCTCCCCGGGTAGACATACATAAGCTCACTCCACCCTCCGAAGAGATGCGGAGCTACCGAGGAATCGAGATGTCCATAGCTTCGGATATTGTCGCACCATGTGTAACCAAAGCTGTGCCGACACCAGTAACACTTGCCACAGAGTATGTCGGGACTGATGACAATCCGATCGCCTACCTTAAGCTCCTTCCCGTAGAAATCGGTGACCTTCTCACCTCTAGGTCTGCGAATTTCGACAATCCTCGCAATGTTCTCATGTCCAGGCGTAGCTGGATATGGTCCATTTATCTCACGCGGCGTTCCCGCATACTGGACACCTTCTCCTCGGTAGCCATGCTTATCCGTTCCGCAGATGCCACACATCAGCGGTTTGACCAACATTGCCCCCTCTTCAAGCTCGGGCTTGGGAAACTCCTGAATTTCAATCTGCCCCGGCTTCACCAGCACTGCTGATTTGTACGTTTCCGCCATAACCTTTACCTCCTTGCGATCTTTTCTCAGAGTACGTCTTCACCCTACCGACTCGAGTAACCGACTTGACCCTTCCCGAGTTCACTCTCATTCCTTCAATGCACCAGCAGTAAAACCCCTTAGAAGCCCGTTTTGAAAGAATAGAAAGACCGCAAATACCGGCAGACACAACCCGAAGGACATTGCCATCATCTGGCCCCAATTAATGACGTAGTGGCCCAGCCTGTCAGCTATCTCCACCGTCAAAGGCCTTGCTACACTGTTTGAAGTCAGCGTCAGGCCGTAAAGAAACTCGATCCACGCTGCTTCGAACGCGAAAAAACCGGCAGCAAAAATCCCAGGTCCCGCAAGCGGCAAGATGATTCTCACGAACGTTCGGCCGGGCGAGCACCCGTCTAACATAGCTACCTCTTCGAGCTCACGCGGTATGGTATCGAACGTGGCTTTCAACAGGAGGACTGAAAACGGCAATGCGTCGATCCCGTCTACGAGTATCAACGCAAATACGGAATTGTACAAACCCAATGACGGGATAAGCCGGAAATATGCTGTAGCCATAAGGGTGACCGGTAACATCTGCGTTATGACCATCAGCACGGTGACGTGGTTGCGCAATTTGAACTTATATCGAGACAGGGCATATGCGGCAGGCGCACCAAGCGCCAACGTCAGGATGACAACACCCGTCGCGATTATCCAGCTGTTTCGATAGCTCATTAGAATGTTTACGTCAGTGAGAGACGACGCATAATACGAAAGTGTGAGACTTGGAGGAATGAATGTCTTAAATGCGTACTGCCGCGGTGTCACCGAAAGTATCACCATCCACAGGAGTGGGAAGAGCACCGCTATCGTCATGATCGTGCGCACCGTTACGGCAAGGACACTGCGATTCATAGCGATCGCTAGACCCGAGTCCCTTCTACTTTGTTGTAGAAGTACAGATAGACGAGAACAAAGATCAGCAAAATGACGCCCATGATAATGCCAAGGGCTGCGGCCTCGTTGAAATTGGATCTGTAGAGTGCTGTCTTGTAGATCTCTGTTGCCAGTACTTCTGATGCCTTTACAGGCCCCCCTCTAGTCATTATCCAAATCAAGTCGAAAAACCGAAACACCCAGATGAATTGGATGAGCGAGGCAGTGAGAACTATCGGCCTTAGCAGAGGCAGCGTTATGCGCCAGAACGAGTACCATGAACTCGCCCCATCTACTTGTGCCGCCTCGAAAAGGGTCTTAGGGATACTCTCAATGCCTGCCAAGTACATGATGCTGAAAAAGGCGTAGAAATGCCACACATCTGCAACAATTACTGCAATGAGTGCAGTCCGAGGATCACCCAACCAATCGCGAACTAGGTCTGATAGTCCCAAGTTGCGAAGTGTAGTGCTTATCAGACCTAAAACCGGAAGATAGAAGGACATCCAAAGCACGGCGGCCACAGTTGGCGGCAGCAACCAGGGCAAGTACTGAAGCCCCCGCCAGAGGTTCCTGAATCTCATCTCCCGACTGAGAAGCACCGCGAACCCCATTCCGATCACATTTTGTGCAACAACTACTCCGACTGCAAAATAGATACTGTGCAGGAGATCAGTGAGAAAATACTCACGGCTGACTGCTTTGACGTAGTTGCCTAGGCCAATGGACTTGGGCCCTTGATAAAAGCTTATTCTGAAGGAATCTAACAGCGGGTAGTATGCGACCGCTACAAGGTA
>Ga0187886_1004245_pt1 | contig 10360 bp, 7 predicted proteins | sample June2016WEW_20_1_FD_133001 | JGI IMG/M metagenome (GOLD analysis project Ga0187886, IMG submission 133001) | Peatland microbial communities from SPRUCE experiment site at the Marcell Experimental Forest, Minnesota, USA - June2016WEW_20_150 | ecosystem: Environmental > Terrestrial > Soil >... | reverse complement strand
TTTCCCAATCCCAATACTAACATCAAAGAATTAGTTAAAACTGAAATTAATGCTCTTAAAAACTTTGATATAAATTGCAAAATTTATGAACCTTTTACGGAGCATTCACTTTACTTATTATTTAAAAAAATAGGTTTAAAAATTTGGGACAAAATTGAGATACCTTATTATGGTAAAAGGGAAATAAGAAAGTATTTTTTCAAATTAAAATAGTAAAATTCCGGGATCTGTATAATCTTCTTAATACCCTGTTAGTTAACCCAGGTAGGTCTTTAATACTCTACATATCGTAGTGTACTTTAATCTTTTGATCGACTTGGCTTTGATTTGCCTGACCCTTTCACTTGTCAGATTTAATTCCTCACCAATTTCTGCGAGTGTGTGCGTATGTTTGCCGCTTAATCCAAAATAAAATCTGATAATATCGGCTTCTCTTGGGGTCAATTTATTAAGGGCCATTTCAATTTCTTTCCTTAGTGAATCCGTCAGTAATTCTTTATCAGGGCTGGAAGCATCTTCGTTTAATAAAACATCATACATGTTCTCTTCTTCACCTTGTACAAGCGGGGCATCCATTGAAATATACCGCCCAGCGTTTTTTATGGCTACTGTCACATCAATAGGAGTTAGCTCTAATACCTGTGTAATCTCAAGGATAGTTGGTTCTCTTTCATACTTTTGTTCCAGTTCAGCAATGCTCTTTCTTATTTTATAAAGATGACTCATTCTGTTTAGTGGGAGCCGTACAATTCTTGCGTTTTCTGATAGGGCCTGTAAAATAGCTTGTCTGATCCACCAAACGGCGTATGATATAAACTTAAAGCCCCTCGTTTCGTCAAATCGTTGTGCTGCTTCGATCAAACCAAGATTTCCCTCATTGATCAAATCCGCAAGACTCAAGCCCAGGTTCTGATACTGCTTTGAAACAGATATAACAAATCTGAGATTTGCATTTATTAAACAATCCCGTGCATCCAGATCCCCCTTATGTATCCTTCGGGCGAGAGAAACCTCTTCTTCTGCAGTAATCAGCTTCATCTTGGCTATCTCATACAGGTATTTGTCCAGAAATGAGTTCTCCCTGTTGGTAACCTGCTTGATGATTTTCAATTGCCGCATTTAAAGGGGGATTTAGGCTTATGATATATATGTAAAATACTTTGTAAAGGTACCACTTATTAGGGAGAAAATTCATTTCCCTTTAGGGATTGTTGATCCTGCTTTTTTACGGAATCATTGTATATGAATTGTATCGGCAGAATGTTTTAAATTAAATTTATCTTTAACCAATTATCTACTGTCTATGAAAGGTGAGAAAATTTATGATGTTACGGTCAACCCATTCGAAAATATTAGTTAATGATACAACCAGTTCCCTAAAAAACTTCTTCTTATTACAGAAAAAATTAAGTTAACTAAATAATCGTCCGTTTATACTTGCTGACAGCGCAAGCGTCAGGGTGAAGACCATGATCCCTATTTTACTCGAAAATGGATATAAAGATTTTGCTTGCCTTAATTGAGTAATGATTGATTGGGAACGGGATAGTCTGCCTGTGAGAAAAGATCTGTCAGGTCAGCTATCAGGCTCTTGTATATGTCAGATAAAATTCAAGAACAGATCGAAACAGTCTATTTACTTTCTTTATACTCCTTTAGCAAAGATTGGAATATCTCCTTTACTGATGATATTTTAGTCGCTCTGAAAGCATTGCTTCCGGCAAAAGCAAAGCCATTTTCAAAATTCCCCTTAAGTGCATTTATAAGTGCAATGATAATACAATAAGGGCTTTTGGTAATGTCGCATGTTTTGATACACTTAAACGGACATTTTTTAGGTTGTTTTTTACCTGCTGTTACTTTTGTGATGAAATTGCTAAGGATGGCTCGCCCAGACATGCCAACAGGGCTCTTGATTATTACAATATCCTTTTTATCGGCATCAATGTATGCCTGTTTAAAGGCCTGCGATGCATTAGATTCATCGGTGGTTACGAATCTTGTTCCCATTTGAACACCGGATGCTCCCAGCTTCAGTATGTTATAAATATCCTCACCTGTATAGATCCCCCCTGCAGCAATAAGAGGTATACGCTGATTGTATTTTTCTTCAAAAGGTTTCAGTTCATTAACGATTTCCGGAACAAGCTTTTCAAGTGAATAATTATTATCCTCGATTTGCTCCTCCTTAAAGCCCAGATGACCGCCTGCCTTTGGTCCTTCAACAATAACAGCATCGGGCAGATAATCGTAGTTAGTCTTCCATTTTTCACAGATTATCTTAGCTGCCCTGGCAGATGAGACAATCGGTACGAGTTTTGTAGTACTGTCTTTCTTTAAAAAGGATGGCAAATCAAGTGGGAGTCCTGCACCTGCTATAATGATGTCTACCTTTTCGGAGATGGAAGTCCTTATCATATCCGCAAAATTTGTCATGGCAACCAGAACGTTAACGCCAATGACACCAAGCGTTTTCTCTTTTGCTTTGCGTATCTCCTCCTTAAGTCCGATAATGCTTGCCTCAAGAAAGTTTTCAGAAAAATCTCTGTATAAAAGTCCGAGCCCAGCACTTGAAATAACTCCTACCCCGCCTTCGTTAGCAGCTGCTGCGGCAAGACCTGAAAGCGATATGCCAACTCCCATCCCACCCTGAATGACCGGAACAGTAATTGAAAGACTCCCGATTTTTAATGCCTTCATTTATTCTTTTTAAACATTTTGCAAATTTAAGTCATTATAGAGGCTGACAGCTTAAAAAGAGATAATTAATATAAAATGATGATGAAAATTCTCTTTATTTGACACTTGCCGGCATTTTTCCCGGGCAGGTTTATTTCTTTATTAATAATCCGAGAAAATTTTAGTATTAACAAAATTAAGTGTTGAACTTCTCTATAACTCGGTCCTCTGTGTTATTTTTATTCGTTTCGCAGAGTTTCCATCTGCCGCTAAAGGCTTGCCGACGCCGAAGCAATAAAGTAAAGTGAGAAGATGATGCCGCGTTCCCTGCTCCATCATTAAACCGTCCGTGCGGTTTTCCTTCATACGGCTTTCCTATAAACTTCGTCATAGGCATTCACAATCCAACTGGCAAGTAAGTGTAATTTGTTGGGTATAACAAACCATATTTGGTTACAAGTACCTCAAAGGCTTGTTGTACATAAAGCCTACTCTTACGCTGGCTCTTGCGATTATAATACCGATACAAACTGTTATTTAGGTAAAACCGAAGGCGTCTTTTGCTAAGGCTTGGATAGCTAATCCCTTTTATGTCAAAGTAGTTAAGCCATCCCCGCATGATGATGTTCAGTCCTTTGGCAACATCTTTTGCCGCACTGTGACCATGTGTATCAAGATACTCCTTTCCCTTGTCACGGTTAAATTGTAAATTGCTGTTTACAACTTAATCTCATAGACCTATCAATGAAAATTTTATTTTTACAACAACTACCATGTATTAGGGCATTAAAATACGCTGAGGGTCTCAGAAGTACAAAAGATGATGTCAAATTAATTTTTGCTTATACACACAAAACATTAACACAATTTTACGGATATGGAGATGAACTCTTTGATAGGATGATTAAACTAGAAAAAAAGAAAATTACACCACAAATAAACTTTATGTAGCGAAATCTACGAATATAAAATTAAATTATCAAATATATTTTATTTCACTACCTTTATCTATGACATTACCTAAATTTATAAGATCCCTCATTTCATAATATCCTCTTCCCCTGTTTAGCCTGGTTCTATCTCATAAGGAACGAAAATTTGCCAATATTTTTCAAAGAAATACCTGTTCCTCTTACAACTGCCAACAAAGGATCCTCAGCTAAATGGAAAGGCATATTTATTTTATCAGTAAATCTTTTGTCAAGTCCTCTGAGCAGAGCACTACCGCCTGCCAGGTAGATTCCTCGCTGAAAAATGTCTGTATAAAGTTCAGATGGTGTTTGTTCGAGAACTGAAAGGATCGCTATTTCAATTTTTGAAATGGATTTATCCAGGCAATGGGCAATTTCCTGATAAGAGATTGAAATTTCAATGGCCATTGCAGTCATAATATTAGGTCCCCTGACATTAAAATCCGGAGGTGGATTTGCCAATTCAGAAAGTGCCGAACCAACTCCGAATTTAATCTCTTCAGCAGTACCTTCACCAATTTTGATATTGTGCTGGTGTCTCATATAAGCCTGGATATCAGATGTAAAACCATCACCTGCAACTCTGAGAGTCAGGTTGCAGACAATTCCTCCAAGAGCAATAACTGCAATTTCAGTGATCCCTCCGCCAATATCGACAACCATACTTCCATCCGGGGCCTCCACATCGATACCTATTCCTATGGCGGCTGCCATGGGTTCGTAAATCATGTAAACATTCCTGCCACCAGCGAGTTCTGTTAAATCCCTGACAGCTCTTCTTTCAACTTCAGTACATCCTGACGGAATACAGACCACTATTTTCAGCGATGGAGTAAAGAGGAGGTTCCATTTGATCATTTTTATCATCCCCCGTATCATTTGTACCGCAGCATTAAAATCAGCAATTGAGCCATTTCTGAGAGGTCTGATCGTTTCGATGTATTCATGTGTTTTACCATGCATCTGGCGGGCTTTTTCACCTATTGCAATCATCTTGCCAGTCATTGTATCAATAGCAACGATGGATGGCTCATTCACTATAATTTTGTCTTTATGAATAATCCGTGTATTTGCTGTGCCCAGGTCAATTGCCAGTTCCTGCCGAAAAGAAAACAATCCCATATTTTATAACTCCTTTAACAATTATTCCAAAATTTAATTAAGAATACTTAAATTTTTCAGAAGAAGAGTTGTTGGAGGAGTACCTCAGAATATTACTTGTCTGTAAATGAACCTTCCATGAAATTAATCATTGTGAAGAGTGAGAAGAGTGAGAAGTCTGCAACTATTAATCTTCTTTATTATTGCTTTTGTGAAATAACATCCCCTAAATTCAACGAATTAATGCAACTAACTGCAATAAGGGAATAATAAAACACTTTTTGCTTTGCTCCCCCTCGTCAAAAAAAGTTTCAAGATGAAGAATTTAACCGTAGAACAAAGGTACATGATTCCCATAATGAAAACAAGGATATAAACAAAAAGAGATAACCCTTGGCATAGAGAAGGATAAGTCGGTAGTAAGCAGTAAACTAAAGCGAAATTGCGATGAGCGAAGGGAAAGTATGATGCTGACTTAGCTCACCGTAAGTACCAGACTAGGTAAAAAGAGAAGCCCAGTCAATAACATATTTCTTGTATTGCGATAGAATATTTCCTAAATTTGATATGTCTTTGAGCATGGGAGCGGGCTCTGCATCGATCCGACACATCGGTACAAGAAAAAAGATCCGATTTAAAACTTATAAATGAGGTTATTGTTATGAAAACAAAAAGTTCTTTTTCAGTATTAATCTTTTTTGTAATTCTTGCCATTGGTATAGCATTGGCGTATGCCAGCTATGATGTTCAGAACAGTACGGGAGCCATATGGATTGGAGTGATTTCTTTCCTGGTTGCCCTTATTGTTTCTTCTGCAATAAAGATCGCAAATCAGTGGGAAAAAGCAGTAGTATTGCGGTTAGGACGTTTCCATTCACTTAGGGGCCCGGGACTCTTTTTTATAATACCCGTCATTGACACCGTTGCTTATTGGATTGACATCCGGGTCATTACAACTTCTTTTACGGCAGAAAAAACCCTTACAAAAGATACTGTGCCTGTTGATGTGGATGCAGTGCTATTCTGGAAAGTTCTGGATGCCAAGAAGGCTGCCCTTGAAATAGCCGAATATAAAAGCGCAATTAACTGGGCCTCACAGACAGCCCTGCGTGATGTCATCGGTAAGACAATGCTCTCGGAGATGCTGGAAGGCAGGGACAAGATGAGTGATAAACTTCAGAGGATAATTGATGAACGTACCGAACCATGGGGTATCAATGTGATCTCGGTTGAGGTTAAGGATGTTCTGATCCCTTCATCGCTCCAGGATGCGATGTCGATGCAGGCCCAGGCTGAAAGAGAACGTCAGGCCAGAGTGATACTGGGTGATTCTGAACGACAGGTGGCAGAAAAGTTTGGAGAAGCTGCAAAAACATATGAAAACAATCCTACAGCTCTTCATCTGAGAGCAATGAACATGCTGTATGAAGGATTGAAGACGAACTCCACAATAGTAATTGTTCCAAGCTCAGCACTTGAAACCATGCAGTTAGGGGGATTGGCTGGAATGACAGCATTAGCCATCGGATTGAATAAGGAACGTGAAAAAAAAGAGAAGGAAAATGAGCCTGGGAAAATAAAATAACACCAATAACCACTGGAGGCTTACGCGACAGCATTTTATTCTGCTATGCCCGGAAACTGTCATTTATGTTTAAAGGTTTGATTAATGATATAGCTGCGTGATAAAACATCCGGCAATGAAATAATTAAAACGAATTTTACATAATCGCCCCTGGATTGAGGTTCCCATCGAACGACTTACCTGAATTGAGAGAAGTGACTTTCTCTGGAAACAATGGAGCGATAAATCATTTAATAGGATTATAAGAAATGAAACCCGCTTTATGTGATTCTGGATTTGGTTATATTACTGTTGAAGGTTCAAAGACCAACCACGACATCATTATTCGACTATCAGGAGAAATAAAAAAACGAAAGAAAAAACTCTCAAAGGCTGTTTACGGCACTTCACATATAATCTCCCTGGAAGAGGCAAAATATATTTATCAGGATGGCGCTGAACGGTTGATAATCGGAGCTGGCCAGCAAGGAATGGTAAGTCTTTCGAAAGAAGCTGCAGATTATTTCAAAAAGAAGAAATGCAAGATAGATCTGCATCCCACTCCAAAAGCAATCGAAAAATGGAATGATGCCACAGAGGCAGTAATTGGCCTATTCCATATTACGTGTTGAAAAGTTGTATTTAGCTCTAAGCATATGCTAAACAAAATCTTTAAGTCTACTGCAAATTCAGGCTATTTGATCTTCTTTAAAAAATGAATAATGAGTTTGATATGAAAGTCGTCTTGGTTTACCCCAGATGCCCTGATACTTTCTGGAGTTTTAAGTATGCCTTAAAATTTATTTCTATAAAGGCAGCTTATCCGCCGTTGGGATTATTAACTGTAGCGGCGATGCTTCCAAAAGATTGGGAGAAAAAACTTGTAGATATGAATGTAACCAATCTAAGAGATAAAGACCTTGAAGGGACTGATTTCGTTTTCATTAGTGCTATGACTATACAGAAAGCATCGGTAAAAGAAGTGATTAGCAAGTGCAAAAAAATGGGTATCAGAATTGTCGCGGGCGGGCCTCTATTTACTGCTGGATATGAAGAGTTTGAGGACGTGGATTATTTTGTGCTTAATGAGGCTGAAATTACGCTACCACTCTTTTTAGAAGATTTGATGAATGGGTGCGCGAAACATATTTATACCTGTAAGGGATTCCCGGATATAGAAAAGACGCCAATTCCACTCTGGGGACTTATCAATATGAAAAAATATGAATCTATGAATCTCCAATATTCCCGCGGTTGTCCTTTCAATTGTGAATTCTGCGATATAACTACTCTTTTTGGACACAGGGTTCGAACAAAGAGCAGAGGCCAATTATTAGCTGAATTAGAAAGTCTGTACTTTCAAGGTTGGAGAGGTAAAATATTTTTTGTTGACGATAACTTTATAGGAAACAAGAGAAAGCTAAAACGGGAAATCTTGCCTGCTATAATCGAATGGATGGCAACTAAAAGACATCCCTTCTCCTTTAACACAGAAGCATCTATAGATCTTTGTGACGACGAGGAACTTATGCAAATGATGATTAAGGCAGGCATCTATTCAGTATTTCTCGGCATTGAAACACCGAACGAAGAAAGTTTGGCAGAATGTAATAAGTTTCCAAACAAAAACCGTGATTTATTAGCCTGTGTTAAAAAAATTCAGAAGTCCGGCTTGCAAATTAACGGGGGATTTATTGTAGGGTTTGATAGCGACCCCCCTTCAATTTTTGATAATCAAATTGAATTCATCCAAAAAAGTGGAATTATCTCTGCTATGGTGGGGTTATTAAATGCACCACGCGGCACCAGACTCTACCAGCGCCTTTTAAGAGAGAATAGGTTATTGAAGGAGGCTTCGGGAGATAATACAGACTTTTCAATAAACTTTATCCCTAAAATGAGTTATGAAATACTAATTAATGGCTATAAAAGAATTATCAGCGGAATTTATTCCCCTAAACCTTATTATAAACGGGTCAGGAGATTTTTAAAAGAGTCTAAACCATTACAAAAGTCGCATTTTCACTTCAGTTATATTCGTTTCTATTTTACTTATCTCGGAGCATTTTTAAAATCTATATGGCTTCTCGGTATAAAGGATAAGGCAAGGATTTATTATTGGAAGTTATTCTTCTGGTCTTTATTTAGCCGTCCACAATTTTTCCCGTTAGCAATTGTTTATGCAATTTATGGATTTCATTTTCGAAAGGTTTTCAAAGATTATTTGTAAAATATTTAAGAAGAAAAAGCTTCGCCTATCACGGGTAGCTGTTGCGCAATTACCAAATATTAAAAAATGAAGGACGAATAATTTGAAATTGGATTCAGATTAAATTAACCCAAGTAGGTCTTTAATACTCTACATATCGTAGTACACTTCAATCTGTTGATCGACTTGTCTTTGATTTGCCTGACCCTTTCACTTGTCAGATTTAATTCCTCACCAATTTCCGCGAGTGTGTGCGTATGTTTGCCGCTTAATCCAAAATAAAATCTGATAATATTGGCTTCTATTAGGGTCAATTTATTAAGGGCCATTTCAATTTCTTTCCTTAGTGAATCAGTTAGCAATTCTTTATCAGGGCTGGAAGCATCTTCGCTTAATAAAACATCATACATGTTCTCTTCTTCACCTTGTACAAGCGGGGCATCCATTGAAATATATCGCCCAGCGCTTTTTATGGCTACTGTCACCTCAGTAGGAGTTAGCTCTAATGACTGTGTAATCTCAAGGATAGTTGGTTCTCTTTCATACTTTTGTTCCAGTTCAGCAATGATCTTTTTTATTTTATTAATAAGACATATTCTGTTTAGTGGGAGCCGTACAATTCTTGTTTTTTCTGTCAGGGCCTGCATAATAGCTTGTCTGATCCACCAAACGGCATATGATATGAACTTAAAACCCATTGTTTCGTCAAATCGTTGTGCTGCTTCGATCAAACCAAGATTTCCCTCATTGATCAAATCCGCAAAACTCAAGCCCCGGTTCTGATACTGCTTTGAAACAGATATAACAAATCTGAGATTTGCATTTATCAAACGATCCCGTGCCTCCAGGTCTCCCTTGTGTATCCTTCTGGCGAGAGAAACCTCTTCTTCTGCAGTAATCAGCTTAATCTTGGCTATCTCATCCAGGTATTTGCCTATGGACGAGTCCTCCCTGTTGGTGACCTGCTTGATGATTTTCAATTGCCGCATTTAAAGGGGGATTTGGGCTTATGATATATATGTAAAATACTTTCTAAAGGTACCACTTATTATGGAAAAAATTCATTCCCCCTTAGGGATTTGTTGATCCTGCTTTTTTACTGAATCATTGTAAATGAATTGTACCGGCAGAATGTTTGAGATTAAATTTATCTTTAACCAAATACCTAATGTCTATGAAAGGTGAGAAAATTTATGATGTTACATTCAATTCATTCGAAAATATTAGTTAATGATACAACCAGTTCCCTGAAAAACCTCTTCTCATTAAAGGAAAAAATAAGTTAACAAAATAATCGTCTTATTTTTTGCTTTAATCTACAGGTGAGGTGCGCCGTTTAAAACATTTGGGGGAGAATAATTTCTCTAATTTAATGTAACTTTAAGTGCACTTTAATACCACTTAAGGTTGTGAGTAAATCATTAGAAGATATAATATTTGACCTCATTGAATTATTCAGACCTCATATAGAAGGTGTTGATTCTGTACTTGATGTTGGAACCGGAACATCACTACCTATCCATATATTTGCTGAGAATTTTCCAAAGGTCAGATATTATACAGTAGATGTTGTCGATATCAGGAAAAGAAAAAAGTTGCCGTTTTTGATTTACGATGGCAATAATTTACCATTTGATAATTTAGAATTTGATGTTTCCATATTAAATGAAACATTACACCATTGTGAAGATCCTGAGTCTGTATTAATTAAAACAAGAAGAGTGGCGAAATCAGTTTATGTTATCGAACATTTTCCCAATCCCAATACTAACATCAAAGAATTAGTTAAAACTGAAATTAATGCTCTTAAAAACTTTGATATAAATTGCAAAATTT
>Ga0187886_1004244_pt1 | contig 10364 bp, 11 predicted proteins | sample June2016WEW_20_1_FD_133001 | JGI IMG/M metagenome (GOLD analysis project Ga0187886, IMG submission 133001) | Peatland microbial communities from SPRUCE experiment site at the Marcell Experimental Forest, Minnesota, USA - June2016WEW_20_150 | ecosystem: Environmental > Terrestrial > Soil >... | reverse complement strand
GATGGCTGGGCCTCTTTGCCAGTATTGTCTCTGGCCGTAGAGGAGAGGATTCTTGCTCTTATCCACCTGAACGTTGACCACCTCTCCAAGGAACGCTGTGTGCTCTCCAACGTTCAAGACTTGGATAAGGCGACATTCCGCATTCAGAAAGCATCCGGTAATCATGGGCGCGCCGATTACTTTAGCAGGATAAGTATGGAAGAGTTCGCTGCTTAGCTTGTTCACTTCTTTTCCAGTGTACGATCCAGCGATGTTCGCGAGCACCGCGTTCTCGTCGCTGAGAAAGTTTACGCCAAACTCTTTCGAGTCGTGTATGTTATCGTATGTTGCATCGTCAGGATACACGAGCACCATGAACCTCATGGGATCATAGGAGACTTGAAAGGTCCATTCAGCCGACATCACGTCGGATCCGTGTGGTCCACTAGTCGTTATCAAAGCGATCGTGGTGATGAGTTGTCTCGACGCTTCCCGAAGCGAATCCTTCTCCAATCTTTCTTCCTCTCCTTCCATTCACTATTCGCATTTCAGCTAGAATGGAACCAACGCCCTAATGAGGTTCGGTATTCCGCTTACTTTATCAAAATGAATTTTCCCCGACGCTTCATTGAGTATGTTAATCTCGTTTGTTGACAGTCTCCAGTCTGTTGCTCCCGCATTATCCGTCACATTCCCAGGCCTTTTTGCTCCTGGAATTGCTATAACGTTCTCGCGGCTGATGAGCCAATTCAATGCCACTTGAGCAGATGTCTTCTGATGTGCGTCTCCTATTTTCTTGATAGTTTGCTGGAGATCAGCAAGTTCGTTCAGGTTTCTTTCCGAAAATCTGGAGCATGCCTTCTGTACGAAACTGGTTGGTTTTGAGTTTGCTGTGTACTTACCCGTGAGGAGACCTTTCGCTAAAGGACTGTACGCGATTATGGTAATATTTTCTCGAATGGCGTTTGGGAGAAGCTCATTCTCTACTCCTCTGTCAATAATGTTGTATTCCACTTGGTTTGAAACAAGTTCCAAGGGTGCTAACGCCTTTTGCGCTGCCTTCATCTTTTTCGAATTGAAGTTGCTTACTCCGATGCATCGAACTTTTCCTGTTTCAACAAGTTTCTTCATCGCCTTCATCGTTCTAGTGATAGGTATGAGTGGGTTGGGCCAATGAATTTGGAGAAGATCAATCACGTCCACTCTGAGTCTGCGTAGACTTCTATCCGCTGCCCGTAATACTCGGCCATAACTTAGATTCAAAGGCCAAACCTTGGTTGCGATGAAAACCTCCTCGCGACAGTCGTGAATCATTTCCCCAAGCATCTCCTCTGACTTTCCATACCCATAGACTTCCGCTGTGTCCACGAAGTTGATGCCGAGCTCAAGACCTATCCGGAAGGCTGCGCGTAAGTCTTCTTGGTTGTATAGTCGGTTCCATCCCCATTCTCGACTTCCCCATTGCCACGTGCCTAAGCCGATTGCGGAGATTTTGATTCCTGACTTTCCCAGCTCTCGATACTCCAAAATTCACACCTGGCTAGTTGGTTGCGATCGTTCCCCGGTTTCTAGCATCCTTTTCAATCCAGTTGAAAACCGTGAACCCGACGAAGAGCATTGATAACGCCACCAGTATGCCGGCTAAGTATTCCAAAGACTCGGGAAGCAGAGTGGGAGTTAGAAGGGCGGCATGCCGCATTAAGTCAATGAAGTAAGTGAACGGTATTGCTAGGGAGATGTATCGAAATGGGAACGGAATCACAGTAACCGGGAAGAGGGCTCCTGTTAAGATCATGTAGCTGAAGAACACAAGATTGGCGACGGTATTGTAAGATTTAAGCCGCATCGTCAGTCCCGCAATGAAGAGTCCGAAACCAATCAAACCCAACTCGTAAAGAGTGAGCGAATAAAGAAAGAGTACAGGATTATGCAATGTAATTGGAACGCCGCCTAGAACTGTCGCCAGAACCGTCGTGTAGCCCACTATGAGCACGTCGATAAGGAATACGCGCGCCCATCTTCCAATAATTAACGTGGTTCTATTGACTGGTGCGAGAAAGAATTGTTCCAGCGTGCCCGATTGTTGCTCAATCCTCACGCTCTGGCCTATGCCCCAAATTGAGGTACTGAACAGAATTATGAAGACGAAGCCGTAGTAGAAGAAGTCGAAGGAACTTCCATACAAACCAGAACTGGAGGTTGGTGCAAAGAGAGTTACGCCGAGAGCGAAGAAGAAGAACCATAATGGGGTGCTTATGAACTCGCCAAGAATCCAAGCTGGATATCTAAGATAATTCTGAAGATCCTTTAGGAAGGCTGCTTTGAATTCTGTTTTAATGTTTGAAAATCTAGTATTTTGAGAAGTCACCTGTAATACTCGCCCTCTTTTCCAAATGTTTGAAAACGGCATAGCCGACGATCGGGTAAGCTAATGCGAGAGCTAATAGAACAAAGATCCCGCCATACAGGTTGACCAGCCTCTCATTCGCTAGAATGATCTGGCGCATGTCGCTAATAACATAAGTTTGCGGCAGGACTCTGGAAACGAATTGAGCCCAGTATGGCAGTACCGTAACTGGATAGTATGTTCCGGTTAGCACGGCGAATAGCAAGTTGACGATTTGAACAAACGTGTACGGCTCCTTGAATCGTACGACGAATCCTGCGAAGAGGAAGCCAATTCCAAACAGTGGAATCAACCCAAGCAGCAACACTAGATAGGCTTGAAGTAATCCGAGAAAGGCTGTTGGCATCATGAGCCAAATGGTGGAGCCAACTACGATGAAGAAGATCCCGGCTGTGATGATTATGTCCGCCAGGCTTAGGCCAAGTAGGAAAGTGAATCTGTTGACTGGTGCGAGAAAATTCTGTTCCAACGTCCCAGTCATCTGCTCGTTGCGCAATGAAACTCCAACGTCTTCTACTACGACCCAACTCGTCATCCAGACGCTGCTTCCGAGAATTTCATAGATCAAGACATTGCTTGTTCCAGTCCGTGCCGTAAAGTATGTTGTTGCTTCACTGCCGCCGACGAATCCGCCCATGCCGAATATCAATAAAGTGAATAGGAATGGCATTACGAGGTAGAGAAGGAAGGCTCCAGGATACCGAACATAGTACCTTAATGTCTTCATAGCAATGGCTGATAGTACTTCTATCGTTGATTGGATGCCTGAAATTTTTCGCATTCTAGTCGCGAAGACTCCTTCCAGTTTCTTCAATGAAGACGTCCTCGAGCGTTGGTTCAATGACGCTGACGTTAGTGATTGCCGTCTTCTCCCGAACCAATAGCTCTAGAATGCGTGGGAGAATCTCCTTTCCCCTCTCAGCATGAATGCGAAGGACAGGCTTCTCGCCATTAACGTCGGAGAATGCTACTTTCGAGATGCCGCTTAAGGCTTGTATTGCATCAACCGCTTGCTTCGAAATGTTCCGTGCCTCAATCTCAATGACCTCACTAGTCTTCACCTTCTGCTTCAGTTCCGCTGGTGTTCCTAGTTGTACAATTTTTCCATGATCAATTATGGCCACTCGGTCGCTTAGAACCTCCGCCTCATCCATATTATGAGTCGTCAGAATGATTGACCGCCCCTCCCGTTTCAGGTCGCGGATTAAATCGCGGATTAGGTGTGAGGATTGGGGATCTAGGCTTGCGGTTGGTTCATCGAACAATAATACTGGCGCCTCGTTGAGAAGCGCCTTCGCGAAGGAGAGTCGAATCCGCATGCCCGTAGAATAGTTTTCAACAAGCGTATCCTCCCGCTCTGCTAGGCCGACTAGTTTGAGCAGTTGCTCAATACGTTCCTTAGAATCCGAAGGCTGTAGATGGTATAGGGCGGCGAAGTACTGAAGATTCTCATGCCCAGTAAGCTTCCAATATAGAGTTCGTTCACCAGTCAACATTACCCCTAGACTCTCGCGAACCTTCTGCTGCTCCTTAACAACACTGAACCCGTTAATGATGGCGTCTCCAAGACTGGGCGTGATTAATGTGCACAGCATCTTGACCGTTGTAGTCTTACCCGCACCATTCGGTCCTAGAAGTGCGAATATTTCTCCCTTGGGCACGCTGAAACTTATGCCGTCTACGGCGGTGAGGGATCTTCGTGTCTTGCGAAGAATTGGCCCCTCTTTAGTTTCGAAGGTCTTCGATAATGATTGGACGTCAACAGGGTTCATTATGCATCTACAGGTTCAAAGTCGATGCACGCTTTCCGTTCCTAATTAGCTTCTTGGAATCATTAACTCTTCCAAGTATTCTTTACAACCCATACTGGCTCGTCCGGATTGAAATATTCCTGCCCTCCAGCCCTATGCTCCTCCAGAAGCCTCTCGTCCACGTCGACTCCTATACCAGGTTTGGTTGAGACGGTTGCATGGCCCGCTTCGATTCTTCCCTCATTCCTTACCAGGTCTCGTTTCCATGCGGGGAAGCAGTCGTAGAATGACTCCTGGATTAGAAAGTTAGGAATCGCTGCGTCCATTTGGAGTGTTACAGCATTCTGGATGGGGCCGAAAGCATTGTGGAAGGCGATTTCCACTCCAAAAGTTTCAGCTATGGCCACGATCTTTCTTGCTTGAGTAACTCCGCCAATGTTCGTTATGTCGGGTTGAAGAAAGTCCGTTAAATTATTGGACAGGACGAATAATGCTTGTTCCTTGGTTAGGATTCTCTCACCCAACGCAACTCTAACCTTAGTCGCGTTCCGATATTTCTTCAAGCCTTCAAAATTTTCTGGATGAACAGGCTCCTCCATGAAGAGGGGATTAAACTCCTGCAACTTCTCCGCGATCATAATTGCAGAGTTCGGGTTGAAACGGCCATGATGCTCAATTAGGAGTTGAACTTTTCCAGCCGTTGAATCACGCACGGCTTTCACTCGATCATACGCAAGCTTCAACCCAACCTCATCTATGTAATCATAATAATTGCCGAAGGGATCGAATTTCAACGCCTTGTAACCCAGGTTCTGAAAATGTTGGGCTCGATCACCGAACTCTTGAGGAGCCACACAATCATCATACCAACCGTTCAGGTAGAGGAGAATCTTCGACCTCATAGCGCCTCCGAGCAGTTGATGAACTGGAGTGCTGAGATGTTTTCCAATAATATCCCAACAGGCGATGTCAAAAGCGCTTACGGCAGTTGTGGATTCAAAGGATACTGGCAGATAGAAGTCATGCTTATGCCACTCATGCCAATTCCGCTCCAAATCGAACGGGTCAGCACCAACGTAAACTCGCGCGACTTCATGCAAGGATTGAATCACCGACTGAACCCGGAGTGTTGGCACGGCCTCTCCGTATCCAACAAGCCCGTTGGAAGTCGTAAGCTTAACCAGAATCGAGTTAGCAGCCCAGGTGGCGCTGCCAGTATTCGTTCGTTCACCTAGTTGAATAATTTCCGCGTTAGTGATCTTCATTTCTTACAAATCCAAGAAACGCTACTCAATGTATTATGTTCTCACTGCGTACGCCTAAAACTTGGCCTAAGAACTCAGGTTCCTAAGGATTAGACGTCCAAGAGTTGCTTGGAAGCCGTCTGAAGACTCAGGCGTACTAGATGTATGGAGTCGTAGTATGACGGAAGTTCCTGTTAACTAGGTTTTGTAGTTCTTTTCGAAGTTTCTCATCCAGTTTGCTGTGTGCTGATGAGAGCGCGTCAAGTGGCCTCGGAGATTGCAGAACAGGGCCATGCAGAACCGCCGGACCCTCCATAGCCTCTGTGGAGGCTACGGGTCTTTGTGATAGTAGGCGTGCAGCGAGACTAGACATGTTACTTGGATCGTCAGCCGCGTTCTCTAACTCTTTCATCTGGTTGAAACCAATTGGTCTCAAACCGAAATTATTACCCTTAAACACCATGGGTTCAGCAAGACTGGGAAGCTTTGTACCTAAACCTACAAACTTGTACGGATTGACCTGATACTCCTTCACCTGCCATGCATCTGCTCCTTGAGTAATAATCGCGTCATAGAACCCAAACCTATCCTTCCCAACGAGGACTCTCCATCCCTGCGGGTCCCTATCGTACAGTCGAGCAATCTCGGACCGTATCCTATTCGAATCTAGCAAAGTCTAACGCTTCTCCACGTTTTGACCAAAGTGGCAGAATTAAACCTTCGCCTGAAAACTGATCATGGTAGCAGCTGTCTCGTCCTAATTGTTAAGAAATTCGAACACTATTCCAGTCATCATTAGTATCCCTGTCCGGATTGCGTCGTCATTGAAATTGAATCGTGCGCTATGTAAGGGTGCGTTGTGGTGTTCGTTGGATGATGCGACTCCTAGTCTGAACATGGCGCCAGGAACATTTTGCAGGTAATAGCTGAAATCCTCTCCCCCCATTGTAGGCTGAGGTATGGTTTTTACACCTGCTTCTCCAAGCAACCCTTTCGCCACCCTCTCTACTAGGCTGACCATCGTATCGTTGTTTACAGTAGCCGGGTATCCTTTAGTAATCTCGAGTTCTGGGGTGGGTGCTTTGAACATGCTTGCAACGGAGTCGACGACTCGTTTCATTGAATCGAAAATTTTCGTCCTGGTTACGTCATCTAATGTTCTTACAGTGCCTAGTAATGATACAGAGTCAGGTATGACGTTGGATGTTGAACCCCCCTCAATCTTTCCAACGGTTATGACGGCGGGGGCGAGGGGGCTTGTGCCGCGGCTTATGATGGTTTGAATAGATTCTACGACTTTGGCTGACATTACGATTGGATCTATGGCTTCTTCGGGTCGAGCCGCGTGTCCTCCTCTTCCATACATCGTTATTTTGAAGGTGTCCGTGTTTGCCATCATCACACCATATTTTACGCCAACCTCGCCGGCGTTCAATGCTGGCCAACTGTGAAGCGCGAAGATTGCATCAACTCGGGGATCATTCAGCACTCCCTCTTTGACCATCCTGTTGGCTCCTTCAGTGCTGCCACTTTCCTCTGCAGGTTGAAAGATGAACTTCACCTTTCCATGCAGTTCACTTCGCAGCTTTGAAAGGACTTTTGCTGTTCCCATAAGTATCGCTGTATGCCCATCATGGCCGCATGAATGCGCTCTGCCATGTTCTATTGAAGCATATGGGGCTCCAGTATTCTCGACTATGGGTAAGGCGTCCATGTCAGCTCTGAGAGCAATTGTTTTGTCGGGACTCCTCTCGTTGAGTAAGCCCACTACACCGGTACTGTTCACTATTCTCTTAACCAGGATCCCGTCGTTATTCGCGAGCCAATTCGCAACTTTCTCAGATGTTCTATGTTCTTGGGATGCAATTTCGGGGTGTTGATGTATATCCCTCCTAATCTCAACGATTTCAAGTAGCAGTCCATCTATGAGTTTCTCTAGGGCAGTTCGAGATTGATTCAATGGGGCTCTGTTAAGTAGAGATCCAGATTCGGTTTATAAAATCCGCCGAGAACCTAACACAGTTCACGTTCGCAACATTCCAGAAGGGAGTTGGGAAAAATGTCCCAGGGGAGGGTTGGTTCTCTGGGTGGAAAATCCCAACATCCCTTTGCGTTGCATTGCTGACTCTAGCAGCTCACCATCCCTAACAGACAGCGATCTGAAGATATAACGGAAGTGAATGAATCGTTCAATCCATTGCGAGTGTTCGTTGAAGCAATAAGCCGATAAGTTAACAGAACTCTGTTAGGTATGATTATCCTTTCCAGCTGAAGTTCATGTTAGGCTGAGTACAGATGGCAATAAGAGAATCCAAGAGTATTGCGGACATTATTTTCGGGTTGGACAAGCGTATTCGTTACGTTGCTATCCTGAATCATCAGTATGATCTGCTTGAATCGAAGATGCGGGAAGGCACCGCCTCGCTTACTCCGGCTCAGACTGATCGTGAGTTTATGACGATTGCAGCACCCGTGATGGTGGGCGCTGCTGAGAAGCTAAAACCCTTCTGCGGAACCATCAGGCGTGTAGCTGTCCGGTATGATCGGGTTCTGCTAGTGTTCTACCGGACCCTAGTGAATCTCGTTGTACTTAGTTTGGAACCGTCCGTAGATGAAGTGTTGTTGGATAAGATTGGTAATTCTGTTAGGCAACTTGAGTTCGTGGATGAGGATATGGAAGAAGAGGAAAAACCGGAATAGAACCTGTTAAACTGGGCTTATTGCGTAATCGAGATTGGTATGGGTTTTAACTCGTCATGTTCGTATTGCATGGTTATGTGGGTTGGTTTTAAGGCGCGTTTGAAAGTTTCTAACGCTGCCCAGGGGTCACTATCGCAACCGCACGTTGCGCAGTCAAATTCTACAGTTCTATGAAGTCTCGACGTGTGGGCGGTCAGGTGGCTCGTTGTAATTAATGCGTTAATGCTTACTCCGCCACCCATTACGTCATCCTCCACGCGGTAGACCAATGGATTTTCCATTCGAGTCTTGGCGAGGTGCATGTTCGCGTTTCTAATTGCTCTCAACGTAGTGTTCAGAATTAGATTCTCATCAACAAGATCAGAACGACATCCGTGGAGCGTCGCAACCACGTGTCTGTAAGCATATGGTCTAGTTGACAATTTTTGTACTCAAGATCCTCCGTTAGAATTCGCGACTTGCCCCTATGGTTATATAATTCACATTTAAGGGTTGTCCTGAAGCGTTCAGACTTCGCGAAAAAATTTCTTCACCAAAATTTTCCGCGTGCTCACTAAATCTGGTTCGCATCACCTTTCATCACCATAATGCTGCAATCAATCCCAAACAAATTTTTCTGAAAATTTTATTTCAAAATGTTTCTGGCCGAAATTGTCATAGAAACGTTCATGGTGTTCATTCTGATTTTTTGATGATTGATGTTGAATGTCATCGAAATTTCTAGAGTGAACTCAAGCGTGTGAATGTGAAATTTACTCGAAAAAATTATTCAGAACCTTTCGATCTGCGAATGGTGTCAAGGAGTTTACCCGCAACAACATTATTCAAATTGCCTACCTTGAATCGGGTTACCCACAGGTCCGTCTTCGAATAGAAAACCTGCTTCAACTCGGTTAATGGGCGCTGGGATGCGCAAACAACGCATACTCCAACCACAGAACCATTCACAGCAATCCGGTTTTCAGTCACTTTCCCGCATCCTGGGCAGAAATCGTTGAAAGTGAACCCGTTAATGGTTCTCATGAGGGTCAACTTAGCCGTGAATATGCTTGCGGCTACCCTTAGCTAAGCAGGATGCTTGCGGTTTGGTTGGGGAGCCGCTAGACTCGTGGGCAATTCTTCTTATGAAGCGCGAAGATATCCTGACTATTCGTTTCGAAACCGCACTTCTCACACGCTAGTCGTTGTCCTTCCTTATCGAATCGAGACATCAACCCACCGTACCCATGATAATTGCTCAGGATCTAACACAAATACTTTATCGCATCCAAAGATCGATGTTGGAAGGGATGAAATCCATGGATCGGTTGAGATACGCTGTATCAGACTCCTTTTACACTCAACTATTCAGTCAAGGCTCGGAGCCTCTTCTAATCGTTGACGGTGAACCTAACGGTGTGCCTGCGAAAATGTTCGTCGTAAGGTATATTGTGGGATCTGCTGGTGAACATGGTCGACCCATATTCAGAAACGAGCTTACTGGCTATGATTACGAGCAGCAGATCATCTACCCCAAGCAGAACGCGGAGTTAGATGGTCTCCAGAGCACCATTGAGGATCATGCCTACGGCTCTCCCAAATCCCGACTAGCCCGTGTCAAGATTGGAAACTCGAAGGGGGAGACGGCGACCGTAAAGGTCATAATCTCAAACGAACTGGTCTCCAAGATCATTAACGTGTATCAATACGCATGGTGAACGGGAGGGAAACTTCAACGAATAAGCTTGGACTCGGGTTAGGCGTGATACTACTACTGGCTGCTTTGGGAGCTGCACCGATGCCGCTTGCAACCACTTTCTCCAACACTACTCGTAGTGTTGTTATCTATCCGAACCTTCTCTTCGCGGTTCCATTACTCCTACTCAGCGTCCTCCTCATACTATACGGAGTAACGGCTGAGAAAACTGGAATGGATTGACGGGAACAGCTAACCAGACAGTCTAAACTTTGGCGAATATTGAGACAGCTTCCTATACGTAGGTAGCTCTGCCCCAGGTACTAATGGCTTCACGCAACTCCACGTGTGAATTAGCATAGTCGTCAAGATCGATTCCATCGATTGTTGCGCTAATGGACTGGCGAAGCGCGAGGGCGCCTGCCCGGCCGCCTTTCGGGTGACCCCATACTCCGCCTCCTGCTTGAATTACAATGTTAGTGCCCAGCAATTTGATCAAGTTAGGTACGAGGCCGGGGTGGATTCCTCCAGAAGAAACGGGAAATGCGGTTTTAGTCATCATCCAATCTTGGTTCAGGTCCGGATCAGTTGCTTGAAAACGCTTGGTC
>Ga0187886_1004243_pt1 | contig 10369 bp, 10 predicted proteins | sample June2016WEW_20_1_FD_133001 | JGI IMG/M metagenome (GOLD analysis project Ga0187886, IMG submission 133001) | Peatland microbial communities from SPRUCE experiment site at the Marcell Experimental Forest, Minnesota, USA - June2016WEW_20_150 | ecosystem: Environmental > Terrestrial > Soil >... | reverse complement strand
TTATTGGAGATTCGGGTATGGCGACCATGCTGCCCCACGGTCTTGTTAGACCCAAGGTCAATCGATCTGCCATACCCAGCCTCCGGCAGACATTCTATCATATTGTTTGAGATACAAGGTCAGAATAACTTGAATTCAAAGCCTTCCCATTTTTGGTTATAAAATCGTGCCATAAAACCCCCCTTTATATTGGCGAGGATAATATCTTTAATCATATCTCACCTCGCCTATATTGGGGATTATATATCTGCTGACACCAAATGCAAAGAGAACCTCCCATTTCGCTGATTGACAACAGTCATAGAAGTGTTTACAATTAACGGGGCTAAAATAGGTTTTGAAGAAGATATCAAGGGTAATATCGAACCAGGAAAACTGGCGGACTTTGTGGTATTGTCAGATGATCCTTACCGTGTTCCGTGTGAGAAAATAGGGGATATCAAGGTCGAAATGACTATCGTTGGTGGAAAGGTTGTCTACCAAAGTTAGGCAGGCATGTCCTTTTTACTTTGAACCTGAAACATGCCCGGTCTCGGAGAATGAAGCAGCATTTATAGAAATCTTAAACGTGGGAATAATTGACTGCGGCCAGATGGGTGGCGAGATTACCCAGGTATGTGCTCAATCTGGATAAAACGTAGTTGTTTCCGAAAACAGCCAAGCGTTGCTGCAAAGGAGCCTGAATAATCATCGGTTCCTTACCGGCATGTTAGAATTGACTTTGAGCGAAATTGGCGTAAAAAGAAAGCTTATTTTTACACGGAACCGAGAAAAGCAGCTATGTAATGCCTACTCACCTTCAATTTATGGAGTAAATGGAGGTTAGAATGTCAGGGTTTACCGGTAGACTTCTAGTTGGAGATCTATCTTCAGGTCAGATAAGAGAAGAACATCCATCTGAAAATCTTTACCGCCAATTTATCGGCGGGGTTGGGCTTGGTGTAAGGCTGGTTTATGAGCGTCAGCCTGGCAACGTAAATCCTCTGGGCGAGCAGAATATTCTGGGCTTTTTCCCCGGGCTATTGAGCGGCACCACCGTTCCTGGCTCGTCCAGACTGACTATAGTATCTAAATCTCCTCTTACTGGAGGATGGGGTGATGCCAGTCTCGGGGGTTATGTCGGCTATGAACTGAAGCGAGCCGGCTATGACGGCGTATTGCTACGCGGGATTTCCCCAAAGCCAGTCTATTTATTAATACGTCAAGATAAAGTCGAGCTGCGAGATGCTACCCATCTCTGGGGTAAGGATACAATTGAGACAGAAGAATTATTGCGTAAGGAACTGGGAGATAACAGACTCAGGGTAGTCTGTATCGGTCCTGCCGGGGAAAAGGAGTCTCCCATATCGGCAATAATGTCCGGGGGGAGAGAGGGTAGAGCCGCCGCCAGATCAGGACTTGGGGCGGTGATGGGCTCCAAACGTTTAAAAGCCATCGCAGTCAGGGGACAAAACACAGTACCTGTAGCGGACGAAGAGCGGATACACCGGTTACGAAGGCAATTTATTAAAGATGTTAAAGAGACAAAAATAAAATTCATTAGCACGATAAGGGATAAGGGAACCGCCGGGATCACTGAAAGCTTTGTTGAGGCCGGAGCTACCCCGATTAAAAATTGGAGTCTTATTGGCATGGATGCCCTGTCGGAAGCTATCCCGGACCATGAACCTTATGGAACGAGAATCAACAAGTACGTAGTAAGGAAAACTGCCTGTGCGGGCTGCCCCATCGGCTGCGGAGCCATGATAAAACTTGAGGAACATGGAAATGAATGGGACAGGCCCGAATATGAAACCGTGGCCGGTTTCGGGCCAATGTGCCTGAATAACGATGTCGCTTCTATCATCAAGGCCAATGATATTTGTAACCGGTATGGCATTGATACCATATCCGCCAGCACGAGTATCGCCTTCGCGATCGAATGTTATGAAAAAGGAATTATTACCAAACAGGATACCGATGGCATCGAGTTGTCCTGGGGCAACTCCGCGGTCATCATTGCCCTGCTGGAAAAGCTGGTTAGAAGAGAAGGATCTGGGGCGGTACTAGCGGACGGGACAAAAAGGGCGGTTGAAAATATTGGAACCAAAGCAGCAGATTGCACTGTGAATATCGGTAGGCAGGAGCTTGGTTATCATGACCCCCGGCAGATCCCCGCCCGCGGCACCGGCTATATATGTGATGCTACTCCAGGAAGACATACCAGTTTTTTGGCCGGGAGGCTACTAGAGGGAGGCGGTGTCCCCGGACCTTATCCGGAGGTTTGGGGTCCCAAGGTTGACTTCCGTAACTATGGAAGTAAGAGCCTTGCCTATAGCGGTACCATAAAATATGAACAAATAGCGGCTTCAGCAGGTATTTGCAAGTTTATTTTCTGGCAGGAAACCTGGCCATTACTTGATTTCATTAGCGCAGCGACCGGATGGGATTTCAGTATTGAAGAGATGTTGATGACAGGCGAAAGAATCCAGACCCTGCGCCAGATGTTTAACATCAGGGAAGGGATAGACCCCAATGATTTATTGCTACCCCAAAGAGTGAGTAAGCCGGCGTCTGTCGGTCCTTACAAAGATGTTCCTGTAGATTTCGATCTCTTGAGAAAGCAATATTATAAAGCGTTGGGATGGAATTTGGAAACAGGATATCCCTCTGAATCAAGATTGGAAGAATTAGGACTACAGGAATTAATCAGTACAGACTGAAGCCAATAAAATTAATGCAAAGATTAGTTAAAAGGAGTGTTAGATGCAAGCGGTAAACGATAGGCCATGGTTCAAATTCTGGCCGGAAGGCGTGCCGCATCATATAGATTATCCTGAAATACCGCTTTTCCGATTTCTAGAAGACAGCGCTGAAAATTATCCCAACAATGTCGCCTTCATTCATGAGAAGAAAAGTCTCACTTATCGCGAACTGAACGAGCAGACTTGCAGGCTGGCCAGGGGTCTAAATCGGCTGGGGGTAAAAAAGGGCGACCGCGTGGTACTCCTGCTCCATAATAGCTTGGAGTTTATTGTAGGCTACTACGGGATATTGAAGGCTGGCGCTATCGTTGTACCTCTAAACCCGCTTTATAAAGTCACCGAACTGACACACAATTTCAGTGATTCCGGAGCCAAATGTGTCATAACTGATAAGGAATGTTACTCCGTTATCCAAAGAATCGAAGACGAAGTCAGACCGGATATCGTGATACTAATTGATGGAGATGGGCAACCTGAGACAGTATCTCTGGCGAAAATCTTGGTAGAATACCCTACCGAACCCCTCAAACTCGATTATCATCCGAAGGATGATGTCGCTGTCATTACCTACACAGGTGGTACCACGGGACTACCAAAAGGGGTAATGCTAACACACCGTAACCTGGTCGCCAACGCTATACAGAATGTGATCTGGATGCGGTGGAGTCACGAAGATACTATTATGAGTGTACTCCCTCTTTATCACAGTTGGGGAGCCTGCACCAGCATGAATTCAGTGATTTACTGTGGTGCCCGGGCAGTGATTATGGCACGGTTCAATGCGGAAGAATTACTAAAAACAATCGAATCGGAAAAAGCGACCATCTTGTACAGCGCGGCTTCCTTGTTTATTATGCTGCTCAACAGCTCACTATTAGGAAAATACAACATTTCAAGTTTGAAATATGTAAAAGTCGGAGCGATGCCCGTATCACCTGAAACCAAGGAGCGGTGGGACAAAACTACTGGAGTAACCATGGTTCTTGGTTATGGTCTGAGCGAAGCCTCACCGGAAACGCACGACTGCCCGCCGGATCGTGTTCGCGTAGGGACGATAGGCATACCGGTTATTGATACCGATGCTAAAATCATGGATGTGGAAACTGGTAATCTCGAACTGTCGTCCGGGGAAATCGGCGAACTTGTAGTAAAAGGCCCTCAGGTGATGAAGGGATACCTAAACCACCCCGAAGACGATAAAGAGACACTAAGAGACGGCTGGCTTTATACCGGCGACCTGGCGTTTATGGATGAGGAGGGGTACTTCCATATCGTCGACCGTAAGAAAGAAACCATAAAATATAAGGGATATACCATTGCGCCCGCAGAAATCGAAGCTATAATCTATGAACATCCGGCGGTAAAGGAGTGCGCTGTAATTGGTAAGTCTGATACCATAGCCGGTGAAATACCCAAGGCATTCGTGGTCTTAAAAGAGGGATGCAATGTCACTGGTGAAGAAATTATGGAGTTCTGCGAGAGAAAAATATCTCCTTATAAAAAGGTTCGGGAGGTCGAATTTATTAGTGAAATACCCAAGACTACCGTTGGCAAAGTCTTAAGAAAATCGCTTAAAGAAAAGGAAGAATCCAAATGAAATTACCGGGAATTTGGGCTATCATGGGGTTTATAAGTGCCAATGCATAAATCAACAATTTAATCTATTTCTTACTTCACCAAATTAGGCGATGCTAAATACCATTGTTACGGAGGGAACATGGAATTTCGAATGTCGCGTGAACAGGAGCTTTTTAGAAGATCGCTTAGAGAATACTGTGAAAAAAATGTAGTCCCAAGGTCGAGGGAGATCGACGAGAAGGAAGCCGGCATCCCGGATGACATTATAAACGGGCTGGCTGAGCTTGGCGTCTTCGGCTGCACTATTCCGGAGAAGTACGGAGGTTCGGCTCAACCAGGCGAGGAAATGCAATATGCCAATATTGCAATACATGAACTGGGGCGCGCTGAACTCAGCATGTCTCTACCTGTTTATACCTTGCTGACCATTGGCTGGGGAGGTATGTTTCTTAGTCATTACGCCAGTGAAGAAGTGAAACAGGAAGTTTTACCCAAACTGGCTTCTGGAGAATGGTCATGGGGCATTGCGGTTACGGAGCCGGGTGGCGGCTCGGACATAGCAGCTTCAAAATCTTCTGTAGTGAAGAAAGGTGACAAATTTGTTATTAACGGTGAAAAAGCCTATATCAGCCAAGTCACTGAATGTCAGCAAAGGGGCGGTGGCCATTGTAGCCTGTTCGTCGCAGACCCTTCTCTCGGCAACAGAGCCATGACTTTCCTGGCCGTGATACCGAACCAGGTCAAGGGCATAACCAGTACCGTTTACAAAGATATGGGACGCATGGGTCTCTCTACCGGAGGTTTCATATATAAAAACGTGGAAATTCCCGCTAAATACCTTCTGGGTGAAGAAGGCAAAGGATTCTACCCTTGCATGGAAGGTTTTAATGTAGCGCGGGTAGTTGTAGCCGCTGCGTGTCTCGGGGGAGCTGAAAAGTGCCTCGAAATAGCCGTGGATTATGCTAAACAGAGGAAAGCCTTTGGACAGACGTTATCCAAGTTCGAGGGCATATCCTTCGATTTGGTTGAAATATATACACGCCTTGAAATGTTAAAACTCAACCTGCAGAAAGTGGCATGGATGATAGACAGATATTATACCGAGCCAGGTAGTTTTACGCAAAAGGATATTAACATCGTTGTCGCTCAATGTAAATGGCTGGCTCCGCAACTAGCGGTAGACGCGGCAAAACAGGCTATAATGATACTGGGTGCCTTTGGTTACACTAAAGAATCGCCGCTGGAAATGGCATTAAGAGGAGCCATGTCTTATGTTGCCGGCGCTGAGGGTGCCGCCAACATCATGAAAGTAATTATTGCCAGAGATGCCTTCGGTAAAGAATTCGTCGATAAGTAATATAATAACCCAGATAAGGGATTATTAATTGGAAGATTTTGAAGTTATCGTAGTTGGTGGCGGATTGTCCGGATTATCGGCTGCATATTGTCTGGCCAAAGAAGGCGTGGGCGTGCTGGTAATAGAGCGAGGCGATTATTTCGGAGCCAAGAATGTTACCGGCGGGAGGCTATACCTGAATCCGATCCGGAATCTCCTCCCTGTAAACTGGGAGCAGGCTCCTCTTGAAAGGTGCGTCACCAAAGAGAAAATTTGCCTGATGGGCGAAGACTCTTCAGTTTCAATAGAATTATCGAGCCAGAAATTCGGGCAAAAACCATATCATAGCTTTACTGTTCTTCGAGCTAAGTTTGACCAATGGCTTGCGGAGAAAGTTAAAGAAGCCGGCGCCATGGTAGTAACCAAGATCAAAGTGGATGACCTCATTTTAGACGGTGGCAAAGTAAGAGGTATTATCGCCGGAGAGGATAAAATCCCGGCTAATGTCGTCCTTGCTGCTGATGGAGTCATGTCTTTAATAGCCCAAAAAGCAGGCTTAAAAAATCCGCTTAGTCCGATAGACTTTGCGGTAGGTATCAAGGAGGTAATTGAGCTTTCTCCCCAAACCATTGAACAGCGGTTTAGTCTGAAAGAAAATGAAGGACTGGCTCAGGTATTTGCCGGAGCTATAACCAAAGGTATGTTTGGAGGAGGTTTCCTTTATACCAACAAGAACAGCGTCTCTCTTGGATTGGTAGTGAAAATAGACGATTTAATGAAGAAGAGGCCCCAGATCGAAGCTATCCAGATATTCGAAGATTTCAAGCAGCGACAGGAAATCCAGAGTCTTATCGATGGCGGGGACATGGTTGAGTATTCCGCTCACGTTCTTCCGGAGGCCGGCTTTAATGGTATTTCCCACTTATATTCAGATGGCATACTGGTTGCCGGTGATGCGGCCGGTTTCACGCTTAATAATGGACTTACCGTAAGAGGGATGGAGTTCGCCATCGCGTCCGGTGTATTATCCGCCAGGGCCATAAATGCAGCTATTAAGAGGAATGATTTCTCAAGCCAATCTCTGGCTGAATATGAGAATTTGCTCAAGGATAGCTTTGTTTTAAAGGACCTGAAGAATTTTAGGCACGCACCAAATTTCCTGGATAATCCCCGGTTGATGACTCTGTACCCGCAGATGGTCTGCGATGTCCTGGAAAAAATAATGTATATCGGTGACTATCCGAAGGAGAAGCTAAGCAAGACGGCCATCAGGGAAATAAGGAGTAAGATTGGTAGAAATATATTTAAAGATGGCTACCAAGCCTTAAGGATATAACCATGGACATAAACATCAAAGCCAAACTGGGTAAAAACACTATCAAGGTTGATTCCCAAAAACACATTAAAATAAAAAGGGAAATATGTAAAGACTGCCGGGAGAAGGTTTGCCTCTACGTATGCCCGGCACGTGTATTCACGCTAAACGCGGACGGTGAAACAGCTCTGGAACTGGATGCTTGCTTGGAATGCGGCACATGTAAAATTGCTTGTGTAAAGAATGCCCTGGAGTGGGATTATCCGAGAGCTGGCTACGGCATCCAGTACCGATTCGGTTAGGAGGCTATTCCAGATGGATATAATAGTGTGTCTAAAGCAAAATGTCGATATGACACAGGTCAGAATTAAGAAAGAGGCCAGAGAACCGGTGCTGGATGGTTTGCCCTTCGTATTCGGAGACATGGACCGGAATGCCCTTGAAGAAGCAGTCCGTATGAAAGAAAAAATTGGTGGGAAGGTTATCGCCGTATCAGTAGGTTCGACCAAGCTTAGAGAGACAATCAAGGATGCTCTGGCGGCTGGAGCTGACGAAGCTGTTATTCTGATCGACCCTCTGTTTACCGATCTCAATTCTCAGATGACAGCAAAAATCCTGGCTAAAGCGATACAGAAGATAGGGAAGTATGACCTTATTATTCTGGGTGAGGGGTCCGCTGATAATTACTCCGGGCAAGTTGGCCCCAGGCTCGCCGAGATACTTGCTTTACCGGCTATAACTTACGTTGGACGATTAGAATATGCAGACAACAAGATACAAGCGACCAGAAATATGGAAGAGAGCCTTGAATTAATCGAATCAAGCTTTCCTCTTCTGATAACAGTAACCAGCGGGATAAACGAACCGAGGCTTCCTTCTCTTATGCAGATTCTCAAGGCATCTAAGAAACCTTTACAAGAATGGAATGCTTCGGCTATCAGCATTACCTCCGAAGACTTTGGGGAAGACGGCTACCAAATAATCAGTAATCTTGCACCTGTGGGAGAGAGAAAGGGAGTTATTTTAGAAGGTCAGTTGGACGAAAATATCGATAAACTAGTCAATGCTCTTCAAAAAGAGGGCGTCTTAGGAGTTTGAGCATGCTGGATATCCTGGTTTTTTCTGAAGTTGAAGAAATTGCTTTTGAGCTTTTATCCTGGTGTAGGAAAGTCAAGGAAAGCAATAAGACTAAAGTCAGCGCCGTAATTCTAGGTAAGAATGCCAAGGAGAAAGCAGCTCATTGTTTCTCCTATGGTGCTGATAAGGTATATTGGAGCGAAAACACCTTGCTCGCAAATTTTTATGCTGACGTGTATGCCGAAGCCCTCTATCAAATAATTAATATGTCCAGTCCTGAGCTTCTCCTGATTGGCTCTACACGGAGAGGCAAGGAACTAGCTCCCCGGGTTGCCCAGAAGTGGAATGCCGCCTGTGTTACTGATGCCATCGAACTTGATATGAAAGACAAAGAATTGGTGGTTTGCAGGTACACCCTGGGTGGAGCTACTATATCTACTGGAGTCCTGAAAACGCCACGTAAAGTAGTCTCGGTAATGCCGAAGACCTTTGAGTTAGAGCCAAAGGAACTGATAACGGGCGAGGTCGTTGAGGCTTCCTTAAAGCTTCAAGATTCAAAACTGAAAGTTATAGAACGAAAACCCAAGCAGGCTGAGACCGTCGACCTCGAGGCGGCGCAGGTCCTGGTCTGCGTGGGCAGGGGTCTGAGTAAAAAGGAGGACTTAGCGTCTGTTGAAGCCCTGGCCAAAGCCTTGAACGCCGAGATAGGCTGCACCCGTCCGCTATCACATGACTGGCAATGGTTGTCTGAGCAGAGGGAAGTAGGCTTATCTGGCAAAAAGTGCAAACCGCGCCTTTGCGTATCTTTAGGTATCTCGGGTCAGATTCAGCATACAGTCGGTATCCGTGATGCAAAGATTATAGTCGCCGTTAACAAGGACAAATCAGCACCTATCTTTGAAATAGCCGATTACGGTCTGGTTGGTGACCTCTATGAAGCAGTCCCAATACTTATTGAGAAAATCCTTTGTCAGAAGCTTCGTAAAAGAAGTGAAAGTAACCGGAGATGAAGTATTATTAACCTATACGATACCAATGCTACCTGGGGGAATGACTGAAGAAAAGTTGCCAGTTCTGTCTATTGGACACTATGGTGAGCCATTCGGAACAGTTCCCGAACTACTATTTGAAAAGAAGCAATTGATTCCGGCGCTACAGCAGCTTATAGATTCACTTTAAGATGCATTGTTCAACAGCAGAGTTTCGAAGGAGAAAGCTTATAGCATTATAGGAAAACGCCTTAGGCACGACCAACTACCAATTAGAGTGGTTGCTGCCTTCTGTTATCTGATGTATAATTTGTTTCAACACGTTGCAGAAATACTGATGATAAGAGTCCAATATCAGGGAAATCCTGAAAGGAGGTGGCATTACTATGAAGATGTCAGCAGAGGTTAAGAAGGCGATAGCTGAGTGTACTCCAGCACTGGTAGCTATTGCCAATAAAGCGGGTAGACCTAATGTCTGGGCTAAATTGATTTTTTTCAGGTAACTTGCTAAAATTTCTCCGAAAGGCAAGTTAAAGATGGAAGAATATGTTGGAGTCAAATTTAAGGTAGAGTTTTTGCGAAAAGAGATACCAAGTGATCCAAGGATAGAGCAGTTGTCTTACTGGTGCCGAAAATTTCATTCATCTGGTTTGACTCCTGTTATCAACGGCAAATCGATGGGGAATCTGAGCTTCAGGCTAAGAGAGGGTGTCGAGGAGTTCATAACTACTGCCTCCGGCCTTGGTCCAAAAGAGTCGCTGGGAGCCGAATGTTTTGTTAAGGTAATTGGATGCGACCTTGGGAGAAAAATAGTCTACGCTTCTGGACTGAGGGAGCCCTCCTCCGAGAGCATATTACACTGTAGAATCTATGAGATTAGAGAAGACGTAAATGCCATCTTCCATGGTCATAACTCAGCGATTACAAAGCAAGCCGATAAGTTAGGATTGGCTCAAACTAAGGAGTGGCATCCCTATGGTAGCATTGAGCTCGTCAAGGCAGTTGAGGAAGTATTGGATAAAAACGATTTTATAGTAATGACAGACCACGGTTTCATATCACTGGGTAGAGGAGGAAAGGCTATGGAGATGGCAGGGTTACTTGCTTTACAGAAGAAAGAGATGTTGGAGTAGTCTAGAATGCAGACTCAATCCTTGCCAGAGGGGCGGCTATCTGGTGGTGGTAGAATGACAAACTTTCATTGCGCTGTAAATGCTAGGATAAAAAGCACCCACCCCTGAAGGTAAAGTGACGGGTGAAAAGACACCCACCGGGTCAGGGGAATCCGGTATGCTGGAGGAGACTTCAGATATCGGAGGAAACAGGTGCT
>Ga0187886_1004240_pt1 | contig 10372 bp, 9 predicted proteins | sample June2016WEW_20_1_FD_133001 | JGI IMG/M metagenome (GOLD analysis project Ga0187886, IMG submission 133001) | Peatland microbial communities from SPRUCE experiment site at the Marcell Experimental Forest, Minnesota, USA - June2016WEW_20_150 | ecosystem: Environmental > Terrestrial > Soil >... | reverse complement strand
CTAGAAGTCCGTCCCGAACTCGTCGCGGTAGCGGCTGTGGAACTGCTCCATCGTGAACCGGTGGTTCTGGGTTCCGTTCTGGGCGATCTTGATTGCGCCCATGAGCGAAGCGATCCTCCCGGTGGTCTGCCAGTCGAGCCCATTTGCCAGGCCGCATAGAAGTCCGGCCCGATAGGCGTCGCCGCAGCCCGTCGGGTCCTCGCACTCTTCGACTGGCACGACTGGGATGTCGAGCCGTCCGTCGCGAGTGTGGATAGTGGAGCCCTCTTTGCCACGGGTGATGACAACGGCCTCGAGCTGGCCCAGGGACTCTTCCACGGTCATTCCCGTGCGCTCGGCGATCACCTCCCACTCGTAGTCGTTCGTTGCGAGCCAGGTCGCCTGGCCGATGAGCTTGCGCAGCAGCTCGGCGTCGAAAAGCGGCAAGCCCTGGCCGGGGTCGAAGATGAACGGGATGCCGGCGGCATGGAACTGCTCCGCGTGCTCGATCATCCCGTCCCGGCCATCCGGAGAGACGATGCCGAGGCCCACGTCCGCAGCGTCGCTCACTTTGTTTCGATGGGAGAAGCCCATCGCGCCCGGATGGAACGCGGTGATTTGGTTGTCGTCGAGGTCGGTGACGACGAAGGCCTGGCCGGTGAACGTGCCCTCGATCACGGTCACGTGGCTGCGGTCGATGCCGCACTCGTCCATCCACTGGGCGTAGGGGCCGAAGTCCTCGCCGACCGTGCCCATCGGCACGGGATCTCCCCCGAGCAGCTTCAAGCTATAGGCGATATTGCCGGCGCAGCCCCCGAACTCCCGACGCATCTCCGGCACCAGGAAGGACACATTGAGCATGTGGACCTTGTCGGGAAGGATGTGGTTCTTGAAGCGATCCGCGAAGACCATGATGTGGTCGTAGGCAAACGAGCCGCATATGAGGGTCCGCATTCTCTCTCCTGCAACGCCGGGCTAGACGGAAGACCGAGGCCGGGTCTCGGCCATCCAGTGCCTCACGGCACCTCGGCGTCTGCCGCTCGTGGCTTCACGATACCCGACCGCTAGCTCGCTACGGCCTTCTTGCCGTAGGCCTCCAGGAGGACGGCGCCCGTCACCATGAGATAGGCGGTGACCCGGATGATGATGAGCGGGGTGTTGAGCTCATCGGTGAGGCCGAGGAGAGACGCCAGGTGGGAGACGCCAAACAGCCCGAAGGCGCAGGCCACGAGCAGAATCACGCCGCTCCGGTTGCGCCGCCAGGCGATGAACCCGATGGCAACGATGGCGATGCACAGGACCAGGTTGATCGCCGTGAGGGTGTCCCAGGTGAAGTTCATGACCACAACCTCCTATAGCCTCAGCCGTGCGGCCTCCCGGTCGCTCGGCTCATTCCGTGGCGTTACTCGACTGCGGCGAGCTGGTGGACAAGTCAACGTGGTAGAAGGCCGGGTCATTCGGCAGAACCATGTTCAACTCGCTCGTGGTGTCGATCTCCGCCGTGACCCGTTGAACCTGGCAGCCCAGCACGTGGCCACCGGCTTTTCGATCATCGGTGAGGAAGTGGAGGTGGTACCCGGCCGCGCCCACTCCCGCCATGTAGCCCGGCAAGCGAAAGCCAACCATCACGCCGCTCACGTCCGAGAAATCGAACGTCGACTGCTTCTTCACGACTTGAGCAAGGGGCGGATAGGGTTTGGTCTGTTGAGGCACACTGCGCGTCTGCAGCTGAGCGAAGACGCCGGTGATCTTGATGGCATACGGGACATTGAGGGAGGGTAATCGGCTGTCCAGGTAGCTCTCCAGGTGGCCGCAATCGAGGGGATCGCCGACTTCGATGGTCTGGTCCGCGCTGAAGTACGTGACCTCCGCGAAGGGCGCCTTCATGGAGTCGGCGACGGGATAGGCGACTCCGTCGGACTTGACCTGATAGAACTGATGGTCCACTTCAACCATCTCGCCATCGAGCGTGTTGAAGGTACCGAGGCCCAGATCGCCGTGCTGCTTGAGTTCGCCAAAGGTGATGTCGCCGTCGTACACGCCGGCCATCAGCGAATCCAGCGCGGAGTACTGGAACAGGACGTCGTCCGCCTTCTGTGGCGTCGCGGAAGACTGGCAACCCAGCGCGGCGATGCTGGCGGACATGAGGAGCAGAGCCATGAGAAGGGCCGGCTTCTTCAAGAGTCCTCCCTGCCGATGCATACGAGGCAATAGCGAGGACCGCGAGCGGGGGACCGGGCATAACCAGCGACCTGCGCAGCCGAGCCCGTAGCGGTCGGGAGGATGGTTCGCAGAGCGCGGCACGATCATAGTCCGTCGCAAGGGCCTCAGAGCCCGCTCCGCGGCTTCCTGGTCGGATACGTCGTGATGCGAGGACACGCCGCAGGCGGCACGGGACGATGAAGCCGGCCGGGGGAGGAGAAGAGGCGATCCCTGAGGTCCCGGCGATTCGGCTCCGGGCGGACACCGGAGGGGGAGGCCATCGGCCGATCGAATCTGATCGCGACCCTCTGGGCGTTGCCAGACGCCGCGGCGGAAGTCCGGCAAGATGGCGGCATGACGAGATCGAGCGACAACGGCGACGGGCGCGCGATCCAGCAGGCGCGCGATCTGCCGCTGGACGCCCATCTCCACACCGAGCTTTCGCCCGACTCGGGGTGCCCCTGGAGCTGTACGCCGTCCAGGCGGTCGGCCCTCCCCGCTCCCTCGCGCCTTTCAACTGCATCCCTCAGGGCACTTCGTAGGCACCAATGTCGCACACCGGTCTGCCGTCCCCGTTTCCGTCCGCAGGCCGGAGCTTGCCCAGGATGTCAACGGGCGGGCACACGCCGTTGTCGCCCGCATCGATGGCCGGGCTGCCGGGGCCGGGGATCATCCCGTATTGCTTCCCCGAGAGCGGTCCGGTCAGGGAAGGGTCGACGCACAGGTCGTGAGCGCCGGAGATGGCGTAGTCACCCGCCGCGCCGCATTCGATGTTCTTGGCGTGGTAGACGATGTTGTAGTCCGAATCGAGTCTGAGACCAGCGCAACCCTCCTGGTAGAACAGGAACGTGATATCAGACGGGTCGAAGTAGTCTGCGCCCCCCAGGAAGATGCTGTTGCGCGCTGAGATCCTCTCTGCGCCGCTGCACTTGAAACCCTCGCGTGGCCCCGCCCCCACGAGGCCATCTCCCTGACCGTAGATGGTCGAGTTGACGATGGAGACCTGCTCACCTCCTGTGAAGTCGATCTCCAGCGCGTTGCCGAGGGCCCGGCATTGATCCACCCAGTATGTGGCGGGCTGGTTCTCGAAGAAGGCACAGTCGCCCACGAGCACGCTGTTGGTGATCTTCGTCTGGCCGGCCACCTTGACCTGGTTGCCCGCATTGCCCTCAGCGCGCACACGGTTGAGGGTGATGCTTCCGCCCAGGGTGTGATAGAGCAGATCCAGACCGTCGGACGTGTTGTGCAGGAATGCCGAATCCTCGATGATCCAGTTCCCGCCGGTTGCACCAGTACCGACCCCGTCGCCATAGCCACCGGCTTCCTGACCCCAGCAACCTGTTGGCTCGCCGCCGGGGTACGTTTCACCGCAGCCATTCCATTCGACTACCCAGTGGCGAAAGACCAGGTTGCCTGTATTCGCGTCGCCCCCGTCGTCCAACAGGTCGCCATCCCAGCCGACCCAGCCATTGCCGGCGATGCGCACGTTCTCCACGGTCCAATCGGTCAACCGCCCGGCATGGACTCCGCCTGCGGCCAGGCCGTGGATGTTGAGGTCTCGCAGAAGCACGTTCACCGAGTCCTCGGCGAACAGGCCGTATGAGGCCCAATCGCCATAGGGAGGCGTGTCACGGTTGCATGGCAGACGGCCCGAGTGGCTCTCGACACACGCTGAGTGATCGGTGATCTCGAAGCAGGCCAAGACGACATTGCTGGCGTGGGTGAGATTCACGATGAACGAGGGTCGCCCCGATCCCCACAACTCGGGTGGGTCAGCGCATCCCGAATCCCAGCCAGCCCCCAGGACCCGGGTCGGATGATCCGCGTCCGGGCCGCTCGGGATGGGCGGCATCAGGCAACCGAAGGATCCCGCTTCGTCGCAATCGCCCGCCCCGGGTGCGCCGTAACCCATCTTGTACGCCCCGGTTCCGACGACGAGCGTATCGCCTCCCGCCAGGCGCGGCGTGCCTCCGGGCGGCATGGCACGGAATGGGTGATCCCACGCGCAGGGCTGGCCGGTGCCGCTGCCCGGATACGGCGCGTCGGCGAGGCCGGTGCACTGTTCGCTGCTGCCTCCGTCCGGGCGAACGTAGTACACCACTCCATACGACCCGGGTAGGGTCGGCGTCGGAGGCGGCTCAACAACGGGCTGAGAGGGCTCCACCGCATCAGTGGCCGACATCGCGCCGCCCGTCGCAAGCGGAGTCGCCGGAGTCGCCGGAGTCGCCGGAGTCGGCCCGGCCCCGCAGCCACAGCCAAGCAGTACAACCATCAACGGGATCACGAGTCGCAAGAGCGTTCGACAGAACACGGGATATCGTTGAGCTGGGGCGTGCTGGTCCCCCTTCACTGGACCATTATCGCGCGTTGTTCTGGTCGCCGCAGTCGTCGATCTGACAGCTTCGCGCCGGTCCGGCAAGATTCCTGCATGCCGTCATCGAAGAAGATCCGCCAGGCGCGCACGATCGGGCAGGCCCGCGATCTGCCGCTCGACGCCCATCTTCACACCGAGCTTTCGCCCGACTCGGAAGTGCCTCTCGAGCTGTACGCCGCCCAGGCCGCCGAGCGCGGCATCCGCGAGATCGCCATCACCGACCATCTCGATTTCATGCCCGGCGCGCCGGCCTACGAGTACGCCTCGTACCGGCGCCGCGAGCGCGAGGTCCGCGCGGCCGCCGAGCGCTGGGCCGGCAAGGTAACGATCCGCTTCGGCGTCGAGCTGACGTACGAGAGCCGGTACGAGGACGAGATCCGCGAGCACCTGCGGACGCACGCCTACGACTACTCGATCGGCTCGGTGCACGCGATGTCGGACGGGCCGTACGCGCGATCGCGGATCGGGGCGTTCGTGGCCGGGAAGACCCTCGCCGAGGCAACGGCTCCCTACTTCGCGGAGGTCTCGGCGGCGATCCGGAGCGGGCTCTTCGACACGCTGGGCCACATGGACATGTGCAAGCGCTGGCTCGTGCACTGGTTCTCGGCGGCGGACTTCGCGGCCATACCGGAGGTGTATGAGCCGCTGCTGACGCTGCTCGTGGGGAGCGGCATGGCCCTGGAGGTGAACTCGTCGGGGTTGCGCCACAGGACCGGCGAGACGTACCCGGGGCCATGGGTGGTGGCCCGGTTCCGCGAGCTGGGCGGGCGGAGGGTCACGGTGGGCTCGGATGCGCATCTGCCCAAGTCGTTCGCGTTCGGGATCGAGGAAGCCTACGAGATCGTGGCCCGGGCCGGGTTCGATCGGCTGACGCTACAGCGCAGCCTGGAACGGGGCGATCTGGTCCTGCCGGAGCGGTTCCGCCCCACGGCCTGATTGCCCTTCGGTCGCCTGGCCGATAGCAGGACCGGCGCTCGCGCGGGTAACCTTGTCCGATGGAGTTGATCGTCATCGGAGCGGGGCCCGCCTACACGGACCGCCGGGGGGCGGCCGCGGCGAGTTACCTCGTCATGGCCGACGGCGCGTCGCTGCTGCTGGACCTGGGGCAGGGCTCCTTCCCGAACGTGGCCGCCACCCTGGAGCCGAGCAGCCTGACCGCCGTCCTCGTCAGCCACCTTCACCCGGACCACTTCATCGATCTCGTGCCGCTGCGCCACTACCTGCGCTACGAGTTCGATCCGCCGCAGCCGGTGCGAGTCCTGGGACCGGCCGGCCTGGCTGAGAGGCTGGACGCGCTCCACGGCGAACCCGGTTTCGCGGCCGTAGCGCTGGACGTGGCGCGGCTGGCGGCCGTGCAACCTATCGGGCCGTTCGCCGTCGAGGCTCTGCTCGTCCACCACACTCAGGAGAGCTACGCGTTTCGGGTGTCCGTGGCCACCCGATCCGGGGCGCCCACCGGGCCGGGCCTCGTCTACTCCGGCGACTGCGGCCGTGCCGACGACCTGGTCCCGCTGATCCGCCCCGGGGATACTCTCCTGGCCGAGGCCTCGTTCGGGGCCGGCCCCGTTCCCGCCGGCGCCGAGCATCTCGACGCCGCCGCCGCCGGCCGAGCCGCTACCGCCGGCGGCGCCGCCCGCCTGCTGCTGACCCACATCCAGATGGGCTACGACCGAGGCGAGGCCCTGGCCGCCGCCCAGGCCGCCTTTGCCGGTCCGGTCACGCTGGTCACCGAGGGCGACCGCTTCGAGGTTTGAGTCACCCGAAGGGCCGATGCCCGAGCGATGATTCGAGGGCATGGTGCGGGCTGATACGCTTCCACGATCGGTCGCACTCGAGATCGCACGCAATCCCGAGGCGGAACGCCTGTGGGCCACTCGAGTCTCGACCTGGGGAGGCACGATGGGCCGTGGCTCGCGCCTCGACCCCCGGGAGGACGCTCGACCACTCGGCTGACAGGTCCTCGAAAGCCGCCACTCTACCGCCCGACGTGACCCGACGCGGATAGTCGCCCTGCCGTCCCGAGTCGTTGCTGCCGTGCCGCTCGGTGCTCGAGAGCACGACCTCGACCGGCTCGTCGCCCGTAGCCACGAGCTCGACCTCGATCGGGTACTCGGTTCCCCTGCCTCGCGCTCTGAGTAGACGCATGTTCGACGACCCTCAGCCGGATCCCCACCTTAGCCGGGCTCGGTGAGACGCCTGAACCATGTTCTGGACTCCCATGCCGATTACCTCGACCACCCCAGAGTAGCCGTGAGCGACGGCGCTCGCGCGGCCCGCGCGCCATTTGCCCAAGTCCGGCAAGATTGACGACTGAGAACGAAGACCGGACGTGGGCTCCACGCCCCGGGGACGCGTCGAGGCCACTCGAGACAGGAGACAGCGCCATGGCTGACAGCGGAACGACAGCTCGACCGGCCGGCGAGGCGAAGGGGCCGCTGAGCGCCGAGGAGCTGCGACTGATGGACGCCTACTGGCGGGCCGCCAACTACCTGTCCGTCGGCCAGATCTACCTGCTCGACAACCCGCTGCTGCGCCGTCCGCTCGAGGCCGCCGACGTCAAGCCCCGCCTGCTCGGCCACTGGGGGACGACGCCTGGCCTCAACCTCATCTACGCCCACATGAACCGCGAGATCAAGGCCCGCGACCTCAACTGCATCTACATCATCGGCCCCGGCCACGGCGGCCCGGGCCTGGTCGCCAACACCTACCTCGAGGGCTCGTACTCGGAGTTCTATCCGGCGATCACCCGGGACGAAGAGGGGATGCGCAAGCTCTTCCGCCAGTTCTCCTTCCCGGGCGGCATCCCCAGTCACGTTGCGCCCGAGACCCCAGGCAGCATTCACGAAGGCGGCGAACTGGGCTATTCGCTGTCGCACGCCTTCGGCGCCGCATTCGACAACCCGGACCTGCTGGTGTGCTGCATCGTCGGCGACGGCGAGGCCGAGACCGGCCCGCTGGCCACCAGCTGGCACTCGAACAAGTTCCTCGATCCGGTAGGCGACGGCGCGGTCCTGCCGATCCTGCATCTCAACGGCTACAAGATCGCCAACCCCACGGTCCTGGCCCGCATCCCCCAGGACGAGCTGCGCGACCTGATGATCGGCTACGGCTACAACCCGTACTTCGTCGAGGGCGACGATCCGGCCCTCGTCCACCAGCAGCTGGCCGCGACGCTGGACACCGTCCTGGACGAGATCGGGCAGATCCAGTCGGCCGCCCGCAGTGGCAAGACGACGGCCGGCGCCAACGGCGCCGGCTTGCGCCCGCAGTGGCCGATGATCGTCCTTCGGACGCCCAAGGGCTGGACCGGCCCGAAGGTAGTCGACGGCAAGCAGGTCGAAGGCTCATGGCGATCGCACCAGGTGCCGCTGACCGAGGTTCGAACGAATGCCGGCCACCGGACCATGCTCGAGGCCTGGATGCGCAGCTACAAGCCCCAGGAGCTGTTCGACGAGCTGGGCGTCCTCCTGCCTGAGCTGGCGGCCCTGGCTCCGATGGGCGAGCGTCGGATGGGCGCCAACCCGCACGCAAACGGCGGCCTGCTGCTGCGCGAGCTGATCATGCCCGACTTCCGCGACTACGCCGTGGAAGTGCCCAAGCCGGGCGGCTCGACCGCCGAGGCTACCGGCGTGGCCGGCAACTTCGTCCGCGACGTCATGGCCCGCAACCCCGACAACTTCCGCATGTTCGGGCCCGACGAGACCGCCTCGAACCGCTTCCAGGCCCTCCTGGAAGTGACCGACAAGGCCTGGGACGCCGAGGTCATCCCGACCGACGACCACCTCTCCCCGGACGGCCGGGTCATGGAGGTCCTCTCGGAGCATCAGTGCGAAGGCTGGCTCGAGGGCTACCTGCTGACCGGCCGGCATGGCATGTTCAACTGCTACGAAGCCTTCATCCACATCATCGACTCGATGTTCAACCAGCACGCCAAGTGGCTGAAGGTCACGAGCGACATCCCCTGGCGCCGTCCGATCGCCTCCCTCAACTACGTGCTCTCGTCCCTGGTGTGGCGCCAGGACCACAACGGCTTCACCCACCAGGACCCGGGCTTCATCGACCACGTCGTCAACAAGAAGGCCGAGATCATCCGGGTGTACCTGCCGCCCGACGCCAACACGATGCTCTCGGTCACGGACCACTGCCTGCGCAGCCGCAACTACGTCAACGTCATCGTGGCCGGCAAGCAGCCGGCCGCTCAGTGGCTGAGCATGGACCAGGCGATCTTGCACTGCACCCGCGGCATCGGCATCTGGGACTGGGCCAGCAACGATCAGGGCGGCGAGCCCGACGTGGTGATGGCCTGCTGCGGCGACATCCCCACCCTGGAGACCCTGGCCGCGGTCGACCTGCTGCGCAAGCACCTGCCCGAGGTCAAGGTCCGGGTAGTCAATGTCGTGGACCTGATGGTGCTCCAGAGCGAATCCGAGCATCCGCACGGCATGACGGACAAGGAGTTCGACTCGCTCTTCACCACGGACAAGCCGATCGTCTTCGCCTATCACGGCTACCCGTGGCTGATCCACCGCCTGACCTACCGACGCACGAACCACGACAACATGCACGTCCGCGGATACAAGGAAGAGGGCACGACCACGACCCCGTTCGACATGGTCATGCTCAACGACCTGGACCGCTTCCACCTGGTCATCGACGCCATCGACCGGATCCCAGACCTCGCGTCGCGGGCCGGCCACGTCCGCCAGCTGATGCAGGACAAGCGCACCGAGGCACGGGCCTACACGCGCGAGGAAGGGGAGGACATCCCCGAGGTCGCGGACTGGGTCTGGCCGTACTAGGTACGTAGAAGAAGAGGGCGGGCATCCGCGAAACGTATGGCAGTGACGGTCTCCGAGCGAGACATCCTCCAGATCCTGGAGCGCGACGGCCCTCAGACGGGGGCCGAGCTAGCAGACCAAACCCGGGCAGAGCCTCTCGCGCTCTGGCGGCTCTGTCGCGGGTGCGCGGACATCCAGTTCGAGATCGTCGGCCGGCGGTACCTTCGCCTGGATCGGGCGGTTGAGGGGTACGCGAGGCTCTCGCCCTCAATCCGCCGCGAGTTCCTGACCTACACGTTGCTTGGACTGGCCCGCAGCTCCGAGTTCGTGGAGGAACGAGCCGCCCAACTCAGGCTGGAGCTGACGCGCATCAGCCGCTTCAAGTTCGACCTCGCTCGCCAGACCATGGAGTCTGTGGTCTCCGAGCTTCCGGACGGTGAGATCGTCCTGGCCAAGGCCTGCTTCATCATCGCCGGGGACGTTACGTATGGCATGTCCCACGTCGTCCCTCGCCCCGAAACGAGCACGGGCAAGATGGTGCGCGGGTCGGATCTCGACATCATCGTGATCGGTATCGATGACCTGCCGGAGGACGCACTCAAAGCCCTGGACGAAGCCGTGTACCGGAAGAAGCACTACCTCCTGGTCCACCCCGAGCACCGGGAGGAAATCGACTATGTCATCAAGCGCATGTCGAGGGTGCGAGAGCAGCTTGAGTTCGATACGTTCAAGTCCATGGTGGCCTGCAAGATCATGCTCGAGGGGCAGTACCTGTGCGGCAGCGAGGCCGTCTTCCGTTCGGTGAAAGACCTGGTGGACCAGCACGGCATTCCGGCACGGATCGCTGACCTGGAGGCCCAGGCCGTGGAGGCGAGGGCGCTCGCCGAGAAATCGCTGCTGGAGCCGGCCCCGGATGGCTCCGAGGGGAAGTACCGGAACCTGTTCTACACGAGCGAGGAAGACGACGAGATCGCGTGACATCGACCGCGCCCGCCGGCTAGGTCGACATCTGTCGCTTGGGTCGTGCCCGGCTGTCCCT
>Ga0187886_1004238_pt1 | contig 10375 bp, 9 predicted proteins | sample June2016WEW_20_1_FD_133001 | JGI IMG/M metagenome (GOLD analysis project Ga0187886, IMG submission 133001) | Peatland microbial communities from SPRUCE experiment site at the Marcell Experimental Forest, Minnesota, USA - June2016WEW_20_150 | ecosystem: Environmental > Terrestrial > Soil >... | reverse complement strand
CAAGGCCCCCTACAGCTACAGGGTGGTTGGCTTTCTCACATGCGACCACAACTCCACACACGTGGATTCAATCAATCATGTTGTCGCGGACCCAAACGCTAGGTCGATCGACAGACTCCCGCTAGAGTGGTTCTTCGCGCCCGGAGTCTGGTTGGATTTCTCCCAGAAGGCGCCCAGCAGCTACATAACAAAAGAGGATGTACAGAAGCAACTAGCGAGCACTGGGGCAACGATAAAGCCGAACTCGGTCGTCTTGATTTACACCGGTTGGTACAAGAAGTGGAACAGCCCCTTTGAGTATTTGAGGAATTACCCTGGGCTCGACCGGGGAGCAACAGAGTTTCTAGCAGACTCCGGTGCGATAAACATCGGCGCGGATGCCCCAAGTACGGACACCTACGTCGAGGTAACGCAGGTGAAGGTTCAACCAATGCACATAGTATGCAGAGAAAGGGAGATCTTGAACATGGAAAACGTGGCGAACATCGACAAGATACCAAAGCACATGTTCTGGTTTATCGCTTTGCCTTTGAAGCTTTACAACGCCACGGGGTCGCCGATCAGGGCCGTGGCTTTGGTCAAAAAGTAGACCTGCGTGCTGATAGATTTGAGCGAAGACGATTTCGTTCTCGGTGTAAGAAGGGAGAAGCTAAGCAAGAAGCCCTGCGTAATCGTGAACTGCTTCGAAGACGTTCAGGAAGCAACTCTTCACGGCGGCCTTGTCGGAAGAATGGCTTCCAAGAAGATGCCCGATGTTAAAGCTCACATGTACCTGGGCTGGCAGACCCTTCCAGCAGGAGTTGAGCTGCCCGGACACTGGCATGACATAGAAGAAATCTGGGTAATCATGGACGGCGAGGCTACCTGGACGGACTGTGACGGCTCACAAAGGAAGATAAAGCATGGCGACTTCATCTACGTAACACCCAACGGATACCACGCCGTCAAGAACACCGGGCAAAAGCCGCTGGAGTACATTCTAATCAAATCGGCGATCCCACTACAGCTTCCGCCCTATACAAGCGAGTTCTTTGAACCAATAGAAAGGTACACGGCGAAGGCAAAGCCGTTGAAAGAAATAGTGAAGACGAAGAATCCAGACTAGGCAAGAAGGACGCGGGCAACTCTCGGGAACCTCACAAGGTTACCACCAACGTGGCGGGAGCGGAGATCTATCCGCTCGCTCGTGTTGCCGCCGCCCGTCATCTCAGCTTATGAAATCAGTGAAGGATTCCCGTCTCCACTTATTTCGCTCCGAATTTGTCGCGGTAGACAAACTCTGAGCTTGGTTCTCTATCCTTCTGGTTTGTGATCGCAGCGACTCCGATGGGAAGCATAGATATGATCCGATACCCTTTCGGAATATTCAGAAGAGCCTTCGTCTTTTCTTCGCTGGAAGCTCTAGCGCCTGAAGAGTCATAGACGCCGACCCAGAATGAGCTGAGACCTAAACTATGAGCCGCTAAAGCCATGTTCTGAGTCGCAGCGGCCCCGTCCTCCACGTAGTGGTGTGGATCTTTCTGAGTGTCGACGGTCACGACCAGCGTAACCGGGGATTCCTCGATTCCGATGCCCGTTATTGTTATGGCGAGCTCCCTGAGCTTCCGTTTTGTCTCCTTATCCTTCACGACTATGATCCTCCAGGGCTGGGAGTTTACGAAGGATGGCGCCCATCTGCCGGCTTCTATTATTGCATCGACCTTCTCTTGGTCAACCCCGTCAGGTTTGAACCTGAATACACTTCTCCTCTCCTGAATCGCTTTCAAAACCGCGTTGGATAACATTGCTCATCATCCATAGCTTGGGACAAGCACGACTTATGAAGCCTTTCATTGCAGAAAGCCATTCTCGTTTCCCGAAATAATTTCGTATCTCGTAAGATGCGTTACATGGTCAAGCTGAATGAAACAAGCTTCTTGAGCTAGGCCCCCGACGTACAGCACGGTCCCAAACGGCCGGCAATCCAACCCACAAGCGAGTATTCTGATTCTCAGGTCCTTCTTTTTCGTTTTACGAATAGTGTCGCGGCGACCACCAGAGCGACGACAAGTACCCTAGCCACGATTTAGGGTATCGTGTAGTCGGTGTGCCATTCAGATTCTAGCCCAACCAAGATAATCTGTACCAAATGCGGCTACGGCAACAAAAGTTACAGTCGGTCTATGTTCGGTTCTTTTGTGGGCTGCTACAATCAGGGTCTGCTCGTCCAAAGCTTAAATACCGACTCTAGGTACGCACGCACGTGCGTCTTCGATGACCACACGCGTATGTCCTGAAGCTTTGCCCTCAGCAGCGCTTGATCGTTCTGGGCATTTGGCAAAACTCGCTTTGAGCGGGTATCCGCAGCTGGCTGCTGATACAATCCTTAACGGACAAATAGTCGGAAAACTTCAGATGATAGTGGGCAACGCGATACGTATCCTCAATTTCGAGTTCACAAGAGATCCAACAATAAGACAAAGGGCCTACGAAGTGCTCATCGAAATAGCCTGCAACCTATTTGGAGTTGAAAGCCAAAGAGTCGGTTTCTCACGCGACGAAATAGACGGCAGCATACAGAATATCACCGAGACTCTGAAGATATGGGAAGCGACCGAGAAGCATCAGAATACTGTCGCCCCGGCTGCTCAGGCAGCCATTAGCAGCATTCTTCAAGAGATGAAACATGTGCTGATGGGCCGGAGCATGCTAGCAAAGATCGCCGAACACATCGAAACAGAACTAGCAGAAGACAATCTGATGGAAAGCTTCCTTTCGGCAATGAGAAAGACGATACAGCAGAACGTGTACTATCGGCTGGTAACGGGGCACATAAGCAAAATAGGCAACGATTCGGCCACCGGACTAAGGAGAATGAGACATCTGGGAGCTGTTCAGGTTTCAAGCAATCCTGTAATAGCGCCAAGGGCATACGAGGAATTTCCAAGCCTCTGGGACGAATTCAAAGAAGTCATCAAAGCACATCCTCACTGGTTTAGAGACCCAGAAAAACATGATGATGAAATCGCGAACTACGGAATGATAACATCTCTCTTGCCAAACCTCCTTGTTTTCCGACCGGTGGCACTCGTCTCCAATTTCAGTGACGGCTTCGTGAGCTACCAGCTTAACCCATGGTTGGCCACCTCATCGGAACTGACAACCAAGGACGCAATGAACATATGTTCAATCCTTAGCGAGATTCTGGAGAAGTATGACGCACACCTGCTTCTGAACACGGATCTAGAGGGAAGAAAGCGACCTAACATAGTGTTCAAGGTAGCCGCCTGCAGCCCGGCCGCTATAGAGATAACATCTGCGCTAAACGAGATGGGAATAGGGACAAACAACACTGTGACATTCACGGTCGCGCAAGAAGTCACGCTCATCTTGGCAGCTATGAAAGGATTGAGTCGGGCGCTAAGAAAGGGGATACCAATTACCCAGGTGTACGAAACCAACATGATAGGGCGACTGGAGGATCATCTCCGTGAGGTGGAAGCTGAAAGACTAGTTCGAGAGGCGCTCGAAAGGTCCCAGGATAAAGATAAGGACTTGGCACACCTTGCCACAGTTCTGGGAGCCTCCGAAGGCCTCAAACAGGTCTCTTCGATTAGGGAGAAAATGACAATAGTCTGTTCCAAGAAGTATCTCAAGTCATTGACCAATGAGGGTTTTGTCAAGTTCCTTAAACAACGTCCTCATCTAGAAAAGCCAGAGACTCTCGTATCACAACTTGAGGAAGACATAGAGCATGCTGGGATATTTGTCACCAGACGAATGTACGGCATCTTCTTCAGCCCTGAGAATAGATCTAAATGGATTACGTACATCCAAAAAGAATTCGGCCTAACCTTGGCCGAAGCTAAGGAAGTCTTCAGCAAGATAGATGCTCTGCCTTCCTCAAAGAGAAGAGCAAGGGATACCTACCTAGTGTTGGGAGGAAGAAAGCTCGCTAACTTGACCAACACAGAATTTCCAGACCAACAGCTCAAAGTCTGGGAAGCATCGAACCAGAAGGGTTTCAGACTTTCTGACTTCTATATCTCCATCGTGAGGAAACCGAACGCGAATATGCTTCAAAGGCTGCTAAGGATCGAAGACTTCCGAAAGGCGTACGAGCTGACGCCAGAACTCGCAAAGCAATTGGAGCATATTGGAATCAGAGGCGACTTGGGAGTTGGCGGTGTCCAACCTGACGAGTGGGCCCAATATGGTCCAGTCGCGAAAACTATGGAAGAGTTCAAGAGCAGCTATCTGGCCTTCAAGCAAAAAGCGGTCGGGTTTGTTCGAAAAGTCGCTCAGGAAGTAGAGGGAAGGTAAAGGTTTCTTACCCTGCCTGGCTGGTCTGGGTGCTCCCTTGAGGCGGATTGAGCCGCTTGTCGTTTCCATGCATTCCGCCTGATGATTTCGTCAGGAGCTTCGTCTGTTGAGGTACAAGCGCAATTCTCAAGTGTTCAATGACGACGATTATCGTTTTTTGGCAAAAATGCATTTGCGCTGACAGCTTTACCAGTATCTGCGGCACCTCCTACCTGCTTGCCCGAGTCGCGGGAAAGGCTTTCAACTAGCTTCATCATCGCGCAGCCAGTGCTCGGCCGCCGGTTCGATCCTACTCGAGCGTCCTGGCTTCTCGAAGTTGCTATACTTGGGCGCGACAAGAAGATCGCTCGGGGCGAGATAGCTAACCCGGCAGAGATTTCTTCGGGGGTGCAGGTTCTATCCCCGATGCCCACCAGTTGACGAAAATAGTGAAAATAGTGGATCCTCGGGTTCCTTGATGATCATTGTTATGGAAAGTTAGCAGTCGCCTCTAACAAGTACATTGCATGAACCCCCCTCGAAGGATTCGTTTAGAGCGACCAGATTAACTGGCATGTTCATCTGCGATGGAGTACGCATTTCAGCCCGAGGGAGTATCAGTTCCAAAACAAACTGGAAAGCTCCTACGCAATAGTGCCGTGCTCAGGACAATGTCCTTGACATTGTGTTATCCCAGGACATTTGACACATCATGGTCTTGCGATGTGTTCTACGAGAGAAGAGAGCCATCGGACATTCTCTGAAACAGGCCTCTGCTGGAGTTTCTTCATACAAATATACTCTATTTGCTCAGTTCGGTAGTGTGCCATCTGTTGTGGGATAGTACTACAATTGCAGAAAGCCATACGAAAGAAGAAAAAAGGTTAGTTGATCGGCTCCTCGCTACTGTGCGAGATTCATCGATGACGGGGGAGTGACTCGCGCCAGTGGTTTGAATTCGGCGAGCGCTCGGCCTGAGGCATCTGGTTCTCATGCTTATCGGAAAGGGGGCCAACCATGCCTAGGAATGGTCCGGTCGGTTTTCGTAATATGCGCCAGACGCGCACGATCTACAGAAGACACGTTTCTCCTTGACGATCTCCATTTGGTCAAAGATCAATTCGCCACATGAGCTGCAAACCACAGGTTGCTTGGGCCCACCGCGATGCTCCTTCTTGGGTACGCTAACTCGAACCTTCTCGATTGCAAACATATCTGATTCAGGCATCTCTGAGTATGCCCTGATGATCATCTCCTTCTCACGGTGCGAGAACTCTTCAATCGGCTCTCCTGACGCGATCCACCCGTTTCTCTCAGCGAACTTCATAGCTGAGGCACGTGTATCTTTCCGAGATGAAATCCTCACACCTTTACCGTTGGAAACGTCGACGAATGTTGCTGCGAACTTACCCACGTTGACGAGTTTGAGGTTGCGGCGTCCGACGGTACAACCCGTAACGATCTGTATCGCATCGGCGATGCATCGCTCTACCTCGACAAAAGTCACTAGGTTTTCCCGTTTCGAAGGATCATTCATTCCCAATTCTCGAAGCCCCGCCAAGGCCATTCTCACACCTATGGCCTGTCCCCCACACAGGTGGCCGTGAAAACTCGCTGCACTATCTAGAAGCGTCTTGAAATCCATACTCCCACTCGACTCGGCTTGTAAGAACGAATTCAACGCCTTGTATAAAGTGAAGGTAGCCCACGCGTTTCTCTGATCACCTGCGTGGCCTTGTAGCTGGTCGTCACCGTGATCGTGCGTCGAATCGTCGCCGAAAGGCAGAAATCCACAGAAGCCGGCTAACCGTTGAAAGCGGGAAAGTCATGTATCCAAGATCCCTCAGCCTGATGCTAATGTCAGCAACGCTGTCGTTCGTCGCTCTCTCACTTGACTACGTAAGCTACCCCGTCCTGGCGGGTCCAGTGACCCTTGAGCTAGGTTTGACGTATACACAATCCGGGCTAATGATGACCATCTTCGCGATATTCTACGCGCTCATGCAAGTACCTTCAGGGATCTTGAGTGACAAGTTCGGAGGCGGGAGAGTCATAGCCCTATCGACGCTCTTGATGGGATTATCCTGCCTCGGATTCGGCTTGTCCTCAAGCTTTGGCACGGCGCTATTCTCAAGGCTGATGATAGGCACCGGCGCGGGATTCATACTCCCTGCATCGACAAAGTTGCTTTCATCATCCTTTCCCGAACACGACCTTAACGGTGCAATGGGGGTCTTCGGATCAGCTTTCGGCATCGGCTTCATAGTTTCGTTCGCCGCGATTCCTTGGATTCTCGGTGCGAGCAACTGGAGGATGGGCGCAGTTTTCACGGGCATTTTCACTCTCGCAGTCACAATTCCATGCTGGGCCGTCTTATGGAAATCAAGAACAGTGAACGCCACAGAGAAGGTGGACCCAACCGGAAGCACTTTCAAAGGATTGTTCAGTAAGAGTTTGGTTTATTCGATCTTGATCAACTTCACAGGCCTAGCGATGGTCGTCGGCATTACGACATGGGCGCCCCTCTACCTCACTCATAGTTTGAACATCTCTTTGGTCGAGGTCGGATTCATGATAGCGGTTCTCGGGGTGATGATGATCATATCCTCGTTCGCAGGGGGCGTCCTGACGCCCAAGGTCGGTGGAGGAAAAGTGGTGATCATATCCATGGCCATGTGCGTGGTGCTTCCGATTGTACTTATCTTCACGCCTTCAGCTTGGGCGGGGCTTCTCATAATGGCAGCAGTCGGATGGGCAGGCAACTTCTACGTTCCGCCAGTCTTTGCCCGCGTATCGCTGTCGGCGAGCAGAGAGCATTCGGGCGCCGTCTTCGGCGTCTTCAACATGGCCAGCTTCATAGGGTCCTCCATCACCCCAATAATCGTCGGGTATATTCTCGACACGATGGGACGGTATGACATCGGGTTCCTAACCATCAGCATCATTGCAATCTTAGGATTAATCGGCGCCCTTTTGTTTGGGCAACGAAAGCCGGCCTAAATGCGGTCCGCCGCATTGATAGTTTCCAAGTTGAAGGCAGAACAAGGCGAGCAGAAATGAAAGGCGAAATGAAGGTAATGGTCCTCCACATCTGGGTCGAGAAGTGGGGAGACAATCTCAAACTACCAATTCCAATTCTGGGACCGCGACACCGACGATGAAAAGCTGAACAGACTGAAGGAATACCGAGCTGACTTCTTGATAAACGCCAAGAGCGTTGATGTTCCGGAACAGGTGAAGAAACTCACTGCCGGCAAGGGCGTCGATGTGGTTGTTGATTTCGTAGGCTCCTCAAAATCGCTTGTGGACAGCGTTAACAGCCTTGGAAGAGGAGGCAGACTAGTCAACCTAGCCATACATCCGGGCGTGAAGTTCGAGGTAACGGCGGGCCAGCTAGTTATGAATGAGCTCATCATAACGGGTTCTTGCTATACAACAAAGCACGGGTTCCTAGACGCCATGGAGCTTGTCAGGACAGTCAGAATCAAGCCGGTGGTTACTCAAGAAGCCGGACTGTAGGACGTAGAAAAACTCCTCATCATGATCATGCTGTGAACTCCTACAGTCACAGTCCGGCTCACCGGGACCCTCGTTCCGAAAGACTGTTATGAGGGCTAGTTGAACAAAACGGCGATCACGCAATGCAGTACTCAATAGAATCTCAGGTTCAGGGCTTCAAAGCTCTGCCACCGTACAAGAGAACCCTCAAGGTCTTATTGTGCCCACAAGTCAATCACACAAAGAACCTCTCATTGGGCTTAACCATCCTTGAGCCGGGCTCGACAAGCAGTCCCCACAGCCATGGAACAGAGGACGAGATTTGGTTCGTCCTGAGCGGAACAGGCCAAGCTAAGGTGAGCGAAGAAACCATCCAAGTCGCCGAAGGCACTGCGATATATTGTCCTCCTGGGCAATCTCACCAATTGATAAACAATGGCAAGGAGGACCTCCGTGTTCTTTGGGCATTCTCCCCCCCAGGATTCGAGACAAAGTATCTAGGAAGAAAAGGCGGCGAAGCGTAGGCCACAGTGCCGCAAACGGCTGGAAGGAACTACCCGCTGCTAATACGTGTGTCGAGAGATTAGGCGAAATGCTCAGCTACTAAGAGCGGCTGGTCGTCTTCTCGGTTCTGGTTCTCCGGCTTTGCTTCTTTTTCCTATCCCTCGTTTTTCTGAAACAGGTTCTTTCTCCGACTTTGGAGTGTCTCAGGCGCCCCTTTTTCGGTCTGATCTGCATGGGAACGAACGGAGGTATGGTTGCGTCAGCTTTCTAGCCTTCCTGAGCTGGACGGAGTGAGGCTTAATAGAATCTAATGAGATTCTTATTAGATATGATTCGCCCTAACGCCGACCGCAACCAGCGAATATACCGCCTCTGGGAAAAAGGGTACACCATCGACCAAGCAGCTGCAGAGCTTCCCGACATCCCGAGAAGCAGCATCGGCTACTACTACCGAAAATTCACCCGGTACGCAAAGAAAGGCCTCCCCATCGCAATACCCCAACGAACCCAGGATCCCCAGGAACGCAGCAAAGAAGCCTTCGAGTCGGTTATGATGAAGCTTGTTGGAATCGAGCGCATAATGGAGTCGCTACACAGCGGAGAAGAAGCCGAATACGCTTACCACGTAGTTAGCTTGATTAAGATGATGAAAGAGCTCAACCTCTTCGCCACACCGGAAGAAGCGAAAGCATTACTAGGGAACATGGGAAAGGCCATTCAAGTTTTTCTGAACGCCGCAAGGAAACCAGCACAGACTATGCCTCAAGTACCTGAGGTGGCGTCAAAGCAGGGCCTCTCGTTAGATGAGGCTATTGCGGAAGCTCAGAAGTCGGTCGCAAGGAAAAGGGAAGCAATAGCCTCAGTATTTCAAAATAAGAAGCAGTAGAGCATTACAACCTGTGTTGTAGGCTGGTGCGCAGCGTAGCTACAGAGCTTCTCACCGTCAGGGAACCTGTCGATGCTGCCTGTCTCCGACTTGAAAGTAGCGCAGAGTAGTATCCTATGCCTGGGATCGTCATGAGAAGCTTGACATCTTCGTCGCCTGAAGCCATTCCGCGTAGTTCTCTGGAGAGCTTCCCCACCTGAATGGTGAGCGTCTGGATGACTGGCAGATAGGAGTCGACCGCGTCTAGTTGTAGGCTGCGCAGCCACTCCAATCCTTTCGATGTGAACAAGCCATACGATACTTTGAGCTCGCCCGCCATCTCACCCCTTTCTCATCGCATCACACACAAAATTCAAACGAAACGGTGAACGACGACCTCGATGGCAGAAGGAAAGCCACTATGTACCTCCTTTAACGCGATCATACCGCAGTATGTTAAATAGAAGCTAGTAACCCGAAAAGCACATGAAGTTCCGATTGAACCGAGCCGCTATTGGAAAGATACAAGGTATCGTAGTAATTGCCGTGTTGCTGGTTGCCGTAGCTGGGGCGGCCTATTTCTATTCCACAACCAAGACCTCAACAGGAACTAGCGCTTCAACTAGTCAATTGCCTACATCACTAGTGGTGGAGGAGGAAAGTCAGCCTGACTCAATGGATCCCGCAGTTGTTTATACAACCCCTGGATGGGAAATCGTTGAGCAAGTCTACCAAAGCCTATTAGCTCCAAATGGGACGAACTACACTACATACATAGGCGTACTCGCACGAGATTGGACGGTTTCCTCCGACGGGATGACTTACACCTTTTCACTAAGGCCAGGCGTGACATTCAGTAACGGCGATCCCTTCAACGCGTACGTGATGTGGTTCTCGATGTACAGGGCTCTCCTGATGAATCAAGGTCCTGCTTGGATTCTTGGTCAGAATTTGGCTGCCGGAAATGGCGCGAGTTTCAACGTGACCGATGGAATGTTGAATTCCATGAACTACACTAGTCCGTCACCGGACGATCTTGCCTACATGACTAATCCCGATCAGTCCGTTCAAGTGGGCGCATCGGATCAGCTAATAATACATCTAGGATACGGTTACAACGGGCAGGCACCTTACTCGGCATTTCTAGCCACCCTCAGCACGCCAATAGCTATGGCCGTTGACCCCAAGGTTGTAGAAGCAAATGGCGGAGTAGTTGCGGGAGAACGT
>Ga0187886_1004237_pt1 | contig 10379 bp, 13 predicted proteins | sample June2016WEW_20_1_FD_133001 | JGI IMG/M metagenome (GOLD analysis project Ga0187886, IMG submission 133001) | Peatland microbial communities from SPRUCE experiment site at the Marcell Experimental Forest, Minnesota, USA - June2016WEW_20_150 | ecosystem: Environmental > Terrestrial > Soil >... | reverse complement strand
TCACGCGTCCCAGTAGCTCAGCTGGATAGAGCATCGGACTTCTAATCCGGCGGTCGGGGGTTCGAATCCCTCCTGGGACGCCACTTTTGAGAACCTTGGCCCGCAATCATTTGCGGGTTTTTTGTTTTAGTAGTCCGCCGGTCGGAAAGGCGATCACGTTATTTGTAACACACGAGTTAACACAAACATCTTCGGAAGACCTTTCCGGCTTGGGTTCCGCTCCTGGTTTATCCAGCACCTTCCTCGTCAGCACATCATCGAACATCGCCACCGCCTCATCCTCTGTCCCGGGCAACAGATGGTAGTAAGTTCTGATCGTGATTGCCACATCGCTGTGCCCCAGCCTTTCGGATACCAGCTTGATGTCTTTGCAGCGCCTGAAAAGCAGAGTGGCGTGGGTGTGGCGCAAATCGTATATCCTGATGTCGGGAAGAACATCCGCCGCCTTCAAGATCGGCTTGAAGTGTCGACTGGCAAGATTGCTTGGGTTCAGGTAGCTGCCGGTATCCGAAGGGAAGACAAGCCCGATGTCTTTGAACAGCTTGGGGCCGACCTTCTGCTTCCAGGCGTCCACCTCTGCTAGCTGTGCTTTAAAGACTTCGACAACAGCATCGGAGATCTTGATCGTGCGGCGTGACTTATCGGTTTTCGTGATCGGTTTCGGCACCATCCTGCCATTGATGCAGACAACTACCTCGCTGATGGTAATTGTCTTGTTCCGGAGATCCAGCCTCATCCTATTGAGAGCAAGCAATTCCTCAGGCCGACAGCCGGTGCCGAGAAAACAAAACCATAGCTTGTAATGGCGGTCTTTTTCAGCACTCTTCAGGAAAATTGGCACCTGCTCCTCGTTCAGCGGGTTGATCACTTCGCCTGGCTTTGCTCCCTTCGGGGATTTGATCTTTCTCAGGGGGTTCTTCCCGATCCTCTCCTTGTCCACGGCGTCCTCCATGGCTTGGTTAATAATGGTGTGGAACCGGTGCAGGCTACCTGAGGACAGTCCGCCTGCCTTACCGTCTTTGCGGCCACCAGTGCGCTTTTTTGCGTAAAAATCCTGTACATCTCTTTTGCAGAAATCCGAAAGAAGGATATGCCCTATCTCCGGAATGATGTGGAGCCTGATGCTTTCCTTATAGCGGGACCTTTCCTTGTCGCCTAACTCATACTGATGATAGCCAAACCATTCCTCGATCTGCTCTCCCACCGTCATCCGGGACCTATCAATGTAGGTCTTGTGCCGTAACTCGTAATTGATATCGTCGAGTACCCTTTTGGCGTCTTTCTCTGATTCGGCGATGATATCACGCTGCCGAGAACGCCACTTGCCTGTGGAGTCTTTGAACTGCCACCTGATGCGGTACTTACCGTTACCAAGATCCTCGATGTTATGCCTTTCTTCTTTCCCTGGCAAAGCTAATTCGCCTCCTTAGTGCTCTCGGCCAGGGCCAGTTAAAGAATTGGCCTTAGCCTTTGTATTTTCCTGCTCGACTAGCCAGGGTAGAAAACTTTCACGCCTGATCCGAATTTTGCGACCCCTAATTATGGCCGGGAAATCGGGTTCGTGCACGAGCTCATAAGCTGCCGATCTTGAGATCCGCAAATATCGGGCCACATCCGGCACTATCAGGATATCTGGTAGGGAACTGCCCTCCTCATGCCGGTCCAAATGCACGTCCTTGGTCGCATCCGTGTGGCGACCCTTGCAGCTGACAATCTCCTTCATGTTTGTTGCCTCCTTTAATTTTTTTTGGGTATTTACCCCAAAAAAACAGGAGCGCCCCGGAAGGTTTTACCTCCGGAGCGTGGGGACGACTGCTGCTTCACCACCCAATCCAGCCAGATCAGGGGACTTGATCAAGTTCTTAAAAAAAAATGCCCGACCCATTCGGGGCCGGGCGGAGGCGCGTCGGAAAAAAGGCAAAATAAAAAAGAGCCTTTTGCTCCTCGGCAATCCTGTTTTAGTTTCCTTTACAGGGGAGCGTGGGATTTAGGCAGGCTGTTTCCTTGGATGCTTGAGTCTGATTAGTTTTGTTGTAAACGTTACCTTAACAATACCGTGATCTTTATTCAGACACTTCTGGCACTTCACTCTCTACGCTGCCGTCAATGCTTTTTGGGACTGCCGAACCAATACTTCTTGCCTGCGATACCAGCTCATCTGCTCGCGGGGGCCGTAATAAGAAAGCACGATCATCTTGCCGTCTGTCTCTCTGAGGGCAGCAATGTACTCATCTTCAAAGCCAACCACCCAGGTGTCTTTTCCCGGCAGCGGGCGAACGAATTGGCCCTGCTGCATGATGCCGGTAGCGATTCTGCTTTTAATCTGCTTGTTGGTAATATCCGGCTCTATATCGAATTTCCGCATCCGGTACCGATCAGCGACATGATGCTGCACCTCTATTCCAGTAATAGGCATGCCATCCGGCCATAGCGCATGAAAATGAGTGCGAAGCTTATGCACATCAGCTGGTTTGGAAGTAGATCTAGTACGCCTGGCTTCTTTCATCTTTTTTTAATGGTCTCATTTGCTTGCGCCTCCTGACTATTTTTTGCCTTCCTGAAATCAATAATTATTTAGCGTCGAAAACTAACTATATGCATATTTTCTGGCAACGCCCGTTCTTGCGCTTGAGATGAATCCATCTTACGGCTATGTCTCTGAGGGTTGATAACACCGTTACTCTTTGATTTTGTGCTATCCCGGCGGCTATATCGCTCTTCCGCCTGCGGCCCTGCTACCGCTACGGCAAACTCTTTCGCCTCGGCAGCGTCTACCTTGAACTCGCCCTTCATCTTAGGCGGTTCTGGCTCAGGAAAATTCCGCTTCTGGACTGCGGTGCAGTGCCGGCGGCGAAGAACGGTAATGGCATAGTTTATAACATCGTGCGGATCCAAGTGCGCTACACATGCGAAAGCTTCTAGTGCCGGGTTACCGCCAAGCGCTCGTAGTTCAAGCAGCAGTATGCGGCGTTGTGACCAGTTTGACTTTCTGTATCGCTCGACAGCATACTGTATATCTTTGGTTGTCATCGGTAGCGCACCTCCAATGAGACTCTCTCGTACGCAGCTGATGGCGGTAGTGGAAGCCCAGACTCATCACGCCGCTCAACAGGCCACTTGAAGGGTTCTGGCGGTTGCACGTGGCGTATCTCGCGTGCCAGAAGGCCGTAAAAATACTCTTCCCACGGCTGGAAACGTGGCGGTACAGGGTAATCTCTCACGTTTTGGTGGACACCAAATCTGCGGTGAACATACCTGGCCGCCAGTTTTTCCATTGCTGTCCGTTTGTCTTTATTGGAAGGAACGCGCATTTTGCATATGCTGGCACTCATTCCGTTTACGATTGACAATGGATCAAACTCTTTATTTTCTACCCCAAAACCCATGCCAGAAGCCTCCTTAATATCAACTCAGTGTCGCTGCTTTGCCCTGGTTTGCCAGGTTACCCCGAGCCACCACGAGGAGGTGAGCGATCTTGGCTCGGAAACCCTGCGCGTTTTAAAGGCGCAGGGGAAGGATTTCTTGTATCTTGGGCATATGCCCCGGCTGTCCGTGTAGAGATCGAGCTTTTTGTGAGTACTCTTACCGAGGCTCAGGCACTCAGCGCTATCTACTTACGATCATCCGGGCGGGTTCTCTCCCGCCGTACTGTGGCTGTAAAGATCCTCCCTATTCACTTGTCCGTATCCAGCTTGGCTGGCTTGCGGTGTTTCCTGCGGTACTGCATTGTGCTACTACCCCGTGGGGTAGTACCTTGCGGTAATACCGCTAACGTCTGGAAACTTTGCGAGGGATTGTGTCACTGTTACCCACTAACGGCATGTATCCCCAAGCCGGCCCGCCAGACCCGAATTTTGTCTTTGATCTTCCGCTCCTCGGCGCTTGAGATCTCGGCAAAACTTCAGCGTGCTGACGGGTGTTTCTATTCTATTTTTTAGAGATTCATCCTAAAAAGTTTTCCTTTCGAAGTCTTGGCCGTTCGATTCGTTCTGGTAACATCTCCCAATTCACTTATTGTTAATTATATCTTACACAATAATTGATCTCATGTCAATCAATTTTTTATATTCATAAATATTGGCTATAGTCTATGATTTAGCATGATTATAGTTCTATAAGTTAAATACATATGCTTCCATTTTTATTTCTAATTCACAACATATCAATTAATTTTTTGTGCAGGTATTGATCGCTATCAATTTTAATGTTAAAGTATTCCAATACCATATAATGAGAAAGGAGAGAACCAATGCCGTTCGGAGAGTACTTAACTGCATTGCGTGAGAAGCGGAACATCGGTTTGGTGGCATTAGGTAAAAAGATGAAATTTAGTCCTAGCTATTTATCTAGAGTGGAGCATAATACGGTACCGCCTTCGGATAAACTCCTCAACGCTCTCGTCAGAGAGCTTAAGGATTTTGGACTCTACGCTGCGGCAGGTAAGGTCATACCAGAGGACTTCTTGCCAAGAAAACTTTTAGATCTAACCAGACTCGTACCTGAAGCTGAAAAACAATGGGCAATAGACAGCTATCCGCAAAGCGATCCTTGGGGTGGATATGGTCATGATCTTCCGGATTTACTAGATGACTCTGATCTTTCTCTAGAAAACGTTGATCGTTTATACGAACTTGGTATCATGCCCGGAGATATAGACATCTACCCCCCCCTGCGAAAAAAGATATATGGTACTGCTTTTTTAAAGTCGCAGTGGCCCCATACCAATGATAAAGAAAGAGAATTACAGCATAATTTTCTTGATGGTGAAGTAGCCGGCATTAAAGAAGCATTTGAAGTTTTTAATAAGATACAGCGTGAAAACGGAAACTATGCGCTTTTAGCCGCGTTTTATTCTCCACAAATCGCTAAAGCCCTTGATAATTATCTCCAGACGCTAAAAGAGCTAGGCGTTAAAGATATTGAGAACAATCCGCCAGTGGTTCAAATAGATAAAAACATAAATAATGAAGTATTAGCAAAAATTGATATTGAAACTCTCAATAATGAACTATCGGTTTTTGAAGAGAAAATTCGTCATCTCTTAGAAACTAAAGACAATAGCGAATTGAATCCCGAAGTAGCAGAAGAGATAAACATCTTATTACGAAAAAAGCGTCATCTTGAAGAAATGATCCAGCTAAAGAAGTTAGGAAACCATAAATGAGGAAATACCCCCTCTTGCTAAGCGGGGGTATTCACAACCTCACCATCTCGGACCCGATAAGTGAAATCCGAACTGTTATGCCTGTAAGTTGCCAACAGTCTTACTACCCTTAGCCTATTTAGCTCAGTATTGCCTCCATATAATGTTGATGCTGCTGATCCCAGACTGATGGGATAGTTACCATTCAGCATTGCCAGCAACCTTGACTTCTTCGACCTTATCGACCGCATTTGGTATCACTCCTTTTGCCGGGCTTCACCGCCCGGAACTTGATAACTGTTCCCGCACCCGGCTTCGGGGATCGCGACCGGCAAGGGTAGAACGTGCCCAGCCCGGCATAATGCACGCTCTCACCCTGGCGTACACGCTCGGTCACCACTGCGGCAAAGCAGTTGATTACATCTCGGACATCCTTACCGTAGCAATCTAGCCTGGCCGAAATCTCCCTGACCACATCCTGCGTGAGCATTCTGTTCTCCATTTTTCTCACCATCCATTCGTCTAAATAAAAAATATAAGCCCTTCAATCAGGGCTTAACCGGTTAGCAAAACATGCCTGCCGGATACCACTATACGCCACGTCTCGTCGTGGCAATTTGCCACATCGGTTCCACAATCCCCTGGACAACTCCACCAGACTGAAAACCTAATGCATATATGCCTGCGTCTCCAGGGGTCTGGACGCCCCCGTCTGCCTGGTTACGTCTCCAGGAAATTCATATCTGGGTATCGTGCCAGCAGCAGCTTCTTCTTGATCCGATACTCCCTGGTCCGGCAATACCCAGCTGGCTTTGACATCTTCCACCGTCACCGCCCCGGATGCCCACCAGATCCGAAAGTCTGCCCGGTATTTGATCGGCCTCACCCACCGGCCATCCTTCCCCCTATACCCTGGCTGCAATGTAAAATCCGGCTGCAGTTCAAACCTGAGCACCACACCTGCCCGCTGGAGCAGCATTAGCTTGCCGTACCTGCGGGCCTCCCGGCGGCTGTCAAAAGTTATGCCATCAACGACTGTTTTTTGTTGCGGCATTTACTGGCGCTGCTCTTTGCCTGTATCAGTCCCAGCTGAATGGCTTCTGACTGGCTCAATCGTATTCCCATTTTGATCCACCCCTCTCCGGTATGACTTAATTTATTAAAAAGTGTCTTGACAGACTGACAGACAGACGTTATAATTATAACTGTTAGGGGAAGGGATACACCTGGCAGAGGAGGATGAATTATCGTGCAGATAGCTCTGAGTACCAAGGTCAGTTATGAACAGGCTTGCAGATTGGATGCGGAGGCCAAGCGAACCGGGAAATCTAAAGTGGCGATCATATCTGAAGCACTGGATATGTACTTTGCAAGCGCTCAGGCTGGGCAGGAAGCGCAAGAAGTTGGAAAGGATACCAGGAAAAAATGAAAATCTACAATATAATTGTTGGAGATCTCCAACAACAACATACATATGGAAGATATACCGGCATCTCTGCGGCGCTTACCGGCTGTGTCTGCGCTAGATGCCATGGAGAACGGGACATCTCCATCAATACCGAGGGCGATGCAAAGCTCACCCAGGAAGAGATGGCGTTTCCGTCTCAGATTATATCCATCTGCACCACGATGGCAATTACCGGTTGCGATGACTGTCCTCATACAAGCAGGTGCGCCGTCTATCTTTACGGGAATGCACCACTCTGCTCCATGTGCGACCGATACCAATACATCGAGCGCTACCGGCCTGGTGCATGGGACGAGCCGGCGGTAGGAGGAGATGTGTAATGATACAGAAGCCATCATCCTCATCGTGGCGACTGATACGGATACGAAGAGACTGGTATATCGCCCGCCGAGACAGTGATAATCTCCTGCATGTAGACAGATCCCGTGCATATCCAGACAAGGATGCCGCCAATGCAGCCTGTAAATGACAAAGCGCCCTGCCAGGGAAACTGGAGGGCGCTAGTTATTTGTTATTTGCATTGTCTGAGCATGGCCAGCGCATTGTCTACCATCTGGTTGATCTCCATCAGGCGATCTGCGATCGTCAACCTGAATGTGATCCGCGTTGATCATTGAATGTGATCCACATGACCAGGCACAAACTTGATTTCGTGTCTCTCCCTGCCTTCCCGCGCTTAGCGTTCCTTGGCCGCTTTAAGCTGTTCCCGAGTTATCCAGCGATGTATTCGCCATCCATTTAGTAACGATTTCATATTTGTTATTACAGCCCCGTGGCCCTTCCCGAACCAGATATTATTTCCAGAGCGGCTGCCAAAACTGTCTCGTCGTATGGGGCTCACGTTTTTTACAAGTTCGCCCCATACCTGGATCTTTATTCGGGTGGTTAGTTTACGAAACACGGTGCGCCGGGTATCTTATCCCGCTTGCATTTGCAGGATCGCCGTCTTGGTATTCTACCACCTAGCCCTTTCTCGCCCGGTAAAAAGCCAAATTTACCACAGGGTAAAAACACCATTTTTTCATGCCATTTCTATCAAACTTGTTTGGTAGTTCTGGTATTATTTTCATGTTATCTATTGGCAAAATAAGCGAATCCTCAACCGTTCCCAGCAGCTGAGTGTAAAACAGGCCGCCACGTTGCCCCAGAGGAACGGGCAGTATCCTGCGCCCACTCATTCCGTCCAGCGGTGCTTCATGCATTGAATAACTATGCCGCCGATCAGCCCCAGTTCTATCATTACACTGGCACTCCGCAAATTGATTCCAGACGAGTATTTCAAAAAGTGAACTTAACTGAATATAACCTGTAAAACCGTTTCCAAAGGGGAACGAAAAATTTGTGATATCCTTTGAAAACATATTGAAAGGGTGACACGGATTTGCGATAGCTACTATATACAGTAGCGGCTAATTTGCCGCACTCACATGTAGTGTATCCAGGCAGGGTTTTAAGCGCCGACGATAACATTCTTGTGAAGGCCTACTGTGCAATGCGCACAGTTCTGGCAAGGGTATCCGTTGTGGCAAATTGCCAAAACTACATGTTTTGAACTTGGTATATTTTTAAGACGTGGTTACTCGTGGTTACCGTAATATATTTTCATCTTCACGGCGATACGACTGTTAGCCGGTGGTTCGAAGGGAAAGCTGCGGTTGGAGTAGAGCCTTCTCCAGAAACTGAGTCGATCTTAAGCTTTTTTCTTTGGCTGAGCGATAGGCAACTTATCACTGCCCAATTATTGCGTTAAGTCTCTTCATCTTCTAGAATCATTTCTATTTCTCTATCTGATAAATGGTATAAGAAAAAGATTTTTTGGTTTATTTCTTTTTCAAGCACCAAAATACGCTCATCAATCTGGACTAGTTCTCTCTTCCGAGCCTGAATGTATTCATCCCATTGATCTCTGTCGGCAACAGGAATGGTGCGCCTGAACCTCGTCCTAATCTCTTCCTGAAGATCAGCGAATTCAAGTTCATACCATTGTTCTAACTTACGGCTGGGTTTTCTTCCATTCCCTAAATCAGTGCATATACGATGGAAAACCCTATACCGGAGGGTATGCCGCTCAGTGTAAAACCTATAAAGCTGTTCTGCCAGTGCCACTACCTCATTTTGATGATCTTTTGTCGCCCGAGGGATAGGTAATGGTGCAATAAATTGTTTGTTCGCCGAACGGTAGTCACCACGGAATGGCTTTGATTGCCTCCTCCAGAAAAAGTTAGCAACCGGTGTGTTAATGACAGCCAACACATACCACGGGCTCCACTGAGGCTTGACAAACACTCCACCAACATCAACATTGTCAAGGCAGAACTCACCTACAGGGTCCATTGATGCTTTGAGGCGATATAGGAGACGGGGGATTATGATTTTAGGAAGATCTTGTTTATCTAAGTTTTTTGGATAATTGTAACCCCACCAACAATCATCCTTATCCATCTTTCCACGCTCACGATCTCGAAGTGCTCGCTCTACTCTTCGAAGATACATCCAGGCATGAGGAAATCTGTTCTCCATCTCCTCTTGGGTAAATAATCGGGCACTTTTTTTGTCCTCACCGTTTTCGACCGTATAGGGAAAAAGAATATATGTGGATGTAAAGGGTTTACTGTAACGTTCGACATTCTCCCCAGAGATTATTGGACGCATAATTGTATCTTCTATTTCAACCACTTCGTTTAGTGCCTGAGAAAAAAACAGTTGCCGGCCCCTTCGCTTAAGGTGGTAAATCTTATCAGCACTTGTTTGTACCCCTACAAATATTCGGTCTGCTACTTCGGATAGCGGCACGCAGGACTCAGTTAATGAATGTATGATACTCTGCTCATTGGCTGGAAGAAGAACCCACGAATGCTCATTAAGTCTTTTATACGAGTTGCTGCTCCATTGGAGAGACATTAGATCTCCGTCCGGAGACTCTACATACTCAATCTCATCTACTGATTGACGCGTAAAAAACTGAAGTGCTGTATATGTTGTGGCATCTTCGAACACTTGGTAGCTCTTAAAATCTACAATGCGGTCCATATATCTTTGTTTCACCAGAAGGGCGCGCAGCCCCTCTCCATAATCGTTTTTCATCCAGACGCTAGGAGCAATGAATCCCATTCGTCCCCCGGCCTTAAGAAGGCTTAATGATTTCTCAATAAACGGAAGGTACATGTCGAAGTTACCTGTACGACAGCTTTCATACCGTTCAATGAGCCACTGGGCTTCTTCAAGATGGTAGTGACGGAAATTCTGCAGCTTTATATACGGAGGATTGCCAATGATCACATTAAAGCCGCCATCCTGGAAAACATCAATGAATTGTTCCTCCCAAACGAAAGCCCTCGGGTGAATCTGGTGATCGTCAACAAGTGAGTTGCCGCATTGGACGTTATGATCAAGATCGGTAAGAGGTTTGCCTCTCTCCGCCGTTTTAATCCACAGGGAAAGCTTGGTGATCTCCACAGATTCCTCGTTTAAATCAACACCATAGAGGTTGCTGTTAAGGATGGTTTTATTGAGGTCACGTAATGATTCTTGTAGAGGATTACCAGATCCAAGGGTTGCTAAAGCTCTGTTTATACGGTCATATTCAATCCAAAGAGTGTCGAAAGCAGCAACCAGAAAAGCGCCAGAACCACAGGCTGGATCGAGGACGCGAGTATTAAGCAGGAGTTCCTGATATTCTTCATAAACCATTATCCAAGCGAGTCTATTCTTCTTTTTACCACGTTGTCTGTCTGGCTGATGTCTGTCTAAAATTTGTTGAAACTTCTC
>Ga0187886_1004236_pt1 | contig 10387 bp, 5 predicted proteins | sample June2016WEW_20_1_FD_133001 | JGI IMG/M metagenome (GOLD analysis project Ga0187886, IMG submission 133001) | Peatland microbial communities from SPRUCE experiment site at the Marcell Experimental Forest, Minnesota, USA - June2016WEW_20_150 | ecosystem: Environmental > Terrestrial > Soil >... | reverse complement strand
CAATGCGACAACGGCTTGGCTTTATGGTTGTTCGGCCGCAAACGGAGCGCTGTTAGGCTTTGGAGAGCGAACCGGGAATTCGCCCATTGAGGGATTGATCATCGAATACATCAGTCTCACGGGCGACAACAATGGTGTGGATACCGCGATGATTACGGAAATTCGCAACTATTTTGAACGGGTCATCGGGGCTCACATCCCTGCCAATATGCCTTTTGTTGGAGCCAATTTCAATGCAACAAGCGCTGGCATTCATGCCGATGGGATGTTGAAGAATGAGGAGATCTACAATATTTTTAACACGGCCAAAATCCTCAACCGACCCATCTCCATTTCAGTCAACGATAAGTCGGGATTGGCAGGGATTGCCCAATGGATCAACTCCCACTTTGCCCTGACCGGCAAAGACCGGATTGAAAAGACCCATCCAGGGGTGGCGAAGATTAACCGGTGGGTCACCAAACAATACGAGGACGGGAGGACGACTACTATTTCGGATCAGGAGATGGAAAAGGCAACCCGGAAGTATCTTCCGGAGGTTTTTGTCTCTGAGTTCGACATCCTGAAAGCGAGGGCTCACGAGATGGCCGCTCACATTATCGAGCGGGTGATTGAAGAGACCGGAATGAAGTCGATGGATACAGGCCAGATGGAGCCGGTCCTGCAATCGCTGGTGGACGAGTTTCCTTATATCCAATTTGCTTATGTCGTCGATATTCATGGAACGAAGATCACGAGGAATATTTGCCAGACCGTGGATCAATCCAAATATGAACACGTGGGAGTGGGAGAAAACTACGCAAACCGCTCCTGGTTCATTGAACCTTTGAAGGATGGCAAGACTCATGTTACTGACCTTTACTCATCGAAAATCACGGGCGCTCTGTGTATTACTGTCTCCGGACCGATTCGAAACGAGACGGGAGAGATCAGGGGGATTTTGGGCTTGGATATCCAATTTGAGGATTTGACGAAGAGTGAGGAAGAATAAGAAAATGGAATATTGGAATGCTGGAACCATGAATTAAGTCAGGTCTTTTCCCCTTTTTCCCCCACATTCCATTGTTCCACTATTCCAGTTATCTATGATCTCAATCATCATTCTCACCAAAAATGGGGATGTCTACCTTGAAGAGATACTAGAAAAAGTATTTGCTCAGGAGGTCGAGGAAACGTTCGAGGTCATTGCAATCGACTCCGATTCGATTGACAATACCAAAGAGATATTGGCTAAATTCCCTGTTCGCATAGAAGAGATTCCTTCCGCCACATTCAACCATGGAGAGACGAGGAACCTTGGGGCCCGATTGGCAACAGGGGAATATCTCGTCTATCTCACCCAAGATGCAACTCCCCTCGACGGGAAATGGCTTGAAGGACTGGTGCACCCGCTGAAATCGGATCCTCTCGTCGCTGGCGCTTTTAGCAGCCAACGGCCTAGAGGAAACTGCCACCTGATGGAAAAGAGGCAGATTCTTGAAACCGAGCTGGTTTCAGGAAAAGAGATGAGGGTCAATTCAGCCATAGGCAATCCTGACTACGAGGAGAACCAATATCCTTTTATTTGGTTTTCCAATACCAGTTCTTGTGTTCGGAAGGAGGTTTGGCGGAGATTCCCATTCAGAAGACTCGAATTCGCTGAAGATCAAGACTGGGCCCGGAGAGTATTAGAAGCAGGGCTAAAAACAGTTTATGTACCTCACTCTATTGTCATCCATTCCCACCACTATCGACCCATCAAAAACTTCAGACGGCACTTCGAACATGCGAGAGCGATGAAGGAGATATTCGGCAAAGAGGAATTTCCTCGATTTAAGGATATCTTTTCAGCGACCCGTGATTCGGTAAAGGCCGACTTTCGATTTTTCAAATCTGAAGAGGGGAAGAAGTGGGGTTTTTTAGGGTGGTTTTTCCCAAGCTCTTCTTGGTATTTATCGGCATTTGGCGGACTCTGGCTGGGAACCCACCTTGAGAAGATTCCCTTGAAATTAAGAGAAAGGTTCTCTCTTCAACCTTCAATCGTGAAAAAATGAAGATTCTACAAGTAAGCCATGGTCTTCCCCCGAAAGAAAATGCAGGCGTCGAGCTCTATACGTTCTATCTCTCGAAGGCGTTGACAGAGAGGAATCATTCTATCCACATCTTCTGCCGGGAAGAAGATCCCCAAAAAGAGGAATTCTTATCTTCTTGTGATGAAGTGAACGGGCTGCAAGTGACCCGGGTGGTAAATAATCTCACCCGAATCCCCGATCCCAGGATCTATTATGACAACCATTACTTTGACGAGGCCTTTCTAAAAACACTTAGTCAGGAGAAACCTGACGTCGTCCATTTTCAACATTTCATCGCCCTTTCCGCACACCTATTGCGACTGGCAAAGGAAGAGGGGATTCCGGTTGTTTTAACTCTCCATGATTTTTTCGTCCTCTGTCATCGAACACATCTCCTAAAAGAGGGTAATCTCCTCTGTCCGGGTCCTCTCTACGGATTAGAATGTGTATCGTGTTTGAGTCACTTTTATGGTTTGAAGCCCAGGGACGTGAGGACCAACTTCTTCTTGAAGAATAGAGAGATCCTCCCCTTTTCTTTCGTTAAATGGACAAAACGGTTCTTCATTCCTCCTAAGTTCCTTGGCGAACAGGGGTATGAAGTCTTTCATCGGTACCGCTTCATGTACGAAATCTTGAAAATCCCAGATGTCCTATTGGCCCCATCGTCTTTTGTTAGAAAGGAGTTTTTGAAGTACTACCCTTTCATAGGACCTAGGTTGAGAGTTGTTCCTCTAGGAATTCTTCCTATTAAGGGTCATGAACGGGGAAAAGAGATGAATGGGAAGGTCCGGTTCTGCTATTTTGGAAATATCCTTCCCCTCAAAGGGCTCCACCTCCTGGTCGATGCCTTCAAGGGCCTTCCTCAAGGGAAAGCCACCTTGACGATCTACGGGAGTAGAAATCCGTGGACTGAAACCTATTATGATCAGCTAAAAACACAGGCAAACGGATTCTCTATCGATTTTCGAGGTCCTTTTAGGAGGGAGAACCTTTCGGAGGCTTTAAAAGACCAGGATGTCGCGGTCTTGCCATCGATCTGTCCGGAATCCTTTTCGTTCATCATTAGAGAAGCCAACAGCATGGGTTTGCCTGTCATTGGCTCAAGAATCGGTGCCATTCCCGAGGCGATCCAAGAAGGGGAAAACGGACTTCTCTTTGAACCAGGGAACATAAGGGAATTGAGAGACCGTATGCTCCGGTTTGTCGACGAACCGGGACTTCTCCAAAAAATGGCTTTGAAGATGCCTAAGGTGAAGTCGATGGCAGAACACGCCGAAGAGTTGGAAAAGATCTATCAAGGAGTCGTCGGAAAGAGACAATGAAACCGTTCAGCTATTCTGACTATGAATCCCGCTTGATGGACAGTGAATACATCCGGATGCTTCAACTGCCTCGAGTCCGTTTTTTTAAAGACTGCAAACGGGTTCTGGATCTGGCCTGCGGTCCCGGGGTTTTCTTGGAATTGTTAAAAGAGGCAGGGATCCAGGCCATGGGAGTGGATCGGGATGAACAAATTGTTATGAAAGCCCGTCTAAAGAATTTAGACGTCATTCAGGCTGACATATTCGAACATTTAGAAAGGGCAGGGGAGAGTTATGACGGCATTTTCTGTTCCCATTTCTTAGAACATATTCCCTTCGACCGTGTGGTTCGGTTGATCGAATTGATTGCAAATGGGTTAGATCCAGGGGGAGTCCTCGTGTTCGTTTTGCCCAATCCAGGATCCATCAGACTCCACCTCTTCGGCTTCTGGAGGGATCCGGAACATGTAAGGTTCTATACGGGAAACTTGATCGCGTCAGTCTGCCAACATTATGGATTAAGTGTGGTAACCTCCAATGAAGAGGAGACCCCCAATCTCTTGGAGACACCTCGTCTCGAGCCGATTTCAGCACTTCAAGGAGATTCGCGTTGGAAGGGGTTTTGGGGCCATAGGGATGACAGGGCAGAAATTCCTCTTCTGCAGCTAAATAGGAAGATTGAAGAATTCAATCAAAAGATGGAAAAGTTTTCTGAGGCCGTTAATAAAATGTGGGCGAGAGACGATGAAGTTGTGATTGTGGCGAAAAAGCGGATGTAATGGGTCGTGTATGAAAACGAGTTACGTTTTCTTTCTCTTTCTATTCATCGGTGCCGTGGTCTTTTCTCCGACCCTCACCAGTTTTTTTTATTGGGATGATTTCCCCCTGCTTTGCGTCAACCGCTATGTGGGTCATCCCCTCTATTTTTTTATTCAAAATTATTTTCCCGGGGGTTTTTATTACAGGCCCCTGGGCATGCTCTCCTACTGGCTCCCTTACCAGCTCTTCGGATTGAACCCGATCCTTCACAATCTTTTCAGTCCCTTCTTGCACGTTCTAACTACCTTCTTGTTCTACTTGCTCCTACGCGAGTGGGTCGATAGGAGGCCTTTCATTGTCTTATGCTCCGCCCTCTTTTTCTTGATCCATCCTGTTGCGATTTCAACTTCCTTGGCAAGCCGGTTTGATTTAGTGGCGACGATGTTTATTCTTTTAACGATCTATCTCTTTTCCAGATTCCTTGCCACTGAACGTAAGGGCTATATTGTCTGTTCAGTGGTGAGTAGTATCTTGGCAATATTAAGCAAAGAAATCTCCTATATCCTCCCGATGCTGATCACGCTCGTTCTGTTTACCTTTCCAAGGCGTGAGTCGAAGGATCGCCGGTCCCAATGGATTCTCCTGCTATCACCCTATTACCTCACAGGTTTTTTCCTATATGTGATACGGTCCTCCTTCTTGAAAGTTGCATCCAGCGATTTCTTCAGAGAGGGAATCTTGGCCTCCTTATGGAATGGTTTGTCGAAATGGGTACGCTTCATGCCGGATCTGTTTTTATGGCATGCCCGTCCTTCGATGATGGGGGATTTTGTCAAAGCATTTTTTCTGGCCTGGTTTCTGCTGATTCTTTTCGTCGTCTACTTATTCCTCCGGGGGAAAAAGCCCATCCCGTGGCATCTCTTTCTCTTCTCTTTTGGGATCATCGGAATGGCAGGGTTCCTCATGGCCCCGGTGATAGGTCTTTCGACGCTCGTCACAACGGAGGCATTCTCTTTTTTTCTCATTGCGGAAGGGAGATTTTATTACCTTGCTCTTCTGGGATGCCTGATCTTTTTAAGCAGCTCGCTCAGTCTTCTTTTCGAACTTATTGGGTATCGAAAACTCAGCCGGATCTATTTTGCCCTGGTCTTTTCCGCTTTCTTGTTCATTGCTTTTTCGTATTTTCTGTCTTCTTTTTCCCTCGGTCAGAAATGGAGAGAATTAACGAACGGCGAAGAACGGCGATTGGTCGAGCTTGCCGTGAAAGCCGTTTACGAATCGCCAGCCGTTGATGCGGGCAGCAAGATTTACTTCCTCAACACCCAAATGCACAGCCATTTTCGCGAATTTGGCGATGGGATGCTGAAGTCCATCGCCCCCAAAGGTTCCAAATTCATTCACTGTCTATTTTTTACTGAGAAGCCCCCTTGGTATAATTTCGTATTGAGAGAAGATATCCACAAGATAGAGATGCAGCCCTTGTTGAATACGAGCGGAGGGAAGGATTTGTTTCCTTCAGTGGTTGGGGATTTGGCCTATTTTTACTGCAATTTCCCCAAGGGGGATGAAATCGTGAGAGATGAAAAGGCAATTTTTTTTGAATTTTTACCAGAAGAGAAGAGATTTGTTGATGTCACAGAAAGCGTGCGATCAGGAATAAAAAAGGTCAGATTTTTTAACGATCGACCCTAAGCATGATCTTGAATCTGTAGTGAACAGTTCTTAAATAAACCTTTACTTTCCATCCGGTCATGGGATTCATTTTAGTCCTCATTGGAAAGGGAGGATGGATTCAGAGGACGTCATCAGCCATGAAGAACCCCAAAGCAAGCGTAATTATCCCCGCCTATAATCATGAGAAGTATATCGGAGAGGCGATTCAGAGCGTTCTCGATCAGACCTTTGAGGATTTCGAGCTGATCATCATCAACGACGGTTCCAGTGACAACACAGAGGCTGAGATCCTTAAATTTAGGGATGAAAGAATCCGGTATTATTCACAAGAGAACCGGGGACTGAGCGCTACCCTTAATCGAGGCCTTGAACTTGCCAGAGGGAAATACTTCAATTTTCTTCCGTCGGATGATGCCTTCTTCCCTGAAAAGTTAGAGACCCAACTGAAGAACTTTGAAGAAGATCCAGGCTTGGGCCTGGTTTTTGCTTACCCACAGCTTGTTGATGCCGAAGGCAGAGAGATCAAAGATGATCCTGCAGCTCAATGGGCGATCGTCCCATACGAGACAAAAGAAGAAATCTTTCCTGCCCTATTTGAAAGAGATTTTCTCTCTGCTCCCAGTGCGCTTATCAAGATGGAATGTTTCAGGAGGGCAGGCCATTTCGATGAATCTCTCAAGACTGCCCAGGACTATGATATGTGGATGAGGATTTTAAGATACAATGATCTTAGACTGATCAAGAAGCCTCTCCTGAAATATCGATGGCACGGTGAAAATTCGACTTATCAGGCAACTCCTGAAACGGAACTGGAGCGCACAAAGGTTTTATTAAAGGCCTATAAAGATCTTGCCATTGAAGACATCTTTCCAAGCCTTCGACACAGAAAAGATACTCTTGCTTATGCTGAAGCCTACGAGAAATTGGCCTCTTATATGGAGAGAAGTGGCATTCCTGCCCTGATTCCCATCTCCCAAATTTACAAAGATCGAGGGCAGTCTCTGATCGGATTGCAGACGAGTCTCTCTGATCCTCAAGAAGAAGCGAGAGAAGAGTTTGGACTGAAGCCATTGGAAAAGGATGATCGAAGGATAAGCATATTAATTGAGACCCCTTCTCTTGATAGCGGGGGAATGGAGGAAGCTATTTATGCTATCGCCACTCATCTCGATCCTGTTCTCTTTCGTCCTATAGTCGTTTGTATTGAAAGGGGAGGTCACATAGCAAATCGGCTGAAGAAAAGAGGAATACTTGTGGAGATTCTAGGGAAGGAGAAGGAAAAGGAGTACATTGAGGTTCTTCATCGGTATCAGATCGATCTCGTGAATTCGCACTATTCTTTCTTTGGCTCTGCGATTGCCCAACAATATGGAATCCCTTTCACTTCGGTTCTTCACAACCTCTATGGTTGGTACTCAGGGGGGATATTGGATGAATTCAGAGTAACTGACCAGTACGTTTCAAAATATGTTGCCGTTTCCAAACAGGTGGCCTCCTTCTTTGAGTATCGTTTTAATATTGAACGAAGTCGTGTCGAAATCATTCCTGACGGGATCGATCTCGAGCGATTCAAAGAGGAATCCATCCAAGAAAAGCTGGATCGTAAAGTCTTCGAATTTGACGAAGAGGATTTTATCTTCCTTCATGTTGGCGCAATCACCCCGGCGAAGATGCAGAACTTGCTTGTAGCGGTGATGAAAGAAATTTCAAAGAATCACCCCAAAATCAAGTTGATCTCTCTCGGCCCTGTCCTGGACGAGGATTATTTTTCTTTCATTCAAAAGAAGTTGGAAGAGCATCACCTAGGAAATTCTCTGAAGTTCATCGGACTTGTGGAAAATCTTTCTCCCTATTACCGAGTCGCCAATGCCTTTGTACTGCCCTCTCTTATTGAGGGTTGGGGAATTGCCACTTTAGAAGCGATGTACCACGGTCTCCCTCTTGTTCTAACGAAAGTCGGTGGAGCAGAGGAGTTGATTGAGAATCAGGATATAGGCATTCTGATCGAGAACTGTTGTGAAGACCTATTTCAACTGAGCGGACCGGATTTGGAATATTATTCTCATCTCGACTTTCCCAAAAATTCGTCAGAGTTAATCGAAGCAATGCTCAACATTTATGGGAACCGAGGGGAATGGAAGGAGAAAGCCAAAGACGGTAGAAGAAAAGTTATTTCTCATTACACTTGGGACCAGATTATCCATCAGTATGAAAAGGAATTTATTCCCCTGGTTTTGGAGAGAGAAAGGGAGAGGGGATCTTTTCTGGAAGGGTTGGTCAGAGAACAAAAGAGGAAGCTCGATGAGCCTATCAAGAGGATCAAGGAACTCGAGAGCAGGGCCGATCAGCAAGCCAAGGAGATGAGAGAGCAGCTCATTTCCATAAAGCAGCAGTTAGATTATGTTATTCGCAGACTAAGCATTACTGAGAGAATACGGGGGCGGTTCTTTAGACTTCTAAAAAGGATTCACGAGGTTATTCCAAAGAAAATAAGGGAAAAGTATCGTTTTCGATACCGGAGGTTTTTTTTTGACAAGGTTTTCCCGGATAGAGAAAGATTCGAACAACCTTTCTCTTCGTCCTCCACCGCAAACCTCTTGGCCCAAGAGGAAATAGAGAACTTTTTAGACTCTATCAAGAAGAGGGACTGTCAGAAGTTATTCGTCATCTATACGACGGATCCCTATATGGAGAGTAGGGGACAGAGATCGACATGGTTAACAAAAGAATTATCCCGAAGGGGTATTCCAATAATATTTTTTTATTGGCGGTGGGATCGGAAACAAGAGATTGTAGAATCTTCAGATCCTCTGATCTTATCTATCCCCATCGATGAATTTTCAAAGATTGAGAAGAGGCTCTTCTCCTTTTCACCCAATGGGTTGAAAAAGATCTTCTTAATTGAATTTCCCGACTCTTTCCTTTTTGAAAAGATTAATATCGCCAATGCTCATTCCTTTGTGACAGTTTACGATTGTGTCGACGATTGGGAAGAATTTGCCAGGGTAGGTCAGGCGGTCTGGTACGATCCTGCTGTTGAGAAGTATCTTGTTCACAACGCTAATTTAACCATCGCGACCAATTCGATCTTGGCGGAAAAGTTAAAGCAGATGGGAGCCGTATATGTCCCAATCATTCCAAATGGAGTGGATGTAATCGCCTTACAACAAAATCAAAGAGAAAAGAAAATCATTGAAAAGGGAAACCTGACCATCGGTTATTTTGGATATTTAACAGAATCCTGGTTTGACTGGGATCTGGTGTTAAAGACAGCCTCCAGAAAAAAGGATTGGTTTTTTCACATTATTGGCTATGGAGAACCTTCCGGGCTTAAGCTTCCTGAAAACGTTAAGTTTTGGGGAAGAGTGGAACACGAGGATCTTCGTTCCTATGCCCGTTCTTGGGATCTTGCCATTATCCCATTCAAGGAAGGAAAATTGACGCAAGCTGTAGACCCGATAAAACTTTATGAGTACTTATTCTTAGGACTCCCGGTCGTAGCAACGAATATGCCACATCTCCAAGGAATTCCTGGAGTATTTCCTTGCAGCCGAGATGATTTTGAAGAAGCCATCGTGATAGCTAAGAAGACGCCTTTCAATCAAAAGGAAGCGGAAAGTTTTATCCAAAAAAATACATGGGAGAAGAGGGTGGATCAAGTCTTGGATGAGATCGATCGGGTTGATTTGTCAAGGGATATCCTGAAGGGAATTGGATAAAGAGCCAATGAAGATTCTTTTTATCTATCAATTCTGCACTTTGGGTGGAGTCGAAACCGTACTGAGAAACAGACTCTCCGCATTCCATAAAAAGGGAATTTTCCCGCATGTCGTTTTCCTGAATGATCTGGGTGGATCGAAGATGTTCGAAGGGTTCGAAAATATCCATTATGAGAACAGGGAGGATGAGCTAAGGCGAATTATTGATGAAGGAGGATTTGATTTTGTCATTCCTATCGATACACCTCAAATCTACCCTGTTTTAAGGAGGAGTCATTTTAAGGGGATTCTTGTCACAGAAGTCCATACGAACAATCTTAATATCTTGCGGTATCTTACGGATATTGGTGAGACCGAGACAAAGGCCATTATCACTCCCTCCCAGTTTGAAAAGGAATTGATTTACAAAGAGATAGGCAGATTTGGAAAAACTGGCATTCCTATCCACGTTATTCCTAACCCCATAAATACAGAAGTGTTCCGGTTCAGAGAACCTAAAAATAAATTAAACAAGAAGGTGATTGGATGGGTAGGAAGACTGGAGAAGGAGAAAAACTGGAAACACTTTCTGGAGGTTGCCTCATCTCTTTCCGAGAAGAGGAATGATATCCTCTTCTTTATCATTGGTGGGTATAATGCTGAGGATGTTGTTAAAAAGGACTTCTTGGCCATGGTGAAGCGGCTGAATCTCATCGATTGCCTGAAATGGGTTCCATACCTCCAATATGACCGGATGCCGGGGGCTTATTCCCTCATGGGTGCGAGCGGAGGGTGCCTTGTCACGACATCGGTCCTCGAACCTTTCGGGATGACCGCGATTGAAGCGATGGCCTGCCATTGCCCGGTCGTGGCTTCACGGGTGGGAGGATTTCAAGAGATCATT
>Ga0187886_1004231_pt1 | contig 10395 bp, 12 predicted proteins | sample June2016WEW_20_1_FD_133001 | JGI IMG/M metagenome (GOLD analysis project Ga0187886, IMG submission 133001) | Peatland microbial communities from SPRUCE experiment site at the Marcell Experimental Forest, Minnesota, USA - June2016WEW_20_150 | ecosystem: Environmental > Terrestrial > Soil >... | reverse complement strand
GGGGGCGCTGTGCTCTATTGATGATCTCAAATTGATCTGTATAGCCAATCAACTTTGTAACGATTACGGCATTGACACGATTTCTACTGGTGCAGTTATAGCTTTCGCAATAGAGGCTTACGAAAAAGGTCTTTTATCGGAATCTGAAGTGAATGGAGTAGATCTGTCGTGGGGAAGCAGAGATGGTTTACTTAAAGCTATTGAACTAATAGCGCGGAGAGAAGGCATCGGTGACCTCCTCGCTGATGGGGTGAGAGTTGCAGCAGAAAAGATTGGGGGTCTAGCTGAAGAATTCGCTATTCATACGAAAGGCCTAGAGTTCCCGATGCATGATCCTCGTGCCTTTAACAGTGTTGCAGTTGGATATGCCACTTCCAATCGTGGTGCCTGCCATCTCCAAGCTTATAGCCATGCTTATGAAAATTTTCTTACGTTACCTGAATATGGATATCCCAAGAGTCCTCATCGCTTTGAGGTAGCAGGTAAAGGGAAGATGGTTGCTGTACTTCAAAACGTGATGGCGATGATGGATTCCATGAATATGTGTAAGTTCATGTTAGATAGCGGTATTCTTATTGCAGACATACTGGACTGGTTGAATGCAGTTACTGGATGGAATATGAATGCTGGGCAGTTTATCGCTATTGGGGAACGACTCTGCAATCTGAAACGCCTTTACAACGTAAAGCATGGTGTGAGTCGAAAAGATGACACTCTACCAAGCAGGATACTCACACATTACCGTAAACCGGGTGGAGCAGCTGACAATCTTCCTCCACTCGGGCAAATGCTAGCCGAGTACTATGATTTTCGCGGATGGGATGAAGTGGGTATTCCAACCAGGGAAACCCTTTCACGGTTAGGCCTGTAATGTAACTATGATTAGACTGGCAAGCGACCTCGTACAAGACGTTATTACAGAAGTAATTTATGGTCGTGGGAGATCAATAACGCTTTGTTCTTTGTTGATTGTTTGAAGGAAGCTAAAAGGGAATTCATTGCATTGAAATAAAATATTAGAATGCAGGCAGGGAAGGATATCATTGGAGGAGAATGATAGATGCGTGATCAGACTGCAAAGGATGAAGCTAGTGCTATAGTTATCTGCAGGTGCGAAGAGATCACTAGAGGAGAGATTGTTGATGCTATTCGTCGTGGGGCAAGAAGTATTGCAGCAGTTAAGAGAAGAACCTCCGCTGGGATGGGTTTGTGTCACGGACGAACCTGCACGAGGCTAATTGCGGAAATCTTGAGAGAAGAAGTGGGAATTCCGATGGAAGAATTGAAACCAGCGACGGTCCGGCCGCCTGTCAGACCGATCTTAGTGTCTGCTTTTGAGGAGGAAGGGTAAATGCTGAAAGAGGAACTGAAAAGAAGGACCGAGGTGGTTATAATAGGAGGAGGAATTGCAGGTTGCTCCCTTGCATATTGTCTAGCAAAACGGGGGATTACAGATGTTGTTCTTGTTGAAAGAAAGGAATTGGCAAGCGAGAGTTCAGGGGCCAACTTTGCCAGTGTCATGTGCACAATGATTCCATTGCGTCCGGCGTTACTTCCCTTATACTCCCGCAGCTTAGATGCGTTTCCGAAATTAAGTGAAGAATTAGGCCGTGACATAGGATACAAAACCCCGCGGCTCAATGCATTAACAGAAGAAGCCTACGAAGCAGGTGAAAAGTACGTGAAGCAATTCGAAGAGCTTGGATTTGGGAATGGTTTTAGGATGCTGGCAAAGAACGAGATAAACGGGATGGAGCCAAATATGGTTTTGGCGCCACACGGGATACTTGATCTTAGAGGGGGCCAGGTCAATCCATTGTATTATACGACAGCTCTTGGAGATAAGGCTAGAGAATTGGGTGTTAAGGTTTATGAGAATACCGAAGTTGTTGGCATCAGATGTGAAAAGGGTCACGTAAGGTTAATTGCCACTGACAGAGGGGAAATAGAGAGCACCTACGTTGTGAATGCTTGTGGAGCTTGGGCACCAAGAATAGGAGCTATGGTTGGGTTAAGAATTCCTATAGAGACTCTGAAATGCCAGGTGGTGGTGAGCGAAAAACTCACTGAAACCTATGTACACTCTGGCAGTATAACTCCCATCAGTTACCTTTTAGCTGATATGGATCAAAGCGAAGGAAGGATGCACTGTTTTGGTCTTTACAAACAATTGAAGAAGGGGGAACTGCTAATAGGTATCACAGAGGAACCCGGGAATGACAAGTGGGTCACGTTCGAAGCAATGGAAGCTCTTGCAAGAAAGGCAATCAAAATCATTCCTAAGATTAAGGATCAAAATGTCCATATAATATCATCGTATGCGAATCTATATGCTGTCACTCCTGATAGACACGCCATCCTAGGGCCCGTCGACGGGCTCCAAGGGTTCATAATGAATTGTGGTTACAATGATTATGGCATTGGAACGGGTTACGGGGCTGCAGAGTTTCTTGCCGAAATGATCCTAAATGACGAAAAATCATTCCCGATAGAGGAGTTGAGGTTTTCACGATTCAGTTCCTATCATTGAGTAGTTTGGGGGACAAACAAAATCATGAAGGGGGAAGAACCATGCGAATTTTAGAACATCCTATACTGGGGAAGATGCCCCCCAGGAAGGTAGTTAAGATAGAGATGGAAGGAAGAGTTCTAGAAGCATTTGAAGGGGAGCCGATAGCGGCCGCACTCACGGCACATGGTATTTGTGTTTTTCGCTACACACGAGTGAGAAAAGAACCGCGAGGAATATCTTGCGCTATTGGTCAATGTACTGATTGCGTGATGGTTGTAAACGGAATTCCAAATACTAGGACGTGTGTGACAAGAGTGGAAGATGGGATGAAAATACAGAGGCAAGAATAGGAGTAGCGTTAATGGAAACATATGAGTTTGCGGTGGTTGGTGGAGGCCCAGCGGGGATGAGTGGGGCAATTGAAGCTGCCAAAGCGGGTGTTCAAAAGATAGCAATTTTTGACGAAAATCCTACCCTGGGGGGACAACTGGTTAAGCAAACTCATAAATTTTTTGGGGGGAGGGAACACAGGGCTGGAAAGAGAGGTATCGATATTGCATCCGCTATGGCAAAGGAATGCCATGGTTTAGGTATAGATGTGATGAAGGATACAGTGGTATGGGGTATCTTCAAGGGAAACACGGTGGCTTTATATAATGAGGGAAAAGCGCAGCGGCTGACGGCTAAAGCGATTTTGTTGGCCACGGGGGCTTCAGAGAACAATATAGCCTGTCCGGGTTGGACATTACCCGGAGTTTTAGGAGCAGGTGGAATTCAAACGATGATGAATGTTCATCGAGTGCTTCCTGGAAATAGGATATTAATGGTAGGCTCAGGAAACGTAGGGTTGATCGTATCTTACCAACTGCTACAAGCTGGAGCTAAAGTTGTTGCCGTGATCGATATTCTTCCACGCATAGGTGGATATGGGGTTCACGCGAGCAAGATAACGCGTTTGTCCGTTCCTATCCTTACCTCACATAGTTTGAAAGAGATAATAGGAAAAGATAGGGTTGAAGCAGCAGTTATTATAAAAGTGGATTCAAAAAATAAGCCTATCCCAGGAACAGAGCAAAGGTTTGATGTAGACACGGTTTGCCTTTCGGTTGGGTTAAGTCCATTAGCAGAACTGGCTTGGATGTGCGGTTGCAAGTTCTTATATGTTCCGGAGCTAGGTGGATGGATGCCCTGTCGTAGTGAAAAAATGGAGACCAGTGTGCCAGGAATCTATGTAGCGGGAGATGGAGGAGGGATCGAAGAAGCGTCGACGGCGATGATGACTGGAGCGATAGCCGGAATAGCGGTCGCTGAATCGTTGGGCTATTTGACTAAGGAACGGAGTGAAGAGTTAAGGAAGGAGAAGACGAAGGGTCTCGACCCATTTAGATGTAAAGATTTTGGTTTTAGGAGGGTCGCAAATGAGAAGCTAATTGAAAATATTATCGGAAGTAAAGGGGTGAGAGAATGAAGAAGCTCTCAAAAAGTGCTGCCGCAAAGGGAGTCTTGAAAAGGGAGGATTTGGGTAGATTACCTGGGATGCCTAGTGAGAAGCGATTGAAGAAGGGTCCTGTAGCTATCATCGAATGTGCGGATGAGTTTCCATGTAATCCCTGTGAAGCAGCATGCCCCGAACAGGCTATTAGAATTGGGGAAGACATAACAAATCTTCCGGTTTTAGATGAGGATAAATGTACAGGTTGCGGGGTATGTATCTCGGCGTGCCCTGGCTTGGCGATCTTTGTTGTTGATCTTACTTATTCACAAAAAGAGGCGGTGGTTCGAATTCCTCATGAATTTCTGCCAATTCCGGGGAAGGGGGAAGTCGTAAAATGTCTCAATCGGGAGGGCAAGATCATTACTGAAGGAGGAGTGGTCAAGGTCATTAATCCAAAAAGGAATGATCGCACTCCTGTTATATGGGTAGCGGTGCCTAGAGAGTTTGCGCAGGATGTAAGAGCGATAAGGGTAAGCGACACAGGGTAGCACTACCCGGAAAGAATACATACAGGGTATTCATCAGTAGTGTCCCAATGTTAGTCGAATAAAGTCAAAAGGACGACAATATGAAAGCTTTGCAGGTTTATACTGCTTGTATAGTGCAACCTATATGCAAATTTGTTTACAAGCGGAAAGAAATCAGGGAGAACCTCATTCGATACCTTCAGCTTATTGATACAGTGGGGGCACGATTTGGAGGATGGGCTCCTTTGAAACTAGTTGCATTTCCTGAAGACTTTTTGCAAGGTTTTACTGCGCGGGCAAGCATAGAAGATTATAAGCGGGAAATACTTATTATGTTACCAGGGGAGGAAACTGATCAACTGGGCGAAAGAGCCAGAAAATATGGAATCCAATGATCTTTTTGACGAGGCCTATTTCTTTGGGTTTTATAGTAATTTCTTTCCTTCTTTTGTTGTCTCACCTGATGCCGTGGCTGAAGGAAAGAAGAAAGACTATCGAAACAATTAGCCATTAAAGGGGAGGTTCATGCTTAAAAGTAGTGGATTTTCTACAAGGTCTGCTCATGGTGGGGAAAGGATCTGGCCTCTAACTGAATCGGTAACAGCCGCCCTCTATCAGACATCGAGGTTTTCATTTACAGATCTTGATTCTCTCAAGAAGGCTATTGCAGCCCGCTCGAAGGGGTATTGTTGTTCGCGATATAATAACCCTACTTCCCTAAAGCGTAGAGAAAACAGGCGCCGGTTTAATGGGGCTCAAAAGGCTATAATTTCTTCATCGGGCTTGGCTACTCTTAGAGCGACAATCTCATGGTGGTTTCCATAGAGGAGCATATTGTTTCCGCTTTCCACATATATGGGGGACATTCAGCTTCTTCATCGATGCACTCCTTCTATGCGGATAAGCTCTAAGTATATTTAAGGTAATCGGTGTCGCTGGCAGTGTGGAGGTTTTGATAGTTATTCCAGGAGAAGATATCAAACATGAAAGGAGGAATTCTTTATGATCATTGATGCGCATATACACGTAGGAGAATACAAGAAACACTTTTCCGAAGATTTTGCTAAATCAACGTCCGGGGCATTTGGGTCGGAAGCAAACCTATGGACTGTCGAGCCTCAAAAATTGCTGAGAGATATGGATGAGGCCGGAATAAGTAAAGCCGTTATACTTGGGATTGACATTACAAATGTTGATCCGGGGACAAAGTCTCCCGATGATTACATTTATAATAATTATCTTAAGAACTATCCTGATAGATTCATAGCTTTTTCAGGGGTCTTGCCAATAGATTCTGCGGGAAGATTCTCGCCTGAAAGCCTAAAGCAGTTTGAAAGAAGCATAACCGAGCTGGGTTTTAGAGGAATGAAGGCAACCCCTAGTTACTCGCATTATCCTCCAAACCACAGATCGATCTACCCGTACTATCAGAAAGCTGTGGAACTTAAGGTTCCAGTATTGCTCCATACGGGTATGACATCATATACTTACGCTAAGGCCGAATATGGTAATCCAGCCTATATAGACGACGTAGCACTCGATTTTCCAAACTTGAAGATATGTATCGCACATATGGATTATCCTTGGAGTAAGGAGCTGTTTTCCGTAATGAGGAAGTGCCACAATATATATACGGATGTATCTGCTCTTTGTCTTCGTCCCATGGAATTGACATGGCATCTTGTTTTGGCAAAAGAGTACCAACTCATGGATAGGGTAATGTGGGGCACGGACTATCCTGTCTGTAATCCTAAGAACTACGTTAATTGGATGCAGGAGGGACTGAACAACGTAGTAAAGAGGTGCGGTTGGCCAACCTTCTCAAATCAAGAAATAAATCGGATGCTTTACGAAAATGCTTGTGAATTCTTAGGGTTGAAGACTAACTAAGCAAAGGGAATTAGGTATGTCCATTCAAAGAAAAGCAAAACAATTCAGGATAGAAAGGAGGACAACTTGAGAAGAAGAATCTTATTTGTCGGAACAGTATCCTGACTGATCCTTAAGATACTGGTCGGTGTATCTTCGTCATAAGAAAAGCAGATCTTTTGGAATGTAAAAGAGGAGATGGAATATCAGAGGAAATACCACTAGTAAAGTGAGTTTTACCACAAGAGGTCGCCTCGTAAAGAGAGGAGTCCTAAAGAAAGGAGGAATTTGCCATGAAAGAGAAAAAGATAAGTAGACGAACATTTGTAAAAAGCGCTGGTGCAGCGGGGCTTGCCGCGTCGGTTCTTGGCTTCCCAGCCATTATTCGGAGCTCGGTAAAGGTGAGTGAGGTAGAAATAGCTTGCATCTACCCGCTGAGTGGCCATGCAGGCGCCTCCGGAAACAACGCGGTTCGAGGCTGGAGCATAGCAATCGATGAGATCAATGCCGAGGGGGGCATCAAGTCTCTAGGAGGGGCTAAGATCAAGGCAGTGCTGGGCGACACGCAGAGTAGCCCGCGCATAGGTATGGCCGAAATAGAAAAGGTGGCAGGTAACAAAAATATTCCCGTTGTTATAGGATGCTGGGCGAGCGCTGTTACTTATCCAGCAACCCAAGTATCCGAGCAGTATAAGATGCCTCATATCGTCGCTAATGCTGTCCAGGCTGAAATAATGAGGCGAGGGTTTAAATATGTCTTTCGGATCACTCCCCCTACAGATACAAGTGTGGAAGCACCTATCAATTTCGTCGAAGATATGGGCAAAATGACCGGGAAAGTAGCCAAAACGGCAGCGCTCATATCACTAGATGATAACTTCGGAAGATCTTCTGCTGAAGATTTCAAAAATGCCATAAAGAAAAAGACAAAGCAGGAGATTGTAGCTGAAATTTATTACCCTCCAAAGACGACTAACCTAGATGTTGAGATCGCGAAACTCAAGGCTGCAAAGCCGGACGTTATTTATGCTACCAGTTTTGTTACAGACGCGGTTCTGATAGTGAAAGCCTTACAGGGGCAGAAGGTCAATACCTTAGGCATAATGGCTTACGGAGCTGGATTCGTCGACCCGAAGTATCTCGAATTAGTTGGCCCTTTGGGAAACTATATTTCAACAATAACCAATTGGAACTACGGCCTTACCAGGCCATGGGAGATGGAGTTAAATACTAAAATGAGGAAAATCTATGGAGTTGACGCTAATCATCACTCTGCTAATCTATACTCCGCTGTATATGTGATAAAGGATGCACTCGAAAGGGCTGGGACAATTGATCGTGAGAAGGTTCGCGATGCCATCAAAGCCACCAATATAACAAGCGGCAGAGCGTTGGTGATGCCTACTAAGTTCATCCGGTTCGATGAAAGAGGTGAAAACATAGGGGCTGAAAGTCTCGTTGCCCAGTGCATAGATGGGAAATACCAAGTGGTTTGGCCATCTGAATATAAGCCAAAGTCCAAGCCCGTCTGGCCGATACCGAAATGGGAAGAAAGATAAAGTGCCAGAACTTCCTTTTCTAATGACATTCCTATACCTTCAAAGAGCTATAATGCTTAAGATGTGAGGGAATACTTTTGGATACCGTCTACCAAGGAAAGAGAAGTTTAGCATTTGCTTTCTAATAGTGAGAAAGTCTAAAAAGTTTGTCGCAGTTTGGAACAGGGGAAATTTGCTTTCCTTGAGCATTTGTTTGAAGCCAGCTTTGCATGGAGGAAACAACCCAAAAGAACTGCCAAGAAAACGCTGACAATTTCCTGAATAGGGAGGGCATAGTGATTAATCTTCTTGTAACAACCTTAATCAATGGCCTACTGATTGGAGGTGTTTACAGTCTCACCGCAATCGGCCTCACACTCATCTTCGGTGTCATGGGTACCGCGAACTTTGCACACGGAACCTTTCTTATGGCGGGTATGTATATAGCTTACTGGTTTTTCAAGTTGATGGGGATCGATCCATATCTCAGCCTATTCGCAGCGATGGCTTTATTGTTTGTATTTGGATGGAATATACAGAAGTACTTATTGTCCAAGATCATGGACGGTCCCCACTACTACACTTTCCTCCTAACTTTAGGAATCATGGCCTTTATGGAAAATACAGCGCTGTTTCTTTGGCCTGATTATAGGCAGCTCATCGTGAGCTATCGCACCACAGAGATCTCTTTAGGGAGCGGGCATCAGATTGATCTAGTGCGGCTGCTGGCTTTCTCATTAGCTGTCGCCCTCACGTTTGCCCTTTACTATTTTCTTAGTCTCACAGAGATGGGGAAAGCGATACGGGCGACCTCTCAGAATAAGACTGCTGCCATGTTGGTTGGAATTAATGTGTCAAAAATTTACTGCATCACCTTTGCAATCGGGGCAGCTTGTGCAGGAGCAGCAGGAGCGGTGATAGCTCCGTTCTATCCCGTTGCTTATAATATAGGGGACATATTCCTTTTGGTAGCCTTTGTAGTGGTTTGTCTCGGTGGAATGGGAAATTTTATCGGGGCCATGATTGGAGGGTTAATCATTGGCCTTGCCGAATCTCTTGGCGCACTGATTATCCCTGGAGGCCAGAAGCAGCTTATCACTTATGGAATTTTCATAATTATTTTGTTCCTCAGGCCGAAAGGCCTATTGCGATTCGGAGGATACTGGCAGGCTCAATGAGGAAGACAACGAGTATATTGTGAGGAGATTTGACATGAACGGCACAGAGAACAAAATGAGCTTTCTGTTTCGATTCTCCCCAAAGATGTATTATAGCTTCACTGGTGGTGTGGTATTTGCAATACTGTTGGCAATACCTCTGCTAAAGAATAATTACATAACCCATATTATCATCGAAATATTTCTTCTTGCCTACCTTGGGCAAGCCTGGAACATCATGTGCGGCAACACAGGGCAACTCTCCTTCGGGCATGCGGCATTTTTTGGTATTGGTTTGTACACATCCAGTATTCTTTTTGTCAAATTAGGCGTCAGTCCTTGGGCGGGCATGTTTGTTGGCGGAACTCTTGCCTTTATTGTAGGGGCTGTGGTAGGTAAAGTCTCATTCAGCTACGGCTTGAAGGGCGTTTACTTTGCCTTTGTTACCCTATCCTTTGCCGAGATGTTGGGCCTCTTTTGTTTGTTGTTCAGATCCCTCACCGGTGGTGCTGAAGGTATCCTCCTCCCTTGGAAAGGTCACAACCCACTCATGTTCTGTTTCGAGGCCAACAAGAAATATTTGTATTACTACACAGTTTTAGCGATGGTGCTCGGTTGCACTCTAGTTGCACATTGGGTAAAGAAGGTGCGATTTGGCTACTGTCTCGCCGCAATCCGCGAAAACGAAGATGCAGCAGAGATGCTCGGAATCGATACTGCAAAGTATAAACTTGTCGCAATCGCCATAAGTGCATTCCTAACAGCACTTGGGGGTACATTCTACATGCAGTACTATCAACACGTCGAGCCTGGTGAGGCCTTTGGGGCGTTCCGCTCTTTTGAGATCCTTTACCCGGTCATTATTGGAGGAGGTGGCAGCATAGTGGGCCCGCTGCTTGGAGCGTTCGTTCTGCAATTGTTCGAAGAGATAACCCGAGCCACCATGCCTCCTCTTATGCACGGATTCCACAGGATGATTTATGGGGTCATAATCGTAGTAATGATAATGTATATGCCCAGAGGACTTGTAGGCCTTATTGAGAGCTGCAAAGAGAGAGTGGTGCTGAAGTATAAAATAGGAACCAGAGAGTAAATATTCTTATGCCTGCTTTGAAGCTTTTTAACATTACCAAGAATTTCGCCGGATTGAAGGCTGTTTGCAAGGTGAGTTTAGAGATGGACGAAGGTGATATTTTCGGCCTCATAGGACCAAACGGCTCTGGAAAGACAACGGTCTTCAATCTTATCACAGGATTTCTCAAGCCCGATGACGGAGAGATCATTTTTAGTGGCCGCTCCATCCTTGGACTCAAGCCGCACGACATATGCAAAAGGGGTATTACACGCTCTTTTCAGG
>Ga0187886_1004230_pt1 | contig 10395 bp, 6 predicted proteins | sample June2016WEW_20_1_FD_133001 | JGI IMG/M metagenome (GOLD analysis project Ga0187886, IMG submission 133001) | Peatland microbial communities from SPRUCE experiment site at the Marcell Experimental Forest, Minnesota, USA - June2016WEW_20_150 | ecosystem: Environmental > Terrestrial > Soil >... | reverse complement strand
CTGGTTGCTGTTGCTATCCTCATCAGGATACTTGTCCTGCAGGTTGTCCAGCATGGAAAATGGGCAGCGATGAGCGAAAAATATGTTTATCAGACTGCCGAAATGCCTGCCAACAGGGGCGATATTCTTGCCCGTGACGGGCGTCTTCTGGCAAGCTCCGTACCTTACTATACCATTTACATGGATACCCGCAGCACCGGCATGTCGGCACAAACCTGGTCAAACGGCATCAATGGACTTTCTGCCGGACTGGCAAAACTTCTTGGTCAGAGATCAGCTGCCGGATGGAAAGCTGCAATCATTGATGCCAGAAAACGGGGCGACAGGTATTTTCTTATCCAGCGCAAAGTAGATTTTGAAACGCTTAAGCAGCTTAAAGAGCTTCCGATTTTCAGGGAAGGTCAGTACAGAGGGGGAATGGTGGCTCAGGCCGAAAACAAAAGAATTCTGCCCAACAACGAACTGGCAGCCCGTACAATAGGTTACCTGAATCTTGGGACCGAAGGCACAGAGGTTGGAGTTGAAGGATCATTCGACAAAGATCTTGCCGGGGAAAATGGAGTAGTAGTAAAACAGAGACTTACCGGCGGCGACTGGATAACAGTTGAAAATGCAAACAGTGTCGATTCCAGGGATGGGAATGATGTTTTGACAACAATTGATATTGACCTTCAGGATGTTGCATCAACAGCATTGATGAAGCAGCTTGAAAAACATGATGCCGATCATGGATGTGCTGTCGTGATGGAAGTTGCCACAGGCGATATAAGGGCGATTGTCAATCTTGAGAAAGGGGACGACGGAAGCTATCACGAATCTTTCAACTATGCCATTGCTGAGAGTACCGAACCAGGCTCAACCTTCAAGCTTCCATCACTCATGGCTGCAATTGAAGACGGTGTGATAGACACCGGCGATATTGTCGATACCGGCAATGGCACCGTAAAATACTACAACAAGATTATTCGCGACCACGAAGATAAAGGACTCGGCAAACTGACCGTCAAACAGGTTTTTGAAAAATCATCAAACGTAGGAACTGCTAAGCTTATTTATGAGCATTATAAAAACAATCCCAAAGATTTTGTCAACAGGCTATATGCAATGAGGCTGAATGAAAAACTTAATATTCAGCTTAAAGGTGAAGGATCGCCACTCATAAGGTACCCGGGCGATAAGCTTTGGTCAGGGATCTCGCTTCCGATGATGGCTCATGGGTACGAAGTTCAGCTCACGCCACTGCAGATGCTGACATTTTATAACGGTGTTGCCAATAATGGCAGGATGATGAAACCCCGCTTTGTCACTGCAATAATGCGCAACGGAAGTATCCTGAAACATTACAACACTGATGTTATCATAAACTCACTTGCATCAAGATCAACGATCAGAAAAGCTAAATCAATGATGGAGGGAGTGGTGGAACAGGGAACGGCAATGAACCTCAGGAATCCGAATTACAGGATAGCCGGAAAAACCGGAACGGCCCAGATTGCAAAAGGGAAATCGGGTTACAGGTCAGTGGGAGGGATATCATATCAGGCTTCCTTTGTCGGTTATTTCCCTGCTGAAAATCCCCTCTACTCATGCATCGTAGTGGTGAATGCTCCATCTAACGGGGTCTACTACGGCAACGTTGTGGCCGGATCTGTTTTCAAGGAGATATCGGACAAGATCTATGCAACAAATTTTTTCAGGGATTATAAGACAGAAAACGAAGATAAAAAGCCAGTTGCTCCCGAAGCCGGCAACGGGTATCGGGAAGATATAAATAATGTTCTGAGGGAACTGGATGTAAGATATAAACGAAGCGTAAAAGCCGATTGGGTAGCAACCAGAGAGAGTGGCGATACTGTACGGCTTGAAGGCTTGAAGGTCGTTGAAGGACTCGTTCCTGATGTCCGTGGGATGAGCCTCAGGGACGCAGTTTATCTTCTCGAAAATTCGGGTTACAGGGTGAAATTCAGCGGCAGAGGCAAAGTTCTGAAGCAATCTCCGGAACACGGCGCCAGATATTTTGAAGGACAGGTAGTCTCTCTTGATATGAATATGTAGAATTATGGAGCTTGAAAAAATATTAAAGGGAATCAATGTAATCTCGCTTACGGGAAACGATATGAGAGAGATTGATAATATCACTTTTGATTCCCGCAATGTAACAAAAAGATCACTGTTTGTAGCGGTAAAGGGATCAAAAAGCGATGGACATGATTTTATTCCAGGGGCTGCAGCATCGGGTGCTTCTGCAATAATCTGCGAAACGCTTCCAGCCGCTCCTGATAAGAGTATCACCTGGATAAAGACAACCGATTCTGCAAAAGCTCTTGGACAGGCTGCTTCAAATTTCTTCGGCAACCCCTCATCGTCACTTAAGCTTGTAGGCGTTACCGGCACAAACGGAAAGACAACTATTGCCACACTGCTTTATAAAATGTTTACAGGACTTGGGCATAAGTGCGGCCTTTTTTCGACTGTATGCAATTATGTAATAGACAAAGAGCTGCCGGCAACACATACTACTCCTGATCCCGTTCAGATAAACAGGGTGATGGCAGAGATGGTTGAAGCCGGCTGTGATTATGCCTTCATGGAAGTAAGCTCCCATTCTGCTGATCAGCAGCGGATTGCCGGATTGATATTTGCAGGCGGCATTTTCACGAACCTCACTCATGATCATCTCGACTATCATAAAACATTTGACAATTACCTGGTATCCAAGAAGAAATTTTTCGACTCGCTGCCCCAAAATGCTTTTGCCCTGGTAAATGCGGATGATAAAAACGGGAAAGTGATGCTTCAGAACTGCAAGGCTCAGCATTACACATTTTCAGTAAGAGGAGCTGCTGATTTCAGGTGCACCCTGATTGAGCAGAGCTTTGAAGGAATGTTGCTGAAGATAATGGGAGAAGAAGTGTGGACGCGTTTCGTCGGCGATTTTAATGCCTCTAACCTTCTGGCTGTCTGTGCAGCTTCGGAGCTTCTTGGTGCCGGAAGGAAAGGAATACTCACCATATTGAGCAATCTGACTCCGGTGGCAGGTCGGCTGGAGGTTATAAGGTCGCAGGGAGGGATAACGGGAATAGTAGATTATGCCCATACACCAGATGCCCTCTTAAATGTAATCGGCACCATCAACAAGATCAGGGCAAAAAATATACAGCTAATTACCGTAGTGGGAGCCGGGGGAGACCGCGACAGGACGAAGAGACCTGAAATGGCTGCCATTTCGGCCGAGGGCAGCACAAAGGTGATCCTGACTTCTGACAACCCGCGGACAGAAGATCCGGAAATGATCCTGAATGATATGGAAGCCGGGATTACTTCTGAGATGAAAGGAAAAACATTACGGATCTGCGACAGGCGTGAAGCCATTAAGACAGCTGTCATGCTTGCGCACAAGGGAGATGTGATACTAATCGCGGGTAAAGGGCATGAGCCGTATCAGGAGATCAAAGGCGTAAAGTACCATTTTGATGACAGGGAAGAGCTTAAGAACGCATTATCACAGAAATAACATTTTCAAAGATGCTGTACTATTTGTTTGAATATCTTCACAAACTGCATGTTCCCGGAGCTGGCGTGTTCACCTATATATCATTCAGATCGGCCGCCGCTATCATAACTTCCCTGATCATCTCCCTGATGATCGGAAGAAGAATAATTCAGCTTCTTCAGAAGAAACTTATCGGTGAAGTTGTACGCGATCTGGGGCTTGAGGGACAATACCGCAAGGAAGGTACGCCATCAATGGGAGGTATGATTATTCTTGCTTCAATCGTTATTCCGACCCTTCTCTTTGCAAAGCTTGATAATGTATATGTTCTGCTGATGCTCCTTACGACGATATGGCTTGGGTTGATCGGGTTTATTGACGATTATATCAAGATCTTCAAAAAGCACAAGGAAGGACTCGCCGGAAGATTTAAAATTATAGGGCAGGTCAGCCTCGGGATAATTGTCGGACTTATCCTGTTTTTCAGCAAGGATGTGGTAATCGCAGAAAATGTCACAAACGTCAACCTGACGACCAGGCAGAGAATAGAACTTACCGAACAGCCTGAATCTAAGACGATAACTGCGGGAAGCACGATGGAAACCAAATCGACAAAAACCACAATACCGTTTGTGAAGAACAACGAGTTTGATTACAAGTGGCTTGTAGCTTTTGTAAAAGGCCCTTTGCGTCAGCCTCTGACCTGGATAGTATATGTGCTGATTGTTATTTTTATTCTTACAGCCGTTTCGAACGGTGCTAACCTTACTGACGGGCTTGACGGACTTGCGACAGGCACTTCTGCAATAATAGGAGTTGCACTGGGCATACTGGCATATGTCTCGTCAAACTTCATATATGCAAGGTATCTTAATATCATGTTTATTCCTCATTCTGAGGAGCTTGTAATTTTTGCTGCAGCATTTATCGGAGCTACAATTGGATTCCTCTGGTACAACTCATATCCGGCACAGGTATTCATGGGAGATACAGGCTCACTGGCGCTGGGAGGGATAATTGCAGTTTTTGCAATAATTATCCGGAAAGAGCTTCTCATTCCGATACTCTGCGGGATTTTCCTTGTCGAGAATCTGTCTGTCGTTATCCAGGTTGCATGTTTCAAGAGGACTAAAAGAAAATATGGCGAAGGCCGGAGAGTATTCCTCATGGCTCCACTGCATCATCATTATCAGAAAAAAGGGTATCCGGAACCGAAAATAGTCACACGGTTCTGGATAGTGGCAATAATACTAGCCGTAATAAGCATAGTGACTCTCAAGATCAGGTAGTTGAATGAAGAAAAAAATTGTAATACTGGGAGCAGGGGAAAGTGGCACGGGGTCGGCAGTACTGGCGCTGAAACATGGATTTGATGTCTTCGTGTCCGATAAGGGTGTGATAAAAGACCAGTACAGGGAATTGCTTGATAAATATGGCATAAAATGGGAGCAGGGGGATCATACTGAAAAAGAGATACTGTCGGCTGACGAGGTCATAAAGAGTCCCGGGATAAAAGAAGATGTCCCCATTATAGTGAAGCTCCGGGAAAGAGGGATACATATCATTTCCGAGATCGAATTTGCAGGAAGATATACAAAAGCAGTAAAAATCTGTGTTACAGGCAGTAACGGAAAGACAACTGTGACAAACCTTCTCTGTCACATGCTTAAAAAAGCCGGTAAAAAGGTGGCCATGACCGGCAATGTGGGTAATAGTTTTGCCCTGGCAGTAGCTGAAGGCTCTTATGATTATTTTGTTATTGAGCTCAGCAGCTTCCAGCTTGATGGCATGTATGATTTCAGGGCAGAGATCGCAATTCTGTTGAATATAACACCTGATCACCTCGACAGGTATGATCACAAGTTTCAGAATTACATAGATTCTAAATTCAGGATAACTCAGAACCAGCAGAAGTCTGATTTTTTCATTTACTGGGCTGATGATCCGGTGATAAAGGCTGAACTGGCAAAGAAGAAGTATGACGCTGCCATGCTGCCATTTTCCGACACATCTTGCAAAAACATGACCGCATATATCGAAGATAATGAATTAATTATTGATTACCCACGTAAAACCCACCTTATGACCATTCACGAACTTGCTCTAAAAGGACGTCACAACACCTACAACTCGATGGCTGCTGCCATTGCAGGCAAAGTACTCAACATCAGGAAAGACACCATCAGGGAGTCTCTTGCCGATTTCCAGGGGGTCGAACACAGGCTCGAACCTGTTATCAAAGTCAGCGGTATAAATTTCATCAATGACTCAAAGGCTACTAATGTGAATTCCACATGGTATGCACTTGAATGCATGGAGACAGATGTGGTGTGGATTTTGGGCGGTGTCGATAAGGGGAATGATTATTCAGAGCTATTCCCGGTTGTGAAGCAGAAGGTGAAGGCCATTGTTTGCCTTGGCAAGGATAACAAAAAGATAATAAATGCCTTTAAGGACAAGGTGCCGACAATTATTGAGACTACATCAATGGAAGAGGCGGTCAGGTCTTCATATTACCTGGCAAAGAAGGGTGAGACAGTATTGCTTTCACCGTGCTGCGCCAGCTTCGACCTGTTCAATAATTATGAGGACAGGGGAAGACAGTTTAAAGCTGCGGTAAGAAATCTTTAAAAACAGATAAAATGCAGCAGGGCTGGCTTACAAAGACATTTAAAGGTGACAGGGCTATATGGGGCCTTGTTGCACTTTTTATGATCTATTCCCTGCTGGCAGTTTACAGTTCATCGGTAAATGTAGCATTTAAAAGCTATCATGGCAATACGACATATTTTCTCCGGAGCCAGTTCATGATGCTGATACTGAGCCTGGCTATAATTATCATTGTTCATTATCTGCCGGTAAGGATATATTCATCAATTGCAGGATTATTGCTTATCGGGTCAGCAGGGCTGCTTGTACTTACATTTGTCTTTGGCGCCAGGGTTAATGAAGCGACGCGATGGCTTGTGATCCCGGGCACCGGATTTCGTCTTCAGACATCAGATATTGCCAAGGTTGCACTGGTAATATACCTGGCACGAACTCTTGCAAGATATCAGGGTCAGCTTAATGACTTTATGCTTGTAACAAAATACCTTATGGTTCCTGTTGCAATCATTTGCGCCCTCATTATGCCTGAGAACCTATCAACCGCTATGATGATTTTTGGAATAAGCATGATAATTTTATATATAGGAAGAGTTCCATTCAAATTTCTGTTGGCTTATGTGGGAATGGCCGTTGTAGGAGTGCTTCTCTTTGCATTGGTCCTTACTGTTGTGACCAAGGACAACAGGGTCGAAGTATGGAAAAACAGGATCGAGCATTATATTTCCGGAACCGGTGACGGGGAGGATGATTACCAGGCTAACCAGGCCAAGATAGCAATATCAACCGGAGGATTCTTCGGAAAAGCTCCAGGCCACAGCACTCAGAGAAATATTCTGCCGCAGTCAAACTCTGATTTCATCTTTGCAATAATAATAGAGGAATACGGATTGTTCATAGGAGCAATTCCGCTTATTCTTGCATATATGATTTTGTTGTTCAGAGGAATAACAATTGCCAAAAAATGCGAGACGGCATTCCCGGCCTTTCTGGTGCTGGGACTGATAGTGATGATGGTAGTTCAGGCCATGATGAATATGATGGTTGCTGTCGGGCTTTTCCCGGTGACGGGACAAACGCTTCCGATGGTGAGCTGGGGAAGGACATCAGTGCTGGTAATGAGCTTTTCGATCGGCGCAATTTTGAGTGTAAGCCGGGTTGTGAACGCAAGAATCAAAAAAGAAGAACTGCCTGAAGATGAACAGGCAGATGAGGGCGAAAAAATTTATGAAGCTGCAAATGCATAAAAAGGTAATTATAAGCGGAGGCGGTACAGGCGGTCATATTTTTCCCGCAATTTCAATTGCCAATGCTCTCAGGAGAATTGATCCCGGGATTGAAATCCTTTTTGTTGGTGCTGAAGGAAGAATGGAGATGGAAAAAGTTCCTGCGGCAGGATACAAAATTGCCGGACTGCCTATACGGGGATTCTACCGCAGCCTCTCTCCTGGAAATGTTGCAGTGTTGTATAAATTAGTGAAGAGTCTTTTCATGTCGCGGAAGATAATAAAGGAATTCAATCCCGATGTCGTTGTCGGTGTGGGAGGATATGCGAGCGGACCGATTCTCAGGCAGGCAGGAAGAATGGGTATCCCGACACTGATACAGGAACAGAACAGTTATGCCGGAGTTACTAACAAACTGCTTGCAAAAAGGGCTTCGCTGATCTGTGTTGCATATGATGACATGGAGAAATATTTCCCTGCCGCAAAAATTATAAAAACCGGCAATCCGGTGCGGCAGAATTTTGATGATATTGATATTCTGAAAAATGAAGCTCTCTCTTTCTTCGGGCTTAGGAGAGATACTGCGGTAATTCTGGTGCTTGGCGGATCTCTGGGTGCAGGAACGATAAACGAAAGCCTTTCGGGAAACATTCAGAAAATTGCATCCTCGGGCTGCCAATGGCTCTGGCAGACCGGGAAAAACTATTTCGAAAATATCAATACCCTGGTTTCAGAATCATCATGCACCAACATTGCAGTAATTGACTTTATCAACAGAATGGACTATGCATTTGCTGCTGCCGATATCATTATTTCAAGAGCTGGCGCCGGAACAATATCAGAGCTGTGCCTGGTTGGGAAACCTGTCATACTGGTGCCTTCACCAAACGTTGCTGAAGATCACCAGACAAAAAATGCTCTTGCATTATCTTTTCGGAATGCTGCGATAATGATAAGGGATGATGAAGCGGTAAAACGCCTGGCCGATGAAGCTATCAGGCTGATTTCGGATGAAGAAGAAAAAAAATCTCTCTCTGCCAATATTAAATTGATGGCTGACCGGGATGCAGATATAAGAATTGCCAATGAAGTCTTAAAACTGGCTGGAGCATGATTGATTTCAGCACCATAGAAGGAATGTATTTTGTCGGGATCGGCGGGATAGGAATGAGCGCCCTTGCATTATATTTCAGAAAGGGAGGATATGATATTGCCGGTTACGACAGGACTTCAGGTATGATAACCGATAATCTTGCTTCTTATGGCTGCACCATTTCCTTCGTCGATGAGATCAATTCACTGCCCGCTCTTTACAGATCGTCAGATAATAAGGGGAAAGTCCTTGTTGTTTACACTCCGGCTATTCCTGCCGAAAATAAAATACTATCATATTTCAGGGAACGTGGGTACCCGGTTTACAAGAGATCGGAGATCCTTGGAGCAATATCAAGGGAGACAGATACTATAGCTATCGCCGGGACTCATGGCAAAACTACAATTTCCGCAATGACGGCTCACCTGCTGAAACAATCTCATGTCGATTGCTCTGCATTCCTCGGTGGGATATCAAAAAACTATAATTCAAATCTCATACTTGGCGAAAGCAGGTACACCGTCATGGAAGCCGACGAATATGACAGGTCTTTTCACAGGCTCAGTCCGGTAATGGCTGTAGTATCGGCGATGGACCCTGATCATCTGGAAATCTATGGTGATCATAAGACTATGATCGCTGCCTATAATGTTTTCTGCGGAAAGATAAGGCACGGCGGAATGCTGATATACAACAGTAAATTAAAAGGGAAAATAATTCACCCTGAAGGAGTGACCTGCCTTACATACGGGAAGGACGCAGGTTCAGATTACAGGTACCTCAATGTCGAGCACCAGGAGGATTATTATTCCTTTGATCTGGAGACCCCGGCAGGAATATTAAATGATCTGCATTTTCCTTTCCCCGGAATAATCAATATTGAAAACCTGACAGCTGCGATCGCTGTTGCACTGAATTGCGGAGTAAATGAAAGTGAAATACGGAAAGCAATTATTCTTTTTCGCGGTGTAAGAAGGAGATTTGACATCAGGATTAACTTACCGGGACTGACCTATGTGGATGATTATGCCCATCATCCTGAAGAGATCAGGGCATTTATAACATCTGTAAGAGAATATTTTGGCAAAAGGAAGATTAGGGCAATATTCCAGCCGCATCTTTATACCCGCACCCGCGACCATGCCGATGGCTTTGCAGCCATTCTTGACACGCTTGATGAAGTGATACTTCTGCCTGTTTATCCTGCCAGGGAAAAACCTATTGAAGGAGTATCATCAGGAATGATATTCAAAAAAATGAAGCTGGCAAACAAGATCATGATGGAGATGAGTGATATTCCCGGGAAACTTAATGTAAAAGATCTTGATGTTTTGGTTACTATAGGAGCCGGGGATATAGACAGGCTCGTTGAACCGATTGAAAAGAAGCTTAAAGAGCTGAGAGGAAGATGAACAGACTTATGAGGATATTACTGATATTGCCGGTATTGTACCTTATTATAATACCAGTATATCTCGCATCATCATCCAACTCAAAACCGTGCAGCGGAATTGCAATAAATATCAAAGATTCATCTGATTATCATTTCGTTACAAAAAGACAGCTTTTAAACCTGGTGTACGGTAACAGCAGCAGGATTATCGGAAAGAAGCTGAAAGACATCTCGACCGTCAGCATCGAAAACAGGATAAGTACGCTTCATGAGCTTAAAACGGCAGAAGTTTATCTGACATTAGACGGCACACTTCACGTTTATGCAGATCAGAGAAATCCTGTAATGAGGGTCATGCCAAATGACGGCGGAGATTATTTTGTTGATGAAGACGGAGTTGTAATGAGGAGAAGAAACCTTTATAATCCGCGATTACATATTGTTGAAGGCAATGTGAATATCAGTGCAGCCATGCTTAATGGGGTAAGTGTTCTTGACACCACTATAAAAAAATCAATCCTTAAAGATATTTATCCTCTGGTGAATTATATATATGATGATAAATTCTGGTCGGCTCAGATCG
>Ga0187886_1004225_pt1 | contig 10401 bp, 20 predicted proteins | sample June2016WEW_20_1_FD_133001 | JGI IMG/M metagenome (GOLD analysis project Ga0187886, IMG submission 133001) | Peatland microbial communities from SPRUCE experiment site at the Marcell Experimental Forest, Minnesota, USA - June2016WEW_20_150 | ecosystem: Environmental > Terrestrial > Soil >... | reverse complement strand
GTGAATTTCCATGGTAGATAAATAAAAATTTGGCAAGGGCAAAGGATAAGGGCAAAGGTAATCAAAATAAAAAATAAAAGGATAATGCCTAATTAGGCAGAAAGGCAAAGGGTATTAAAATGGCAAATAAAGATGTAAAAAACATATTACCAAGGGTTCAAGATGCAGTACAGTATTTTCTAAATTATGAGACACAATTGTATTGGACAATGAAAATTGACGATGAATTTTGTATAGAACCTCCTGTATTAAATCCGTTTTTACGTTGTATTGAAGCATTAGGTAAAGAAGTTGATGTTAAATTAATACATGATGATGATCATAAAGCTTATTATAAAATATCTCATAGAAAACTACAAGATATTACAAGCAATATCACAAATATCACAAATATTATACATAAAGATTAAGTAAAAATATATTGGCTTGCCCTTGCCAATTTAATTTAAAACTTAATTTAAAATAAAGGAGATAAAAAATAATGAAAATTGAAATTGCTAAAATACTTAAAGTTATCAAAGATGAAGATAACGGTGATGATTATGACGATTATTTTGAAGTAGAAGTTAGCGAAGATATTACGCTATATTTAACCAATGATGTTTCTTATTCCGCAACTGTTAAAACAATTAACAATGATAATATTGTAGTTGAAGATGAAGAAGGTAGAGAAATTGTTGTTCCGTTTGATAAGATTGAGGATATTGAAATTTAATAATAAATATAAGGAGGGTTTTTGTTATGATGTATTTTATTGATTATTATAAAGATAATACTGCTTTTGGGTTTAAACATTTTATTGAAATTGATAAATTGGATTATGAAAAAGGAGTATATTTAGAAAAAATAAAGATTAATTCAGAAGACGTAGAAATATTATCTTATAATCTATTAAATTATATTTCTGGTGATAAGCCTAGTAAAATTATATTTAATAAATTTGGTATTTCTATTGCCTTTCATGATAGAATTATAGAATTAATAAAGGACGCTAAAAACGTAAGTATTAATGATTTTGGTGATTTAAAATATATATCATAAAAATGAACTTTTATTGCCATAAATAAAAAATAAAAGGAGAATAAATAAACATGACTGAGATTAAAAACGAGGATAATCAAACAATAATTGCTTCAATAGCTGAGAAGCCAAATTTAGAAGGTCTTACTATTGATATTAATATTGGAAATATTTTAAATTTATCAAAAGTAAATGAAGAAGATAAATATACAACTTATAAAAAGGTATTTGAATCTATGATGAATCATTTAAATTGGGAAAATATATTAAATGGTGTTGCAGAAGGTATGGGATTTGATTCATATTCAGCATTAAAAGAATCATGGAAATAAAATGTTAATTTGGTGATAGGAGTGAAAATGAGAAATTATAAACTAAAAACCCAAGGAATATACTACGGAATTTTTGGGAATAAACCAGATTTTACAGATGAACAGAAACAGCAGTTAAAAGATTTAGGTTTCCGATTAGAGTATTTTGATACAACATGGCAAAAATCTTTAGGAGTAATTTACGATGTTGTTTATATAGAATTAATTCCAAGTAAATCTTATTTATATTTTTATCAAAATGGAATATATTTTTTGCCTTGCGAATTGAATAGTTATGTTAAAAATAAAGAATTACTTAAAATGATAAAGGATACAGTAAAAGAATTAAAAGATATAGGAGTAATTTAATAATGGTTAATATTTTATGGTTAATTTTAGTGGCATTTTTCTTTTTCTGTGGATATTCAATCAGCTTTTATCAGTACCAAAAAGGTTTAGTTGAAAAAGCAAATAGTAAGGATAATCCGATAGAATATATTTTAGGAAAACCTTATGCGCTTTTAAATGAACATGATTATGTTGAGTTTATTTTATGGAAAGTATTTAGTAAGAATACTGTAGATATTAAAGATAATAATAAAGGAGACGAAAAGATAAATGATATTGTATAATATTTTAGGATGGTATTCGCTAATTCTTATTTTAATAGGTACGCTTCTTAATATGTTTAGTAACAAAGAAACACCTAGATATAGGTTTCTTGTATTTATTTTTCAGATTCCACTACTTTATTTTTTATACTTAGCATTGATTAAATAATAAGAATAAGGAGTTTAATAATTGGCAATTAGATATATACCTTATAGGACGACAAGTTGCATACCTGAATATACTGCATTGTCAACAGACGATTTTTCAAAGGTTTATATTAGAGAAGGAGCATTTATTTTTCTTACAGATTTAAAACAGTATAAATTCTTACATCATAAAGAATCTGAAGGCATTGAATTGTTTGATTGTCCATGTGCTTGTAGTAGGGCACATAAATGATAGATTTGCTGACATTTTAAAGTTGAAAAGGAGATAATAAATGATTGTATTAAGTCAAGATAAAATGACAACTGGAAATTTTTATTTATTTGAAGCCAGTAATTTTCAAAATTCAATAAATGGACTATATTCAATATATGGATATATATTTAGTGGAGAAGTAAGTAGATTAGGCGATTATACACTAGAAAGAGCAAAGGAAATAATTTTAGATTTACATGATTCATTAAAATGTAATGTTTTAAATTATGAAATGCCAGAAAATTAATTTTAATCACCAAACCAGTTTTTTATTGCCATAGAGAGGGTGTAAATTAGTGAGATTCATGCACTGCCGTAATTATAATTGCGTTAATTATTTCGAAGAATATTGTGATTTGAATATAAAAAATAAGGCATTAACTCTAAATGAAGATGGTATATGTGAATGCTTTAAATCTGGTAAAAATAGTTTATATGATGATACTAAATTATTTAATTTTGCTAAAAAGATACTTACAATTGGCGGTGGAAACGAGGTGTAGATTGTTATATGCCAATGCTTTGTGTGAACATGAATTGTTTTAAAGTATATCAATCGCCTCGTAGAAGAGAATGTAAATGTGGTGCTTCTGTAATAGAAGTGGATGAATTATATTTACCTGTTATCAAAATGTTAAATCAAAAAGGTTATCAGACAAATTATTGTTGTTCGAGCCACTTAGAGAAGAACTGCCCCACCAGCTATATTTATTTTGCAGATGGAACTATATTGCCTTATTTGCCCGAAGGATACGAATACGATGATTATTCAGACAATGATGAATGGAAAAACAGTATAGTTATTCGTAGAGATTTTACTAAATTTAATTATGAAAATGAATTGGAATTACATTTAGATATTGTTAGAAGCGCAGTAAATGTGTGCGAATGGGTTAAAAGTTTGCCTGAATTAAAACATAATAATAAATTTTTAAGATATTATGGCGAAGATTTATTTGATGATTAATTTTACCTTATAATAATTATAAATTAAAATGGGGGAGAATCAAATATTGCATTTAGATTTATTGTCGGTCAATGGATATAAATGTATTATATGTCCGTTAAATGGAAATAAAGTTCCTACTTTTTTATGCCACAGATGTACTAATTATAGTGATACTGGTTCTAGGTATTTACTATGTAAATATGAAAAGGAAAATAATTTATTAGATATAGAAAAAATAATTTTTGTCTCAGCACCTTATTCAGGAAATAATATTTCAGAAATTGAGACTCATGTACAAGAAGCAATAGATATTGGTATTAAATTATATCAAAAAGGTTATATTCCGGTGATTCCGCATCTTTTGCATTATTTTGATCTAAGAGCAAAAGAATTAGGATTAGATATTAATTATGAAGAATTTATGAAAATAGATGATATATATTTGCAAACTTGTCATTATTATTTGCAACATAAACCTAGTCCTGGTGCAGATCGTGAACTAGCGAGAGCAAGAGAATTAGATAAAATTATTTTCTATAGTATTGATGAAGTACCTGATTTAAATTTATTTCATCAACATTAAAAAATTAATATAAAATATATAAAGGAGTTGCTTTAAAATAATTAATGTCATTTGTATAAGCGGTAAGGCTCGTAATGGCAAGGATAGTTCTGCCGCAATATTAAAAAGTATATTAGAAAAACAAAATCATAAAGTCTTAGAAGTTGGTAATGCTGATTATTTAAAATATATTGTTGCTACATATTTAGGTGGAAGCTATGAAAGAAATGATTACAATAGAAGCCTCTGGCAAAATTTTGGAACTGATGAAGTAAGAAATACTTATCCTGATTTTTGGGTTACGATTGTTAGAATGTTAATTCAAGCACTATCTATTAAAAATAGATTTGATTATTATCTAATTTCTGATGTGAGATTTGAAAATGAGATAGATGTATTAAAAAATGCGGGATTTAATGTTATTACATTGCGAGTTGAACGAATTGGATATAAAAGTGAATTAAATGAGAAACAACAAAAACATGCTAGTGAAACATCATTAGATAATTATAATTTTGATTATTATATTAAAACTGGAGAAGGTTTAGATAAGTTAAGAATCGAAGTTGAAAAATTTATTTGCTGGTTAATGAAAGATAATGAAATAAGGCTATAAAATTTAATGATTTGAATAGAAGGTGATTTATAATTAAAGAAATTACAGTTGAATTAACAAATAAATGCTATTTAAATTGTTTACATTGTTCAACAAATGCTAATAAATATAATAATATATTTTTGGATCATAATTATATAAAAGAAGTAATTGAAAAATATAAACCTAAACAAATTAATTTAAGTGGTGGAGAACCTTTACTTGATCAATATATTTATTTCTTAACTGAATGGTTAAATAAAAATAAATATGAAGTTAATATATATACATCGGGATTTCACGATATGTCTAATTTTTATAGTTATAAATTTAATAAAATTGTATGCTCGTTGTTTAGTACAAAATCTAGTTTGCATAATATGATAACTGGTAGAGATTCATTTAATTTAACAATAAAGAATATAAAATATTTAATATTTCTTAAAATGAATGTAGAAATACATGTAGTTCCCATGCAATTGAATTTATATGATATTGATGGAACAATATCAGACATATTGGACTTAGGAATAAAAAAAGTTAAATTATTAAAATTAGTTAATCAAGGTAGAGTAAAAGATAATCCTTATATAATACCAGATGATTATTCTTTAAAGAAAGAAATAATTAGATTAAGAGGCAAATATGGTGATTATATAGAATTAGGTTCTCCTTTTGATAAAAATCATAAATGTGTAGCAGGAAAAGAAAAATTAGTTATTCAGCCAAATGGATTAATAATACCATGCGAAGCATTTAAATCTGGAGAAAATATGTGTCAAAGGATTTAGAAATAAGAAGGAGTATAAATGATTATTCAAGTCGAACCAGTTATTGATTATTCAGTAAGAAATTTATGTTCCAATGAATATTATAATCATCCTAATGGATGTCCAAATTTTGATAAAAAACAAAGAGGATGTCCTAGTCATCCTGATACAAAATTATTTGATAAGTATTTTAATTTAAGTTATCCGATATATGCAATATATAATATTTTTGATTTAAAAAGCCATGTAGAAAATATGAGAATTAAGCAACCTACTTGGTCAGAACATCAATTATATTGTGTTTTATATTGGCAGACTAAAGCAAGAAAACAACTTCATAAATATATTGATGAGTTTTTGCAAGAACATCCTGGATATGAAGTTGATGATTTAGAAAAACCCAGACCAGAAGCAATGGGTGTAAATATAACTAAAACAATGAAAAACGTAGGAATTATATTAGAATGGATGCCTAGAAATATTGCTTATCAAATTGCTTTAGCAGGTATAAAAAGGAGTGAATAAAGGTTAAAGAAATAAAATCAATTGAAGATATAATTAATGAAGAAGTTATAAAAGTAAGAAAGAAATTCAAAGGTTTAAATTCTGCACATGAGGGCGAAAGTGTTCTTCGTGAAGAAATAGAAGAAGTAAAAGAAGAATTAATAGACTTAGAAAAAGAATTTAATAATTTGTGGAATAATGTAAAAAAGAATCAAAAGGGTAATCAGATAATTAATGTAAATAATATTTATAATATTGTAATTAACATTATAAAAGAGAGTATCCGGGTTGCAAGTACCTGCAAAATTTTTGAAGAGGATCTAAAGTAATAAATTCATTGTTTCATTCTAAGGAGATAATTTATGTTAAAAATTGCATATGCTTATAAAGATAAATTACAAATAGTATATTTAGATAATATTTTAAAAGATAAATACAAATATTATAATAATGGAAATTATTATAATTACGATATTAGTAATATAGCAAAAAATAGTTGGGATGCCTTAGAATTTGTAAGTATTGATAAAAATGATAATATACTTGGATTTCTTAAAGCAGACATTAACAGAGCTACAAATAATATTTTAAATCTTGGTGTTGTTAATTTTAGTGAGCATAAAAGTATAATATTTTCAAAAGATTTTTATGTATTTTTAATTGATTTATTTATAAAATACAATTTTAGAAAAATTAATTTTAATGTAGTTATTGGCAATCCAATTGAACGAATGTATGATAAATATATAAATAAATATGGTGGAAGAATTGTAGGAATCTATAAAGATGAAACAAAGTTAGTTGATGGCACATACTGTGATAGTAAAGTTTATGAAATATTCAAAAGTGATTTTGAAAAGAATTATAAAAGTCATATAAAAAATAAAGGAGTATAAAAATGAGTGATTTAAGAAAGTCCAGGCACTAAGAGATAATAAATGGCTTGACATTAATTTTAATGAATTAGTAAATGGAGATATATTTAGATTGTTTGAATCAAACGGAGAAGTTGTTAGAGATAAACTTAATGATGATGAATTTGTAGCAATAAGCGATCCTTATTATGAAGATAGTCAGTGGATGATTGATATTTCGCAGGACGATGCAATTATGTCAGATAAATAATTATAAGACAAAAAACTTAAAATTTTATGAATAACAATAAAGTAAATACAATATAAATTATTAAAAGGAGATTAATTATATATTGAAACCACGTATACTTTTTTTAGGTGACAGTGTTAATAGTACAACGGGATTTAGTCGTGTATTACGAGAAATAATGATGGGAATTTTTAAAACAGATAAATATGAAATTAAAAATCTTGCTTGGGGATACAAAAACGAAGAACATTCTTTTCCGTTTCAATTAATACCTACATTAAATTCTCAAGACTATTTTGGGTGTCAAATGCTCTCAGTTCTTTTAGAATCGTGGAAACCAAATGCGGTGTTTACATTAGGCGATGTTCCGTGGCTAATGTTTATGTCAAAAATGCATGAATATGGCAAATTTATCCACTTTTCCTACATGCCTATTGACGGATCGCCTTTACCCAACACTTGGCGAGACTTCATTAATACTATTGATGTTCCGATCTTCTATAGTAAATTTGGTTATGATCAAGTTCAAAAATCATTGCCAAATAAAAAAATATATCTTATCTATCATGGCGTAAATATAGATGAATTTAAACCATTACCTAAAGGACAAATTGAAAGTTTTAAAAAAGAAATAGGACTAGAGGGCAAAAGAATTTATTCCACAATAGCTAGGAATCAATGGAGAAAGAATCTGCCTCAAACTTTTATTTCTATGAGAGATTTTTTAAAAGATAAAGATAAAGATACAATATATTACTGTCATAGCCAGCAAATTGATTGCGGTTGGGATCTCGCAGAATTAATCGATCAATTTGATTTAAAAGGCAGAGTTTTTATTCCACAAGGAATGACTGGGATAGGAGTAGATCAAGAAACTCTTAATAAAATTTATAATATTAGTGAGGTAATCCATTCTGCTCCTTTAGGAGAAGGATTTGGTCTATGTTCAATAGAGGCACACGCAGTTGGAAAACCTTCTCTCATAACAAATTATAGTGCATGCCCTGAATTAAGCGTTTCTGAGCATGAACTTATTAAAACTTGTTGCACTTATTACCCAGCAAATTCAGATAAACACGGAGTTGCAATGGGCTATAAATTAGCAGATCCAGTAGATTATGTAAATAAGCTTAATAATCTTTATTATAACAAAGAGTTGCGAGAAGAAATTGGTGAAAAGGGTATGCAAGATGTGCAAGAAAGATTTTTATGGCAAGATAAGATAGATGCGTTTATAAAATTATTTGATGAATATTTTAATTAAATTATATAAGAGGTGCTAAATAATTAGTGGGTAATCTATCAGTATTATCTAAACTATATGATAAATCTTATTATGTAGGAAAAATTAAATCAAATTATGATGATTATGCAAATTGTGAAGGAGTTTTAACTAATTATGCCAAAATTATAGAAAAAATATTTCATCCAACATCTGTTTTTGATTGTGCGTGTGCTTATGGATTTTTAGTCGATTATTTTCTTGCGAACAATACATTTGCTAAAGGAATTGATTGTTCTGCTCATGCAATACGTCAGTCTAAAACTAAAAATGTATATCAGGCAAATGCAAATAATATTCCAGAAAATGAAAACACATTTGAATTAGTGAGTTGTAGTGAATGTATGGAGCATATTCCAGAAAACGAAGTTAGACAAGTATTAAATGAATTATATAGAATATCATCAAAATATATAGTATTATTAATTCAATTTGCAAAATCAGAAGAAGGAATTGACGATGTTGGATCTAAGGAAATTACGCATATTACATTAAAATTTAAGTCATGGTGGGAAGAAATTTTCAAGGAATTAAATATGAAGAGGGATTATGAAAAAGAATATATTTTGAATAACCACAAGTATAGTAAAGAAATGAATTGGAATGATAGATTTTTTGTAATTAAAAAGTAATAGAAGTGAGGAATGAAAATTAATTGTCATCTAATGTTTTAATAATTACACCATCATTTAATAAAGGTAAGTACATATTAGATAATATAAATAGTGTTTTATCTCAAACCCATCAAGATTGGCAACATCTAATAATAGATAATAGTATAGACAATAATATTACACGAAATATAATTAAAGATTATTTAACAACTATAAACGATTCTCGTATTATTTATATAGAAAGAAACTTTACACCAGAAGAAAGGCATATATCATATATACCATCTTTGATAATAAATGAGTACATTGAGTGGGCAAAAGATTATATATTTTACCTTTCTGATGATGATTATATAAAACCAAACTGTTTAGAAAAAATGGTTAATTATTTAGATTCAAATTTAGATAAAAGTGTTTGCTGGATAACTTCACAAATTTATGTTTTGAGAGATAATGAATTTATATTCAATAATGAAATAACAGCAGATATGTTATTAACCCAAGGAAGAGAATTAGATTGTTGCTTAGACGGAGGACAGATTTTATTTAGAAAAAGTTGCCTAGATAAATTAGAAAAACCTTATTATCAAACAACTAGAGATGGTTGTAATCATTGTGACGGAACATTTTTAACTAAATTAAGTAAGGAATATCCAATGTATCCAGTATGCAAAGAACCTTTGTTAATAATTAGAAGAACGGAAATATCAACTCACGGATGGCAAAGTGTAAGACCGTTTGTAGAAGAACCTACTTTTGGTGATGAAAATATTTAGATAAGTTAAAAAAGATAGGGAAGTTGAGGATGTAATTAAATATGATAAAATTAGCTTGGGCAACTGCGGTAATCAATCATAAAAAAGAAACAATTGAAAATATGTTGTCATTTAAAGATAATGCAAATAATTGGAGTGGTATTGAAAAAATTGTAATTGATAATGGATCTAATCCTCCTATATCTAAATGGGGATTAGATGATGATATTAAAGTAATCAGAAATGATCAAAATAAGGGCATTACAGTAGCATTACAACAGATATATGAGAACATTACTGCTGATTACTTGGTTATTGTTCACAATGATGTGATTATGTATCAAAGTGGTTGGGACACAGAGATAATTAAAATATTAGAAAATGCTAATCAGGTTCAATCAGTAGGTGTTGCAGGAACATTTGGTGCGAAAAGCATAGGTACTGACAAGCTATATAAGATGCCGTATCATCCTTATCAGTTAGTTAGAGTTGGTTGTGTTTCTAGTTGTCCAAAATTTGACACTGGGCATGGACATAGGCCGATAAGAGATAATAATGGAAAATGGGAGAAAGTTGCGGTATTAGATGGGGCTGTTTTGATTATAAGTAAAGAATTTTTAGATAAAAATAGAGGTTTTGATCTTAATACTGGCCCAATGCATAATTATGACCAACATTTGTGTCTACAGAGTATTGATAAGGGGTTCTGCAATATTGTTTTAATGCTAGATATTGATCATATTAGTGGGCTAACTTGTAATACTGAAGACTGGGCTAAACCTTTTGGAAAAACGGAAGCAGAAATACATTATTTAGCCCATTATCCTTATTTTTACAATTATTGGAGACCTCAGAATATGGAGAATGGAAGAAATAGAATTTGTCTGCCATATAGGGTGGATT
>Ga0187886_1004224_pt1 | contig 10402 bp, 5 predicted proteins | sample June2016WEW_20_1_FD_133001 | JGI IMG/M metagenome (GOLD analysis project Ga0187886, IMG submission 133001) | Peatland microbial communities from SPRUCE experiment site at the Marcell Experimental Forest, Minnesota, USA - June2016WEW_20_150 | ecosystem: Environmental > Terrestrial > Soil >... | reverse complement strand
TATCTAAAGCTGTAACCAGACCGGTAGCATTGATAGTAGCCTGTCCTGAGCCATTGAGTATTGACCATGTCACTGTATTATCTGTAGCATCCACAGGTAATACTGCTGCACTCAGCTGAAGTGTTCCATTATCAGTTGTGATGGTGGTCCTGCTACCTGCTCCTGTAACAGTTATATCTGTAACAGGGATTAAACTGGTATTAATAGCAATAACCAGTGAACCATAAACACCTGAGCCATCATTAGCCGTTGCTATGGCTGTAACGGTTCCATTATCAACAGCTGTTACCAGACCGGTAGCATTTATAGTAGCCTGTCCTGTGCCATTGATTATGGACCATAACACAGTTTTATCAGTAGCATTAACCGGTAATACTTCTGCACTCAATTGAAGTGTTCCATTATCAGTAGTGATGATTGTTGCACCACCTGATCCAGTAACTGTAATACCTGTTACAGGTACTATCTGGTTGGAAATAGTAATAACAAGAATGCCAAAGACACCTGACCCATCATTAGCAGTTGCCCTGGCTGTAACTGTACCATTATCTACAGCTGTTACCAGACCTGTAGCATTTATAGTAGCCTGTCCAGTGCCATTGATTATGGACCACGTCATAGTTTTATCAGTTGCATTTTCAGGTAATATCGCTGAAATCAGCTGAAGTGATCCATTTTCAGTTGTGATAGTTGTTGCTCCACCTGCTCCACTGACAGTGATACCGGTTACAGGTACAATCTGATTCGATATGGTAATAACCAGGGTACCAAAAACACCTGATCCATCATTAGCTGTTGCCCTGGCTGCAACGGTTCCATTATCAATAGCTGTTACCAGACCTGTAACATTTATGGTAGCCTCTCCTGAGCCATTGACTATTGACCATGTTACAGTTTTATCTGTAGCATTTGCAGGTAGTAATGCCGCACTAAGCTGAAGAGATCCATTATCGGCAGTGATGGTGGTTGCACCACCTGCTCCGCTGACAGTGATACCGGTTACCGGTATTATCTGGTTGGAAATAGTAATAACCAGTGTAGCATAAACCCCTGAGCCATCATTAGCTGTTGCCCTGGCTGTAACAGTACCATTATTTAAAGCTGTAACCAGACCGGTAGCATCGATGGCAGCCTGTCCTGAGCCATTGTTTATTGACCATGTCACGGTATTATCTGTAGCGTCCACAGGTAGTACTGCCGCACTAAGCTGAAGAGATCCATTATCAGCAGTGATGGTAGTTGCACCACCTGCTCCGCTGACAGTGATATCGGTTACCGGTACTGTCTGATTGGAGATAGTAATAACCAGTGTACCATAAACACCTGATCCATCATTAGCTGTTGCCCTGGCTGTAACAATACCATTATCTACAGCTGTAATCAGACCGGTAGCATTGATGGTAGCCTCTCCTGAGCCATTGACTATTGACCATGTTACAGTTTTATCTGTAGCATTAACAGGTAATACAGCATCATTCAGCTGAAGTGATCCATTATCAGTTATTATGGTGGTTGCACCACCTGCTCCCGTAACAGTGATACCGGTCACAGGTATAATTTGATTCGATATAGTTATAACCAAAGTGCCAGATACCCCTGATCCATCATTAGCCGTTGCCCTGGCTGTAACAGTACCATTATCAACAGCTGTGACCAGACCGGTAGCATTGATGGTAGCCTGTCCTGTGCCATTGACCAATGACCATGTCACAGTTTTATCTGTAGCATTCGCAGGAAGAACTTCTGTACTGAGTTGAAGTGATCCATTATCTTCAGCAATGATGGTTGCTCCACCTGCTCCGTTGACACTTACACCGGTCACCGGTACTATCTGGTTGGAAATAGTAATATCCAAAGTGCCGGAAACTCCTGATCCGTCATTAGCTGTTGCCCTGGCTGTAACGGAGCCATTATCAACTGCAGTTACAAGACCGGTAGAACTGATGGTAGCTTCTCCTGTGCCATTGACTATTGACCATGTCACAGTTTTATCTGTAGCATTTCCAGGTAATACCGTTGCACTAAGCTGAAGTGTTCCATTATCTGTAGTAATAACGGTTGCACCCCCAGCTCCTGTAACATCGATACCGGTTACAGGTACTCTCTGGGAAGAATATACACGAGCTCCAACCTGCCATGTGCCATTTTGATTTGCGGTCTCAGGATCAGTTGAGCCCCATAAAGCTGCCACTGAAAGTCCTTTTTGCCACGCAATACCTAAATCAGTTCCATAGTCGAGGCGGACGGTTGGAACCAAATCGGTAAAATCTTTAAATTTTGGATTAACCACAACTGAATGTGTATCATAGCCTAATGCTTGCCATTGTGCAAAAGTTTTACTCACACCAAGGTATTCAAATACTGGTGTTCCCGCCTCGCAATAAAAAATATTATAATCAGATTCAAATCCTGTTAAACATGGAGCATTGTGAACGGAAATATTAGGTATCTGATGCTTAGTATAGAATATATTATTTTTAATTTTTGTTCCAGTAGCAGGCCATACAGGACTTACATTTTGATCATTATTATATATATTAATAATACCTCTCCATACACCTAAATCATTGCTTATATAGTATACTTGTTCACTATAGAATGTATTGTTATATACAGGAACATTATTCATTCCTAATATGTTAATACCAACTAATCCATTTTTTTGAAAAATATTATACGCAACACCACCTGAAGTATAATTAGTACCATGACCTTTTATTACAACGCCCGCAGGAACATTATGAAAATAGTTATATTTAATAATGTCATTTATATTATTACAGACCATACAACCATGAACCAAACCTGAATTTTCTCCAAGACAATTTCCATTCCAGATAAATTGGTTGCCAGTAATAACTGAGCCATTAAGATTGCCAAATGTGCCAGGATCCGTAATATTATCCTCCCCTGCCTGTAAAATATAACCTGAAGTATTTACAGAAGTGATAGAGTTATTTCGATAAGTAAACGTAGTAGGTACGCTTCTTGCAATATTAACACCTTCCCAGAATCCCGTTTCTGAATTATTTACAACAGTTCCTTCTATTGTAAGGATTGTCTGCGCAAGTAATGAAGATGAATTTATTACAAGAAAGAGTATTATTAGGATTTCTTTCATCCGCAGATAATTTATTTATTAATGGTAGTTTTTCACACTCATATTCTCTTCAATCTTATTTGCGATTAGCAAAATCATGGGTGTTTCATTAGTAAATAACTAATTTGTCCAAGGTTTGATGAAACCATACATAATTATCTTTGTTCAGTCCGCATTGTTTGATTGTGATCTGGATCGACAATGTGGGTTCCAAAAATACAAGATACTTTAAACAATAGACCATTTTGTTTCACTTATGGTATTTTCTGCCACCATTTTCAATTAAGAAAAAAATACAAATCGATATAAGGCTCATATAATAACTACCTTTTTTGATGTTAACTTTATGGGTCCAGTAGGATGCTCTACTATAATACAATCATAAAAGTTCAAGCAACGATTACTTATATATATTATTAACATCCAGATATTTATAAAAACATGTCGTTTATATTGAAGGCTATAATATATTCAAAAAAATGTGTTTATGTACGAAGTAAATATAATTTTTATTGAATACATTCAGTAGATTTATTGATTTTTTAGAAAAGGTTTTCTTTTTTTGACTAACACACCGAATTCATCCATTAAAAGTACAAATAATTTAAATAATTTTGCTGTTTTTCTCAAACTATATGCATCATTGACATTTTGGATTAATACTTGATGAGTTTTTTATTTCAGCTATTGAGATATAATTATTTATTAGTCTCACCTTGTTCTATATAAAAATCAAATATTAAATCTGAATACTTTCTATAAATTGAAAGATTCACCGGTTTGTTTTCTTAATTTTTTTATATTGCCACGGTTTCGTTTTGAATCAAGACGTTTTAACTTCGACGTTAACGTTGGCCTTGTAGATCTTCTATTCAAAGGCATAGTAAGCGATTTTGAAACAAGCTCGTAGAATTTTTCTGTCACAACACTTTTATTCAGTAACTGATTCCTTTCAGATTGTGAAACAAGTATTAGTTCACCTTCCTTATTTATCTTGTTCTTTAACTTGTTGAAGATTATTTCTTTTTCCTCATTTGAGAAGTTTGAAGTTAAAAGCAAATTCAATCGTAACTCAACTTTGGTACTGACTTTATTGACATTCTGACCACCCGGGCCACCACTTCTGGAAAATGAAAAAATGAATTCACTTTCGAAGTTCCGATCTTTTAGCTCATCTGGATTCATAACTTTCTAATTTTGCTAAACGAAAAAGAGAGCAACACCTCCAACACTTATAATAGCTCCTAATAATTCCGGGATTGTCACCCTTTCCTTAAATATAACGACAGCTGGAAGAATAATGAATACAGGTACCAGGGCCATTATAGTTGATGCAATACCGGCTTCAGCATATTTAACTGCAATTAATGAAAACGAGACCCCTAAAAACGGACCAAAGAAGGCACCGAGACTCGTTAACATCATACCTGATTGATTATGGGTTGCATTCATAATAGTTCTCCATCGGGCAAGAACAGTTACCAGCATTATATATCCAAATATCCCTGCAATTATTCTTATTTGGGTTGCAGCGAATGGATCATAGTTTTTCAGTCCAAATTTACTCAATACAAGCCCCAGAGCCTGTCCGACGGCGCCACCAAATGCATAAAGAATTCCTTTTGGTGCAAGTTTTAAAGATAGTTTTTCATCTTTGCCAGTCTGGCTGAAAATTGCCATAGCAATACCTGAAAAGGTCAAAGTCATACCCAAATAATGAAACAAAGTAAGCCGTTCCCCAAGAATAATTAAACTAAAAAGTGCTGTTATAGGTGGGACCAGGGTCATAATTAGCATTGAGAACCTTGATCCTATCATTGTATATGATTTAAACAGAAACAAGTCGCCGAATACAAATCCTACCAATCCCGATAATGACAGCCATATCCAATTCTCATAACTGGCATCGACTGGTAAAACTAAACCTCGCCGTATCAGATTAAACACACTAAGGAAAGCAAATCCGATAACAAGCCTGAGAATATTAACTGCAACAGATCCTATTTTATGGCTTGCAGCTTCAAATGACAATGAGGTCACCGTCCAGAAAAATGCAGTCAGCAGAGCTGCAAATTCACCTATATGAGTATTAAAAAAACTCATTGCAATATCAAGATAAACAAATAACCTTAATTATCTTTAAAGCCGGTAAAATTATAACTATTTGTGAGTACAGACATCACGTGTACCTAAAAAACGAAATCAATTAACCACAAAGATCGCATAGTTTTCGCGCAAAGGCCAGAAAGCATTTATCAATAGGGTTTTAATTTTGCGTTCTTTGCTATTCTTAGCGTACTTTGCGGTTAAAAAGATCTTTTTAGATAGTTCTTATTAAGAATTATCTGGATAGTGGTAAAAGAAATTGAAACTCTTATTATGAAAGTTGAAATCAAAGATCATTTTATTCAGCAATGGAAGAAATATTTCAATAATGCTGAATTGCCAATAACATTTTATTACACTGATAATCCTGTGAATGCGTCAATAGTTCCGTCATCAGGAAAATGGAACTGCCTTATCTGTGAACTTAAGAAAGTGAGAGATGGAGAGTCTTTGGCTTTTAGTTCTGAATCATTAAAATGCGGAGGAGCAAAGCGTTACCTGGGTTTTGCTGATAAAATGGGCCCTAACTTTGAATATTTCCTTTCATGTGGAATTGAAAACGAGATGGAAGGAGAAAGATATATTAGAACTCCCGAACTGGTAAATAAATTGATGAAAAACCAGAAGAGGTTTCAAATTCCAGGGAAATATATTGTTTTTAAAAGATGGGATAATCTGAATGAAAATGATAATCCTGATGTTATAGTTTTCTTTACTACACCCGATATACTTTCGGGTCTTTTTACCCTGGCAAATTATGATCAGTCTGAACCAAACAGTACTTTTACTCCATTTGGTGCAGGTTGCGGATCAATAGTTCATTATCCTTATATCGAAAAGGATTCCAAAAGACCCAGAGCAGTAATCGGGTTGTTCGATGTTTCTGCAAGACCATGTGTCCAGGAAGGAGTTCTTTCCTTTTCCGTTCCAATGGTCAAGTTCATGAAAATGATCAGCTATATAGATGAAAGTTTTCTCATAACTGATTCCTGGAAAAATGTTCAGAAAAGGATTAAGTGATATAACATTATAGATCCTTTTAACCGCAAAGTTCGCAAAGGAGGCGCAAAGAGCGCAAAGTCAAAACTATATAATTCAGCTCTTTGCGATCTTTGCATACCCGCCACCCCTGCAATCTGGGCCCTGCGCTAAAATAGCCCATCGGACTATTTCTTAACGCTTGGACCCCTTTGCGGTTAATGGATTTCTTATTCCGCAATCTCAAAAATGTATTCTCCCGATCCGGTCTGCATAGTAAGCTTATTATCAGAGGTTTTTATATCTTTCAAATAAACATTCTGAGATAATGCTTTGCCTTCCTCAGTAACTTTATCCTGGCTTGCCGCTGGCAGAATTATAGTAGCTGAAGTGTTTGCAGGTACGATTACTTTTATTATAATTTCCCCGTCCTTTTTTTCCCATCCTGAAACGATAGTACCATATGAGCTTTCAAAAGAAGCTCTGGAATATGTAAGCTTCCCGGATGGATGTGGCTGAATGATAATATGTTTATATCCAGGGTCCATTGTTTGTATCCCTGCAGATACGCTGTACATCCAATCGCCTATTGCACCATATGCATAATGGTTGAATGAATTCATACCCGGGTCTTGGAAAGTGCTGTCGGTTTTCTCACCATCCCATCGTTCCCATATAGTGGTTGCACCCATTTTTACCGGGTAAAGCCACGAGGGATATGTCTCCTGAAGAAGAAGGTCATAAGCAACATCAGTATATCCATTGTCAGATAAAACATGGCATAGATAAGGTGTTCCCAGGAAACCGGTAGAAAGGTGATTTCTCCGGTTCTTAATGTCATCTGCTAAAAATTCTGCAGCTTTTTTGCGAAGATTATCGGGTAGAAGATTAAATTTAAGAGCTAGAACATATGATGTCTGGGAATTAGTTCCTACTCTAGCTGCTTTTGTAACATATTCATTAATAAACACTTCTTTAATTTTATTAAATAGCTCTGAGTACATCTTTGCATCATCGGTTTTGCCAAGTGCTTTTGCTGTTTCTGCAAGGATACTTGTTGAATAGGCATAAAATGCTGTAGCTATGAAATCGTGTTCAGTATAACCATCAGGTTCAGTATGATTATTAACCGGAGGATGATAAAACAACCAGTCTCCATATTTGCTCCCGCCTTTCCAGATATAACTGTCACCTGCTTTTTTTCTTATATATTCTACCCAGGCTTTCATGCTTGGGTATTGATTTTCCAGGAAATGTTTGTCACCATAAACCAGGTACATGGTCCATGGAGCAATGACGGAAACATCTCCCCAGCCAGCTGATGGTTTGGTTGTAGCAGAAGCCTGTTTGTCCAGGATATCAGGAATTACATCGGGAACCTCACCACCTGGTTTCTGGTCTGCAGTAATATCCTTTAGCCACTTTGTAAAGAAGGATGAGACATCTAAATTATACGCAGCTGTCCTGCAGAATGCCTGGGCATCACCAGTCCATCCAAGCCGTTCGTCTCTTTGTGGGCAGTCAGTTGGAATATCTACAAAGTTACCCTTTTGACCCCACTGAATATTATGCTGTAACTGATTGATCAGAGAGTTGGAGCATTCAAAGCTTCCGGTAACAGCCATATCTGAGTGGACAACGATACCCGTCAGATTATCAGTTGTAAGTTCACCGGGAAAACCCGTAACTTCAACAAATCTGAATCCCATAAAAGTAAACCTTGGTTCATAGATTTCTTCACCGATGCCTGAAAGTTTATAGTTTAGCTCACATTTTGCAGCACGAAGATTTGTTGTATAAAACTCACCAAATTTATCCATAACCTCTGCATGCCGCAAAGTTACAACAGTGCCTTTATTTCCAGTAACTTTTAACCTCAACCACCCAACCATATTCTGACCCATATCAACAATCAGCTTGCCTTTTGGAGTCCTGAAAATTCTAACAGGTTTAATTTCCTGGATTTTTCTTATCGGCGATCCCTCCGAAGCTATCAGGTTGTTATTATTATAATTGCCTATTCGTACATTCTGCCAGTTATTGTCATTATAACCTGAAAGGTTCCAACCTGTTAGTTTTTTCGTTGCGTCATATGTCTCACCATTATAAATATCATTCATTCTTATAGCGCCATCATTCGAAGCTTTCCATGTCTCATCACTAACAATCATTGATTCGGAACCATCGGTATATGTAATTTTTAACTGCAAAAGCAGACCAAGGCTTTTACCATAGTTTGCCCAGTTATTGCCCCAGGCAAGTGTTCCCCTGTACCAGCCGTCACCAAGGACAGCTCCGATAGCATTATTACCTTTTAATAGTAAGTTGGTTACATCAAACACCTGATACTGAAGTCTTTTACTGTACGATGTCCAGCCAGGTGTGAGTACCTGGTCACCAACTTTTTTCCCATTCAGTTGTAACTCATAAAATCCATGAGATGTCACATATACTTTTGCAGTGGCTATAGCTTTGGTTAATGAGAATTCCTTTCTGAAATGTGGCGAAGGGGAATATCTGAGTGTGTCACCTTCCATCTCTATCCATTTTGCTTTCCAGTCAGATTGTGAGAGCAATCCCATTTCCCAGTAACCGACAGCACTCCATTTTGATTCCTTCCCTTTGTTGTCCCAGATTTTTACCTGCCAGAAATACCTCTGTCCCGACTTGAGATTGGGACCATTATAGGCCTGAAGAACCGATTCCCCGGATTCAACTTTACCTGATTGCCATATGGTTTTTGAGGATGAAAATTTCTCATCGGTTGCGACCCTCACTGAATATGCAGTTTGGAATATGTTGTTTCCGGTACCTACAATCTTCCAGGAAAATCGGGGTTGTTTATTGTCGATGCCTATTGGATTTATCTTATGCTCAACAGTCATATCTTTCAAAGACAGGGACTGAGCAAAAGTGGCTCCAAAAAGTGAAATAAAAAATAGTGTGAGTTTTAGTGATTTCATAATTAGGGAGTATTAGATAATTAAAATCAAGGTTATAAAAAATGTTTGAATAAAAAAAACCTAAAAGGCTTTTTCATTCCTGAAAGTTTATAAATTGCAGTTCACTCAAATCAATGAATTTTACATGAATCCGTTAACAGGTATTCTACTAATTACGTTGGGAAGCATAGGCGCGGCCAGCTTCTATGTACCATTCAAAAAAGTCAAGTCGTGGGCATGGGAATCTTATTGGATAAGCCAGGGTGTTGCTGCCTGGTTGATAGCCCCGATATTATTCGCTTTTATCTTTGTTCCAAAGGGAGAGCTTTTACCGATCATAAATGAAGCACCATCAACAGCAAAACTGATGGCAATGTTTTTTGGAGTTCTATGGGGTTTCGGAGGATTGACATTTGGCTTAAGTATACGATATCTCGGAGTCGCTCTCGGCCAGAGTATTACGCTGGGACTTTGCGCTGCTTTTGGTACTTTAATACCTCCGGTAATAGCTGGTAACAACCTTTTTTCATCTACTACAGGAGTATTAACTATTGTCGGTGTATCGATTGCCACAGTAGGTATCGCGGTTATTGGTTATGCGGGTTCTCTTAAAAGCAAAGAGATGACTGAGGAAGAAAAAAGAACGGCTGTTAAGGAATTCGCTCTGAAAAAAGGAATTCTTATTGCGATCTTCGCGGGGATAATGAGTGCTTGTTTTAATTTCGGATTCGAATCGGCCAAACCCATAGAAAATGTAGCTCTTGCTCATGGAACAAATCCTCTTTTCCAAAAAAACCCATCTCTCATATTCATTCTTTTAGGAGGTTTTATCACGAACCTTATTTATTGTGGGTATCTGAATATTAAGAATAAAACTTATCGTGATTATTTTTCAGTTACTGGCAGTATATTGGTGAATAACCTGTTTTTTACATTCCTCGCAGGGTTTTTATGGTTCCTTCAGTTTCATTTTTTCGGAATGGGTTCAAGTAAACTTCCTCAGGGAATGGCTGTTTTTGGCTGGAGTATCTTAATGGCACTAAATATCGCAATAAGCAATATCTGGGGTATTTTTCTTAATGAATGGAAAGGAGTAAAAAGAAAAACCCTGATTGTATTATTGATTGGAATTATAATTCTTATCCTATCAACCTTTGTAGTTAAATTAGGTTAAGCAAAATGGAAACAAAAAGATTCGGTTTTAAGATGAAAATGCTTCCTGGTTTTAAGGAAGAATACAGGAAACGTCATAGCGAAATTTGGCCTGAACTTGCAC
>Ga0187886_1004222_pt1 | contig 10403 bp, 11 predicted proteins | sample June2016WEW_20_1_FD_133001 | JGI IMG/M metagenome (GOLD analysis project Ga0187886, IMG submission 133001) | Peatland microbial communities from SPRUCE experiment site at the Marcell Experimental Forest, Minnesota, USA - June2016WEW_20_150 | ecosystem: Environmental > Terrestrial > Soil >... | reverse complement strand
CCTCTTGAAACGCTAAGATTGAACGCATCGTGATGAGAGGTGTAAATCGTGCCGGTGCCAACCCCAAACATTGACAAGATGAAGGTGGAAAGAGATGTCGGGGGGCTGATCCGCGCCCTCAAGGATGCCGACGCGGCCACTCGCTATCAAGCGGCACAGGCGTTGGACGAGCTTCGAGATTCGAGGGCCGTTGGACCGCTCACGGACGCGCTCCGCGACAGAGCGATGACCGTTCGCGCTAGAGCGGCGGAAGCGCTTGGCCGGTTGGGCCTTATCGGCGCGGTTGAACCGCTCGTTCAAGCGCTAAACGACGGCAGCGCAAACGTTCGCTACGCGGTGGCGGGCGCCCTCGGAGCGCTGCGTGATCCAAGGGGGGTCGAGCCGCTTATTCGGGTGCTTCGCGACGACGCAGACAACGTCGTTCGCACGGAGGCCGCCCGAGCCCTCGGAGCGTTGGGAGATAGCAGGGCGATCGAGCCGCTCATTAATGCGCTGGCTGACACTCACGACGACGTGAGAGAGGCGGCGTCAGACGCCCTGACGGCGCTGCTTGGTCAACGAGCACGACAAGCGGTGAAGCTCTATCGCGCCGAGAGAGAACGCCGAGAAGCGGAACGGCGGGGTGAGGTAACACCGCGGGCACGCGGTCACAAACAAGTGGCGGCCTTTTGCTCGCGGTGGGGCAGAGACGTGACGCTCCTTCGCGAGTTCTACTCGTTTCTCGACGTGTGCGAGGGCAGTTTGGCACATGCTGGAAAACCGTGCGAGAACTATCACTGTCTCTACCACGACGTGTTGGTAAGCGGGTTTTGGCTACGCAACAAGATGGGGGTTACGGACTTTGCCTCCAAAACAGAAGCGTATCGCATAATGAAGGCGCAGGGCGCGACCGATTACACGCAACCGTGACGGCGGCGCAGTTATGCGAGCGGACTTTTGAAGCTGCTTTTTTGTCGCCAACGCGCAGACTCGCGTATCAAGTTCAGGTTAGAGTGTCTCAAGAGCTTCGATGTCGCTGCGCCGATGAAGCTTCCCCCGCAGCCCCAAGAAGCGACCTCTTCTTCGGACTAGTGGGTGTGCACCACTATCCAAGATCTGCTCAAAATGATTGATTTCAACATATCGGATCGGGTGCACCACCTCCGTTACGGCCCCCAGTAGCGTATGAGATCGGGATAGTAGCTATAGTAGACTTCTTCATACGACATGCTGAGCGCCTCTGGGTCCACGTCGTAGGTGACCAGGCACAGCGCGAGGATTCCCGACTGCTGCGCTACCTGTAGGCTGTAGTCGGGGGCCTCGCCATAGGTGAAGTCGGACTTGAACACGTCGAGCTCGGCGATGAGCTCGGGGTAGTCAGGATACGTGATAGCGCGGTTGCTAATCAGCATGCCGAGGTTCTCGTACGCCGCCGCCCGTTCTTCCCGGTCAAACGTGACACGGTCCACGTAAACGCCCTTGCGCTCGAGGGCGCGCAGCATCGCTTCGTCGGGGCCGGCCATGGCCCGCACCACCGCGTAGCCGAACTTAGCTGATGTCTCATATACGCGCGTGATCTGATTCGCTTCAGGCGTGCGTTCGAAATGAACGACGGCGTTGTCTTCCGTGTCGTAGACCACAAGCGTGCTGTTATCATCGGCGCGTGCCGGAACCCACGCGATATAGTAGTAATGGCTAGGTGACGGCTTCACCTGCTCGGCGGGAACCACACACTCTTTGGATTCCGGAAATAACCTCCCTTGAAGCTGATTCAACGCGAGCGTTGTCGCATCGACCTGATCGTCGTGCTCGGCATTGGGAAAGTTGAGGAGTTCCTGAACGTAATCTCGCACCCACGCATACGACCCGTTGTCCTGAGCGGGCAGGTACACGTTTTGAGACTGCCAGACGGGCACGCAGTTGAGCGCTCTGAGCTCTTTTGTGCCTTTCACGGTTATGGGGATCAGGCCCGGGATCTCGTGTTTGAGGTGAGAGGAGAGAGCGGCGCCGAGCGTCTGTGCCTCCAAGATCTTGGCCTTCGAATCGGGCCATTTTAATGAGAGATCGCGTATGGCCTTCACGATCTCGTCAAAGTCCATTCGGCCTCGCACCTGGTCCAACAAATAAAAGTCAGCGCCCTTGCGACCCCAGACCTGGCCCACCACATAGTCTGACGTCGCGCTCTTCGCCTGTGCGGTGTCCCATGACTGAATGATCGTGTCCATATCGGGGAGCTGATCGGGGTCGTAGTACTGCACCCACCCTTCTTTGAAGACGGCTGCGTTATCCTGCAAGAACTCGCAACAGAACTCCTGGGCAAACCACCACTCGCCGATGGCGCGCCGTTCCTGCTCCAAGAACTCCTTGGTGATGCGCGGGCACTGGTCGGCGGTCACTTTTACCCGCTTCCAGTTCGGTTCGTGGTCCCACGCGTTCCAGAACATGCCCCGCTTGCCGTATGGCGTGCTCAGAAGGATGAGCCTCCCTCGGGAGACGGCGAGCATGGGCCGCACTGTTTTGTAGAGCTCTTCAGAGACCTGTGCGGCTTCGTCTATGAGCACCAAAGACGGGCTGTAGCCTCGGGTGGTCGACTCGGACCCGGGGAGCGCGACGATACGGCTGCCGTTTCTGAGTTCGAGCGTGGTGGCTGAGTCGGCCTCGCTGCCGCCCGGCCTGCCAAGCTCACGATAGAAAGTAGTAATCTTTCTTAAGAGCTCTCCTGACTGCCGCTGTGACGGGGAAAGGACAAGCACGAGCGACTTGAGGTTGCGCAGGGCGTGATGGAGCGCCAGAACGGCGACGATGGTCGATTTCCCGGACTGCCGCGAGCAGTTGAGGATAATGTGCTCTTCGGTTGAGATGAGGAGGTCGCGCTGCCAGGGGTCGGGCTCTAGGTCTAAACATCTGGCGAACGTTATGGGATCTTGCGGGATTTCCCCCTCAGACTGCTCCTCAGAGGCGTGACGCTTCTCTAATCTGCCAATTCTCGATTTATGTTGACTCATGCAACTGTTCCTCAAGGGCGGCTATTCGTTGCTCGTGGTCGGTGATCTCGATGACCCGCAAACCGATCTCCACGGCCCGTAACTTGATTCTCAACTTGGGCTCGAGGTCTAACGATGCGCTATCGGCGCTTCGCACCTCGGCGACCACCTCATTGAATAAGTCTCGCAGGTCTTCTGCGGTCTCAATCTCAATGGCGGTTAGACGTGTGTCCATCCCTTTTTTCGTCAATCCCTCAGCCCGCTGCTTCTGCTTATACTCCCTGTCGTATTCACGACGTTTTACTGGATCTGCAAACGGCATTTTTCTCGTTTCCTCCTGTTTTCTTCTTCTAATTGCACGATTACAGGGGCGCGCTGTGGCTCCTGCCTTCGGCGGCCCAGTTTGTTGGGCCATACGATAGTATATGAATAAAATAAACGTAAGTTCTAATTGTCATACCGTAAAATGAATGAAAGTAACCCCCCTCAAAACGTAAGCGAATTGCGCGATCGTCTGGACAACGAGTTAGGCGTCGATGTGTGCACCCGCACGCTCCAACGCTGGGCCGAGCAGGGACTTATCCCGCGACCGGAACCGCCGCGAGGCAAGGGTCGAGGCAAGGGGAGTGTCTCCGTGTGGCCCGAGCAGGCCTTGTGCGCGGCTGCGGGGGTCTGGACGCTCCGTGGCGGTTTGGGGCCTCACTGGAGCCGCAGGGCGACGGGCTGGAAGACCATAAAAGAGGTGCAGAAATACGCCGCGAAGGTGCGCACCCACCCGACCGTCGAGCTGTCCATTCCGGAGCATACGAGGGAGGATGATGACCCTCCTATTAAAGACGTCACTTTTTTAGTCTCGGTCAATTGCCCACCTCGGCTGGCGTCGTTTATAATCCCGTACGTCATAGCGACGGAGAAAGCACAACGTGGCTGGGGCCTGGATCAACCAGCAGTCGTGACGTTCAATTGGAGCGGGTCTGTTAAAGCAGTCAATCGTTCAAGCGCGGCCTCCACGCGAGAGTTGCTCGGAGTCTCGGTTAGCCCAGCTCAGAGCGGCAACGATGAGCTCCGTTTTCTCGTTGGCGGAGAAGACGTGCGCGAGTGGCTGTCAGGAGACAGGGCGATACACCGCAATCTTCGTAAAGAGCTTCCCCCGTTCTTCAGAAGGTTGCGACTGTTGATGCACAAGCTTCGTGAGGGCGATCCTCGGTTCATTGGTGTGTTACGATCGTCAATGCACAAGCTTCGTGAGGGCGATCCTCGGTTCTACGAGAAGCTAAGAAGGTTACTGGTTACGATTCGCAAAAGCGAGACCGATCCTCGGTTCGACGAGAAGTTAAGAAGGTTGATGGACACGATTCAGAAGAGCGACCCACAGTTCTACGAGAAGCTAAGAAGGTTGATGGACACGATTCAGAAGAGCGATCCGTTCTTTATTGAGATGTTAACGCTGCGAATCCCAACGCGCACCGGGCGATCACTCGCAACGGATCCAATCCGTATCAGGGATGAGGATGATACCTTTGAGAAAACCTACAAGCGATATAAGGGCATTAAAGACGAGGACGGCGGCGACAAGACGGCCTCAAAGCAATATAAAAAGGGAGGTTTGCGAAAGCCGCCCGAGGTCTCATGGTCTGAGTTTCGGATACGCTTAGCATTCGCTCTTCACAAAGAACAGGGGAACCGCACAGCTCAAACAAAAGATCCCGAGCAGACAGCCACAACGTTGAGCAAAAAACGAAACGATTAGCACGGGAACAACTTTTTTTATCACACACGTCACCTTCTTGACGTCTTTCGTTTGAAATAGGAACGCGTGAACTCAGCTCTAACAGCTTATATCTACGCATTTTTGAGAAGTGGCAACTATCACGTGAAGCAGTGCACTACGTAATCTGAGGCAGCGCGCTACGTAATCGCCAGAAAACAAGCGCGCCGATCAAAACAACCATGGCCGTTACAGCGCCAGTCTCACTAATGAAGTACTTTGTTATCTCTTTCTGGCTGATGAGCGGAACAAAGAAATACAGCGTCCACAGGTTCCAGCTAGCATGAAAGAAGACTGTAGGCCACACAGACTCGGATTTTAGCCGCAACCACGCTAAGGCGAATGATACCCCGGTCGCCAGCACCGTAAAAACGGGTATCGCATACCAGAGCGGCAGTCCGGCCGCGCTGTAATCGAGCGTCAGAAACAGCGGATAATGCCATATAGCCCCGATAAGGCCGCTCACTAGCGCCACACCGGTAAAGTTCCTAGACTTGGCGAGGTGTGGAACAAGAAAACCGCGCCACCCAGCTTCCTCTCCGATTGCCGCAATCATCGTTAACGTCGTGCCGACGGTGACGAAACCTACCAAATTGCCGAATTGGTCGAATGATACGTGTCCGCCGTAGTCGCCGAGTCCCAATACAACTATGATTCCGATGGACGTTGCCGCGTAAACGACCGGGACACAGTACCCAACGACGACGTATCGAACGCGACCCAACCGAAAGCCGAACCCACTTACGCCTTCGCGGTAATAATACGAGGTGGCAAAAGCGGCGATAGCAGGGCACCACAAAAGCAGCATCAGGTTGAGCCCGCTGTTGACAAGATACGACCCAGCACGTATCATCGACGCCCAGAAAATGGTGCTCAAACCGAAGGTGATAATGATGAACATCACCAGCGGGCTGCGGACTTTCTCAGCTACGTACATCCAACTTCCTAGCTTTAAAAGCAGTTACAGCTTCTAAGAAAGTCGCGGTATAAAAAAGAGGCGACCTATTCTGGTCAGCATCGCGTTGTACCGATCTGACCGACTTAGCAAAACAACTATTTTGTCCACTCGTCTCGTACGGGCTTCTCAAACCACACTCGATTGGTGGTCAGCCCAATGCTTTTGCTGCAACTACTCTTACTTTGTCATCGAGTTGTATAATCAAGTGGAACGTATATTCTAAGATTCTGAGATATTGAACGGATTTCCTTCGTTGTACTCGTATTCTTTATAAATCTGCGGTGCGTGGCCCGTTAAGTTCTGATATGCCCTCTGCTTGGGTATTCTATGCTCGCGAGGCTGTAAGCCGTCTTGTTCATTGCGTTAAGGGTAATATATCGCGTCTTGTGACGTTGGAAATACGATGACTGTCCCGTCAGCGTTTATGGTCTGGTTTGTGGGTTTGTTGAGGTACGTATATCGTAAGCGTGCGGACGTGCTGCTACTACTCGGAACAGAGTGGCTTTTACTTGCAAGTTCAGTATTTATCTGCGTAATGCGTTGCGTCGAGGCGCTCTTCGTGACTTTGCATCACCTAAGACAGACGAAGACGCCGCGCTGCTAAACCAAGAACAAGATGCGGGCCCACCCTAACACTGACCTTGCTTAACGTCGTGCGCGTGGGTTGCCGTTCCCTTGTGCCAGTGGAAAAAACGTCGCTTGCACAAAAAAAGACCGATTTTGACGCCGTCCCTCAGTGACGACAGCTTCGGTTGATCCGCTCGAGCGCGGTAGGTGATCGGGATTTCCGCGATGCACAACCCTTTCTTCACGCATTCGGCGAACATATCAGCTTCAATTTCAAAGCCGCACGCCGCAAGCTCGAAACGCCGGATCGCGTCGCTTCTGAAGCCCCATAAGCCGGTGCAGAGGTCGCTGATTTTCGCATAAAAAAAGCAGCCGGGCGAGTAGCGTGAGGAGGGTGTTTCCCACGATGTTCACCCACGTCATCGCCCCCAGCTCAATCCTACCCTTGAGTCGTGAGCCGACGACGACGTCGTGCGTCTGCAGGAGGCGCACCATCTCCGTTGCCACGTCAATCGGGTACGTGTCGTCCCCGTCGACCATAATCACGTAGTCGGCGTCGACCACCTCAAAGGCGGCACGGATAGCGGCGCCCTTGCCTTTCCCCTCGTCAAAAATAATATGTGCGCCCTTTCTCGTGGCGATTTCCCGTGTCGTATCAGTAGAGCGTCCGTCGACCACGTACAGCTTGGTTTCAAAGCCGTCCTTCAACAGATCCGAAACGGGGATCCGTTCGATAACGTCCGCTATCGCACGCTCTTCGTTTAAGGTCGGTATAACTACCGCCACGCTCTCCATTGCCCCCCCCCGGCTCCAGTGTGCGCAACTTTGCTCCTCATTGAGGAGTCACGTCGTTTCCAAAGCGCGTCACTGATCGCCTATTAGGCTAAGTGCGTCGACCAATGCGGGTCACAAGACACTCTACATTTTTAACAACTCTCGACGGACAGGTTGTCCCTTCCGTGCAACCTTGTCTTTTCCGAGCAACGTAGTGATCTCCTTACAACATATATAAACTCGCGTCACGTCAGGGTGTGATACCTGAGTATAACAGGAGTAAGCGGCAGATCGCAACCTTCACTACTTGCTGAGATCTGTCAAACTCATCACGACCCGTAAATCGAAAGCCGATCTACAGCATATGCTGAAGAACCCATTGTCAGCGCCGACGACAGAAGTTGTCAAGACTGTTATACCTTGCGCGCTGTTCGACGCTAGACGAAAAAACACGCGCACAGACTGCTGCTCTAAGCGTTTTTTGCGCTGCCTGGGCGCAATGTGTTGATGTAACTATCGGGCGCGACCGCTCGCCTATCCCCGGAAAAGCGGCGATGCGCCGCGGCGAAACAAATCGAAACAACTATATAAAAGTGTGAATAAAAGCGCATCCGCGCGCAGGGCAACTAGGTAGTGCCACATGGCCGCTACGTACGTTGCCCCCCCCTTTTCATCAGGTCGCTCTCGCCTGTTTTGTCGTTCTTGCATCGCCCAAACGCGTTTTTGACCTCATAGAGCGCGCGGCGAGTGCACGCTTGACACATCGCTCAGCGTTAAGCATCCCAATTACGGTACCCCCGCCATCGATGAGGAGACTTGAAGCCGATGATCCGCACTTCGGCTCTTGCCATACGTGCACGGACACACGGTGCAGCTCAAGGGCCTTGAACATACCGAAGCGCTTTAAGTACGGTAAAGAACTAATTGGAAACGGTTCTACCCATTCGAAGCACAAAGGTAGGAGGTGAGGCCGCTATGGCCACGTTTATATGGCGCGGCACCTGGACCGCGAAAGGGATGGAGAACATCAATGACCTGCCTCAGCGGTACGAGATGGCTCAAAATGCGTTCAAATCGGCAGGGGCAGAGCTGAAAGACCTCTACATAACCATGGGCACCGACGACTGGACAGGAATTGTCGAGGCCCCCAACGAGGACGCCATGATGAAGGCGCTGCTGACGATCGCCGGCACCGGCATGGCGAAATCGCAAACAATGTCTGCGGTCCACATCGCAAAAGCGCTTGATATCTTAAAGGAGCTTGATCAGTCTCGGAAGGCGGGTCATTGAGCACGACAGGCAGTAGCTGAGCGTCCGTTTCGTCGTGACAGCGCACAGGAAGGGGTCCGAACACCGCTACTGCCTGGGATGACCCGAAGCTCATTCGGTGCGCGAGCAACTTTTGCGCACCAGCAGGATCTATCGCTCTCGACCACTGTGATTGCCTGCTCTGAGGGCCGGCGCTTTCTAGCGGTCTTATCCAGGGCGCCCGCGCATGGCCGCCCCAAGCGGGTTTCGCAAAATCTTTTGCTCAGAACGTTGCAAGGGCGTATTATGAGACGCGCACTTATCATCTTCTTCGCGCTTCTTGCCATCGGCGCGCTTGTTACCCCCATCGTTTCTGCGCACTCGCCCGTGTTTCCCGGCAATAATACCAGCCTCGACTCGGCCTATGTGGTCAATGATCCCACGAAGTCATGGGCGCTGTACACGACGCTTCAGCCGGGACAGGTTCAGTACTATCGACTCGATATGACTCAGGGGGAGAGCATCTACGTGCAGCTTTACAAGAACACCGAAATGTCAAACCTCGGTTTTATCCCAAGCTTCGTGCTCATGGGCCCAGGATTGACGAGCAACGGAACCGTCCCCGCTAACGTCGCGGTCCCGCCGGGGGCGTCGAGCATCGTGATGCAGGGTCAGCAGCCTGATAAGGGCACGTACGAGGGCTTTGGACCGGGGAGCTTCTACGACCTCGGGAACGTGGAGGTCAAGGCTCCGGCGACCGGAACCTACTACGTCGCGGTGTACGACGCGGCCAACGGTGGCGCCTACGGCTTGGCCATCGGCGAGCGGGAGACGTACACGCCGACCGAGTATGTTCTCATTCCGTACAGCGTGTTCCAGGTGCACCTGTGGGAGGGACAGAACCCGCTCGTCGTGCTTGCCCCGCTCTATCTCGTGGTGATCGTCGGACTCGGGATCCTCATGATGCGGAGCGACCTGCACGCCTCGCTGCGGTCGCCCTTCACGTTGCTCGGCACGCTCGCAGGCCTCATCTTCATCGGGACGGGAGCCTATAACCTCACGCAGATGCTCCTTGCCATCTCACGTTCTTCTGTTGAGTCAGAAGCGATCATCACGCTCATATTCGTGCTCGTGCCCGTCATCCTCGGCATCCTCGCTCTGCGAGTCGCCCTGCGAAGGCGAGAGCAAACGGGGATTGGACCACGGGTGGCCATCTTCATCTTGGGAGCAGTCGCGCTCTTCGCGTGGACCGGATTGTACGTCGGACCGGCGCTCGCGCTGCTTGCGGGTATCATGCCAGCATACCGCAGTTTACCCCCACAAAAAGTATAGCATATGGAAGCATCGAGGATTCGCAAGCTCGTCGCCCTTCACGCAAAGTGGCAGTCAGGGCAACCTGGCGGAAAAAAGGCCGACTTACGTGGCGCTGATTTACGGCAGGCGGAGTTGCCGCGGGTTGACCTCGCCGACGCTGATCTACGCGGCGCCGATCTTACGGGCGCCGACGTGAGCTTTGGCGTCTTGAGCGGTGCGAACCTGAGTGACACGCGTATGGACAAAGCGACGCTGTACGCGGCGAACTTGAGTGGGGCAAATCTTTCACACGTCAATCTCACCTACGCCACGGTCGAAAGGGCACAATTGAACGGCGCGAACCTCTCCAACGCGAACCTGCACAGCTCGAATCTAAAGGAGACGCTGCTCGTCGAAGCGAACTTACAGCGCGCCGACTTAAGCTTCACGCTGCTCAATGGAGCGGATCTTACCAACGCGGATTTACGCTGGGCAAACCTGGTGCACGCCGACATGACGTACGCCGTTCTGGCGGGAGCTCAGCTGGAAGGCGCAGCCCTTGATTAGGAGGTGCACCAAAACAGGCCGGAAGATACGCCGCGGGTTTGCTGGGCGATTAAAAAAGACCTTTCTGCTGGGCGCGATAGCAGTAAGCAGATGCGTCCTTCACAGAAAAGCTCAGAGAAGAAAAATGCAAGCGGCGAAGGTCGGGCGTTCGAATTGCCTCAAGCCCACCTGTTTTTTTGTGCTTCGGACCAATCAATGCGTTTTACCTCACCACACGGGACATTAGCAGTCCCGTCCGTATTGATGGCGGTTCGCGTTTCTCGGT
>Ga0187886_1004220_pt1 | contig 10404 bp, 10 predicted proteins | sample June2016WEW_20_1_FD_133001 | JGI IMG/M metagenome (GOLD analysis project Ga0187886, IMG submission 133001) | Peatland microbial communities from SPRUCE experiment site at the Marcell Experimental Forest, Minnesota, USA - June2016WEW_20_150 | ecosystem: Environmental > Terrestrial > Soil >... | reverse complement strand
GCATCGCCGGAAAACTTTCGGAAATCGCCCGCGCGGCGGACGGCGCGGGTTTTTACAGCCTGTGGGTCATGGATCATTTTTTCCAAATCGGAAACCGGGATCGCACGACGGGCCTCGGCCCGGTGGAAGACGATATGCTGGAAGGCTACAGCGCCCTCGCCTACATGGCCGGCTTTGCGAAAAAAGTGAAACTGGGCACGCTGGTCACCGGCGTGGTCTACCGCCATCCCGGCATTCTGATCAAGACGGTCACCACGCTGGACGTGCTTTCGGGTGGACGCGCCTACCTGGGGATCGGCGCGGCCTGGAATGAACGCGAGGCGCTCGGACTGGGCGTCCCCTTTCCTCCGATGGACGAACGCTTCCGCCGCCTGGAGGAAACGCTGCAGATCGCAAAGCAGATGTGGTCAGAAAACAACGGACCGTACGAGGGAAAATACTACCGCTTAGCCGAGACGCTGTGCAACCCGCAACCGCTCTCCAAACCCCATCCGCCGATCCTCATCGGCGGCGGCGGTGAACAGAAAACGCTGCGGCTGGTGGCCCAATACGCGGATGCCTGCAACCTGTTTGCGCGCATCGGGGTCGACTCCCTCCGCGCCAAGCTGGACGTTCTGAAGCGGCACTGCGATGCGGTCGGGCGGGATTACGCCCAAATCGAGAAAACCGCGCTCGATTCCGTTCACCTTGCTCCGGACCGTCTCAGTGCACGGGACGTGATCGATCATTGCCGCGCGTTGGCCGACATCGGCATTCAGCATGTGATCTTCAATATGCCGAACGTCCAGGACATCGCGCCGCTGGACACCTTCGGGCGGGAGATCATCCCGGCGGTGGCGGGGTTCTCCACATAACGGGAAACGACGGCGCATCGTGAAACGATTCTGGAACTCCGGATGTCTGATCGCCGGCATCGGCGTCTGGTTGGCGTTCTCCACCGGCGCGGTGGTGATCATCGCATTGGCAGTTTCCCGCCCCAATTTCCGAGCCGAGATCCTGATGGGAGCCGGGCTGGTTTTATTGTGGGCCGGCCTGGGCGGATTCCTCATGCGGCGCTTGCGGGATCCCGTTCGAGATTTCGTGCGGGCAATCCGATCGATTGGCGGATAAAATTCGTGCTGCTCGCCACGATTCTTGCGCTGGTGGAGGAGACGATCACCACGGGGATGACCAATCTGGCTCCGCTGTTCGGAGTTCCGGTGGGAGCGGCGTACATCACGGCGTCGGCCAACTTCTTTGACGTTGTGTGTTTTCATAGCGTCGCGGTTTTTATCCCGATGTTCGCGGGTTGGGCCTTGCTCCTGCGCTATTTCGAGTTCAGTCCCAATGCGGTCTTTCTGCTTTTTGGTTTGACGGGGACGATGATCGAAACAATGTTCAGCGGGCCGCAAGGGCTGGCGGAGTTCGGCTTATGGATTTTTGTTTACGGATTGATGGTCTATTTACCGGCCTACACACTACCCGCGGAACGCGGCGCCAAGCGTCCCCCCTGGTGGATGTATGGGGCGGCGATATTCTTGCCGATCGTCTTTGCCATCCCGGTTGCGGCCGTGATCGGAATTGTGCATCCGATCCAGATTCATTTCCCGCCGATTGTGCCAAACTCTTGATCCGTCATCCCGGTCGGGCGCCCATCCCGGGATTTCGAAACTCCTCATCCGGCAAATCATTATTATTCGAAAGCCGATGCGCTTCGTTCGATTTGCAGGCGCAATTGTTTGTAAAGGGGAACCCTCCGTTTGAGACAGTCCAATAACCCGAGCCACTGTTCGAGAGTCAATTCCGACGGTGTGGCATCCAGTGGGAAACGCAACTCTTTTGATAATCGTTTCCATTGCCGGTAGCTAAAGATATGCTGGAGAGTTTTACCGAGGTTTCTCTTCCAGCCTGCGAATCCATAGCAAACCAACTTTTGGAAAAGGGCTGCATCCTCCGGCAAGACCAGCGCCGGAGAGCGTTTTTGGATGCGCAACAGAACCGAATCCACCCCGGGCATGGGCTCGAAATCGGTCCGCCGTAACTCCCGGATGATTTGGATTTGAAACCGGGGTTTGGCCAGGATGGAAAACTGCGTCTCCGCCGGGATGCCGGAAAACTTCTCCGCCGCTTCCTTTTGAAGGATCAGGTAAGCGTCGTTTGGCGCGGTAGACGCGCAGACGATTTTTCGCACGATGTCCGCCGTCCGGTTGAATGGAATATTGGCGAATATTTTATATTCCCCGTCGAAAATGCGGTATTGCAGAAAGTCGCCTTCCAGTATTTCCACGTTGGGAACGCCGAAAAACCGCTCCCGCAGCAGCCCAACCAGCTCCGGATCTTTCTCCAGCGCGACGACCTTGCGCGCGAGGCGGGCCAGTTCCGCGGTGATTACCCCGCGTCCCGCGCCGATTTCGAGGACCGCGTCCGAAACGCCGATCGAACTTTCGCCGAGGAGACGGCGCACGAGGGTCGCACTTTTAAGAAAATTTTGCCCCAGGGCAATTTGTTTGCGCTGTATTTTTGCCATGTTTCACCTCTTGCGGAAAGGAAGGAGAAACGAAAATGCGAAGCCGGGAATGATCTCTCATTCATGGCCTCGCACTGGGCAAAAAAAGCCACGAACACGCGATCCCATCGCGGGTTCATGGCGCGCAAACTTTATTGAAACTTACTTACCGGGACAGTACGCCGCGAAGAAGATGGAGAAGGCGTGGAGATCGTTCCACATGTCGTTCGCGGTTCCGAATAGTCATACCAGCGGCTCCTTTACCATTGGAAGTATATCCTTCTCCGGAATTTCTGTCAAAGCACGCTTGGCCGGCAGGGGGATTTCTTCGGAGTATTTTCATCCTCACGGAGTCTCCTTAATCCAAATGGATTCCGTTTCTTAAAGGAATCTCACGAGCGATCCAAGGAATTCAAAACTTGGGGCGTCCACAATCAGCCATGCCGAAAACAGACGGGCATCGATAAAAAACATCCCATTCAGGTTGCGAATGGGATGTTCGATTTACGCTCCGTCTTCAGGAAGCGAAACCGCAAGAACCGGGAAAACTACTACGGTAAACTGACGGTTACCTTTCCGATTTGGCTCACGGCGAGATGGAATTCACCTTTCCCGTGCGTACTGGGCGTGGTTTCCCCCGGTTTCCGGACGCCGGCTTCGAATTGCAGGTCCGCCTTCAGCAGTGCACCGGTATCATGGTTGATCCAAACGGTTCCCTGGATGGAGGTGATCACGACCGGCAATATGCCAAAACTGGAATCCGTCCCCTCCCCGCCGAGCGACGTGCTGTCGACTGAGTAGACGTCGACTTGCCATCCTTCCCACGTCGTTCCGGCTTCCGCTTGGGGGGAGGCCATCCCCGCCGCGCTCAGAACTACCAGCGGGTCCAAGTCTCGCGCAAGAACGACGAAGGACCGGCGACCATAACCGAGAAGCCATCGTCCATGGTCAATGGTCTTTGGTCATTAGCCCAAAGGCATTAACCTCTTGAATTGGTGACTAATTCACCGCCCGCGGTTTACTTCGGCGTATGTTTGAGAACGATATGGATCTTGCCGCTGCCGGTGAATTGGCCTTCCGCCCCGGAACCGGAGCCGGAAAAGGTCTGCTCGCCCATGTTCGCGTCCAGGTTTGTGATGGGGATCGTGAAAATGAATGCGGTCGCAACCTCCCAATAATATTGTTCAAAGCTGACCATGGACGCGGGCGCGGCGACCATGCCGGGTGAGGCATCCGTTCCTTTTCCTAGAAAACCGCCGATCAGAACGTCGAAGGACTTGGTCACGCATGGATCCCAGTTTTTCAACCACAAGACGCCGGTATCCGTCATCCCGGAGAACTGGACGGTTTCCTTGAGGCTCTTATAGGTTCCGGATTTAGCCCTGAGTTGCATGTTATCCAGATCGCCCCAAAGGCCTTCCTCCTCCTGGGCAAACATCATCTTTAAATCCTTGACGTCCGCGGTTTGCACCACGTTGCCGGTCGCGATCACATCGGTGCTGGTTTTCCAGGTGCCGTTAAAACTGGTGTCGAGGATCACTTCGAAGGTCATGGCCGACAGGATTTCTGCAAATCGGTCGGGACCGCCGACAAGTTGAACCCATTTTTCCAGCGTCAGAATAGTCGGGAAGGCGCGGTAATCGTGCTTGGTTTTCAATTCGTTGAGGTAATAATCACGGACGGTCGAAGCCCAGGAAGATATTTTTTCAGGAAACAGCAACAGCGGCGTGTCACCGTTGATCATCTGGATCTGGCGGTCGATTTGCAATCCGGTATCGATCGCCGCAATCAGCCGGTCGGGTGGCTTGTCCTTCTGATACTGATTGCCCAATTCCAGGAGGGTTTTTTCCGCCATTTGCAGGATTGTAATGATCGCATCCGTCCCTGCGGTGGTGTCGACATCTTCAACGCCGAGGAGTTGTATATTCTTGATCGCCGCCAATAACACGACAACGTAATCGGAATATGGATCCAAAAATTCACGCATATACTCATAGGCTTCGTTTTGTTCCGGGTTGTGCTCGGTGCCGCGGCAGAACATGCTGATGGACGGGGACGTGGGCGGACGGGGCGCGCCGTTCTTGATGAATTGCCTGGCGGCGTCCAGCGCCAACCGGTATTCCTCCCTGGCCATCTTTTGATATTGATCGATGCCGTCCCGCCCGGCGTCATACCCATTGTCGTATCCGGCGGCGCTGAAGTGCCAGATCTGCGCGATGGCTGTTTTCCCCCCGCTGGTGTTGGTGGTGGGTGCAAACGCCACGTTCGAGCCATCCTGATTGAAGGAAAAAATCAGCCCGACCCCGGGATCCTTCTCGGGAGGATGAACCTTCAATTGAACCGCATTCATAAACTGGATGCCATCCGGCTCGAGCCGGACTCCGCTGATGATCTTGGCTTCCGATTGGGAGGTGTCGATCGTGGAGAAAGGCGTCATGGTGACAGTTTGGGTGGACATCAGCGCGTCCGCGGGGATCCACAGCATCCAGCTGTAGCCGTTGGCGTCGTCGGCGACCAGGGTGAGAGGTTTCGCATCATTGATGTCGAAAGTCCCGCTTACTTTCCGGCCGGAATCGACCGTATAGCCGATCGTTCCAAGATCGCCCAACGCCTGCGAGGTTCCGGGTGCGACCGTCTCGGAAGAAACCGCGGACGGCTGCGAGGAGGCCGTCGATGACGGGGCGGTGGAGCACGCCGGAAGCGCGGCAAAGACCAATAGTGCGGTAAGGATTTTTGGAAGCGTTTTGGCATTCATAAACCGTTTCCTTTCATGACTGGTCAGAGAAAGCGATTCCCGAGGTTTTTATCAGCCCGAGCGGGATGTCGCAATTGCGCTTCATTATATTATGCATCTGCGGAGGCATCGGAACAAAATCGTTAAGGCAGACAAATTTCTTGGGGGCGACTTTAAACTTAACGCCGGCAGGGTTACCCGACGGTTTCGCGGCAAACACGGTGGATGCAGAGATGGAAACCGCCCGCAGCAGGACGCAGCCGGCAAGAATGGCGCGAACGGGCTTTGGCATGGAACAGTCCTCCCGTACTTTTATTTTTTCACCTGGACCAATCCATCCGACGAGTCGATCCTTCGTGAAGATTTTTACCCCATTATCCCCGGAGAACTTCGTATAAAAAAAGGGGGGGGTTGATGAATTATCCGAAGCGGTAGCTGATCTTCGCTCCGGCGATTCCCCCGCGCTCGAGCCGCTTCCCTCAACCGTTTGGCAGAATCATCACCTTGCGGACGTTTTCGCGCCCGCCCTCGATCGTCTCGATCCCGCGCTGCAGCTCTTCCAGCGGCAGCTGGTGCGAAATCAGCGCATCGACCGATATGCGGCCGCTTTTAGGCAGATCGAGCGCCTGGTAGGAATTCCGCAGCGAGGTGAACGAGGAAAGGATCGTCAAGCCCCTATGGAATATGGGAAACGCCTCCAGGGAAATTTTTTGTCCGGCCGGAGGAACGCCGAACAGGAGGACCTTTCCGCCGGGGCGGACGAACTCGGGCGCGCGGCTCATCACCGCGACGGCGCCGGTCGCATCCACCACCGCGTCGAACGAATCCCGTGGCAGCTCGTCGATGTTGTTTAGGCAACGATCGGCGCCAGCTTTCATGGCAAACGCGCACCGGTCCAAGTTTTTATCCGCAACGGTCACCTCGGCCGCGCCGCGCAGGCGGATGACTTGCATGAGCAGAATCCCGATCGGCCCGGCGCCGAGGATTGCGACCCTCGCGGCGATCTGCAAGTCGAGCCGCTCCAACCCGTGCAGCACACACGACAGCGGCTCCATGAAAGCGCCCCGCTCGAAAGCCAGGTCGCCGATGTCGAACGCGGATTTTTCCGGCACGCACACGTGCTGGGCCATCCCACCCGGGCGGGTGACGCCCACCGCCTGCCAGTTGATGCAAAAATTGTGGCGGTTGTTGAGGCAATGAATGCAATTGTCGCAGGCGATGTTCGGTTCGACCGCAACGCGGTCGCCTGGCTTAAAGCGCGTCACCGCACTGCCAAACTTCTCGACCACACCGGCCAGTTCGTGGCCCGGGATGATCGGGTAGCCGCCCATGTACTCGCCGCGGAAGATGTGGATATCGGTCCCGCAGATGCCGCTGGCCATCACGCGCAGGAGCAACTCGCCGGGAGCGGGTTCGGGATCGGGCACCTCACGCGTTTCGATCCGGTTCGGTTCGAAGACGACGGCTGCTTTCATGGAGGCCTCCTGGTTGGACGGATTGATTATATTCCCCCGGGGGCTTCCTTCGCGGCGGTTTCTCCGCGCTCCGGTTGCACTTTTCCCCTCTCCCTCCCGCCTGCGCCCGCCCTTTCGGGTAGAATCCGCGGGCATCGGAGACACGAATGCCTTACCGGTTTGCCACAGAGCGGCCCGATTATTCCGATCTCTCCAGCGGCAGGGTGTTCCACAGCCTGCCGGGCCATCCCGCGTTTCCCGTCCGGCTGGCAAGTGAAATTTTCCAGCGCTGCCTCGCGCGCTGGCAGACCGCCGGCGTCCCCGAAGCGCCCGTGCTCTACGATCCATGCTGCGGCGCGGCCTACCTTCTAACCGTGCTGGTATACCTGCACGGACCGTTGATCCGGGCCGTCATTGCATCCGACGCCGACCCGAAGGCCGTACAACTTGCCGGACGAAATCTCGCGCTCATCACCGTCGAAGGGCTGGATAGACGGATCGGCGAGCTTATGGAAATGCGGGAGCGGTACGGGAAGGCGTCGCATCAGGCGGCGCTGGAAAGCGCGCGCAGGATGCGGGAAAAAATCGGCCGTCTGCCCCGTATCCCTTTGCTCGTTTTCCAGGCTGACGCAGGCAACTCTGCGGACCTGCAGCTCGGCCTGAACGGATCCAAAGCGGATATTGTTATCACCGATATTCCCTACGGGCGGCATTCCGAATGGCAAGGGAATTTACGCGAAGGACCGCATCCCGTGCGGGCGATGCTGGATTCGCTGCTTGGGAGTCTATCGCCGACCGGCTTGGCAACGGTCGTCGCGGGAAAAGATCAAAAGATTTCCCACGAAAGCTACCGGTGCATCGAACGGTTTCAAATCGGCAAACGACAAATAGTTATATTAAAACCGGGGACCTAATAATTCAATTCAAAGCGAGACAAGCCGCGATAATCTTAATGAGGGCTCCGACGTCCAGATTTTATTAGACGGCGGGGTATTACCGTTTCGGCTCCCTCCGCCGCTTCCCCGCTGCCAACTCCGCCTTCTTCGCCCGCGGAAGTTTTTTAATCGCCGCCTCGCGTTTTCGCGCGGCGCTCGCATCCGCCTGAGGTTCGAAATACACAAGCGTCACCGGCATATGCGCCCGCGTGTAGCGCCCGCCATTGCCGGAGCGATGCTGGCGGTAGCGGCGCGCCAGATCGTTGGTCCAGCCGGCGTAGAACGATCCATCCGCGCACCGCAAAATGTAGCAGTATGGCGTTCCTTTTTTGGCAGACGAGAGCCGCTTCATGGAGAGGGACGGTCAGTGGATGCCGATAAACAGCAGCTGCATCGCGGGAACCACGAGGTAGCTCACCATCAGGACCAGCACATTGATCCCCAGCATCGGGAGAATGAACACCAGGATGACCAGCGCGAACGGGCCGAACTTCTGAAAAGCGTCGAACCCTTCGGCGGCCACGCCCCCCAGCAGCGCGCCGAGCACCTGCGCCCCGTCCAACGGCGAGATCGGGATCAGGTTGAACACGGCCAGCAGCAGGTTTAAAAATATAAAGATGGAAAAGAAGTACGCCGGATCCGGATAATATTGATTGGCCGAAACGGTGGTCGGAATCCAGTGGAAGATATAAAAGGGAATCACGCCGACGACGGCCAACGCCAAGTTGGTCAACGGCCCGGAGAGCGCGACGAAACCCATTTTCGCGCGCCGATTCTCGCCGAAGTTTTCCGGATTGATCGGCGTCGAGGTCCAGCCTACGCCGACGAACACGAACAACATCGATCCAACCAGATCGAGGTGCTTGAACGGATTGAGCGTCAACCGGCCATGTTCGCGCGGGGTCGGATCCCCCATGCGGGTGGCGGCCAAGGCGTGCGCCAGCTCGTGGGCGGGGAAGACGATCAGCAGGATAAGAACCCGGGTGATCAGGTCGGCCGGGTAAAGTGAAAGCATTCCCGGATTATACCTCGCCGCCCCCCTGCATCCGCGAGACTTCGGAAAAAAATTTCCGCGAGCGCATCGGGGATTCGAGCAAGTATTGGATGTAGCGCTGCAACACCGGCTCGAGCTCGTCGAGCGTGGCGGTACGCACCCGCAGCCGGAAGGCATCCTCGACCGGGCTGCGCTGGATGTGGCGCATCACTTTCAAGGCCGCGAGCGAGATGGGATACCTCCCTTCGGTGCGGTCGGCGCACCGCGGGCAGACCACTCCGCCCCGCGCGGGAGAGAAGAATTGATCCTCCGCTTGGATCGTTTCGCCGCCGACGGTGCACAGCGAGAGTTCGGGGCGGTAGCCCATCGAATCCAGCAGCTTCAGGTCGTAGCAGCGCAGCGCCAGCGCGATGTTCCCATCACTGCACAGCGCCTCCAGCGTGTGCACGATCAACCGGTATGCGTCCAGGTTCTCCGACTCCTCGGGCGCGAGCCGGTCGAGCAGTTCCGATGCGTACGAAGCGGCCGCCGAACGCACCAGGTCGTCGCGCAACCGGGAAAAGGATTCCACCGTCTCGGCCTGTGTGACGATATCGAAATCCCTCCCGCGGGCGAGGAATACAATCGCGCGGTGGAACAACTCCAGGTGGCCCGCTTTGCGCGAGGCGGGCTTGCGCACGCCCACCGCGCGCACGCGGATCTTGCCGCGCTGCGGGGTGAATAGCGTCAGGATCCGGTCCGCCTCGCCCCAGTTCCGGCGGCGGAGGATTACGGCTTCCGTTTGATAGGTGCGTTCGCGGGGCATAAAAGGAATTATACCGGGGACGATTGAGAGGCAAGTGGAGTGTGTCATCCAGCCTGCAGGTGTCATTCCGAGGCTCCTTCAGGAGCCGAGGAATCGGTGACTCGATGAGGGAAGTCAAACTTATATTCAGGAATTGATTGACGGATTTATGCGCTACCGATTCCTCGTCGCCCCGAACGGTAACGGGGCTCCTCGGAATGACATCTGCAGTGTGTCATTCGGACCCCGGAAATCCACCGGGGTTCCGGGGCGAGGCTCCGTCAGGAGCCGAGGAATCGGTGATTCTTGGAGGATATTCGGATTACGGCGCGGGCAGTACGCCCAGGGGGTCCGTGGGCGCGGATCCGTAGCGCATTTCGAAGTGGATGTGCGGCCCGGTGGAATTGCCGGTGGAACCGGCCAACCCGAGGGTCATGCCGCGGAACATTTTCGCACCGCAAGTGACGTTGATCTGCGAGAGGTGGCCGTAGAAGGTGTGCCAGCCGTCGAGATGGTCGATAATCACCAGGTTGCCATAGCCGGGGGTGCCGTCGCGGTTCTGGCTCCAGCCGGCGTAGACGATCACTCCGTTGTCGGCGGCGTAGACGGGCATGCCGAGGTAGGCGGCGATGTCGATGCCGGAATGGGCCGGCGGGGAAAACGCATTGCCGGAGAGCCAATGGTAGGAGGACGGGCTAGGCCACATCCAATCGCCCGTGCCTATCGGGCCGTCATACCCGTTGGGGCAGGCGCCGGCGCCCAGCGCGTAGGTGGACGATTTCCCTTTGAAGATGAGCGGCGCTTCCCATTCGTACGGCTTCCAGCCGCCGGGCAGGATCAGCCACTGGCCGTCCGCGATCGAAGGCGCGAGCGGGTTGAGCTCGTTGCCCGGCCAGTTCAGGATCGCGTCGACGGACGTGTTCCAGTTGCCCGCGATGGACGCCAGGTCGTCCCCCTTCTTCCATTTATAGAAGGCTCCGTCGACGGGAAGAATGTTGAGGCTCTGACCAGGCTGCAG
>Ga0187886_1004217_pt1 | contig 10408 bp, 12 predicted proteins | sample June2016WEW_20_1_FD_133001 | JGI IMG/M metagenome (GOLD analysis project Ga0187886, IMG submission 133001) | Peatland microbial communities from SPRUCE experiment site at the Marcell Experimental Forest, Minnesota, USA - June2016WEW_20_150 | ecosystem: Environmental > Terrestrial > Soil >... | reverse complement strand
ATCATGGGTTACGAAAATGTCTACTCTCCAACGACCGGGGAACATTATGAAGCTCCGCTTAATTCATACTGGGCTACCGGCCCCGACGGCGGTGGCTACTACCGCTCCGTGCCGGGAGGAGATTACGAAAAACTGAAACCTGGATTTGGGGATTACTAACGTACTGCTACCCAATCTAACCTTTTTTAATCATCGTCACTTGCAACCCCATTGAAAGCATCCGGTGCGACAGTAGTGGAACCAGTTCCAGTTTGTTGACTATCTACGGAAAGGTTGCCAATTAAATACTTCTTTAATAGATCCCAAGCAAAGTTGGAATGGATCGCCGCAAATATTCCCGTCATTTCCTTGCCACAACTAGAAGTAATCGCTGCTGCACCTCCCGGATGAAGCCCGATGTATGAAGAAACATTATAAACGTTACTGTTGATCACTAGATAACAATCGCTGGGGGAGGCGTGCTTAGCAACTTCCTGCATCGTTAGGCCCGAAGAACTCTTGGAGCCCTGCTGAGCAGAGCTACCTTGTCCGGAAGTAGTGTTGTTAGAACTTTGAGGAGAACCGCCAAACAACAGCCCAAAGCCATAAACGCCAGTAACCATGCCAAGAAAAATCAAAAGCGCTGCCAAAGTTACTTTCTTCATAGTTTCTACGTTAAATCAAACTCCTCCGAATGGATCAAGTTCTTATCAACCTTTTTACTAATAAGTTGCTTCTTTAGGGACCTAACCATACCCACGGGTGTACAAATAAAAATGTCCTTGTGGTCCAAACCACCCGACATTCTCTCAACAACATCGGAATCGAGGTATCCCTGCGTTCCGGAAAAGAAGGGTATTACCCTAAGGGACGGGGCAGCATCTTTGAGCTCCTCTAGAAAAATTGCCTCGGTCGGATTTCTTACGCAATAGTAGAGATCCACCGAATACTCCGTAGTTCCCACAAGAGATTTCGCCATGCTCAGAAATGGGGTAATCCCAATCCCGCCCCCAATCCAAATTTGGTTTTTGTATTTCGAATTTAAGTACGAGAATACCCCAAATGCCCCCTCCAGGTTTGCCTTTGAGCCAACGGAAAGTGAGTCAAGCCGAGACGTGTAATCCCCTAACTTTTTCGCGCAAAGAACAAGCTCATCGGAGCGAGGATCGGAGCAAATCGAAAACGGGTGGGATTCACTATCTACCCCAGGACCAGAAAAACTGACAAAAACGAACTGCCCTGGGGTAAACTCCAGCTTCGGTCCTTCAGGAACCATCCGAACTTCCACAACATTCTCGGCAAGCCTTATAACTTTAGTAACGCGATACTTGTATTTCTTGACTAAGATCCCCCATAACAATTTCCGATAAGTAAATCCAAGTAATCCTAGGAAACTCAAACCTAAAATATACATCCGAAGAGGAAGATAGATAGAGACGTCGCTCGGAATGAGAAAAACGTGCAATGCTGCTAGGAAAAATGCCAAACCCAAGAATTTGTGAGTTAACTTCCACAAATTGTACTTAGGTCGTAGATACAGAGTAAGTGAAATCAAAACAATCATTAAAACCAAGGCTAACCACCCCCAATTGCGCGCCCAGTTGGAACTTAGGAAAAGAAATGAGGCCGCTTGAGAAAAATCTGTCGAGTATTTCGGAACCAGAAAAAGCGGATGGAAAAGAAGCAAGATAAAAGCCCATTGACCTAGTTGGTTGTGTTTTATGTAAAGAGTATTAAGGCCCCCAAAGTATTTTTCCAGAAAATGAAGCCTAGCGCTCAAAATCAAATTTAAAGCAAACATTGAAGTCCCTACCAATGCCAAAACCTGGCCAATGCTGGCCAAAGTGGTTACAGGATCACTAAAGTGCAATCGACTGGGCTCGATTGCCCAAAACAAAGTTGGGAAAAAGCTAAGCGCTAAGATTACGTACCAACCTAAGTTAAGAAAACTGTGGTGTCTCATTTCTTCCAATGCTCAAGTATTTGATACGCAAAATTTTTACATAAACTTTCACTAACAAGTTTTCGTCACAAGGGAAAAACGGATGGCGGTGGGAGGAGGAGGATTTGAACCTCTGGCCTCAGCTCCGCAAGCTAGTGCTCAATGCTTGAGTTGGATCCAGTTGCTGCTACTGGGCTTGTCTCCCTTACCTTTAGACTGGCCGGCGTAATCGCATGGATGGGCGTTGCGGTACTCGATGGAGAATTTTGTATTTTCCGGAGTAATACCGTACTTGGCAAATTCAGCTAAGACAGGAGCATTCATATGATCAAAGATTGAGCCAAGAATTTCTTGCCCGTTATCTATTCTGCTCGCTCCCGTGAGATCAATGTCAAAGTCATCACCCTTATCACCGAGTGCGGCATAGCCAATCAATTCGCCAGCCGTAACCTTATCGTCGATTTTAAAATCTTTAACAAAGTAAATATGACCGAAAACAAAAGTGACGTTAGGGTCAGCCGGTGTGGAAAGCATAAGACTGTTACCAGGATGAGACCGGCCGGGAACCGGTTTATCTTTCTCCAAAATTATTGAGGCCACCTCGCCGTCAAAAGGCGCAAAAACCTTGACCTTGTCGAGTGTTCCTTGAAATTCCGGGATTGGATAGAGATAATGCTCCATGGATCGGTCACTTTCCAGAAATCGGCCACCTTCCGGTGTTTCCTCAAAACTATAGCCCGCCCGGACATCACCAGCACAGCTGCGATACTTAGAGATGCTTTGGATTTGGGTTAAATCCACCGGCACGGCGATGATATATGTGGCACCGATAATCGGCCAGCCCTTATTCATATTTCCCGTAGTGCCGAAGTTGTCTCCTGTAAACCATTGTCCAAGACGGCTGTCTTTTGGAAAAGCGTTGCCGATAATATGGCTAATAATTAATATCAGGAAGACACCGATGAAGAAAAGACCAAGAGTGATACCAATTTTCTTCCATCCCGGCCACTCTCTCTTGAGCCGGACTATCGTATAGTAGGCGAAAAAGATCCCGCTTATATAGAAGAAGAAATCGTTAAAATGATCCAAGCTGGCAAGGAAATTAGGATCGCTCGGGTTAAGAAGTGCCGGTTGGTGGCCCGAAAAAATTGATAGCAGATCGACAGTGAGAAAAACTGCGCTGTAAAGCGTCGCAGGAATAAAATAGTAAGCGTATTTATAGAGAAGCGGAGGGAAATCAACAAATGCCAACATTAGACCAAAACCGGTGAAGAAAATCCAAGCTTCGACGCTGTAATTTAAAAGAGCGTCAAAAACCCCGCTACTAACTGGCAGATAAAGCTTTAAGGGAACCAACCAAACCCAAAAAATCCCTAGAATTCCAAACGGAGTCCAAATTTTGTGTAGCCGCAGACGGATATCGCCGCAAAAGGTGATTAAAACAAACCCGATAACCATAGTGCCGAATAAAATCATCGAATGGGGGAAGGGGGGGCCAGTACCAGGGCCTTTATAGTCTGGCGATATTACCTCATAGGCCATTTTCAATAAAAACAGGATGACAGTTGCAGTGATAAAACCGAAAAATATTCGGTTGATGAGGGGGGGTTTTTGAGCAAAATTTTCTTTGTTCATTATCCCTTTTACTTAATAATACTAAACCACCAAGGGCGCTTTAAAATGGTTTCGCAGGTTGTGCTATTTCCCACTTTTCTAACACTGGCGGAGGGGGTGGGATTCGAACCCACGTTCCCTTTCGGGAAACACGCTCTCCAAGCGTGCGCACTAGGCCGCTATGCGACCCCTCCTAAACCTTACCTGGCGGTGGGAGGAGGATTCGAACCTCCGGTCCGCTTGCGCGAACACACGCTCTCAAGGCGTGCGCAATCGTCCACTCTGCCATCCCACCTCTGGTGCGCCCGAGAGGACTCGAACCTCTGGCCTTCAGCTCCGCAAGCTGACGTTCTGTCCAGCTGAACTACGGGCGCTTATCTTCTAATTATAACCGAAGGGAAAGAACTTTAGAATTAGCTATACTAAAAACAATGAACCGTTACCTCGTTCGCTACGCTCCTCTCCTTGCCTTAGTCACCGCCGTGATCTCAGGAGCGAGTAACTTCCTCGCAAAAATCGCCGTCACCGCCGTAAAGGACCCCGTCGTTTACACTACCCTAAAAAACACCCTGGTGGCGGTCTTGCTCTTTGGCCTCCTTATAGTCCTTAAGAAGAGGCAAGAAATCCTTTCATTAACCACAAAACAGTGGGTAAAGCTTGTCGCTATCGCCATAGTGGGGGGATCTGTCCCCTTCGTACTCTTCTTCATAGGCCTTTCCCAAACAACGGCCTTAAACGCGGCGTTGATCCACGAAACCCTCTTTCTTTGGGTGGCACTTTTGGCAATCCCGATTCTTAAAGAAAGGGTTTCCTTCCCCCAAGCAATCGGGATCGTGATGCTCTTCGGAGCCAACCTTTTGGTCGGGGGATTTACCGGGTTTAAGCTAAATACGGGAGAACTTCTAATCCTTGCAGCAACCGTTCTTTGGGCGGTAGAAAACATCATCGCAAAGAATACTTTAAGGGAAATCTCAAGCTTAACAGTCGTCGCCGCAAGAATGGTTCTGGGCTCCTTTATCCTACTTGTAATCTGCGCAGGGCAAGGAAGCTTAAGTTCCTTAGGACAACTAAACCCCATCCAATGGGGCTGGACCCTCCTCATGAGCGCTCTTCTCCTTGGCTACGTCCTAACTTGGTACGTGGCTCTTAAACATGCACCCGCAACTCTGGTAGCGGCCTTGCTTGTACCTGCAACTCTGGTGACAAACGTCCTTTCCGTTATCTTTATCGGGGGGCAAGTTACTCTTTCCCAAACTGCAAGCTCTTTACTCTTTATTGCAGGAACGGTCTTGATGGTCGCTTTTGCAAAAAAATCCTTAGAACCGACCCCCGTAAGCCCAAAGGCCACGCTCAAAGCGGAATAATCGGATGGATGGCATCTTACGCTGCAGCCGCTACGCTTTCGGACCCAATCGCCTTCATTACTGCGGACCAGACGCTAACCAAGAAATCCTCGCTTATATTCAAAACGGAGAAGTAGATCCAGGGCTAAAATCCCTTCTTAGCGCTTTCCAAACAATGTACCCGTACCTGCGGCACATCGCCGATTCCAACAGGATTGAAGATCCTTTTGACGAACGGGTTGTAGAAGCATATTGGATCGGAAACGAACTTCTTGAAAAGATTGAGGAAAAGAAATTCTACAAGCACCTTGCGGAAGGGTTGGAGCTTAAAAAACGGCTAGGGAACAAATCCTTTGAGCGGATTACGGAAAAGATCGGGCAAGGAGCAGTTCCCCACCACTCTTTCCATGTTTTAAATATTTGGAAACGCACAGGTAACGCCGAACGCGAACACACACTAGAAAGTATGGACTCGTGCAGGATCAGCTGGGGGATCGTAAAGACAATAGACGGACCAAAGGTTATTGTTGAAACTGAACCACTTTTATACACAAAAGGAAAACTCTATCTTGGAACACCTATCCGCAAGGAAATTGTGAGGAAGCTTGAGTCAGAACCCGACATTGAAGAACTAAAAACAGGGGATCTCGTTTCAATTCACTGGGGAGTCCCCTGTGAAGTTATCACCCCAAAGCAAGCCCAGACCCTTAAAAAATACACTCTTAGGAACATTGCTTTGGCTAATCGGACATTATGATCATCTTCATCTTTGGAAACCAAGACCTTCCGCAAGACTCCCTTCCACTAAAATTACTTCCTGCACTAAGGAAAGGATTTCCCAAAATTAATTTTTTGATCAAGGACCCAAACGAAGAGTGGGAAACACCAGATGACATAACCGTAATTGATACTGTTGTAGGAATTGATAAGGTTCAAGTCTTCACCGACCTAAAGACGTTCGTTAGCGCTCCACGGGTGACCTTACACGACTTTGATGCGCTTACCAATCTTAAATACCTTCAAAAAATCGGCAAGCTCAAAAAGATCAAAATTATCGGGATTCCCCCATCCTTGGACGAGGGGAAAGCATTAAATGAGGTAGCCTCTATTCTTCGTGCCAGCCTACCTTAAGGAAATGAGCCGCGCAGCTCATGCACGGATCGTAAGCGCGAATAAGCTTTTCAATTTCAAGCACAATCTTATCCTTTGGTGTATCGGGAAGAAGGGACTGGACTAGCTGGCAAACATCTCCTTCGATATTAATCTGATTCTGACCAGTCGGAACGACAATCTCCCCTTCTTTTACTATCCCATCCGCCCCCACAACTACCTTGTGGTAAAGCGTCCCACGGGGAGCCTCAATCACACCTACCCCAACCGCCTCGCGGTTAGGCTTTTTAATTACTGGTTCTGGAGAAAAAGACGCCTTATTTAAAATCTCCAACGAATCATCAAGCGAGTGGAGAATCTCAATTGCCTGAGCAAGATTATTGAGGAAGATGTCAGAACAGGGGAAAAGACCAAGAGTCTCTCCGAGTGTTTCCCTTGTCTTGGGGTTAAGACAATCCTTGGCCAAGTTCATTCGCGCAAGTGCTCCAACCATATATGGTTCGCCTTTATATTTATAGGCAGAAGCCTGTGAATAGGGAAGAACAACGTGCTCGAGGTGCTCTCGAAACTTATCTTCCCCAATGCGGTCTCCCTCGCTAGTAGTGATATACCCGTTAAGAAACCCATACCTCTCAGGAACTAATGCTACAAAACCAGTCTTACGTTCAAAGTGAAAAGGAGCCTTCTTAAAAACCTCAATGAGCCGCAGGACCGCAGGCCGAATCGCCTCCAGCCTCTTAATCGCTTCAGCAATACCCTCTTTCTCGGGGAAATGGAGAAAACCCCCAATCGTAGGATAAAGGGCATGAACGCTTCTCCCCGCGACCAGGGTCGCCAAGAAGTTCCCCGCTGATTTTATATCAAAACCGTCGTGCAAAAGCTGGTGTTGTTCTGGATCACTCTCATCCAAATCCAAAAAAGCATCTTTTCCGAAAAGATCAGGGAGAGTAAAGAGGTAAAGGTGAAGAGCGTGGTCACGAATCATTAACCCATACATTGTTAAGATCCTAAGAAGCATTGTTTGCTCAGAGGGGTGAATATCAAGCGCCTTCTCGCAAGCCGTAATGCTACACAACAAATGAGCATTTGAACACGTCCCGCAAATACGCGCCAAAAGTTGGGGGAGCGCCGCCAGGGGCTTTCCCTGCATCCCCTGGGTATAAAAGCGCTTATAATCCAAAACTTTAAAATCTACTTCTTTAACAACATCATCCTGGACGTGTATATCCAACGATGCCGTTCCTTCTACTTTCGTCACGCGCTCAAGAGAAAGATCAAAGGTATGCATCAGTGATATTCTCCTTTAAACTCTTGAACTAGTGTATTTACCTTATCCAAAAAATCCTGAGGATTCATTGGGCATCCGGGGATCTCCACATCAACTTTCACGACCTCGGAAACCTTAAGGACCTTAGGTAAAGCCTTAAAACGAGCGAGGAGAAAATCAATTTCTTTCTTCTGCTCTTCATTGAAGTAATTGCGCTGAGCAGAAGGCATTCCTATTACTGCGCAAGCCCCAACCGCAACCAGTTTTTTCGCCTTTTGGCGAATTTCCTTAAGCTCTCTTTCTTGTTCCTCGGAAGCAATTGCCCCCTCCACGAAAGCAATATCGAGTTCATCCAAAACGTTCTTAGACTTAAGAACCCGAACATGACGAAAGTCAAAAATCTTCTTCCACTCCTCCCAGTGATCATTCATCACCTCGGTCATTACAATTGTATTATCTTCACAACAGGAGAAAGAGAACCAACCGATACGAATTTTCTTATCTGGAACGGATACTTCAGGCATCCTTACCCTATTATCTTAGCTAAATCAAAGGATAGATCGGAGAGGTTCTGCTTATTAGGAGAAAGATCAACACCTTTCTCGATCAGTTTAGAGAGAAATCCCAATTCGCGCGTCAAGTTGAGCAGGGTTGCTCCCATAAGCTTACCGCCACGCAAGATTAAGCGCCCGTAGGAACCAGCTTGGGGAGAACCGCGAAGGATAACCTCCCGATCCGACGCCAACCGAACATCCCCTACAAAAGCAATCGCAATCCCAAAACCCTGAGCTGTGTAAAAAGAAACCATCTTGAACGGCTGTGTTTGTCCAAGCATGTTCGCCCCCGCAACTTTTCCCTGAATTTGGGCATTAACCCAGTTCCCGAGCTGGATATTTTCTCCCAAGATAAGATCGTTGAATTCCGAGCAGTCTCCCGCCGTCAAAACATCGGGAGTACTAGTCTCCAAAAACTCGTTAGCCAAGATACCCCGGTTAACCCCAACCCCAGCGGATTTTATCCACTCGTGTGGACACAGAGTCCCAATCCCAGCGATGATAAGCTGACAAGGAAGACGCGTCCCATCCTTTAATACAACTCCTTCCACTGTCTCTCCTCCAACTACCTCAGCAACCTCGGATTTATGGAGAATTTTTACACCGTTCTTTTCCAAAACTCCCTCAATCATCCTCCCCGACGCCCCATCCAGTAGCGGCTCCCAGTAATAGGACTCGAGGATCACCAAAGTCACTGCCACTCCCGCCATGCGTAGCATCTCCGTCATCTCAAAGCTGATAAATCCGCTTCCAATCAAAATCGCTTGTTTTGCCGTTTTAACGCGCGAAATGATCTCTTTGGCATCATCAAGATTCCTAAGCGACAAAACTCCCTTCTTTTCCGCTCCCGGAACTCCCCACTTCCTAGCACATGTTCCAATCGCCAAAAGAAGTTTCTGGTAGTGCCATTGCGATCCGTCACTAAGCGTGGCAACCTTGTTCTGAGTATCAAGTTGAGTGGCTCTCTTCCCGGCAAGCAGGGTTACCTTGTTTTCCGAATACCAAGCTTCGGATTTAAGCCAAACCTGATCAAACGGGATTTTTTCAAGGAAAAAATTGGGCTTTGAAAGCATAATCCGCGAGTAAAAACGGTAGGGCTCGTCCGAAACAACCACAATACTTCCTTCCTTATCGGACTGCCGAATAGTTTCCGCTGCAGTGGTACCGGCAACGCCTCCACCAATGATTAAATAAGTTGTTTCCGTCACGGATAGATTTGGTTACCTTCTTCGTCGTAGAGGAAAATGGCCTTAGTCGGGCAAGATTGAGCAGCGGCAAGAAGAGCTTCGTCGGTAATTGCACCATCCTCCAAAACGGTCTTTTCCGCCGGCCCAGAATTCTTCACACCACCAGTTTGCTTAAGCACCGCCTTATTCTCACCGTCAAGCTCAAACACGCTTGGAGCTGAAACTACGCAGCAGGCTGCACCAATGCAAAGATCCCGATTGACTACAATTTTCTTAATCTTTCTGGTAACTTCAGCCATAGATCATGGAAATACTACTCAAGAGGAAACCGGTGTGAAATCGCCATGGAAATCTTTTCCGCCAAATCCTCGCGCGCCTTGCTCTGATAAGGAAGATATCCTCTCAAAACCCGAGTAATCTCATCTTTGCCAATCTTTCCCAAAATTAGGTAAAGACGACCAGGGTAAACATTCTTGGTATCTATGTGTAAAACCATCTGTCCCTCGTGCTCAGCAAACCAGAACTCCTTAAGCTGGCCCCATTCATACTCATATCCGTGAACTTTAACTCCCCGATTCGTAATTATGTATTGGGTAACTTTTGGAGGATTTGTACCCAATACCCATTGGAAAAATCCCAAAGCGGCAAGGACCCCAGCAAGAAGAAATTCCTTAAAGAAAATGGCAACAACGGCGAGTACACCAAGAATGGTAAACAACTTCCTAAAATAAGTTTTTCCCCTCTTGGTATAAGTACGCTCTGGGGCGTCCCAAACCAAAAGAGTCGTCTCCTCGAGCTGCTTGTCCGGCATTAGTCTTAGTTTAGCAAAAGTCAAGAGGGCGTTTGCATCCGTTGATACTCCATCCAAACTTGTGTCATTCTCTTAACTAGAACGGTGGAAGAACAACAAGTAAAACCCTCAATCTTTCGTGCTACCTGGTTCAACGTCCTTCTTCTGGCCGCAGGACTTATTCTCCTAGGATCGGGGATCTACACAATCTATACCGCAACAACCTCTTCCCTCCCCACGGGCTACAAAGATTCCCTACTCGCCGTGGGAAACAGCTCCACCAACCTGGGCAACTTATTCGGTACGGATTTGCAAAAAGCCTTTTCGGGGTTAGATGCAAAGGAAAAAGCAAGCCAGTGGGCGGCGGCGGCGAAGATTATCGGAAACGGCCTAACCGTAGTTTCCAGAATCTCCTCAGAACTAGCTTCCTTTAAAACTAAAGTAGCTAGCTTTAAAAGTCTTTCCGAACAAATCAAAGACTCCAATACTAAGGAAAAATCCCTTAATCTTGCCAATCTACTGGGAGATTTAACCACCCACCTCGAAGAGATAGTATCCCTCGAAAACCAAAACCTTAAACCAGCTAAGAAATACTATGAAGCATTGGCAGCGGGAAAAAACT
>Ga0187886_1004216_pt1 | contig 10409 bp, 9 predicted proteins | sample June2016WEW_20_1_FD_133001 | JGI IMG/M metagenome (GOLD analysis project Ga0187886, IMG submission 133001) | Peatland microbial communities from SPRUCE experiment site at the Marcell Experimental Forest, Minnesota, USA - June2016WEW_20_150 | ecosystem: Environmental > Terrestrial > Soil >... | reverse complement strand
CAGGTTCTTCTTCTTCAGTTAACCATGCGACGAGATAATATGAACCAATGAAAGAAAAACTCAGAATGCTGGCCGCCACGACACCTATCATCATATATTTTTGTGCGACTGCCTTAAGTTCTATTGCACCATATTTTTGTGTTATTGCTATTGCGTTTGTCATATCATCTCCTATCCACTTACCCTTGCTATCAGTTTCTTGTCTATGTCTTTCAACGGTGCGATACTGAAGCGTGTGATATTGGCAAGATTCAACTCATCGATGATATCGACCATATCGTTATATTTTGCATCACGATCTATCTGCACAAGTGTAATAAGTTTTGGAATATTACGAAGTTTTTCAATAAGGAATGGACGCAATTCTTTAAATGTGATCTTCTTCAGCGCGGTCGGCTCATTTCCCATGTTCCAATAGATCACCATATTCGGCTCTACTCGAACCGTGAGCAATGTCGTTGCAGCAACTTCCACCTGGACTTTGCTATCAGGTGGCAAGTTCAGTTCCATCGTTTGCGGTTTACTGAAGACTGTTGTGAGCATGAAGAATGTCAGCAACAACATTGCCACATCAACCATCGGTGTCATGTCAATACGTACACCAGCGCGCTTCTTTTTCTTTTTTTGTCCTTTTGCATGCGATTTCGATTCAGCAACATCTGCACCGGCCATTTTTATACTCCTTTTTCCAAATCAGTGACAAGATTAAAACGCGTGATCTGTGCTTTCACTAAGACATCCATAACATCTTCCATCGGTCCATACGGGGCATCTTTATCCCCCTTAACAACCGTACGAAGCTTTGGATCGTTGATACGCGCTTGAATAAGAATATTGCCAAGCATGTTTTTATCTACTTCAATAGCTCGTTTGTATTTATTTTGTGTTCCAAACAAGCGCTCCATCAAACCTTGGGCATCAACACCAAGATAAATTTTGCCTTCTTTATTCACATACACCATCATAATGTGCGATTCGGGCAGCTTAAACTGCGAATGTGACGCCGGGATAATTACATCAACATCCTCAGGCGCTTTGAACTGCGTCGTCATCATGAAAAACGTGAGCAATAACATCGCCACATCCACCATAGGTGTCATGTCGATGCGAGTGCCGAGTCTTTTCTTTTTATGTTTTGGCATAACGTCACCTTTCCCGATTACTTCTTATGCGGTCTGCGTGAAGCTAATGATTGAATTATGGAATAGCTCGCTTCGTCAATCATATAGGTGAAGTTGTCGATTTTTGTAACAAAGAAATTATACGCAACGATACCACCGATACCAGCAATAAGACCGCCAGCGGTGTTAATAAGCGCTTCGGAGATACCAAGAGCAAGTTGAACGGCATCCGGTGCACCAGCGCGCGCCATAGCTTGGAATGAACGGATCATACCGATAACTGTTCCAAGCAATCCTACCATCGTTCCAATAGAAGCAATCGTGGACATCATAGATAAATTACGTTCTAACATAGGAACTTCGAGCATAGTCGCTTCTTCAATGGAGCGCTGGATACTTTCCATCAACTCTTTTTGCCCTTTAACATCGCCTTCTTCAACAATCGTCTTATATCGTTCCAAACCGGCGTGGAGAACGTTGGCGCAGGAACCGCGCTGCTTATCGCATGACGCAAGTGCTGTGTCAATATCTCCTGCATTCACTGCTTGCTGAACGTTCTTCAAAAATACTGCCATAGTGCCTCTACCGTTTGCTTTCTTCAAAGTCAGCATTCGCTCGATAATAACAGCGATAAGCATAATCACCAATGCAATAAGGGAAATGACAAGAGGGCCACCCTCTTTGATAAATATTGGTAATGTAAACTCGAAAATCACCCAACCAACCACGAAGGCGAGGACGATAACGATGGTATTAAACGTGGAAGTCTTCATGAAACCTGCTCCTGATTTATGTGAAATTGGATTAGTATATTTATGATTTACTTCTTAAGACTATTGATCGCTTTGTTGCGATCTTCCTCAACATCAAAAACACTTGTGAGCTTTGTAATAACAAATACATTCTGAACACCTTTGGCAATATTGCACAGTTTAATCTGACCGGCAACTTTCTGGTACATCGAGTGAATGCCAACGAGCGCGCCAAGACCGGAGCTATTGATATATGAAATACCGCCAAGATCCAACACAAGCTTTTTATTCCCTTGCTCGATCAGATCTTTCGCTTTTGCCTTCAACTCGTCTGTCTCTTCACCGCCAATGAGCGAACCACGCGGCTCCAACACAGCTATATCAAGATTATTGAGTGTGGTAAGTTTTGTTGACATATTGTTTCCTCGACATCTTTCGGTTCAATGAACACCTCTCCTCCATTCTTGCATATCTTTCACATTCAGTACCACAAATTCCTGGTACTTTATGGCTCATTTAACACAAAATCTGCACTTTAAGATTGTTAAAAGAGAGAGTTTGGGGAATAATTCCTTATGAAAAACGAGAGAACGGCGGGGAAGAAGAAAACTACAGGTATTTGTTCGGAAAAAGGTTGGGGAAAAATTCCCCGCGTACCGAAGCTACAACCCAAATTTCTTTCGTTTATTAAGCAGTGTTTTTCTGTCGACTCCAAGAATATGAGCTGCTTCGTCATAATCCTTTGCAATTTGCAGAACTTTTTTAATCTGAACCTTTTCGGCTTCTTCTAATGAAAGTGCTTTGGGTTCAGAAGCAGTGCGAATTTCTTCCGGCAAATGGTTTATTTCAATAACACCATTCGCTGAGAGAAGCGCGGCACGTTCAATAACATTTTCCAATTCTCGAACATTGCCGCTCCATCGGTATACCCTTAATGCTTTGTCGGCGTCCGGTGCTAATTCGATATTCTTTTCCTTAGAAAATTTTTTAATAAAATGATGAATAAGGAACGGAACATCTTCCGGACGTTCACGAAGTGGCGGCAATTTTATGCGAACACCATTTAAGCGATAAAAGAGATCCTCACGGAAACTTCCTTCTTTCAACGCTTCGTCTAAATTGCGATTCGTAGCAGAGATGACCCGCACATCCACTTTGCGTGTGACATTTTCACCGACACGCTCGAAATCTTTTGTTTGAAGCACACGCAACAATTTGGACTGGATGGAGGAAGGAAGTTCTCCAATTTCATCTAAGAAGATCGTTCCGCCATCTGCCATCTCAAACCGACCTTGACGATCTTTCAGAGCACCCGTAAATGCTCCACGTACATGACCAAAAAGTTCGCTTTCTAAAAGTTGCTCAGGAATGGCTGCACAATTCACTTTGACAAATGGCTTCTCGGCGCGATCGCTCTTCCGATGAATATAGTGCGCTACCAATTCTTTCCCTGTTCCACTTTCACCTTCGATGAGAATACTGATTGAGCTTTCAGCAACACGCACGGCAAGATCAAGCAGCTCGATCATTCCGCGATTACACGTGACAATATCTCCGCTGCATTGTATGGAAGCAAGTTCCTCACGAAGTTCTGCCATCTCATGGATGAGTTTATGGTGTTCGAATACTTTCCGCGTAAACAATTTCAGTTCCTCAAAATCGAACGGCTTCTGCAGATAATCATAAGCGCCTTTTTTGATCGCAACGACAGCCGTATCGATGGAACCATGTGCCGTCATAATAATAACCGTTGTATCCGGCGAGTATTGCTTGATTTCCGAAAGGACTTCTATCCCATCCATTGGCGACATTTTCAGATCAACAAAAGCAACATCAAATCTATTCTGCTGAAGTAATTGCAATACTTCCTGCGGTTTGGAGCAAAGAGTTACTTCAATACCGATAGATTCTAAACAGATACCGATAGTATTGAGAATGTTTTTTTCGTCATCAACGACAAGCGCTTTAGTTTTTTTTTGCTGCATGTTTCTTATGTCTCGCTCTGATTCTCTATGGGAAGAGTAAAGAAAAATTTGCTTCCAACACCCACAGTACTTTCAAGCCAAATTCGTCCTCCATGAGCTTCTACCACTTCACGTGCAATCGCTAATCCTAAACCTACACTGCCCGGTGTCGTATCAGTTGGACTTTTTACTTGAACAAATTTATCGAATACAGTCTCTTGATGCTCACGTGGAATTCCATATCCCGTATCGGAAACCGTCACCAACAATCTATCTTCCTCTTCCTTCGCTGTTAAATGAACGCTTCCTCCCGAATCGGTAAATCGAAGTGCATTACTTAGGAGGTTCGTCACCACCCAAATGAGTTGATGGGGATCGGCAAAGAGAGATGGTAATCGTTCCGGCACATCAAATTCTAGTTGAATTTGTTTTTCTTCAAATGGAAGGCGTAGCGGTCGTACTGCCTCTGCGACGAGCCTGCGAAAATCGACGAATTCCTTTTTCATCTCGTACTTCCCTGATTCGAGTTTGGAAAGATCCAACAAACCTTTTACTAATTTCCGAAGCCGTTCTGAATCATCTTTCGCAGCAATAAGAAGTTCCCTTTGACGCTGATTCACTGCTCCCACAACTCCTTGTGAAAGAATATCGATACCCATACTTAATGAAGTTAGAGGTGTACGGAGTTCATGCGAAACCGTTGCAATAAACTCGGATTTCATTCGATCAAGGTCTTTAAATCGGGTTACATCCTGCAAAAGAGTCACAACACCTTGAACATTCCCATGCTCGTCTACAATTTGCGCTTGGCGCGGCCTGAAGTACAGAGTCACATTGTTGCGTACAAATGCAAAAAGCGGATCGCGGTTTTCTTCCTCATAGTGTTGCGCACCTTTCAATTCTAGCATCTCAACCCAACTCTGATTACCAATAACTTCACGCAATGGCCTCGACTGCCAATTCGATCCATGGACATCGAATACCGCTGCAGCCGCTTGATTCATAAGCATGATTGATCCTTGCTGATCCGTCACAATCACCGGATCCACAATACTTTCTACAATGGTTTCCGATTTTTTCTTTTCAGCGATGAGCTGATGGACATTCATTTGTTCGTATGTTCTGAGGCGTTCTGTCATCTTATTAAATTCACGGCCGAGCTCTCCAATTTCATCATCCGTCGTCACATCGATTTTCTGGTTAAGCTGTCCTTCACTAATTCTGCGGACTGATTGAGTCAACTTTTCTGCAGGCCGTAGAATGGTTTTTGTAAATCGCGCGCTTGTAAAAAAACTCATAAATACAGCAACAAGAGAAATCGTTATCACCGTCAGCGTTGCATCATTTGCAGTCTGATTCAATCTCTCTTCAGTGTGCGTCATTGCATCCTGATTTATTTCGAGATATTCAAAACATCTTTCTTTTAATGAATCAGCGACTGGACGGATTACTTTGGACTTGAAATTTGAAGCGGCACTGGTCTGACCTCTTATTTGCAGCAGACGATAGAGTGAATCGGAGAGTTGATTGTATTTATGATAATCCTGCGTAATACGTTCCAGGACAATTTTTTCTCGTGCACTCCGGCCTCCACGTTTTGCTTTTTCAAGCCAACCAAGAAAATTTCCACGGTTGAAGTTGAATTGGACATACGCAAGATCAATATCTTGAAGCAGCATCGAAAGCTGCGCATTCTCCTGACGCTCAAGAGCTTTGAACATATTCTGTGCGGCAGACACGCTTTCATAATTATCGCGCAGCACAAGCCCAAAGGTATCACGCAAACGTGAAAAATTATAGACTGCAAAGGCGCTCGTAGCCAAGCCGATGACAACGATAACGAAATAGTACAATCCAATTTTATAACGGAGACTTGTCACAGAAAAAAGGTATTGTAATTTCAAAGGAAAGGCAAGGTTCTATCTCTGAAAGGAATAACAGAAAATATACAAGATTTGGTTACTTTCGGAAAATATTCACACTTACGGCAAGAGGACTTTCCGAAAGTTCCAGGGTGAAGACAGCTTCACTTCAGTGACAGCAATTTCCACATTTCATCGAGGAGATCTCGGATTCCTTCTCCTGCTACCGCAGAAATGGGCATGGTCATCACACCGCGCCCGAACTTTATCTTCGCCAATTTTTTCTTCTGGGCTTCACCAGCGACATCCATTTTGGTCAGTGCAACAATTTTTTTCTTTTTCGCAATGGCAGATTTAAATGAGGCAAGTTCGTTCATAAGGACATGATAATCCTTCTTTGGATTTTCGCTGATGGATTCAATAAGGAAAACAAGCACTTTTGTGCGTTCGATATGTTTGAGGAATTGAATTCCGAGCCCCTTCCCTTCGTGTGCACCTTCAATCAGTCCTGGAATGTCGGCAACAACGAAACTTCTGCCTTCCGCATAACGGACAAGTCCAAGATTCGGCACGAGTGTTGTAAAAGGATAATCTGCAATCTTTGGTTTGGCGGCAGAAATTACAGAGATGAGTGTCGACTTTCCTGCATTCGGGAAACCAACCAGTCCAACTTCAGCGAGCAGCTTGAGTTCGAGAATGAGCTCGCGCTCCTCTCCTGGTGTTCCCGGTTCAGCAAAACGCGGCGCTTGATTCGTCGCTGTGGCAAATTCTCCGTTCCCCCGTCCCCCTTTTCCGCCCTGTGCTATAATAATTTCATCACCATCGTTCACTAAATCAACAATGGTTTTCCCTTTGAGCGCATCGCGTACAAGCGTACCGCATGGAACTCTCACGGTCACATCCTTCCCCGATTTTCCTTCCTGATCTTTTCCACGCCCATTCTCGCCGCGCTCTGCGATATAATGACGTTTGTATCGAAAATCGAGGAGAGCATTCAATTGGCGATCGGCTCGGATGATAACGCTGCCGCCGCGTGCGCCGTTTCCTCCATCCGGACCGCCCTTTGGAATATATTTTTCATGACGAAAGCTAATGCATCCATTACCGCCGTCACCCGATTTGACGGATATTCTTGCTTCATCAATAAATTGCATGAGGAATCCCGAGCTTACTTGTTGGCAGCAGTTGGATGAAAATGCGCAAATAACTTATCTGTGAAGAGCACCGCCTCAGCGCTAAATGGATCGACTTCATTCGCAAGATAGAGTGTATCAAGATATTGAGCGACTTCGTCCCATTCACTAAAGAGACTGATTTCTGTAATTGCTCCCTGGAATGCCGGTTCATCATTGGTGAAGAGGATTTTCACTAATACATTATGCTCTTCATCAGAAAAAAGATCAAGAATTTCTTTTCGCTTTATGCTTGGCATCGATGCAAGAAATTTTTCGTCATCCTCACCAAAAATGATGGGCGGTGTCTTCAATGTTCCAGAGTCTTCTGTTAATTGTGCAATAGTACCAGCCTCTCGCTCCTGCGAAGTCTCATCGTCTATAAAATCTGAAGTGGATTGATCGATAGCCTCATGATTCACCTGCTGAATATCATCTTGAGTGCCAACGAGTAAATCAATCGGGCGAGCGGTTGCATTTTCATTTCCCACTCGCACTATTTCTATAATGTCTGCTAAACGATCTGCAGTAATTTGGATGACCCGATTGTGATCGCGTTCGAATTCGAGCCGTACACGAATATCGGTAAGGTGTTTATCATCGAAGAAAACAATTGCTGCATTGATCGGAAGCGTTTGTTGTTCAAATTCTACTTGCGGCACCATTTTTCCGGACTCGACAAAATCGAACAATGCGCGTGTCATGTGGGCAAGTTCAAAGCTCGAATGCTGCGCTACTACTTCATGATCGATTTTTTCAATCAGAATCTTGAACTCCTCGTAGGTCACTTCTGCCAATCCATGGTCGACGAGAAACCGCTTGATAAGCTCAGGAAAGTAGGTATAATCAATACAATACTTCAGCCGTTTCTCAATAGTTGAAGAGGCAACTCGACGCTGGTCACCGACGATAAAACTTAGAAGCGTCCACTGTGGACGGCAGAGATAGTTGAATTGGAAATGTACCGACTCATCGAGAACCGATTCAAATTCTTGCAGACTGAAATGGTAATTTTGGACAAGTAATAAATCGATCTGCTCTTCAAGACTTTTTACTTCAGCCAACGAGTACGAAAATTTTTTAGAACGATATTCCAATCCTCGCTCTTGTGTAAGCGTTTTTTTTACTTCCGCCTTGAAGTACGCCTTGATCGCAGGATGAATATTTGCCGAGAGAATTTTCTTTAAGAACACGTCATCCTCTTCGCCTATCGTTTTAACGCGAACTGCATGGATGATGGATTCTATTTCTGCTTCGAAAATATAGCCCATTTTATAATTGAGACATTAAGCCATTGTGTGAATTAGTGATTGAGTCAATTTGAGATTGAATGATTGTGTCATTTTGCGATTTACTGGTTAAAGAAAATATTCTATCTCCTGCCGCGTGCGGTTTGATTGGATGCTGAAAAAATAGCAATCAATTCATTCGCCTCTTTGAATAACTCACTTGTTTTTTCTTGCGTAAGTATATTGAGTTCTGTGACCATTTCAAGCCAAAATACAGTTTCATCAGCTTCTTCTACAACGATACCAATTTTCGCTATGAACTCCGCTTTCGAACGGGATCGGCAAACAGCCCGATAATTTGCAGCAACAGATGTTGCAGATCGCATCAATTGTCTACCAATAATTCTGGCTTCTTCATTCTTCGGGAATATTCGAACAAGTCGTACAATTTGAATTGCAAATTACTTCGTCCGATCTCGTAATATTTCCGGTTGACTTTCCACAATCGCACAATCTCCCAATCACTCAATCACCCAATTTCTTCATTCTTTTTTCCCAAGAACTGTTTTAACACGATCAATTTCTTTCTGCGCCGCTGTCTTAAACTGCGCATCGGTATCTTTGCGACTGATGATTTGCTTGTACATCGTTATTGCCTGATTATATTTCGACATCTTCTCATACGATTGTCCAGCCATATAATACGAAGTCGAAATCCAATCAACTTTTCCTCTTTTACTGACAAGGTACGGAACTTTTAAGAATTCCAGAATCGCTTGTTGAAATTCCCCTTTATAGAAGTACGCTTCGCCGATATAATAGCGGAGTTCTGCTTCGAGTTCAAGATTCCCCGCTTCTATTAAATCCTGCAGATGAAGAATCGACTGATCATAGTATCCTAACTTCTGATACAACACGCCAATATCAATTTTCTTATCGATGAGATCTGGATCGTTCGGATAACGATCGATATATTTTCGTGTTAACTCCAGCGCACCGTCATACAATTCCATTTCCTTGTATACCATAATTAAATTGCTCATCGCTAACGGAACGAGATTAGGAGAACGCTGTTCATCATCAAGAATGATACGATATTGTTTTGAAGCAGCATCCCATTGTTCGAGACTGTAATACGCGTTTCCTAAGCTCAATCGTACACGCGGAACGATAGAGTTATTAGGAAAATTTTGTAGAAGTGAATCATACATACGCACTGCAATGGGAAGCTTCTGATCTAACTCATACACGCGCGCCATCCAAAATACTGTTTCAGGAACGATGGGTGCTTTCGAATAGGAATGGACAACTTGAGCAAATCGTTCTCGCGCCTTTGCAATATCTTCTTTTCGCAATTGGTACTTACCCCGCTCAAATTCAAACTCTGCTTCATAATTGTAAGTATGAGAATACTCTTTTATAAATTCCGCTGCCCGTCTGTCTGCTTCTTTTATGTTATCGAGTCGGAAGTACGATACGACGATACGCGATTGTATGTATTGTTTTGCAGTGTCATTCTTCACCTGTGAGAGTGCTTCGTTATATCTTTTAACGGCATCGGAATATTGTTCATTCTGGAACAGCATTTCTGCCGTCTCCAATGCCACAGACAAAATCTGCCCGCCTGATTTCCCGGCAATACGGCTTACCTCTTGCAAATATTTAGCTGCGAGATCTATAGAGTTTTCTGCCTTTGCAATAGAGGCAAGTGCATAATATGCTTGTCCAGCTCTTGCCGATGTTTGATCTCTCGTTACGTATTCTGCATACCATCTTTTTGCTGCGGAATAATCCATAAGTTTTTCGCTGCATACCCCTAATCTAAAAATAATTGAACCTTCAACCTCCGGATCCACAGTTACAAAAAAGAAATCTGTTCTCAATCTTTCCAGACTATGCATATACCATTCATGTGCATTCTTAAAATCATTGGCAAAGAAATACGCGTCGGCTTTGTATAGATCGAGACGCGATTTCAATGGATGATAGAAATACCGGGTCTCAAGAAGATCAAAATAGCCAAACGCTTTTGTTACTCGGCCGCTGTCTGCCGCAGTTTTTGCGAGATATGCAGCAGCAGCGGCGCTTTTCACATGGTTTGGATTTTGAGCAAGGAATTTGTCAAGCACTTGAACTGCCGAATCTTTTTCCATCATTCCATCGAGCGCAATACCAAGCTGGTACTGTGCAGAGGGAGCTGTCTCGCGATCCGAATACTTTTCTAAGAGAAGCTTATATGTGAGAACGGCGCTTTCATAATTTTTAGCTGTCAAATAAGAATCGCCAAGCAAGAGAAGTGCTACATCTCT
>Ga0187886_1004214_pt1 | contig 10413 bp, 8 predicted proteins | sample June2016WEW_20_1_FD_133001 | JGI IMG/M metagenome (GOLD analysis project Ga0187886, IMG submission 133001) | Peatland microbial communities from SPRUCE experiment site at the Marcell Experimental Forest, Minnesota, USA - June2016WEW_20_150 | ecosystem: Environmental > Terrestrial > Soil >... | reverse complement strand
GTCAGCCCGATGCCAATATCATTGACACAGCCGACCGCGTCCGCAGCTTGCTCCCGCAGCTGGAGGCCGCCCTGCCCGGGGGCGTCAAGCTTACGGTCGTTCTGGACCGGACGCCCCCGATTCGCGCTTCCCTGCGCGACGTTGAACGGACCCTCGTAGTCTCGGCCGCGCTCGTGATCTTGGTGGTGTTCATCTTTCTGAGAAATGTCCGCTCGACCATTATCCCCGGTGTGGCGGTTGCGGTGTCTCTCATCGGCACCTTCGGGGTGATGTACCTCTTTGGCTACAACCTGGACAACCTATCCCTGATGGCGCTCACCATTGCGACGGGGTTTGTCGTTGACGACGCCATCGTCGTGCTCGAGAACATCACCCGGTACATGGAAAAGGGGGTACCCCCTCGAGAGGCGGCATTGAGGGGGGCCCGGGAGATCGCCTTTACCGTCCTGTCGATGAGCACCTCCCTGGTCGCGGTTTTCACCCCCATCCTCTTGATGGGCGGGATGGTCGGCCGTTTGTTTCGCGAATTTGCCGTGACCCTCTCCGTGGCCGTAGCGGTCTCGCTCGTCTTATCGCTGACCACAACCCCAATGATGTGCGCCACGCTTCTGAAGTCCGAGAAAATCCAGGCCCACGGTCTCCTGTACAGGGCGGGGGAGTGGATTTTCAACGCGGTGCATCGCCGCTACGGTGTGACTCTTCGCTGGGCACTACGCCATCCGCGGTTTATGCTCACCCTGGTAATGGGCGCGATCGGGATCAACGTCTACCTGTTTGTCGTCGTTCCGAAGGGCTTCTTCCCGGAGCAAGACACCGGACGCCTCGGGGGTACCATTCAGGCGGAGCAGGATATATCGTTTCAGGCCATGAGGGAGAAGTTGACGGGAGTGGTGGACATTATCAGGAGTGATCCCGACGTGGACTACGTGGCAGGCTTCACCGGCGGCGGGGGCGGCGGCACGACTACAAACACCACCCGTATGTTCATTACCCTGAAGTCTTTCCAGCAGAGGAAAAACACCGCCGGGCAGGTAATTGCAAGGCTGCGCAGAAAACTCGCCCAGGTACCCGGCGCGCCGACGTATCTTCAGCCCGTGCAGGATTTGCGCATCGGAGGAAGGATCGGCGCTGCCCTCTACCAATTCACGCTCCAGGGAGACAACCTGACAGAGCTCTACACCTGGGCTCCGCGTATACTCCAGCAAATGCGCACACTGCCCCAACTGGCCGATGTGAGCAGCGATCAACAGGACAAGGGGCTCCAAGCCTCGGTGGCGATCGACCGCAGCACCGCCTCACGGCTGGGCATCACGCCGCAGCTCATCGATGACACCCTGTACGACGCCTTCGGCCAGCGGCAGGTGTCGATCACTTATACCCTCCTAAATCAGTACCACGTGGTGATGGAGGTCGACCCGAGGTTCTGGCAACGCCCCGAAACGTTGCAGGACATTTATTTACCCTCTTCCACCGGGGCGATGGTGCCGCTCAGCGCCTTCGCCCGCTTTCAACGGACAGCGACGTCGCTCGCAGTAAATCATCAGGGTCAATTTCCGGCGGCGACGATCTCCTTCAACCTGGCACCCGGGGTATCCCTCGGGGAGGCCGTCAAGGTGGTCGAGTCGGCTACGCATCAGATGGGGCTGCCCGCCAGCATCCGGGGCAGCTTCCAGGGCACGGCCCAGGCCTTCCAGGCCTCTCTGGCCAACGAACCTCTTTTGATCCTGGCCGCGCTCGTGGCGGTTTACATTGTGCTCGGGGTCCTCTATGAGAGCTACATCCATCCGATCACCATCCTCTCCACGCTCCCCTCGGCGGGTGTGGGAGCGGTGCTTGCCCTTTTGGTCTCTCGTACGGAGCTCTCTGTCATCGCCTTGATCGGCATCATTCTTTTGATCGGACTCGTGAAGAAGAACGGCATCCTGATGGTGGATTTTGCCCTGGAGGCTGAGCGCAAGGAGGGGAAGAGTCCCGTAGAGGCGATCTACCAGGCCAGTCTCTTGCGCTTCCGGCCGATCATGATGACCACGATGGCGGCCCTGCTGGGGGCGCTTCCTCTGGCGTTGGGCAGAGGGGTAGGCTCCGAGCTTCGCCGCCCGCTCGGCATCGCCATCGTCGGCGGGCTTGTCTTCAGCCAGATGCTTACCCTCTATACCACGCCGGTGATGTACTTCTACCTGGATCGTTTAAGGCTTTGGCTCAAAGGCCAGCGGGGATGACATGGGCGGGGGAAAAAGTTTATTATACTTTCTTGAAAAATTTTATGTTTGGGAGATGGTTTTGGAATAATAATTGCAGAAGAAATATAGAAACCGGTAAAGCCAAACTCCGAGGAATCCGGGGACGGAAAGCCCGGGTCCCGGGAGAAACCAAATCATTGCTCTCTCACCTTTCCCTATCAGCCATATGCTAAGGGTAATCTATGGTGGATTTACTATGGCAAATCCCCGGGGAAGCCGGGTTGCCGAAGCTGGACGAGGGAGACCGAGTTATCGTGGCTTTGGTTTATGAATGGCTAATCCGATTTTTTATTTTTGGATGGACGATAGAAAGACAACCGGCGGCTCGCAGATTTCAAATTTTAAGGTAATTTTTTGATTTGATTTAGGAATTTATTCTTGACAAGGCATGATGAGATTCATGAACTTGCTTTAATCATTTTCTTTCGGATTAAATTCTAAGGGGGTAGGAACCGATAAAAAGATATGGACATTTTAACCAACTGCTTTGTGAAAAAGGACGATAGTGTAACTCGGCAGATTGCTGGCGAGACCATTATCGTGCCCGTTCGGAGCCATGTGGGTGATGTCAATACGATTTTTACCATGAACGAGTTGGGCGCTATGATCTGGAAGCTCATCGATGGTCAGACCACGGTTAGTCAAATTGTAGCAGCAGTCTGCAGCGAATATGACGTGACACTTGAGCAGGCTACGGCGGACATCACTGATTTCCTCGAATCTCTGGAGGCGGAAAGGCTCATTGGGACCACCGGAGCGTAAGGAGAGGTTTCGGCCTTGAGGCTGAAGGAGCGGGAGCATTCGTCGAGCGTAGTGGTCTTCAAACTTCAGTACTTCTTAAGCTTGCCCTATGGAATAATGAGTCTAGAGGCACCTGGCGATCTATCAGCGATTAAGAAATTCCTGTGGGCTCCTGTCTCCAAAGGTCCTCTATTCCATAGGGCGAGCGCTCATTAGGTTTGTGGCATGGAAACGTTACGTTACACAGATTTCAGTTTGGCGCTGCATCAGCGGTTGTTGACCCAGCGCCTCCCCACCAGTGGAAGCCTGGAGGTGACGCGGCGGTGTCCATCGAAATGCGTCCACTGTTATAACAGCCTCCCCCTGGGTGATCAAGAGGCTCAGAGTCGCGAACTCAGCTTCGAGGAGCACTGTCGCATCCTTAACGCGTTAGCCGAGGCCGGTTGCCTATGGCTCCTTTTCACAGGCGGTGAGATTTTTGCGAGAGAGGATTTTTTAGACATTTACACGTATGCCAAGCAGAGAGGATTTCTAATCACTTTATTTACCAACGGTATGCTCATTAATCCGGAGATTGCCGACTATCTGGCCGAATGGAGGCCTTTTTCCATTGAGGTTTCACTCTATGGAATTACTAAAGAGACCTACGAAAGAGTGACTAGAACTCCGGATTCCTATGAGAAGTGCATGCGCGGAATTCAGCTGATTCGCCAGCGGGGACTTCCGCTTAAACTCAAGACCATGGCGGTTACGCTCAACAAGCATGAAATCTGGGAAATGAAAGAATTTGTCGAAGGAAAACTTGGGCTCGAATTCAGATTTGACGCCATGATCAACCCGTGCCTGGACTGTTCTCAGAGTCCTCTGGCTGTGCGGCTTTCTCCTCAGGAGGTCGTGGAGCTCGACCTCCAGGACCCAAAGAGGGCAAAAGAATGGAGGAGATTTGCCGAGAGGTTCAATGGACCTGTCCACGCCCCCGGGCGTTTTGATGAGCTTTACCACTGTGGGGGAGGGATGAACTCCTTTGCGATTGACCCTTATGGGATGTTAGGCACCTGTGTGCTTTCTTATAACGGCTATAATCTGCGCAGTGGAAGTTTTCGAGAAGGATGGGAAAATTATCTTTTCCATTTGAGGCAAAAGAAGATCACGAGACTGACCAAGTGTATACATTGCGAGATCAGGGCGATGTGTGGCATGTGTCCTGCCAATGGAGAACTGGAGAGTAGGGATGCGGAAGAACCGGTGGATTTCCTTTGCCGGGTGGCCCATCTGAGAGCCAAGGCCCTCGGCTTTCCTATAAAGCCCCATGGAGAATGTGAGTATTGTAATGAGGAGTGAAGTCTTAATCCTTGCTTGTTATAGGAGGTGGGGGAAATGAAGGATAAACCAAAAGAGGCATCGGAGCGACGGAAGAAGCCCTACCTGAAGCCGGAGGTCCGGAAGGTTACCTTGACACCCGAGGAAGCAGTATTGGGATTCTGCAAGACCACAGGAAAAAGCGGTCCGGTTACTTCGCCCTGTCCATCACCAGTTTATTGCTATGGTCTTGGGTCGTGAGGCCGGGCTCCTTCGGGAAAGAGTAAACCCCGTTAGAAGGTCTTCGACCTTCCAACGGGAAACCTCACACGGGGCCTTAAACCCCGTGTTCGCTCCAAAAGGAATCTTATCTTCATCCCCGCTGCAAACGGCGGGGCTTTCTAACTGGGTAAAGAGTGATGAGTGCTCATCCCTATTTTTTGAATATTGCCGACTTCACCATCTCCATCTTCAGTAATGACACCGGGCTGAAGCTGGAGATCGAAGGGATAACCAAAAAGTTCCTCGGTGCTCGAGCAGAACCGGACGTGAGGATCCAGGCGAGGTGGGGTGATCTCAACGAAAAGAGGGGGGGCGAAAAGATCTTCGACTCTGGCGTCCCCTGGCAACTGTATGATGAGGGTCTCTCCTACCGTTTCTACTTCACTTCCCCCACTTTGGGTCCTGTGCCTTATAAGGTCGCCTCCTTTGACCGCGAGTTTACCTCAGGAGAAGTCTATCTTCACCATCCCTACTTTCCCCTAAGGCAACCTTTATATCCGCTGGAATATCCGCTGGATGAGCTGCTGCTGGTGAACTTGTTGGCTCAGGGAAGGGGCGTCGATGTTCACGCCTGCGGGGCCAGCGATTCCAAAGGGAATGGACACCTTTTTGTCGGGCAATCCGGCGCGGGGAAAACCACCCTGGCAAGACTCTGGCAGAATCAATCCGGGATCACCATTCTCAGCGATGATCGGATCATTCTGCGCCAAGGGGGGACGGCCCTATGGATGTACGGGACTCCCTGGCATGGTGAGGCGGAGCTGGCTTCTCCAGGTCGGGCCCCGATAACCAGGGTTTATTTTTTGAGCAAGGGGATCAAAAACGAGCTGGTACCCCTAAGCAAATCCGATGCCGCCATTCGTCTCTTCGCTTGCAGTTTCCCCCCATATTACAGCCGGGAGGGACTTGATTTCACCCTGAGCTTTCTTGAAGAGGTCGTGAAAAACATCCCCTGCTATGAACTCAGGTTTTTACCCGACGAAAGAGCAGTGGAATTCATCCTTAGAAGAGAGTGCTACGCTTGAGGAGCGCTACGCTCACCTCTTCCCCTCCTCATCAATGAGGGCCAAATAATCATTCTTGAACTGAAAATCAGATCCCTCATTCAATCCGGTACCCTATCCGATTGGATTGATTTCCTTTTCTAAGCCTACCAAGGGCCAGCTTATTGGTCCTGCCAGGGAGATGCCCTTTTATCATTATCAGTGCTACCTATTGCGAATCCTCGCCCTACAGTTTCATCGGGGAGAGGATGAGAGGAAAAGGGATCAAGTTTGCTTGACACGCAGGATGGCCTATGAAATATTAGCACTGAAATCTTTCGGAAGAGAAAGGTGGATGAAGGTAAAATGAAAAGACTGAAATGGGTAGCCGGAATTGTTCTAATCATGATTCTTGCCGTTGCCGGAATCTGGGTGGTCCTGGTCAAATTTGAATGGGAAAAACCAACCCTTCGGCTCCTGCCGGATTCACGGTATCTCGGCCAGAAGCTTTCTGTAATCGTCGAAGATCAGAAAAGTGGTGTGGCTGAAGTTCGCCTTGAAGTGGTCCAAATGGGGAAGATCACAACCCTCCTGGCAGAGCGCTTTCCCAAAGAAATGCACCATGTAGAAAAAACGCTCGTCCTCCGGCCTTTGCCCCAGGGCGTTAAAGACGGGGAAGCCCAAATCCGGCTCTTCGCGCGAGATCACTCCTGGACCAAAGGAAACCCAGTAGCCCTGGAGCGAGCGGTCATCATCGATACCGTTCCTCCGCTGTTGACGGTGTTGGGTGCCCTGCACTACGTCAATCAGGGAGGAACTGGCCTGGCCACCTATCAAACATCCAAGGAGACGCCGGTGAACGGAGTTCTGGTGGGCGATCTCTTTTTCCCCGGGTATTCTGCGAGCAAGGATCGCTACCTGGCGTACTTTGCAATGAACTACGACGCCCCCCCGGTGGTGCCGGTCTCAGTGATGGCCGAAGATCAGGCGGGGAACCGGACGAAGAGCGCCTTTCGCCCCGTTATCAAGCATAAACGCTTCAAAAAAGAAAAAATTCAAATCACGGAAACCTTTTTAAAAAACGTAATCCCCTATTTTACGGAGCGGGACCCAAATCTTCAGGGTACTTTGCTGGATATCTTTCTCACTGTGAATGGAAATCAGCGCGTACTGGATCACCGGAAAATTAAGAAGCTTTGCCAGAATACCGAAGCCAGACCCCGATGGTCAGGGCCTTTTCTCAGGCTTCCCAATTCAAAACCCATGGCTTCATTCGGCGAAGATCGAACCTATTGGTATGGCGGCAGGCAAGTGGATGAGCAAGTTCATCTTGGGGTCGACCTGGCCTCGACCGCCCATAGCCCGGTCCCGGCGGCCAATTCGGGAAGGGTTATCTTCACCGGGCCACTGGGGATATACGGGAATACAGTGTTGATCGATCATGGCTGCGGTCTCTTCAGCATGTACTCCCACCTTAGCCAGATCGAGACCGAGGTTAAAAAGGAAGTCAAAAAAGGGGAAACCCTCGGACGCACCGGCTCCACTGGGTTGGCTGGGGGGGATCACCTCCATTACAGCATGCTGATCCATGGCGTGTTCGTGAACCCGATCGAATGGTGGGATGAACATTGGATCAGGGATAATGTTGAAAAGAAGATGAAGTTATTTTAAAGGTTTGCTTGCGGCTGACGAGAAGAGTCTTGGTTTCATCCAACATCCGCAACCCTGCACCTTACACTTATCCCATCAGCTCGAAACCCTAAACACCCATGGCTGCCCCATGGCTGCCAGGCGACCTTCAATCTTGCCAGCGATGAGCTTTCCGTGGTATCCTTCAAGGGGTTCCCAGGGAAAAAAGAAATTCGGCTTACCTGGGCGCCCAAGTCTTTTTAACGGCCCGAGGCAATGTCTGCGCGAAAAATCGCTGCCGGAAATAACAGGCGGAGAGGTCTTGATGGATCAGCAGAAGAGTAGGCCGGTAGATGTGGAAAGAGGTGGCCAGCAGGGCGCTTGCGAACCCGCCCTCCAGGTTCCAGCCACCCCCTGCTGACCCCGGAATGTTCAGGCTCAGGTGAGCCTGCCCAGCCTGGAACAATCCTTCGTCACCGGGGCGATTCCAACTCCAGTTGGAAGGGTGCCCCAGGTTCCTTCTTCGCTCACGGGGACGGACTACCGGGGGATGTTTAAGGTCCGCTGGGGAATCGGCCGGATGCATTACACTGTCGAGCCCGGGCTTTATGCTCTCGGCCACCCCGATAGCCACTCTCCCGTCTTGGTCACAGCCAACTACAAGATGAGCTTCGACCGGCTAAGAGAGGCCCTGCCAAACCGGAATGCTTGGATTCTGGTGCTGGATACCAAAGGGATCAATGTATGGTGTGCGGCCGGCAAGGGAACCTTCGGGACTGAGGAACTGGCCGGGCGCATTCAGGCGAGTGGCCTGGCGCGGGTGGTTACCCATCGAGAGTTGATTTTGCCTCAGTTGGCTGGCCCGGGCGTCGCGGGCCATCGAGTCCAGAAGCTCTCGGGCTTCGAGGTCATTTACGGCCCCATTCGGGCGAAAGACCTGGGGGCCTTCCTCGATGCCGGGCTTAAGGCCACACCGGAAATGCGGCGCAAGACCTTCACCACCTGGGAACGGACGGTCCTCGTTCCAGTCGAGTTGGTCGAAGCCATGAAGGTAGGCGTATTCATTCTGCCCATTTTTTTCTTTGCAGGTGGACTGGGAGGTCCGGAGGGCTACTGGTTGAACGCCTGGAATCATGGTCTATTCGCCGTTCAGGCCCTTCTGGGGGCTATTTTTGTGGGGGCGGTTTTAACCCCGATCTTTCTTCCTCTCTTGCCGGGACGAGCTTTTTCATTGAAAGGGTTCTGCCTGGGTATGATTGCGGCCGGAATACTCGTGACCATGAGGAGGGGTAATTTCGCCACCCCGCCGGGTCTCTTTGAATTGTTGGCCTGGCTATTCTTGGTCCCGGCCATAACGGCCTATTTAGCCATGAACTTTACCGGTTGTTCGACCTATACCTCTCTCTCCGGAGTTAAAAAAGAGATGCGCTTTGCCCTGCCCTTGGAAATTGCTGCCGGCGCTGTGGGCCTCGTTCTCTGGATGGGATCACGCTTTTTTGCCTAAAAGGAGTACAAGAGATGGCTCAAATGGTCTACCTGAAAGATGTGGTCACCCTTAAGCTGGATGAGGAAAAATGCGTGGGATGTGGCATGTGCCTGGTGGTCTGTCCCCACGCCGTCCTGAGCCAAAACAACGGACGGGTCCGGATCGAAAACCGGGACGCCTGCATGGAATGCGGGGCCTGCGCTCAAAACTGCCCTACCAAGGCTGTTACGGTGAAATCGGGTGTGGGCTGCGCGGCAGCGGTGATCAACTCGGCCTTAGGGCTAAACAAAAATAAATCGTCCTGCTGCTGTGTCATCGAGCAAGAAAATCCCTCCAGTGATCCGGAGAGTTGCTCTGGGGGTTGAACCGGTTCAGGTCCAGGTTGCGGGGCCGGCCCACCCGATTCTTTAATCGTGGTCAATCCTGCCGTAGTCATCCTCGAGGCGAATGATGTCGTCCTCTCCGAAATAGTCGCCCTGCTGAATTTCGATAAAGGTTAGAGGGTCTGTTCCGGGATTGGCGATTCGATGGGCTGCTCCCCGGGGGATGTCGATAGATTGTCCTACGGAGAGATCCACTTCTTCGCCATTGAGGGTGACGCTCGCCCGTCCGCCAACGATCACCCAGTGCTCGGCCCGCTTCTCGTGCTTCTGGTAGCTGAGCCTCTGGCCGGGCAAGACCTCAACCCGTTTCACCTTGTAGGTTACCCGTTCTTCCAGAACGGTATAGCTTCCCCAGGGTCGGTGGTCCTTCATGGCAAATCCGATCCTCCTCCTTCCAGGAAACTCCGGTTGGCGAGAGGTACAAAGCCTGCTTATTTATACATCCTTAAGGCGTAAAATTTCAACAACGTTATATGTGTAATAGAAGAACTTCTGACCTCCTCTAATTTCTTGGGGTGCTCAACAATTTTTGATGGTTGCCCGAAAACAAAAAAAACAACCGGGATTCGCTTTTGGATTTCTCGATGAGATACCGCACCGCCGCAGCCACCTAGGTGAACCAATGTCAGTAAGCAAGTCTGACCCCGCGGCCCTACGGATCTCCTCATTCGATATGGGAGGGGTTGAATCAGCGGGAGATTGGGGAGATGATGGGGGTGGATTACAGCTCCGTTAGTGTGGCGAGGAGTGGTTTCAGTATATCCTCCCGCCCTATCCTCCCAGGGCGTTCGTCACCTCCTCCCAAGTCGGATATGACTACCCAGGTAAATAGGCAATTCCTGGGGGGGACTTTCAACTGCAAGATAGGCAACATTAAGGGCTGCACGAAAACCTGACCGCCTCTCTATTCTGTGACCATGTCAGTAGAAATGCAACGTACGCAACAACGTCCCCGCCTCCACAGTTAAATGGAAAAAGAACGGGGCAGGAGCGATCCTGCCCCGGTGTGAAATCATTAACCTCCTGAAAACGTGAACGCGCTGTTTCCTCTACACTTATAGCACGCTCCCATCAATGGTCCTGGTCCCCGGTGCACCGGGCGTCGGTCCGGTCCCTCCCGCAGCGCTCAGCGTCGCGGAGTTCGTGGTCGGCGGGGTAGTTGAGTTCAACGTGATGTTCCCGCCGTTGCCACCGGCTGTTGTCCCATTTCCGCCATTGGCCGTGAGATTGCCGGAATTCGTCACCTGCTGTCCCTGCAGATGGAGCGCGTCCCCAGAGCCTCCGCCGTAGGCTGCGCCGCCAGTGTCGCCGATTCCTCCTGAAATATCGATGTTACCGGAATTGTTGATAACTGTGGTCGGGTCAGAAGG
>Ga0187886_1004212_pt1 | contig 10416 bp, 9 predicted proteins | sample June2016WEW_20_1_FD_133001 | JGI IMG/M metagenome (GOLD analysis project Ga0187886, IMG submission 133001) | Peatland microbial communities from SPRUCE experiment site at the Marcell Experimental Forest, Minnesota, USA - June2016WEW_20_150 | ecosystem: Environmental > Terrestrial > Soil >... | reverse complement strand
GGTGCTATCCTCAATGCTGATCTCCAGGGTCACTAACCCTCCATCACTGATGCGAGGAGTGACGGTGAGGATAATGCCGATATCTTTATATTCGATCGTTCCCTCGACCACCGAAGTATTCTCAGCCGTGGTCACCCCTGTCGTATAAGTATTGGTCAGGATGGGTTGAGACGATCCGACCTGAATCTTAGCCTCTTTGTTATTGGAAGCCATAATATGGGGAGAAGAAATAATCTTCAATCGGTCTTCGGACGCTGCCGCATTGATGGCGGCCATAAACTTCCCCCCCAGTGTTGCAATGGAATATCCCACACCACCTGCGGCGATGGCTTGACCGAAAGGAGTAAAGAGACCAGTAGTACTATTAGTAGGAGGTTGTGAATTCAAAGTGATCTCCTGTGCATTCGGAGGATTACTTGAAATAAATCTTGCCCACTCAATTCCGAATTTGTTGGAATCGTCCAGAGTGACCTCTGCCAGGAGGACCTCAATCAGTACCTGTCTGGGATAGATGTCCAGTTTCTTAATCGTTTCGAGGATACTTCTATAATCTCTGGAAAACGCCCGGATGACCAAAGCATTGTTCTGCTCATCCACAACGATGTTGATCTCCCCTTCTGGCACTCCCCCTGCTTCCGCTTGGGTTGTTGTTGAAGGAGTCGTAGGCGTCGGAGAAGGTCTAATGCTTCTTTGTCCGGGAGGTTGCTCAGGGGTTACAGTTTTTTCTTTGAATTCAGACTTCTTCTCCTTCGCTGTCACAAATACCTGCTTCAAGACCTCAGCCAAATCCTTAGCCTTCGCATTCTGGACATAATAGACAAAGACACTGAATCTTGTCCCCTCCGTGGGAATCCTGTCAAGTTCCTTGAGCCACCCTTCCACTTTTTCGAAGATGTGGGAGATAGAACTGACAACCAGAAGGGAATTAATCCGGGTGATGGGGGTAAAGGTGATCCCCACTCCCCTCCCCGATTTTGTGGATACCTCAAAGGAAGCAAAGATTCTTTCCATCTCTTTGGCAACTTCAGTGACATCGGCATTAAGGACGGGATAGATCCTGACCCTCAAATCCGTGAAGATATCGATATCGAACAATCCGATGACATCGAGGGATTTTCCCACATTGGAGGCAAGGTCTCCGATGATGAGAATATTGCTTGGAGGGTACTCCACAATGTCTGCTCCATCTGAGAGAAAGGGTTTGATCAGTTTGGATACTTCTGTCACAGGAATATATCTCAGAGAAATGATTTCGATCTCATATTTTTCACTTGGAAATAGTTTCCCCTGATCGCCAGCCACAACCGGCAGTGTAGGCAATTTTTTTGCATCGCTGAAGGGAACGATTTGATAGAGGTTGTCTTTCTTGACGGCTGTTGCGCCGTTCAATTTAAGAATCGATTGAAAGATGGGAAAGACATCTTCAGTCGAGATCTGGCCTGAGGTATGGATATTAACAACTCCCTTAACCTTGGGGTCGATAAGATAGTTTATCTTCATGATTTCTGCCATGACCCGGATGACTTCATAAACATCCGCATTGTCGAAATTGAAGACGAATCCTGATCCACCTGGAACCCCTGGGCGGCTTATCGGGGGTTGAGGTGGAGGTTGAATTTGAGGTTGAAGCTGAGGAGGTGGTGCTGGGGTCGGCTTTTGGGTGGGGACTGTCGTTCGGGTTGGCACTGGGGGTGGAGGCGTGACTCCTGGCAGTGAGGCTGGAATTTGAGGTTCTGTCAATCTTCCCGGTTTTGGGACCTCTGACACTGCTCCGGAAATGGGAGACTCTGGTTGAGAAGATGGAATCGCCACGTTTGATTGGCTCCTGGTCTTCCGACCAAGGTCTCCATTTGGCTCTGCTTTTAGTAACCTCTTCTCCCCAAAACCGACCAACATTTCCCCAATGATCAGAAATAGGATCAATAATCCTATCCATGACCCTCTCATCTTTTTCATCCTTCTATGGACTCCTTTCTTGATCAGGCTAATCTTCTCCAGGCGGTCTTGGCCCATAAAATCTCCTTGACCGAGCGCTGGGTATAGGAGTGGATGTAATCGGTCTCGGTACCGGAGCCTCAAGAACCCCTCCACTGATACTTTCTCCAGGCTTTGCTGTCGCTCCCATGGGAGTCATTGGTGTAGGCGCTGCTGCTGTTGTGAGTGGAGGTGGAGTAGGGAGAGTACTTGTGATGGTGGTAGGCTGTACCTCTGTCTTAGCATAGGTTCTTTGTTTTGGCGTCCTTGGATCGTAAAGAAGAATTTCAAAAGAATCTGCCGGCCCTTCCATCACAATTCGATCAGGCAATATCTTTGCCACCTTGAATCCTCCGATTTGATCCCCCACCTTCACGTTGATCATCTCCCTCTCCCCTTTCATGCGAGGTTTCCCCGGATTGACGATGGAGGCAGATTGATAATCACCGGCAATCGTCACCCCGTACAAAATAATCAGGGGACGCACAATGGGCGGTGGCACAGAAGAGGGAAGAGGTATGATGGGGAATTCTTTCCTCTCAGGGCTAAAGACATTATTTTGATAGATGAAGATATAAGATTGGATGTCCGGGGGCTCTTTCTGGCCTACCACTGTCGGAGGGCTCTCGGTCTTTCGTACGGACTTTTTGGTCGCCCCTTTCTCAGGAAAGACTTGAACGGGAAGAGTCCACGTCTCGTAATTCTCAAGAACGAGAAGGAGAATCGCAAAGAGCGCAAAAAGGCTTAGAACGCCATACCTTAATGACATCATCCCTTCCTCTCTTTCTCTTTTTCCTTTCCTTTTTCCTTTCCTTTCTCTTTTCCTTCCTCTTTCGTTTTTGTGCCCTTCATCAACCCTGAAATGACCATACTACCCTGGATATTATTAGGCATTCTCATATTCGGAACAAGAAGGTCCATCTCCGAAATCATCAGATCTTTCTCCTGGTGCTCGATATCGTGGATAAACTGGCCCAAACCCAGCAGTTGGTTGGTCGGGTTGAAATCGATCTGCAAAGAGACCTTTCTAAATGAATCGATCTCTTTTGGCTCTAAAATTCTGAAGCTCCGAATGCCGATACCGTCCTTTTCCGAAAGCCGCTTCACGATCTCTTGAAGATTGGCCGCTCCCAATTGAGGGGTATCTCCAGGAAGAAGCCTTTGTTGGATTCCTTCGTACTGTTTAGTCGCCCGATCAAGCTCCTCTTCTACTGCCTTTCGGTTACGAAGATACTCTTCATATTTCAAAAAAACCTTCTTCTTCAGAACAATCTCGTCCCCCGCTTTCCTCGCAGCTTCGACAGCGGGCTGAATTCCAAGGAAATAGATCAGGGTGCAAATGGCAATCCCTATCAGCCCCCAGCTGACCTTTTTCCTGGAAAATCTTGGTTTCTTCAAAAAAGGCTTCCTCAAAAAAGACCAGGCTTTCAAGATCCCGTCCTCCTGTTTTCCAACCTTGCTTTGATCTTAAACCTCTCTTTTTCCTTGACCTCACTCCCTCTCATCATTCTTTCCTTTGTGATAGGCCCCGATAGCTCGACCCTTTCAAAAAAAGGCGATTTGTCAAGGAGGGGGATGAGATCGGTTGCTGAATCGGCAAACCCGCTGATCTCAATCTCTTTGCCCGTATATTTGAAGTTCCAAATCCAGACCGTACTCGGTAGGAGCTGGGTCAATTCATGCAAGATCGCGATCTTGCTGACTTCCTCCATTTTGATCCTCGCGAGTGTTGAGATCTCTTTCCCCAAGTCCTCCTTTTGCTTTTGCAGTCTTTCAACAGCCTCTACTTCCGGTCTTCTTTTTTTGATCTCCGCCGTAATTGCGTTCAGTTCCTTCCTATACCACATCGAGACACCTATTCCCCATGTCAAGGTGAGCAGCAATGCAATGGAGGCCAGGATAATCAAAAGCGGCTTGCCGATCTGCCGCACCTTTTTTCTCATCTCGAATGGGAGGAGATTGAGATCCAAATGGGTTTTGGCCAATCCTTTCAACGGAATACCGATTGAGCTATAGATTTTCTGGAGCTCTGACGTCGGCTTCCCAGCTTCCATTCGATTCAAAGGTGGGAAAGAGACTCCTTTTATCTGATCGATCTCCTTGAGAGAAGCCAACATCCTGTCATCAGAACCCAACCCGTAAACAAAGACCTCTGCCTTCGAAAGGGAATCTCCCTTCAACCCCGATCGCTGCAGGGTGCTCATCATCATCAATTCCTTCCCCTCCGAAGGTAAGGGTAGATGAAGAGTCTCTTTCAAATCTCCTGCCTGGATGAGATTCATCTCAAAAAAAGAGTGTGAAACGTCGAGCAGAACCGAGACCTCTTTCTCTTTTGCTCCTTCGTTGTAAAAGAAAAGATTGAGGGCAGCCGTGAATGGAACTTGAATTGAAATGGGTTGGATTCCAATTTTCTTCAATGAGGAAAGATATTGATCAACATCAACTCTTTTCGCAAATACAGCGAAGAGGTTGAGCCACTCCTTCTCTTCCTTGAGGATATGATAATCGAAGCATGCCTCCCCCTTCTCGAAGGGGGTATATTTGGGCATCTCATATTCCAATACCTTTCTCAGATTCTCTTTTGTTGCGATGGGAAGCCTGATGAAACGAACAACTACCTTTTCCCTCGGGATCGAGATGGAGATCCTCTCTCTGCCGATCTGATGCCTGGAGATAAAGGTATTGATTAGGCTGACCACCTGTGCCTGCCGTTCCTCTTTTTGATTTTCGGACAAAATGGGATGAATCCCGTAATCCACCAGCCTTATTCTCCCAAAGGATCTCCTTAAAAAAGTAAGAATGAGATGGTTTTGTCTAAAATCAATCCCGAGGCATGAATCAAAAATCATCATCTAATTTCCCACATGAAGCAAATCTTATGCCAAATTGAATTCTTGAAGACTCTTCTCCAATTCCGTATGACCTTGTCCACTTCGGGAGACCATTGTTGTTTTGAAAGCCAACAGAGAACGATATCAAATAAGCGTATCAATCCATTGAATGACTTTATAACCTGTTTTCTCCTGTCGGTCTATTTTGACGATCGTCTTCAAACCTCGAACAGCTTTCCCCTCTTTACTCTTTCCCCGAGACTCAATGGTATAGTAAGCTACTGCTGACGGTGTTGTTGACGAAAATGTAACTGCCATCTGTCCAATAAATTGGGAAAGTTCAGGAACCTTTTGCAGTAGATCCTGCTGATTCTGAAAACCTTTCTCTTCTCGAGCCTTAATAATAGCTTCCGCAATCTCATTTGGAATTCCCAAAACGATCTTTAAAGTCACTAAAGGGGCACTGTTGATATCAATTTGTTCTCCAGGTGAATAGATCGAGAAGATGTCTCTTAACCCGATCCCTTCCGTCTTCCCCCCTCGCTCCTCTTGATCTATCTTTCTTCCATAAAAGAAATCCGGGGTGACCCCACGGAAGAGAAGAAGCTCCTCAATTGAGTCTAACTTGCCATTCTTACAGTTGTAAGGTTCCCCCAGAGACTGATAGTAATCGCTTTTAGCGCCGTTGAGACGGTGGAGCTCACCCGGGTCTCTCCAGTCCAATATGGAATCGACGACGATGTCCTTTGCCTCGCTCTCCAAACCCAACTGACCTATGATCTTCCTTAACGTTGGATCAGAGACCGTATTGATATTGACTTTTCCAGCTTCGCTCGTGATCCTGACCTCGCATGTCCCTTGATCAAATGGAAGGGGGTAAGGTCTTCCATCCGTCATCCACTCTCTCTGCTCAGGAGGGGTCTCTTCAAGCTTCTTATTCCGCTTCTGTTGAACCGTCGGGTCATGTTTGTAGATCAACTCTGCAACGGCACGCTGGACTCCTCCTTCGGCCATGGCATAGAGTTGCGTTTCCTCTTTATAGTTCTTAGCAATATTGACCTCTGTCCTCATGGCGAAAGAAAATTCTAAAACAATCACAGACAAGATGGCAATGACCCATAGAACCATGATCAGAACGATTCCCCTCGAATTTCGAAATTCAGATTGCGAATTTCGGATTGTGGAATTTAATGTTTGAAGTTTCCGGTTGCTCATGCTGTAATCTGTCATGCCAAGTACTCTATTGAGGATGAACCTCCGACTTTCAGCTTGTTAGCTGCCTCCACTCTATGGCGTCGGCCGTATGATGGACCTAAATCTCTGACCAGTTCTTACCTCTTCAAATCGGTTGGCGGAAATGGAGGCCAGAAGGGTAAAGGGGACTTCTTCCTTCTCACTTTTTTCATTCTTCAAAGTGATCGTCATTCTTAGGGCTTGGGGGAGTTCCTTCTCGTCTTTTGCATTCCATTCGTCAACCCAGCCCTCTGTCCAGTTTTTGTCTTTGTCTTCTCGCCGGAAATACTCAAAACGGACATCTGCAACCCCTTCGCATAGAGAAACGCCCGAGTCCTCGTCAGGGTTCTCCTCAAAGAAATCTTTATTGAGAACTCGCTGCTCATAATATACCAGACGTCCCCCCTCTTTTCCTCCTTCCTGAAACTCATAGATAGCATAGACAAATCCTTGGGGTCGTCTCGCTTTGATCGGAAGGGCAGAGACAAATTTCACGGAGTGACGCTTTCCCTCGAATGCAAGATAATCTCCCTCTGCCTTTTCAGTCTTTATCTTATATGGAACGCCCGATTTGATCTGTTGAGAAACCAGCTGAGAGATCGCCCTCACCTTCTGGTATTCTCCTCTTGTGGATTCCCCTCTCTCCCACGCCGAGAGGCATAGGCGAAAAGCCCCGGAAATAACGAGAAGAATGAGCCCAAGAATTGTCAAGGTGACAATCACCTCGAGCAGGGTGAACCCCGTAGTTGCAAAGACATCGACCCTAGACGTGTGGAAACCCTTTTTAAATCTTGCCACTTACCTGTGCCCCTGACTTCGGGATTATCTCAACAACGGGGTGAACCCTCTGTTTACGTTCTTTTCTATCGACATTCTAGCCCTTTCCTAACTTCTCTAGCTCTGTTTCTCATCCGCTTCCGATTTGCTCGCCTTATATGATTCGATGCTGGCAGACCTCTCTTGAGCCCCTGACTTCCAGAGGATATCGACCCTCACTTGGAAAAGGTCAACCGGAGGCTTGAAGTCCGAATCCTTTTCTACAGGAAGAATATCCAATTTCTTCACCTGCACTTGCCAATGAAACATATCATCATCGCACTTTCCTTCATCACTCCCCTCTTCAATATTCTGTTTCGAGCTTATTTCCTCCATTTTCATGCGGGCAAAATTCATTGCCTTCGTATACTCCTGTGATGTTCTCGCAAGTCGGAGTCCTCCGGAGAAGAGTTCAATGATTACGGTCAGCCCAATCCCCAAGATCGCCAGGGCAACCACCACTTCAATCAGCGTAAAGCCCGTAGCTGCCTTCTTTTTCCATTTCCTAGCTTCGCTTCTCATACGCTTCCAATCTGCTCGCTTTATATGATTCAATATCGGTAAATCTCAGCAACGGGTTAACCCTTTGCCAATTCTAGTTATTGGTCGATGTATGACTGATATGAGCTTGTGTGGTTCATCAAACCCAATCCCAATCCCGTAAAGGCGGGACCGAAAATCAGATGAATATCAAACTGCTTTAATCCCAGAATATCTCTTCTTATTTAGATGTTGTTATTCGAGTTTTATTCATTTGGATTTAAGTTATGGCATTTTATCATATTGAGGTTCTCTGAAGCGCTACGATGCCCGTTAGGAAATTGACCTCGATCTTGTATCCTTGGCGGTCTTGGCTATCTAAAGTAATTGTTCCTCCATTCGATCCACCGTTTGAATAGAATTCAATCGTTGGTAGGTCAGAAGGATATTGAGTCAACTCGACCTTGACCTCCTTGATGTGAACCCCTTTGGGAAGAGCGTATGTCTTTTGAGCGTCATTCTCCCCCTTTTTTTCACTTTCTCCTTTCTCTTCCGTTGAGGCGGCGGGCTGAACCCTCACCTCGTTCAAATCGGAATCAAAGAAGATCTGATAGACCTTCCCTTGATTGATTGCTTCGCTTCGGTAATAGCGTAGAATCGCTGAAATCTTTTTAGCAGATGCTTTCAGCTCGACTGTCGACGAAAAACGGGACAAAGAAGGCGTGACTAAGGCAATTGTAAGGCCAATGATCAACAAGACGACGATCACTTCAATCAATGAAAAACCTTTGTCATTCACTTCCCAATATCCTTCCAACTGACGACATCCTGATTCTCTCCCTCACCTCCCTCCGCGCCGTCAGCGCCGTAGGAAATGATATCATATTCACCATGCTCACCCGGGCATTTATAGATATAAGGCCTTTTCCAAGGGTCAGTAGGGATTTCCTTTGTGAGATAAGGTCCTTGCCATCCCTCAACACCTGAGGGCTTCTCACGAAGGGCGGCTAATCCTTCTTCGGTGGTAGGATACCTGCTTGTGTCGAGTCGAAATACATCCAGGGCAGTTCCAAAGCTTTCAATTTGGACTTTTGCGGTCTTCAAATATGAACCAGCCAGGTACTTGTATATTCTTGGTGCCACCAGGCCAGCCATCAGTCCGATGATAGTGATGACGACCAGAATCTCGAAGAGTGTAAACCCTCTTTCCCGCCATCTCTTTTTCTCCTTCATAATGCCTCCTGGACAATCGAAGAGTCTAGAAAGGAATCTCATTGATACTCAAGATAGCTAACATAATCGAAATGATCATGAAAAACACAATTCCACCCATGAGCAAGATGATCAGTGGTTCCAACAAAGAAACCAACCTTTTGACCGCCATTTGAACACTATTGTCAAACGTATCTGCTACCTTGACCAACATCTCATCGAGCTTACCCGTCTCCTCGCCCACACCAATCATGTGGACAGCCAGAGGCGGAAAGACATCCGTCTCCTCTAATGATTTGGAGATCCCCTTGCCTTCTTTCAATCGGTCGTGAACATGAGTAATCGATCTTGAAATCGCCTCATTTTGAGAAATCTCCTTGACCAGATTGAGGGCCGGCAAAATGGAGACACCGCTCTGAAGCAAGGTCCCCAGCGTCCTCGCAAACCGTGCAACCTCGACCTTCTTGATAAGATCGCCTACGGCAAACCATCTCAATTTGTATCGATCCCACTTCCATTTCCTTTCCCCGTCCTTCTTGTACAACCTGAATCCGTAATAAATCAACGCGATCATCCCCAGACCAGCCCACCAGTATCCTTTTACCAATTGGCTGAATAAAAGGACCATCTGTGTCGGTAATGGAAGCGTCTGCCCCATATCAGCAAAAATCTTCTGGAATCGCGGGATCACAAAGACGACCAGAACGGTAACAGAAAACGCACTCACGATCGTTAGAATCAAGGGGTAGAGCATGACGGAAACGATGTGGTCTCTGATCCCTTTCATACTTTGAAGATACTGTGTCAACCGAGATAAAGTCGTTTCCAAAAAGCCCCCTGATTCTCCAGCCCTGACCATGTTGATATAGAGTTTCGGGAAGATTTTAGGATAATACCCGAGGGCTTCGGCCAGAGAGTTTCCTCCCTCAATTCTCTTCAATATATCCTTCACGGCCTCTCTCAATCTTTCATTCTCAGTTAAGGTCCCCAAGATATCGAGGCTCCGATCTATGGGTAATCCTGCTGAAACTAGCGTAGAGAGTTCCTCGGTAAAGGTAAGAAGGCTTCTTATCCCCACACGCTTACCTAGGAGAGAAGGAAAGCCGAAGCTGGGTGTCTTCTCGTGGGCGGAGGTGATACGAATGGGAATGTAACCCAGCTGGTGCAGGCCCTGTAGTATCGCCCCCTCATCCTTCCCATCCATCGACCCCTCCACGGTCTGTCCGGTGAGGGTCGCGGCCTTGTAAAGATACTCCGCCATTTTTTTACAGGATTTCCTTTTCTTGAATGATCCTCATGGTCTCAAAAATCCGCAATCCGAAATCAACAATCCACAATACTTTATAGGACCTCCTCCTCTTGGGTCACCCTTAAGACCTCGGAGAGAGTGGTTATCCCCTTCTTAGCCTTCAACCAACCATCCTCTCTCAAGGTCCTCATGCCATCTTTCCGGGCTGCTTCCTTGATGATGTTGGAATCCTTTTTTCCCAAAATGAGTCTCTGGATATCATCAGTAATTTGAAGGAATTCAAATATTCCTGCACGGCCCCAATATCCTGTGTGAGAACAATTCTCGCATCCTTTGACCTCAATGATGTCTAATTCCGAAAGGCTTGCCCCATCCACCTTCATCTCCCTCAGTATTGCTGGATCAGGGGTATAGGGCTCCCGGCAATGAGGACAGGCGACTCTCACCAAGCGCTGTGCGAGTATTCCAATAATCGTCGAGGAGAGAAGGTAGTCTTCCATCCCCATGTCAATGAGTCGAGTGATGGCGCTGGAAGCATCATTCGTGTGAAGAGTGCTAAGGACCAAGTGGCCTGTTAGCGCTGATTGGATGGCAATTTCAGCCGTCTCGGCATCTCGGATC
>Ga0187886_1004211_pt1 | contig 10418 bp, 11 predicted proteins | sample June2016WEW_20_1_FD_133001 | JGI IMG/M metagenome (GOLD analysis project Ga0187886, IMG submission 133001) | Peatland microbial communities from SPRUCE experiment site at the Marcell Experimental Forest, Minnesota, USA - June2016WEW_20_150 | ecosystem: Environmental > Terrestrial > Soil >... | reverse complement strand
GGGCGCGGATCTGATCGGCGTCAACTGTTCGAGCGGCCCGGCGCAGGCAATCCGCATCCTGCGGCAGATGCGCTCGGCGGCACCGCAAGCGCGCTTCTCCGCGATGCCGAACGCCGGCTGGCCCGAAACCGTTGGCGGACGGATCCTCTACCCGGCCGGGCCGGAATACTTCGGCCGGTACGCGCTTGCGTTTGCCGAAGCGGGTGCGAGCGTGATCGGGGGTTGCTGCGGTACCACCCCGGAGCACATCGCGGCGATGGGCCGCGCGCTGGAATCCTTCAGGCCCGTGAAGACCGGCGCGACGATCGCGGTGGAAGCGCCGGGCGAGGAACTCGCAGCCGAGCCGCCGGAGCCGACCCAATTTGCCGCCAAGCTTGCCTCGGGGAAGTTCGTCATCGGGGTTGAGGTTGATTCGCCGAAGGGGTTTTCCACTCACAAGCTGATGGCCGGGGCGAGCATGCTTGCCGAGGCGGGCGCGGACGTGATCAACGTGGCCGACAGCCCGATGGCGCGCATGCGCATGAGCCCCTGGGCCGTGTGCCGCTTGATCCAGGAGCGCTTCGGGATTGAAACGGTATTGCACTTCCCGACCCGCGGGCGCAACCTGCTGCGCGTGCAGGGCGACCTGCTGGCGGCGTATGCGCTCGGCATCCGGAATCTCTTCGTGGTCATGGGCGACCCGACCGCCGTGGGGGATTTTCCGCAATCAGCCGACAACTACGACATCGTCCCCTCCGGCTTGATCCGCATGATCAAGGGATCCTTCAACCTAGGCCGCGATCACGCCGGGCGGGATATCGGCGCGCCGACTGCGTTCTTCGTAGGCTGCGCGCTCAACCTGTGCTCGAGCACGCCCGAGAAGGAAATGAAAACCCTGCGCAAGAAACTCGACGCGGGCGCGGATTTCATTCTCACCCAGCCGGTGTTCGAGCCGGAATGCGCGGCTTCTTTCTTGGATGGCTACCGGCGCGAGTTCGGCGCGCTGAATGCGCCCGTGCTGGCTGGGATCATGCCGCTCTACGGCGCGAAACACGCCGCCTTCCTGCACAACGAGGTGCCGGGGATGTCGATCCCGGAGAAGGTCCGGGCGCGGATCGAACGGGCGGGCGAGCGCGCGCCGGAAGAGGGGGTGCGCATCGCGGTGGAACTATTGAATGAGTTGCGCGGTATTGTACAAGGGGCGTATCTCATGCCGCCGTTCGGGCGGTACGATCTGGCGGCGGAGATTATTGAGGGGATGAAATAAATTTTCTGCTGATAGTAAATCTATCGTTTTTCAATAAATTGATGGAAGCCCACACCGGTGAGGTCAAGGAATTTCGTGAAACTACCGGCAGACTACACAGGGTCATTTTCACGGAGATGATAGAGATAAACGAGTGAGGAATGTTCGTCATTCCCGCGAAAGCGGGAATCCAGAACATGCTTGAATTCACCCATCGGGCTTTTTCTGGATGCCCGCTTCCGCGGGCATGACAGCAGTCTATCGGGTTGTGTCATATAAAAATAAAATGGGAAAAACATTGGCGATCATTTGGTCCGCAGTTCGTAGATCCGATACCCCTGACCTTCCTTGACAATGGAATAGTTCTCCGCCAGAAAAGCCCGCAGTTCGGGGAAATCCCGCGACGTATTCGGACCCGTCGGTTCGGAGTAGGGTCCGTCGTCGTACACTTCGACCACGTACCGGGGCATGGCGCTTTCCAAATCACTGATGAACCGCTGCCGGATCCGCTGGACGTACGGTAAATTAAGGTCGTGGTAGAAGTATTCGTCGACAATGAAGGGGGTTGCGATTTTGACCCTGGCGATGAGCATCGCGTGGACCGCGCCGCCGACCCAATCCAGCGGCTGAACCGTATCCCCCGGACGGAGATGTGTTTCTAAAAAGGCGGCGATCTCGTCCACGCGACCTTCTTTGGGATTATTCGCGGCGGGCAATACATGCTCCACGATGAGCTGTCGGAAGTTATAGAGCGTGTCCGGCCGTACAAGGGATATGGAAATGACCAACAGCGCCCCGGCCGGCAACCACCGGAAAAGGGGGCTCCCTGTTTTGACTTTCACGGTTAGACACAAAAACGCCGCCTGGAACAGGAATAATGCGAAAGGAAGCCAATGATGGGGGAAGAACTGTCCGGAGAAGACGGGATAGATCGAGTACGCGATTACCAACAGGAGCAGGAGCGAGGCGTGGTTCTTCTTCTCCGGAGGGATGTCGGGGGATTGTTGTAAAAGATATGTCCCCAGGATCGCCGGAGCAATCCAGATCCCATATCCGCCCATTTTCAGATAGTTCATGACGAGTGCGAAGATCCGGCTGACGCCCAAAACGATCTGATGGTCGCCGTTCATCTGCGCGAAGAGAGGAAGATAATTAAAGACTATGTCAAGGAACTGCGGCAATGCTCCGTGGAATCCCAAGTAGGCAAAAACAACTATCCATGGCGTTAGGAACCCGATCATCATCCAAGGCACGATCCGGTTGAGGAACGCCGTGAACTTTTTCCTTTGGGAAGGGCCCGGTTCCGAAGCCGCGGAATACCATTCCATCGCCAACACGGGGAGCAACCCGACGAAGGCTTGCGGTTTTAGGGTGGACGCGATTCCAAAAAATAATCCCGTTAATAGAAACCGCAATCCGTTGCGTTCCGGGGGTATGTTCGAATATGCGGCTAAACCGCAGAGAATGGGGATGAGCATTAAATATTCGCGCTGAAGCATCGTCGTGGGGCCCAGCGAGAGGTAGGCCAGCGCCAAGGCGACCGCGCCGAAGAGCCCCGCCCATCCGCTCAGCTTCCTCATCCACAACCAACCCAGAAAAATAATGACCGCCAGGAGAATGTAATCCAGTATTCGAATCCCCAGGACCGAATACCCGGTCAGTCTGCCGATGATAAGAAAAACCAGATAGGTTCCCGGCATATTGTATTCAAAAATATCGCGGTAAGGGACCATCCCGAATTTATCGATCAGAAACGAGACGTAGAATAAGATTGGGGAATCGTGGTAATACCTCCAATTAAATGCAAATGCGGCGGTGAGCGTGAGCAAAACGAGAAGAAAAATCGAAAGGAGATATCGAAGGATTTTCATGGAGACCTTTCCCGCTGATATAGGCCTTGTCATTTCCTCGAAGTTACAGGATTCTTGAGAAGGGATTGGCGAGAATAGACAATTATTACTGCAGATAATTCGCAATCCATACCAGTAAGTGGAATCAGCCTTTTCCTTCGGCCAATTCCACCTATCACGCAGAGATTATTGGAAAAAGGCATTCTGCAACTCCCCTGCTTAGGGAATTTTATCAAAAGTGTCGTAAATAACCACTGATGTCGAGCGATCCAGGATATCTTTCTTGTCAACCGGTAAATTTATTAACCGGCTAAGAGGATTCTTTTGGAACCCATATGATGATATCTATTATTATATACATTTTGGAGGGTTGCATCGTTCATAAAAACGCCCGAGTTTAATCGGGCGTTTTCTAAATATAGAGGATGTCAACTACCGAGCAAACGAAATTCTACTACGGCTGGCACGCGCCGCCCGGTTTGGCGCCCGCCGGGCAGGGCGCCACGCAGACGTTCTTGCCGCCCTTGGCAGTGGTTAGTTTGCCGGGTTCATACACCCAGCAGCCCAATAGCGGCGCCTCGATCACCGGCGCCTTGTCCGGATCGCCGATGGTCTTCAACAAACCGCCTCACACCCAGCAGTGCAGATCGCTGCGTGGCGGGCGGACCCAGAACCAAGTGCCGTCGGCGTTGCGCCCTTCGATAATCAAGCTCACGCCTTGTTTTATGTAGGTGACGACCTCGTAATCCTTGGAAGGCCCGCGCAGGCAGTAGGTATTTTCCTGGAAGGTCGCGATCGGCGCGTCGCCGCCCGCGGCGGTCGGGGTCGGAGTGCCCGCCTCCAACCAGCGGAAGGTGGCGGCGATCTGGTCGAAGACCGCGCTCTCGGTCGCCTCATCGAACAGCGGTGGTGGCGTGGAGTAGTTGCCGGGCTGGCCCGAATGCAGGACGCCCGTCAGGCTGGCGCATACGTCGGCCCGCTGCGTCGAGAAGCCGATCCATTCGTAAAGGTTGCCGGCCGCGCCCTCATGCGCCTTCTGCACCAGAAAATCCAATCCGGCGATGGTGCGGGGCGCCGATTCGATGGCGGACGGATCGTATCCCGCCGCTTGCGGCGATTGGCACGCGGGCGGAACGTTGCTTCTGTCCACGTCCATCCACTTTTCGAGCAGGTTGGTCCCCGCGGTGATGGTGAGGTGGATCCGCACGTGGGACGAGGTCTCGCCGGTGAGGGTCGCATCCGACGGATAGCAGACCTCGAAGGCATACGTCGTATTGGTGTAGCATAGCCAGCCGGCGGGGATGGTTGCGGTCGTGGCCGCCGTCGGCGTGGGAGTGGGAGTGATGTCCAACCAGCGGAAGGTGGCGGCGATCTGGTCGAAGACGACGCCCTCGGCGGCCGGGTCGACGGTCGGCGGCGGGGTCGGATAGTTGAGCGCATCGGTCATGTGCACCACGCCTGAGAGACTCATGCATATGTTGGCCCGCTGCGTCGAATACCCCGTCCAATCGTAGAAGTTGCCCGCCGCACCCTGACTCCCGCTCTGCACCAGGAAATCCAACCCGGCGATCGTCCTGTGAGTATCGTTGGTTGTGCCGGGCGCGTAGCCCGCCGCCTGGGGGCTCACGCACGTTGCCGGGCCGCTTGCCGCGTCAACGTCCATCCATTTTTCCGCAAGGTTCGTTCCCGGCGCCACCGGGAAGGAAATCCGCGCGTGCTCCGGCGTACTGGAACTGATGGTCGCGTCGGGCGGATAGCAGACCTCGAAGCCGTAGGTGGCGTTTGTATAGCAAACCCAACCGGCCGGAATGGTCGCCGGGGCGGGGGTCGGCGTGGGCGTCGGGAATTGGGGCAGGTTGCATGCTATCGAAGCGATGATCGCCGCCGAGAGAAAGATTGCCGCGCGCAGGAATGCTCTCCGATGAATGTCGCGAGTGAATGTTTTCATCTCTCCTCCTGTTGCCGAAATTCCGTGTCTTGTTCCCACCCATGCCGCCAAAAATTTATACTATCCCCATGTAGTTGATTTTATAGCGTTCCAAGCTTTTCACAAACCGATAAACGTTTACAAAACCTCCAAAAAACCTCCAAAGGGGTTAACATTTGGAAATGAAAGAGTAAACGGAATTCACCGAAAAAGCCACGGAATGCACGGAAAATAACAAGGTTTTCAAGGTTTTTTTAACCATGATTTTTTCGATGCCCGCCCCGGGAGTGCGAAGCATAATCAGGGTATTCCGTGTACTGGTTTATCAATCCCTCCCGGATCTATTTATTACATTGCCTGCAGCGTGGCGGTCAGGAGGATGATGATCACTCCTCCGGCGGCCGTCAGGCCGTTTATCCGCTGGAATTGGGAAAGGAGGCCCGGCCGGTCGGAAGCGCGCGCTCCCGCAAGCCGGCGGGTGACGCCCATGTCCAGAAACACGCCCAGGGCGATTCATCCAAGGACGAGAATGTGCTTGGTATACATCAGAACCGACCAGGTGTTTCCAATTTCCATGAATCCTAGGTAGTGGGAATCGGTTACCAGCATCAAGATGCCGGTGACGATGAATATCGCGATCGAGCTGAGCACCCACGGCCGGCCTCGTGCGACGAGCGCGGGGAGCAACCGGGATTGTTTTCCTCCTCCGGGATGAGCCGCCGCAGCACGGGGACAACGACCAGCGCGGAGAGAATGTAATTCCCCACGAGCAGGACGGTGGAAAGGGTGTGCAGTGCAAGGCAAATTGAAAGGAAGATGGGATTCATGGATAGTCTCCTCGGGAAATTTTGCCAAGTATATCCGCAATGGGTAAAACCCGCATCGAAAAGTCAGCCAGGAATTCAACGTTTCCGACCCGAAGCCGATCAGATAAAATAGTCGGTTGAGTGATGACGATCTCTTAGCCGGCGTTCCAGTTCGCCTTTTGGGATTTTCCATGCATCCGCTTCTTAAAAAACTTCAGGGAGGCGACCGCCGCTCAATCGGGAAAAGCCGCGATGTCGTGAACGAGATCCTGTCCGATCCGAGTTTGTTCGGGGTTGTCTTCGATGGGATGTCGAACGAGGATCCTTTGGTCCGCATGCGTTGCGCCGATGCCGCGGAGAAAATCACTGCTCTGCGCCCCGACCTCCTGCAACCGTATAAATGCAGACTCCTGCGGGAGGTTGCCCCGATCGACGAGCAGGAGGTCCGCTGGCACGTTGCTCAGATGATCTCCCGGTTGACACTCGGCCGGAGCGAGCGCCGCAAAGCCGCAGAAATCCTTGCGGACTATCTCGAGGATGACAGCCGGATCGTCAAGACGTTTGCGATGCAGGCGCTGGCCGATCTGGCCCAGCGGGATGCCGAGCTGCGTCCGGGAATCGTCCGGACATTAAGGAAGCTGACTCAGACCGGGAGTCCGGCGATGCGCAGCCGGGGACGAAAGTTGTTGCTCAAACTTGGGTCGCGGTAGAGCGTCTATCGTCCGATCGAAGGCAAACCGGACCACTTTCTGCCGATGAGTTATTATTTTCGGGTAGAACGAAAAGCTGGAATTTATTCCGTGCGCCGATAGGAGATTTCATTGCGCATCCAGTTTGGAAGTCCGCCGATACATCCGCCCGCCGCGATTGAAGCGGACGCCGGCGTACCCATCCGCCAACCCGGCCGATGGAAGAGCGCAATCATGGCCTCGCTGGCAGGGATGATCCTGCTGTCCATTCCAGTCGCCGTATCGATCGCATATTCCGTGCTTTTCCCGGAGGGCGATGCGGGCGGATCCTTTCGCAAGGAAGCTCTGCCATGGGCGGGAATGCTGATCTCCTTCGCGCTGTGCATCCTTTCCCACGAGATCCTGCATGCGCTGCTCCACCCGGATCTCGGCCGATCGGAATCCACGGTGCTGTTTATTGGATGGAAAAAACTTCAGTTCGGGGTCTACTATGAAGGCCGCTTCCCGCGGGTGCGCTGGATCGTCATGCGCCTGCTCCCGTTCCTCGCGCTGACCATCCTCCCGCTGACCGTATTCTTAATCGCGTACAACCAGATGACTTATGCGTTGGAAACATATCTGATCATCGTGATGCTCACCAACGCCCTGGGTTCCGGAGGGGATCTGGTTGCAGTAATCATCATCCTTTTACAAGTACCGGCTTCGGGCACGCTGAATTTTTATCGGGGAAGGGCTTATTGGCTGCCGGCAGAGGGAAGGTCCACGTAGCCGCGATCGCCGATCGCGGCTACGTTTTTATTGGTTGATCGCGGCGCCAAGATTACATGCCGAACATGGCATGCTCAACCGACGCGCCCGCCGATCACAATCAATTCAGGCGAATCTTCCGCAAACGGCGAGCGGTCGTAACCCCCCCACAAATGCAGCAGCCGCAATCCGGCCCGCTCCAGCAGCACCGGGATTTCGTTGGGGAAGAAGTATCGCAGAGTCATCGGAACCGTCGTGCGGGTCACCTTCCCCGCGGGATCGACCTCGTCATAGATCCAGGTAATGTGTCCGAGTTGCGCGACGCGGTCAAGTCGCAGACTGGAGAATTGTTGGACGGTTACACCCCGTTCCCCGTCGCGGAAGGTGCGTTCCAAGACTAGCCCTTCCGGCATGGCGGAGTAGATCGGGATGGGGTTCGGCAGGGCGAGCGCGAAAACGCCGCCGGGCGCGAGGTGCGCGGCGATCGACTTGAGGGCCGCGTCCGTTTCCGCCGTTTCGGTCAGATGCGAGAAAGTGTTGAAGGGAAGAATAACCAGCGGGAAGGTCTGCTTGAGTTCCAGACACCGGAAATCCTCTTCCACCAGCCGGATCCGGCCCGCGATTGCCCTCTGCCTGGCCAGCCTGCTCCGGGCGAGTGCGATCATCTCGGGGGAAGAATCCACCCCCGTCGCTTCAAATCCTTCCCGCGCCAGCTGCAGGAGAACCCGGCCGCTACCGCATCCCAACTCGAGCGCCGGCGTACCATATTCGCGTGCCAGATCGCACCAAAAAGGAATATCCTCGGTGAATTCAGCATTCTCCCAGTCGTAAAACCGTGCGATTTGTGCGTAAGGGTTCATGATTTGCTTGACGGTGTGGAGTGCGGGCATTATACTCCGCGCGCCGGGGTGTAGCGCAGTTGGTAGCGCACTGCGTTTGGGACGCAGGGGTCGGCGGTTCAAGTCCGCCCACCCCGACTAGAATGCGGACGTTTTTTCTCACCGGCGCCCTTTTCCATCAGAGCTGGGAAGTTCTTCGAAGTGATTAGGGATTGCGCGACCCGAAAAGGAAACCACCAATGGCGGATTGCTCCGTAGAGGCAAATCGCACCTTCCAATATCAGCGCCTCATCTTCACCTTGCAGATCGGCATGATCGTAGTGATGTCCCTCTTCTTCCTGAGCAAGGGGCAACTGCCGGGAATCGATCTGCTCGGGCTGACTTTGCTTACGGTGTTCCTTTGGTGGGCGCGTGATCGGACGTCCCTCTTAAACTTCGCCCCCTTCCTGATGCTGATACTCACTTATGAATCCATTCGCATCTTGGCGCTGGTGCCGGGAATGGGCGTCCTTCACGTCACGGATCTCATCGGTTGGGAGGAGACCCTTTCCGGCGGAATCATCCCTTCCCACATTTTGCAGCACGCATTGAGCGCGCAACCCTACACCTGGATCGTGGATCTCGTGGCGAACGGTTTTTACATGACCCACTTCGTCTCGGCCATCGCGCTCGGCCTCCTATTGTGGGTTAAACGGCGGGACCAATATTGGCCGTTCCTGCTCGGTTTGACGGTCCTTTCCTATGCGGCTTTTCTGACGTACGTGATTTTTCCCGCGGCCCCGCCCTGGTGGGCGTCGATGTACGGTTATCTCAAGGGCCAGGCGGTCGACCTCTCGCACAGCCTGCTCTCGCCGGGATACATTATCGCTACCGGAAATCCGGTGGCCTCCATGCCCTCGCTACATACGGCCTATCCTTTCTATATTTTCTTCTACTGTTTTTACCTTTGGGGAAAGAAATCCATTTCGGTATTGGTCCTGCCCGTGGGGGTTGCGATCTCCTCCATCTATCTGGGGCATCACTACGTCATCGATATTCTGGCCGGTTTATGCTACGCGATCGTGGCATTCCTCTGCACGATATGGTGGATCCGGCACAGGATTAAACTCAGTCCTCAGGAACAGACCGAAGCACTGGCGACGGCATAATTCCCCTTCCTTCGCGCGGCTGTTCCGCATGCCGATCGGATTTTTCGGAAAAACGCGACCAACCCCTTACGCGTTGTGGATTATCCGCAGACGTGGAAACCGTTATCCAGGAGCATGAAAAATGACCGGAATCATTTTGGACGGTAAAACCCTTGCCAAGCAAATCGAAAGCGAACTGGCCGCGCGCGTGGAAAAGCTCATCGCCCGCTCCGGCGGCAAAGTTCCGGTACTCGCTACTATCCTGGTCGGGGAAGATCCGGCATCGGTGACCTATGTGCGTATGAAGGGCAATGCCTGCAAGCGGGTGGGGATGGAATCGATCCGGGCGCTGCTCCCCGAAGGCAGCACGACCGAAAAGGTCCTTGCGGAAATCGATAAGCTCAACGCCGATCCCGGCGTGCACGGGATTCTTATTCAGCATCCAGTTCCCAAACCGGTCGAAGAGCGGCTTTGCTTCGACCGGATCGACCCGGCCAAAGACGTCGACGGAGTAACCTGTATGGGATTCGGCCGGATGGCCATGGGAGAAAAAGCCTACGGATCCGCCACCCCGGCCGGGATCATGCGCCTGCTCTCTCATTACAAAATCCCGCTGGAAGGGATGCATGCCGTTGTAGTCGGGCGCAGCCCGATCTTGGGCAAGCCGATGGCGATGATGCTGCTTAACGCCAACGCAACGGTGACGATATGCCACTCGAAGACGCAGAATCTCGCGGAGGTCATTCGGCAAGGCGATCTAGTGGTTGGTGCGGTCGGGAAGCCGGAGTTCATCCGCGGGGATTGGATTAAGCCGGGCGCGGTGGTGGTCGACGCCGGTTACAACGAGGGAAACGTCGGAGATATCGAACTTTCCGCGGTTGTGGAAAAGTGCAGCGCCTACACGCCGGTTCCGGGCGGCGTGGGTCCGATGACGATCGCCATGCTGATGGCGCAGACCGTGGATGCGGCGGAAAAAGCGATGGGCTGAACCGAAAAACGGATTTTGTTCGATGTAGAGCGTGTTTGCTTGACGGTCCCGGGGCGCGGAGGGTATACTACCGCTCGCCGTTCGATCGAATTTTTTTAGCGGGCGTCGCCAAGTGGCAAGGCATCAGCCTTCCAAGCTGACATCGCGGGTCCGAATCCCGTCGCCCGCTCCTTGGGCCCGTAGCTCAATGGCAGAGCAGCTCCCTCATAAGGAGTTGGTT